>Ga0326728_10003889_pt1 | contig 45261 bp, 40 predicted proteins | sample MB3enrmetagenome_FD_207602 | JGI IMG/M metagenome (GOLD analysis project Ga0326728, IMG submission 207602) | Lab enriched peat soil microbial communities from McLean, Ithaca, NY, United States - MB31MN | ecosystem: Environmental > Terrestrial > Soil > Wetlands > Peat | place: USA: New York...
ACTGCAGGCCCGCGAATTCGCCCTCCTGGAATATCTCATGCGCAACGCGGGCCGGACGGTGACCAAGACGATGATCCTCGAACATATTTTTGATTACAGTTTTGATCCGCAAACCAACGTGGTTGATGTGCTGGTCCACCGGCTGCGGGCCAAAATAGACCCGGAGAAAACACGCCTGCAAACCATTCGCGGGGTTGGCTATGTTCTCAAATCCGCCTAACCTTCTGCGCAGCTTCGCCGTCCGGCTCAGCCTGTGGTACGCGCTGATTTTCGCCATCAGCACCGCGGCGCTGCTCGTGCTGGTCTATTATTTGGTGATGCGCGAGTTTCAAGGCAAGGACCAGGAAATCATCCTGGCCAAATTGAAGGAATACGCCGCCGTCTATCAGGTCGGCGGGGCCAACGCGCTGACCGCGACCGTGTTGCAGGAGAACAATCCGGCGGACGAGAAATCCTTTTACGTCAACTTGATCAGCCCGCACTTTTCCCGGGCCATCATCGTGCCGGATGAATGGCTCGGCTTCAGGTTGCAGCCGGGCGGCCTGGAATTGCGCCAGTTTGAAATCAACCGCGTGCCCAAAAACGCGGAAAAAGATTTTGCCTTTGCCAAGGCGCAAATGCCCGGGGGCGCCGTTCTGGTGGTGGGCCGGAGCACCAACAATCGCGACTTGCTGTGGGAACCGGTGCGCCGAACGGTCCTCCCCATCCTGGTCGCCGTGGCCTGGCTCGGCTTGGTGTTTGGCGCTTTGTTTGCCCACCGCGCTCTGTTGCCGGTGCGTCAAATGGTGGCCACGGCCCAGGACATTCTGCGCACGGGCAACCTGGACGCGCGCGTTCCGACACGCCCCTCGCGCGACGAGTTGGACGAAATGGTGCGGCTGCTCAACGCCTTGCTCGATAAGAACCAGGCGCTCATCCGGGCCATGCGCGAGTCCATGGACAATGTGGCCCACGATTTGCGCACCCCGCTGACGTGCCTGCGCGCTTCCGCCGAACTGGCCTTGCGCCAAAACACCGATCCCGCCGCCGCGCGCGAGGCGCTGGCGGATTGCGTGGAGGAGTCCGAACGCGTGTTGAGCATGCTCGGAACGCTGATGGATATTGCGGAGGCCGAGGCCGGGACGATGCGCCTGGAGCGGCGGCCGTTTGACCTTTGCCGGCTCATCCGCGAGGTGGCGGACATGTATCAATATGTCGCGGAAGAGAAAAAAATTCGGGTCGGCACGGAATTGCCGGAGAGTTGCGAAGCTTCCGTGGACCCGGACCGGATGCGCCAGGCCTTTGGCAATCTGCTCGACAACGCCCTGAAATACACGGACGAGGGCGGCACGGTCACCATTTCGGCCGGGAGGACGGACGGCCAGGCCACCGTGCGCTTCCGGGACACGGGCATGGGAATTCCGGAGGCCGAGCAGGGCAAAATTTGGGACCGGCTCTATCGCGGCGACAAAAGCCGTTCGCAACGGGGTTTGGGCCTTGGATTGAGCCTGGTGCGGGCGGTGGTCCAGGCGCACCAGGGCACGGTCACGGTCACGAGCAAGCCGGGCGAAGGTTCGGAGTTTGCCATTGTCCTGCCGACGACTTGACAGCGCCGAAAATGACGAACGACTAAGCACGAATGACCCATCAAGGAAAAATGTCCAATGACCAAATCCGAATGACTGATCCTTTTTGATTTTCTCAAGCAACTGGCGTTGACCATATTGCCCCGAAAAAAACCGTGAAATTTTCGACATTTTGAACAGTCACAACATGTTGTCCGCAAGGAGCTTACAAAAGCACCCTGAAACTAGTATTTACAGAAACCTTGAAATTGGGAAAGCATCCGCCGTCGCCGCAACGGCTATGGCGCGACAAATCCGCCGTCGCGGCAGCTACGGCGGACAGGGAAGGCAGAAATGTCTTTAAAGAATTTGACCACGGTTTGCGGATTTCACGGATGCCCTGAAAGATTTTCCATTTGCCTTGGCGGCGGGAGAATGCCGTATTTGTTGTCGTATTTGTTGGTGGACAGGGCAGGCGGGGCGCGGCATTATGCGGGCATGGCGCGAAAGATCGGTCTGCAAAAGCTTCCTCGTTTATGAAGACATCTGCCCCTCTCCTTGCCGCTCATGGCATTGAAGACGCCATCTTGCTCATGCGCGGTCACAGGGTAATGCTCGACCGCGACCTGGCGGCCCTTTACGGTGTGACGACCAGCAATCTGAACAAGGCGGTGAAGCGGAACCCAGACCGCTTTCCCGATGATTTTATGTTTCAGATCACGGTTGAGGAAGCGCAGTCTTTAAGATTCCATTCTGGAATCTTAAGGCGCGGTCAGCATTACAAGTATCTCCCCTATGCCTTTACGTGTAAAAAATGCGCCGCCTTACCGGGTGGGCAAGAAAACGGCGAAAGGCTTCCTCCTTCGCGGCAGAAGCTACGGCGGACTGGCGAAAGTTGAAACCGGCGGGCAAAAGGCCGAACGCATCGTGCGCAAGGAACTCAAACGGCACAGAGCAAAGGCTGAAGGCTGAAGGCTAAAGGCTAAAGTTGAAAGCAGCGGGCACCAGGGCGAACGCATCGTGCGGGATGAACTCAAAGAAGCGGGGCGGGAACACGGCAAGGCAGGAACAGGACTTGCCGGACTCGGGCAAAAGGGATAGAGTTTTGCCATGAAAGCGCTGGCCGCCAAAGAAGAACAATTTCTCACCGACGCCAAAGGCAAACGCACGGGCGTGGTGCTTGACTTGCGGACTTATGAGCATCTGCGCGAGGCAGAGGAGGAATTGGCCGACATCCAAGCTTACGACTCCACCCGCGATCATGCGCATTCGGAAATTGCCGCCGGGCAGTTTACGACTCTGGCTGCGTATCGCGCCGGTCGCGGACGCAAGGGGAAATGAGATTTCAAATCATCCTGCCCAAATCGGTTCAAAAGGAATTGAACCGCCTGCCGGATGACATCGCCAATCGGATTTTGGCGCGTTTGGCCGGATTGGCGACAAACCCGCGTCCGCCGGACGTGAAGAAGCTCAAAGGACGCGATGCGTGGCGGATTCGCGTGGGCGACTACCGGGTGATTTACGAAATCCATGACCGTGTTTTGCAAATTATCGTTATAAGAATCGGACACCGGCGCGAAGTGTATCGTTGATAAATGAAAATGGAGGTCTTCAGTCCCAAAGCGGCCAAAAAGCCAAACCCGTCGGGCGAGGAACTCAAACGGCGAGGCTGGAGCAGCACTTGCCGAGCTTGGGCAAAAGCGCTCAAGATAACTGTTGTATGAAAAGCGACGACACTAAATTTGTGTCAATAGTGAAGACGCCTACATGTATCGGCAGGGCAAAGTGGCGTAAAATATCACAATACTATGAGCCCATGCTAAAGATTGTCCCTCTTTTGAGGTATCATTCCGAATTTAGGGTACTCTGCCTCCATCTTTTCATCGTAAACACGTAAATCCTTGCTTGCGGAGGAAAGTTCCAATGCCTCAAAACGAACGCTCATAAGAATTCCATCATAGCGACGCGCCTTTCGCCAATACCAATTAGACTTATTTTCGAATGAAAACACGCTGTTGACAAGAAGGGCAGTTCCTGGAATCGCCGTGAGCACTGCGAGAGCCGCCTTAGGGAGAAATTCGGTAGCCGCTGCTAATGTTGCCAAAAGGCTGGCAGCAATGGCAATTCCATAGCATGTGTAAGCAGAAAAATAGTTTCGTCGCGCGTTTTGTCGCGTACTGCGAATGCGCTGCTCGAGTGCATCTGTAAAACTAGCTACTGAGTTATCTGAGTAAATTGAGCCTCCCATAAAGGTATATAAAGGTTTACCGTACACTTCCTAAGTTAGTAATAAATGTACTGTAATGTGGAAACACAATCTCATGCACTTGTCTCACTCCGGTGCTCATTTCTTTAACAAAATAGCTATCCGGTGTGGGATATTCGACTTGGATATCGGAATGCATCGCCTTCGCCAAAAAGAGTCCAACTGTCTGCATCTTGCTTCCTGTCGCTGCACAAACAATTCGTTCGTAAAGCCCATCCATTACGTAGATTTGCTCCAATGCTGAGACCGTTTCCCGGTAGTCGAGGGTTGACGTTACCCGCTCAAGAAGTCCGAGATCATCTACCGGATTATCGTTCGCGTATTCGAGAACGTATTTCTGATGGATATGCTGTGTAGCCTCTTCGCGCCATTTGTAATCCGCGCGGGGTGGCCGACCATTTATGAGCAAAAGCCGGTGTGGACTCATATGGCCTAGCATGTGGGCGACCAACTTTTCATTGAAGGACGTGAACGCAACCAAAGTCGCTGGCTGTCCTTGCATACGGATACTTGAAAGGCATCGCAACCGGATGAGATCCTCACATCCTCGGCTCGGAAACTTCGCGGTAGCCGCCATTTTGTCCTTCACCGCGTTATATTGCTTTCTGCTTGGACTGTAATCCTCTGCTTCGGAATAGATAATTCGTACCACACCGGGGAATCTTTCCAGCTTGCAGAGCGCGAGCAGGATCAGGATCTTTGTCATACCCGAGATGTCGAGGACGATTTCATCAGCTTCAACGTTCTCAAGACTCCGTTGGAGTCGGTCCTCAATGTCCTGCGGAATATCATAGTCAAATGGAATGTCCTTGGGTTTCTTGACACCGAGACCTGACAAAAGGTTCCGAAGTGCCTCGATCTTGTTGGGTCCCTTGGGATGGACATACTTAAAGACCAGCGCTTCTGACAAAGGTTTTTCCTTCGGGGACTGGCTGCGACACCAACCCAAACAACGCTTTTCAAATCCGTACGCCGCTATGAACGTCCGCTTTAGACCGCCGCGCAGAACAGTAGCACTCATCAATGGGGGAAGGGTTTTGAACGCGTTCATTTTTAGTGCATCGGGAGTTCGAGGTTCTCCCCGCCTGTGCCGCCTTTCTTCTTTTTCCAATATGACAAGAAACTCGTGGGTTTCTCCAAGAGCAGGTTAAACTCTGCGTTTGTGAGCTGGATATGATCATGGCTGGAGAAGGTCAGATTTACATAAGGCAAGAGGATTCGATTGAGGTAGAGCCGTGGCGTGAGCATTCCCCGCTGACTTTTACCTCGCCAATCCTGGAGAAAGACATGGTAGCGCACGAGACCTTCGTGATAGCGGCGCAGCTTTTCCGCAACCTTAAAAGAATCGAGTATCTCTAGGCGAAAAGCCTGCTTCGGATTCAGGGCTCCTTGGTTGTCGATGAGCTTGCTTGAATTCAACTCGAATCTCGACACGTTCACGAATGCTTCCACGATGTTTTTCAGGTGATTTCCGTATTCTTCGCCCCGAAGGCGCTTTTGGGCCCCACCTCTCATAAGCTCTGGATCTCTGACCGATTGCGCGAAAATGAGGAACTCACTGCCTTGGAATCTGAAGCACCGGTCTTGGACTTGGTCCGGAATCTTTGGCTGCTCGGGGGTAAGCCTTCCGTTGGTTTCGCGGAGCATGTCCGAAAACATCTCCACCATGATGCGAATATCGCTTGCCCACATGCCCACAAAAGCATCCAGCCCACAGTACAATAGGCGCTTCACGCCGCTCGGTAACGGATGAGTTTTAGGATCTCGGAAAAACCAAGCCAATTGATTGTTCGAGAAGGGCGTTTTCCCCAAAACATCAGCCAGGCCAAAGTTGTGGCCGGTGAATGGAGGATGGCGGTCTATGCGCGGCGTGAAAATTTTGTCCAGGAGGTTCAGCTTTTCGTCTTCTTTTTGATGAAGGCTTTCCGTCGCCAAATCCACCAGGGAAAAATCGTGATGCACTTCCAACGGCTTTTTGTTCGTGCCGATGGGTAGAAAACTATTCGCTGACTCGGTCGAAACCTTGAAAAATATCTGGCTCCTGCGTTTGAAGATTATCGGATTCAGGATGACTTGAAGCTTCGGTAGCACGATGGGAATCGTGTAGTCGTCCAGGAAAAGGTACAAGGGCAATGAACCCACCCACTCCACATGTTTTTCAAATTGGGCTTGTAGTCGATCAAGAAAATCAAATTTTGCCAGAGGCCAATTGTTCATGCCCTCTATGGAGTTAATCCGTGTTGTTCGGCACCGTTCTTTTTCCCTTTCGAGAAACGAGCGGACATGCGACAAGATCGGGCTGCCCGCTGTTGCGGGCGAGTACCGGCAACCGAACTGCAAGGCCATGAAAGCGTCCAGCCATTCGGAGTTTTCGTTTCCGTCGAGATTCACGCGGGCTAACGTCTTGCAGGCTTCACTAAGCCACGCCACATGGAAGAAGTGAATCAACTGTTGCTCACCACCGGGTTCAAGCTTTTTCGGCAGCCAAGGGAATGCATCAACTAAATCCCGGCAGTTAAGATAAAACCCAACGAATTGATCTGCTCCGACTACACCTGATGGCTCACCAACTATTATGTCCATGAGTTTTGTCATACGCCGAAAGGACATTGTTTTGCCGCAGCCACGAGCGCCGGTCAAAATTGTATTGTTTTTGGCAAGAAGGTCGTTCGCGGCCAAAAACACTGGAACGAACAGTTGCTTCCACTCTTCGCGGCGGTAACCCATTGCCTCAGCCCACAAGTAGTCCGCCGGTTTCTTTTGAGCATCGTCCCTTGCGCCAGCGGCCGATTGGAGTTCAGCAGCTTGGCTCAGTTCTTCGTATTCCCGAATTAGAGTATCCGGGTCGGAAGCTTTTGTGTGCGATGCGTCGCGCAGCCGCTTCGAAATGAAGACCAAAAGCTTCTCGTGCATAGCTCTGTCACGAGCGTTGAGGTCCTCTTGCCTTAGGCGGTGCAACAGACCCGAGAGGATGTTCGCCAGTTCCTGAAAGTCGTCTTTCGGGGCGATCTCATTGTGGGAACCGCCATACCCAAAATCGGAGACAAAAATCTTGCGGCGGGCGTTCCTTACGCGTGGATCAGGGTTTGAAATCAAAACGTTGCCGGCGTGAAGGTCGCCGTGGAAAATATTTTGTGACTTACAGGCGAAAAGTACGTTCAAGATAGTGCTCAAAAGCGACTCGATGAAGGCTATGTCCACTTCCTCGGGATGCTTCTTGGCGAACACATCCAAGTTGTCGCCATTGATGTATTCGAACATGACGTACGAGTAGGGCCTGTGGTCCCTGTCATAGCTTGAACCATGCGAGTGGTACTGCACAACGTTGTCAACGAGGCTTAGCTGTAGGACTTTTTCCAATTCCCTCTCCCAGCCCTGTTTCAATCCTCCCTCTCGGATGATCTTGCATGCCAGTTTATGCACAAGCCCCTTGCGCGTGGCGAGGTAAACCGTTCCGATTTTGCCTGCGCCGAGACATTCCGTCAGAAAATACCCAATGATTGGTTCAAGACCGATAAACTTGTCTGTGGCGTCGGCTGGCATCGTAATCTTGTCCTAAGTCCGTCTTAAAACCAATACCGTTTCGGATCGGTTGCCGCAGTAATCGCGGCGCACCCTTCGGATTTTCGGGATCGCACTCGTCGTGTGAGAAACAAGTTCGTAGCCACCCACCTGGAATGCGGCGATGTCAGCAACTACCAAAGGAATGCGACGACGAAAACGTCGCGAAAAGGTATCTCCCAAAACCAAAATGCAATGCTGTCGCTTATTGAGTATGTACTTCCAGTTCTCAAAGCATTTGACCATGACCTGCAAGAACACATCTTCACTTGGAGATACTTGCCTGTCGAGTGTTTGCCAATCTTCTACGCCAAGGAACCAGAGGCGGAGCCGGTTGTCTCGACCGTAGTCCAATTGTTGCATGTACGGGGGGCTCGTGATGATAATGTCAACCGGGCGTGGCGGAACGAAGGTCGATGCTTCCATCTGGAAGCAATAACGCGTCAGGCTCCGATCAAGCGCTGGAATACGCCTGAAAGTTCGCTGCACCTTCCTTTCCAGTCTGTCCTGTACCGAACGATACGCATAGAGTTCGGGGAACCCGCGGCGCGGGAAAAGATTTCGGCGGAGGTACGGAACCGTATGGCTGCTCGGATACGAAAGGAAGCCTGGCCTCTGATGATGCAAAATGCCGAGGAGCGCCGCAAGCAGAAAGTCGTCTTCCTGATTCTTGAGCGCTCGTACCCACGCAATGATTTCACGAAGGGTGTCCGGGTGAAAAAACTCTGCTACCCAGGGAGGGGCCTCCTCGATAACGACTCCTGGAAGATGGGTTTCTGCTTCCTCCGCCACTGCTTGGACCCTCTTCAATGCCCGGCCCAAAGTGGCCGGCGGATGAAGCTTGGCCCTTGCGAGCAATGAAGCGTACGGGCTGAGATCATTTGTGATAACATTCCGACCAAGAATCCAAGCCTCCAAGCCAATGCTCGTGGATCCGGAAAAGGGGTCGTAAACCGTCTGTCCCTTGTCACTAAACTGTTTTACTAAGTCGCAAGCAATTGACGACTTTAGTTTTCCGATGAACGGCGCAATTTGGTGGAGCGTAGATTCAGAATAGACAACGCTTTTGCTCCAGTGGGCAGGGCAAGGCGTGACGATACTGCCGCCGAATGGCACGCGCGAAATCGTGTTCAACACATCATGCACACGATTCTTTTACAAGAAACCCATTCCATTGGCAAGTCTTTCGGCGCAGCCAAGGATTACACGCTTTACTTGGCGTGTCGCAGGATGCCTTACTATCTCCGTGCAGAACGACATGGCCGATTTCAAGCGGAATGGAGAAATGCAGGGGTAATTCGAGGCGCGGACTCATGAATGAGTGCCGATCCATTAACGGGTCGTAAACCGCTCCTGCGCAATCGCAGATTTTTATTTCCGTCCGTCTCCGCAGGCTTCCGCCTTCGCCGAAGCTGGCTACGGCGCGACAAGCCGACGCGACGAGTCCGGCTTCAATTGGGATGGCTCTGCCTTCACAGGGCTTCCGGCTGATACGCTGGGGTTTCCACCTTCCCCGCATCCTCCATCGCCGCATCCTCCATCGCCGCAGCGGCTTCCGCCTCCTTTAAAACTACGGTGGACAAGACGGCGGACAAGGCGGCGCGATAAAAAGAGCCTTTTCGCGTATTTCCCCTGGTTCGCGGTTGAAAATTCCACCGTCGCTTCAGGACGGATTTCAATTCTCGGGGATACCAGCCACTTCGTGGCTGGCTAATTTTCATTGGCCCTTCGGGCCAGGGAGCTGGTTGTGACTGGATCGAGATGGGGTTCGACGCCCGCCGTCGCCGAAGGCTATGGCGCGCCAAGGGAGTCTCACCCTACCAAGTCATTCAACGCTCAGTAATCGTAAAGGCCGCTGTCGTGGGTGTAACCGCCGGAGCCGCCCGGGCCTTCAGGGCCGCCCTCTTCGCCGCCCACGAAGTCCCCTAAAACATCGCCCATGTCGGCCTCGATCTTCTCCGGGTCCTCGCCTGCTTCCAACCTTTTGATGGCGACGTCCAGTTCTTTGGGGACACTGCCCGCCGGCATAATGTCCTTCATTTTTTTCATCATGTGCGCCATGTGCTTTGGATTGTTTTCGTCCAGGTGTTCCATGTCGCGTTCCAACTCGGACATGGCCTGCATCATGCGCGGATCGTCCATGTCGGGCATCGGACCCTGGTCCGGCGCGCTGTCGGCGGCGGCGGACGGCTCCTTCACGCTGCGGGGCATGGCGAAGGAACTGATTTGTTTGGTCATCTTGCGGTTGCCGCATTTGGGACAGACAGGCGCACGGTCCGGGCGCGGCCTCTTGGAGAGGAAATTGAAAATCTTCCGGCACTTGGGACAGGCAAATTCGTAAATCGGCATAGGATGTCGCGTCAGATGTCATGGATAAAATGCAGGCGGATCGCCCGGTCGTCAAGAGGGAGTGGGGGTGCATTATTTTGGGTGGCAGCTTCCGACTCCTAATCTTAATCCCAGCCAAAAGGTTTTGAAATTCTTAACCACGGATGGACACGGATGGACACGGATCCAAAATCTGAGAGACAATTTGACGAGGTTTCGATGGTGAGAATCTAATCTTAATCTTAATCCAAATTGGACGAGATTAGGATTAGGATTAAGATTAAGATTAGGAACCAGAATGAAATGCTGTCGGGCTGCCGGGGGGGCAGGCATTTAATTCTTGGCCCTGTTGGCGGCTTTTCGCGGCAGGCGGCCGATCCAATAATCGCCGGAGCGCTTCCATTCCAGTGACGGCAGGGCCGGTTGAAGGGTGCGCTGGATCGCCAAACGGTCTTCCGGGCGCATTTTTTTGATCCACGGCTCATAAGCTTCGCAGGCGCCGCCGCTGCGCTCGATGGCGCGGTAAATTTTCAAATCTTCCGGCAGCATGAGCGCGGGTTCAAATCCCACCATGTAACGCCAAGCGGCCCGTGGATTTTTGTAGAATGTATTGAAGAAGAATCTCATGTCGGCCGCGTAAAAAATCCCGCTTTTCTCCGGCAGCCAGCCCTTGAGTTCGGGATCGCCGCCATCCAGGAAAGTTTCGTCGAGGGAGAAAGTATAGCGGCGGCCGAAATCGCCGGTCGCATCCAGAAACAGCGGCAGCAGGATCAGGCCGCAAACGATCATGCGTTTGGGCGAAAGGTCGCGGGCGATGGCGGGCATGGCGTCGTCAAATTGCGTGGCCAGCCAAACGAGAGCCGCCGGCATCCCCCAATCGGCCCAAAAGCGGTCGGCGAAGAAACCCAGAATCCAGTTGATGGCGATCATCCAGAAAACCGGCTGGAGGAACAACGGGCGAAGCATCTTATTCTGCGTTTTGAGCCAGAGATAGGCCAGCGCCAGAACGGTCAAAGTGGTGAACTCGCCCGCGCTGGGACGAAGCTCGCCGACCAGCATCCACCCCGGCAGATGTTCCCGGTACATCACGCCGGCCTGAAAGACGGCCTCGTAGAGAAAGGAAACCGGTTTTCCCGTCAAGAGGGCGGCGGCCAATGTTCCGGCGGCCCAGCACGCTGCCAGCCAAAGGCCGTCCCTCCAGCGTTGGGCCAAAAAGAACGCAGCCAAAAGCACGACCCAGAAATACCAAATCCCGTGCATCCAAATGGCCAGGGTGAATCCGGCGCAGGTCAGGAGAAGTTTCCACCACGGGGGATTTTTGGATTCGTTCTTCGACCAGGAAAAAAGCAAAGCCATGAGAACCCCCTCGGTCACCAGATAGGGCCGCGCCTGGGTCCATCGAATCATTAACTCCGGTATGGCAATCATCTGCGCCAGAATGGCGGCCAGCCATGCTTCGGGACGGCGCAGCCAAAGCAACGGCAGGCAAAAAATCCACAGGAGCAGGCTCGTGATCGAAAAACTAATCAAGGCGTCTTCATCCCATCCCAAGGCGCGATGGAGAAGACCCAGAAGCCATTCCCAACCCGGACTGTGATCCACGACATATTCGGGGCGCATGACCACGATTTGCGAGTAGGGCTTGCCGGCAAACGGTTTGGCCGCATGACGGCGGGCATCGCCCGGCGGCAAATAGCCGTAGCTAATAATTTTCAGGCAGATACAAAGGCCGGTCAACAGGACGGCAATCCAGCACGCCAAAGGCATGTAACGCTGGAACGATGCCGGGCCGTTGTTCATCATGCAACGGCGAATAACGCCGCAAGAGACGCGCCTTGGCAAGTTCTTTCTTCAGCCGTTTAATCCGTGGAGGGTTTGTGAAAGCTTGTCAATTGTAATGCAAGGTGAAAAACGACGATGCTGAATTTGAGTCAATAGCAAGTGAGGATTGACGCCTGCATGGAATTTTATGCGGCCACTGATGCCCGCAGGTAGGTTGCCAAATCCACCGACCATTTGTCTTTGGTGACAACGGCTCTATTGGCACGGCTGATGAGCACTTGCCGTGTCGCTTTGGAAAGCGCGGCGACTTTCTCCAGCCGTGTGAAATCCTCCTGAGAGGGCGAGGTGGTCAGTTTGATTTCGATGATTTCGCGCTGTTTGCCGGATTCCAGCAACAGATCAGCCTCCAAGCCGTCCTGGGTGCGGAAGTAATAAGCCTGAAAATTTTCACCGCGCGCCTGCCGCGCCGCAAGGATTTGCTCGATCACCCAGCCTTCCCAACTCGCCCCCACCCAGGGCTGCGCCCACAAATCCGCTTGCGGCGTGAGGCCGAGCAGCGCGTGCAACAAACCGGAGTCGCGCCAGTAAATCTTGGGAGCCTTCACCAGCCGCTTTTGAATATTGGCGTAAAACGGAGGCAGCCGACGAATCAAAAAAGCCGCCTCCAAATGATCGAGGTAAGATTGCACCGTGTGATAAGTGATGCCGATGCTCTGGCCGAGCTGCGAGGCATTGAGGATGCCGCCCTGCCGGGCCGCCACCATGCGGCAGAGCCGGTCCGTTACAGCAGGCCTGGCTGCAAGACCCCACGCCGGAAGGTCCCGTTGGGCCATAAGCGACAGATAATTGACCTGCCAGTGTGGGAATGTTGCGCCGCCCAAAACGCCGCCATCAGGGTAACCGCCGCAACGCCATAACAAATCAAACTTGCTTCCAGGCAACTCCGCGAGATGAAAGGGCGTCAATTCCATCAGCGCCATGCGTCCGGCCAGTGATTCGCCTGCCTGCCGCATCAGAACGGGAGACACCGAGCCAAGAAGCAAAAAACGCCCATTATATTTGCGGCGGGCGTCAATCGCGGCGCGCAGCCGTGGAAACACTTCGGGCCACGACTGCGCCTCGTCCAGCAGGACAAGATCGTTGCGTTCGATGATGTCATTCCACGACAAATCCAGGCGCAGGCGATCTGAAGGCTGTTCCAGGTCGAAGTAATGCGTGGACAAACCTTTTGCCAGGGTGGTTTTGCCGCATTGGCGGGGACCGAGCAAGCCCACGGCTGGAAACTGTTCCAGCCGGGCGAGCACCACCTTGGACACGGCACGTTTAATCATTCATACAGAATAGAAATCAATTTCTATTTTGCAAGAAAAATCTGGACGTTTAAAACCCGGTATGCAGTTGAAGCGGCATGCCTTTCCGGCATGGTTACGGGGCCGGCAATGAAAGGGTCGGGCTTGGGAAATTGGTGTTTCCTCAGTCATTTTGCAGTTTCTTCTCCAGTCTCTGCCGCGCTTCGGCGGGCAATTCAAAACCGTTTTCCCCGGCCAGCCATTGCCAGGCTTGCGGCAAGTCGGAGAAAGCTCCCTCCAATTGCGCTTCGTAGGCTTTGTGCAAAATCGTCCCGAATATTTGTCCCGGTTCCAGGCCTAGCTCGATCAAATGCCGGCCCATCAAGATCGGGGCCGGGGGTTTTTGGCGGACTTGCAACTCGTGCGCGCACGCCAGCAAGCGCCGGACAAATTCCGGCTCGACCGCCGGTCGCGGCGGACGGCCCATGCTGTCGGCGGTCATGACCAGGCAGAGGCCCTGGATGTTCTCTGGTTCCAGGCGCCGGGCCAGACGGCGCACGGCCCGGTCGGTCATGCTTTGAAAATGAAACAAATGATGGCGCACGAGCGGAAGCACCCGCGCCTGGACAGCCTGCGGCGCGCGCATGCGCTCCAGAAAATTTGCCGCCAGGTCCGCGCCCGTTTCTTCATGGCCGGGGGAGAGGATGCGCATCACGCCGTCTTTCAAGGCGTGGCGTGTGGTGGCGGGTTTGCCGAAGTCGTGGGCCAGCACGGCCAGCATGTGGACAATGCGCGATTGGGGGTCTTCGCCCTGCCATTGCGCCAGCCGCGCCAGGGCGTCGCAGCAATGGCACGTATGAATGAAAACATCTCCTTCCGGATGCCAATCCGGTTCCTGCGGAACGCCCATCATGGATTTGATTTCAGGAAAATGATCGATCCATCCGGTTTCCGCGAGGAAACGCAGGCCGGCGGACGGCACAGTGCTCGATTGCGCCCACTTGAACCACTCCTCGCGCACGCGTTCCACGGCCAGTTCGGAGCAGGCGCTCTTGATGCGCCGGGAAATCTCAATCGTTTCCGGGGCGGCGGTGAGATTGAATCTCCCGGCAAATTGCATGCCGCGCAAGACACGCAACGGGTCCTCGGCAAAGGCGGCGCTGGTGTGGCGCAAGACGCGATGGCGCAAATCCGCCGCGCCGCCGAAAAAATCCAGCGTCTGCCGCGCGCGCGGGTCGTACATGATGGCGTTGATGGTGAAATCGCGGCGGGCCGCCGCCTCTTTTGGCGTGAGGGCCGGATCAAACTCCACATCGAATCCCTTGTGACCGGGCGCCACTTTGGAATCCTGGCGCGGCACGGTGAAATCATAATGGCAATCACCGCCGGTGTTCAGTTTGACCACGCCGAAGGAGCGCCCGACCAAATCCGTCCGGCCCCAGCGCGAGAGGGCGCGGACCAGTTGTTCGTAATTGAGGCCAAAAACCTCGATGTCGAAATCGCGTCCGGGGGGCAGGCCGAGCAGGGCATCGCGCACCGCGCCGCCGACCAGATAAGCGCGGCTCAATTCCGCGGTCTGCAGCAGGATGTTTTCCAGTTCCGGTGGAATGAAATTCACCGGCACAAGCTACCCGGGAAATTGAGAATTAAGAAGTAAGAAGTAAGCGTAGCGGCGGCTCGGCAGAGCGCCGCAGCTTGCCCGCCGCAGCCTTGGCGGAGGGGGGGCACCGGCTTTCTGCCGAAAGCCGCTACGATTCAACTGTTGATTGGTTTTCATGTTTCTTAATTCTCACTTCATAATTCTTACTTCTTTTACGTAGCTTCGCTCCCGGTATTCAAAATAATCGAAATCAGCGGGTTGCGCCGTGCCCGCGGCATCCTGACACGCCATGCCGACGAATGCGCCGGTGAAGTTGGGCGCTCCCGGGACGGTCGCGTCATCGATTCAACCCGGATTTGCGTTTGCCATTTGGGGCGGATGCTTCCAAGATGCGCCTTCTTTATGGAGAAAGTCGTCATTATCGGAACCGGTTGCGCCGGGCTGACCGCCGCCATTTACGCGGCGCGCTCCAATCTCGCGCCGGTGGTCCTGACCGGCCTCATGCCGGGCGGCTTGTTGACCACCACGAGCATTGTGGAAAATTTTCCCGGCTTCCCCGAGGGCATCGATGGTTACGAGTTGATGGCGCGCATGCAAAAACAGGCGGAACGATTCGGCGCGCGGGTCAAGACGTTGCAGGTCCTGGAGGCGGCCGATTTGTCCAAGCGCCCGTTTGTTCTGACGGTGGACGGTGAAAAGTTGGAAACACAAACCGTCATCATCGCCACCGGGGCCAGTCATCGCCACCTGGGTTTGGAGAGCGAACATCTGCTCGAGAAAAAGGGCGTCACGTATTGCGCGACCTGCGACGGCGCGTGGCCCGTGTTTCGCAACCAGCCGCTGGTCGTGGTGGGCGGCGGCGATTCCGCGTGCGAGGAGGCGATTTACTTGACGCGCTTTGCCTCGCAAGTTTTTTTGGCGCATCGGCGCGACCGTTTGCGCGCCTCCCAAATCATGGCGCAACGCGTGTTGAGCCAGGCCAGGATCACGCCCGTGTGGGATTCGGTGGTGACGGAAATCCTCGACACGAAGCTGGATAAAGTGACGGGTATCCGCCTGAAAAACCTCAAAACCGGCGCTGAATCGCTGCTGCCGTGCGCGGGCGTTTTTGTGGCGATTGGACACATTCCCAACACGCAGCTATTTAAGGGCGTGATCGACATGGATCCCAATGGTTACATCAAACCCAAACGCGGCACGGAGACGAATATACCGGGCGTTTTCGTGGCCGGGGATTGTTCCGATCATTTCTATCGGCAGGCGGTCACGGCGGCTGGTTCGGGTTGCGCGGCGGCCATGGACGCGGAACGTTTCCTGGCCGACCTCGGCACATGACTTTGCTGTAGCGTCGAGCCTACGGCTCGAAACCGGCGCGCAGCGCCGACGCTACAACCATTAAATTGAGGCGCTGCCCAGTTTCACCAGGCTTTGCGCGTCACCCCGGTAATCGCTGAAATCGTTCAGCTTTGGCCTTGATTTTAAGGCGACTTGGGTTCAATTTTACTTCCGTGAAGCATCTCACGCAAAGATGAGCACTTTTGCAAGAAGGTGGATTGGCGCAGGAATCCTTGGACTATCGCTTCTAATTGGACTGTTCTTGTATTTGTCAGGCACACCATTGATGTCCTTGGTGGAGTCTCACATTTTTCAACATGGAAAGGTGCTTACGGCATTTTACGAAATACATTTGTCGCTAATTGGATTATTGATAGCAGGATCGTTGGGGTTTTGTTTACTGCTAATGCCATCAAAGAAAAGAATCCCGCCAAAAATCAACCCCGACTCCGGAGCTTAATTCAAATTGATACACCACCAAGATTTGCGCTTTGTTTATCCGCAGAAGCGAAGTTTAATAGGAGGATGAAATCTCGTCGGGCCAGAATAAAACGCATTACCCGCGAAACGCGTATTGCATTGACTCTCAACCTTGACGGCATCGGCCAGTCCAGCATCCGGACCGGCATACCGTTCTTCGATCACATGCTCGCCCTTTTCGCCAAACACGCGGTCATGGACCTGACCTTGCGTTGCCAGGGGGATTTGGAAGTTGATGCCCATCATACGGTCGAGGACTGTGGTTTGGCGTTGGGCCAGGCCTTCGTTCAGGCGTTGGGGGACAAGAAGGGGCTGCGCCGCTATGGGACGGGTTTCGATCCCCGCAATCCCCTGACCGGCGAGGCCTATGTGCCTATGGATGAATGCCTTGCGCGGTGCGTGATTGATTTCGGCGGCCGGCCCTTCCTGGTTTGGCGGGGTCTGGACAAGCCGGCGCACAAGAAAATCACGGCGGCGGAAAAGACCCAGGACACCTCGTCGGCCTTCCGCTTCGGCCTGGCTCGCGAGTTTTTCCAGGCCTTTGCCAATGAAGGCCGTTGCAACCTGCATTTGGAATTGCTCTATGGCGATGAACCCCATCACATCGCGGAGAGCCTGTTCAAAGCGTTCGCCCGCGCGGTGGATGCCGCCTGCCAGCGGGATCCGCGGATGGCCGGGCGGCTGCCCAGCACCAAGGGAAAGTTGTGAGTTTCACTGAATAATTGGCAGAATGCCCCGTCAAACCTTATGCCGTCGCAGCCAGATAAGTCTGCCTTGAGCGATGCGGATTTGGCGCGTGCGGCGCAAAATGGCGACATGGGCGCGTTTGAGGAATTGGTGGCGCGGCATCGGGACCAGATTTACGCGCGGGCCTATAGCATGGTGCGCAACGAAGAGGAAGCGCTTGACCTCTCTCAGGAAGCCTGGGTGAAAGGCTGGCAGCGATTGGCCCAATTCCAGGGTGAGGCCAGTTTTGCCACCTGGATGACACGCATCGTCATCAATCTGTGCGTGGACCAGTTGCGCAAACAGAAACGGCAACGGGCTGAATCGTTCGAGGTGTTGGAAGGGGAATCCGGCGGCGTCGAGCGCCTTATGCCGGCCACCATGCCAAACCCCGCGGCGGGTTTGGAGCGGACGGAATTGAGACGGCGGATTGACCGGGCGCTGGATCAATTGTCAGCGGAACATCGAATGGTTCTGGTCTTGCACGAATTTGAAGGGTTGGAATACAAGGAAATTGCCGGGCGCATGGGCTGTTCAATCGGCACGGTGATGTCCCGGTTGTTTTACGCGCGGCGCCGCATGGCCTCGCTGCTGGCCGGTTTGAAACGGGAGAATGAAGAATGAACGATAACTTGGACGTGAATTTGGAAAAGTTGGAACTGGAATTACAAGCATGGCTGGATGGGGAACTGTCCGCGGCCAAAGCGCGGCGCCTCGACCCGAAGATTGTCGGCGACGAGGGAGCCAGCCGGCTGATCACCGAATTGCAGGCGATAAAGAGCGCCCTGGCCGGCAACGAAACGGCCCGGACCGTTCCTGAAACGCGCGCATTTTATTGGAGCAAAATCGAGCGCCAAATTCAGCGCCAGACGCCCGGCCCCCGCGCGGTTCAGGCGCCGCGCCAGGCAGTTTGGCGCCGCTGGCTTGAGCCCCTGGCGGGTTTTGCCGCCCTGGCCTGCCTGTTGCTGCTGGCCGTCAAGCCGCATGCTCCACCCACCTTCGACGAGATTTCATCCACCGGCCAGGGAATGGAAGCGGTCACCTTCCATGATCAGTCCGGTGGAATGACCGTGGTCTGGCTGACGGACACCGCGCCAGCCCAGCTGATCGAATCCCCGGACGCCAAGACGCCGGAGCCGGGGGATTCTGAAGTTGAAGTGGAGTGAGCCGGGCGTTGGGCGCCTCCTCCCATGCGGCGATTTTTAAATTTTCTTCTGGCTGGAATTGCCTTCGGCGCAATGGCGCTGCCGGCCCGGGCGGCGGACCTCAAGCTGGAGGCCCGGCTGATTCGGGGCGCGAACGACGACAAGGAAACCGGCAAATACAAACCAGCCGATCCCGAATTGTCCGCGAAGCTGAATCGCGCGTTCAAGTGGAAGAACTATTTTGAAATTACCAATAAAACAGCCAGCATTGCCCTCAACCAGAGTTGCGAGCTGAAGATGAGCGACGCCTGCACCCTTCGCGTCAAGTACACGGGCGCCTCGCGGGTGGAAGTCAATTGCATCGGCCACGGCAGGGAGATCTGCAAGGGGGCCTATACTTTGGCGCCGCCCCAATGGCTGGTCTTGGGCGGCAATGACACCGCCGACACCGCCTGGTTTGTCGGCCTGCGGGCCATCACCAACAAGACGGTTGAGCCGAAAAAGGCGGTCAGCAAAAATTGACGACTTGCAAGAGCTTCAACCCCGCTTTGTGGCTGGGAATTCCCGGCCTCGCCTTCCTGTTCGTCCTGCTGCGATGGAACAATTTCGACGCCCCCCTCACCCGGGACGAAGGCGAATACACCTATGCCGCCCAGCTCCTGATCAGCGGCGGCTTGCCCTACGAGCATTCCTTCCTGCAAAAACCCCCGATGATCGCCTACAGCTACGCGCTGGCCGGCCTTCTCGCCCCGGATATCTTCTGGGCCCCGCGCATCCTGGCGGGCGTGTTTGCGGCGCTGGCCACCGCCCTGCTCGGCTACATCGCCCGCCGCGAATTCGGCCCCGGCGTGGCCCTGTCGGCCATGTGGTTGATGACGCCCATGATCCTCCTGCCCGAACTGGACCAATTCATAGCCAACACCGAGATGTTCCTGCTCCTGCCGTTGCTGGCTACGGCCGCTGTTTACGTTCGCAGCCGGCACTGCAAAGGGGGAGCGGCGCATTGGCTGGCGGCCGGCATCCTCGCTGCGATCACGCTCTGCTACAAATACACCGCCTTTCCGTTGCTGGCGTTGGTCTTTGCCGCATGGTCCTTTGAGGAGTGGCGCGGCGGCAAGCGTCCGCGCGCCATCGCCGGACACTGGCTGGCGGCGCTGTCGGGGGGGGCCGTCGCCGCCGCGATTGTGCTTGCGCCATTTTTGCTGCGCGACGGCGGCAAAAAGCTTTGGGAATGCACCGTTGTCTTCAATCGCTTCTACGCCGCTTCGCCCATTTTCGGGATGGCCAATTTCTGGCGGATGCTGGGTGAATTCTGGCGCTTTTGGTGGATGCTCTTTCTCGTGCCCTGCCTTCTGGTCTTCAAACCGGAGCGGCGGGTGTGGTTTTGGGCCATGCTGTTCTTCCTGGCCTGGCTGGTGACCGCCGGCAGTCTTTTCGGGCACTATTACATTGCCATCATGCCGTTCTGGGCGCTGCTTGCCGCCGTGGCGCTGCGCGGTTTTGCCGGCTGGGTCGCCGACAAGGCTTCCCAACCCCTGCATTGGCTCAGACTGGCGCTCACGGGCATCGTCGTGTTCGCCGTGCTCGCGCCGGACGCCCGTTGGTTGATCCGCACCCGGCAACAATTCGCGGTGGACAGATTGGGTCCGTGGAAGACATTTCTTATATCACCTTTGGTTGCGGCGCGACTGGCGCAACACACCGCCGCTTGGGACCCTGTTTACGTGGCGGGTTCCGAGCCTCAGATTCTGAGCTATGCGCACCGGTTCAGCTCCACGCGATTCGACATCACTTATCCATTCATGGTCCCCACCCCGCTGGCCAAAGGCTACCAGGCCGAAGTGATTCACGATCTCCAGCAACGCCCCCCGGCGGCCATCGTGCTCGTGCGATCCCGCTCAAGCTGGATGACCCAGCCCCGCAGCCCGCCCGACTATGGTGATTTCCTCAGAAAACTGCTCGCCAACAATTACGAAATCGTTGGCGGCTGCCTCTCCGACGACGGACAAGGCCGATGGCAGGAACCGCTGGGCAGGGAAGACAGGGTCGGCTGCACCATGATTCTCTTCAAACGCAAAGCGCCGTAAAAGTAAAGATTAAGATTAAGATTAGGATTAGGATTAGGAGCAAGAAACCGCCAGACGGGACGCCTTAGCGCTGCGGCGTTTCACGGAACGGCGTCCCGGCCTTGTAGTGCGCGTTTTGCTTCTCGAGCGCGCGGGTCAGGGCGGCGTCGTTTGCCGCCAGGGGCAAGGCCCGTTCAATCGTCTTGACTGCTTGGCCGAATTGCCCCGCTTCCGCATAGGCCGCCGCCAATGTCCCCAGGTACACCGGGTTCGTTCCCCGGGCCAGTTGATCGGCCCGTTGAGCCAACTCGACGGCCCTGGGTCCGTTGCGGAGCGAGGGGTCGGGGCTGGCCGCCAGCAACCAGGCCAGATTGTTGCAGGCCGGCGCCTGGTCCGGTCGGGTTTTCAACGCGCTTTCGTAATGAGCGACCGCCTCGGCTTGGCGGCCTTGTTGGGCGAAAATATTGCCGAGCTTGTAGTCGGCCCCGGCCAGGTCGGGGCGGATTTCCAGCGCCTTTTTGTATTGACTGATTGCGTCGTCCAGGCGGCCCCGGGCCAGGAAAACTTCCGCCATGTTGAAGCGGGCCTCGGCAAAATCGGGCAGGATTTCCGCCGCCTGCCGGAAATGGTCCATGGCTTGGTCCGTCCGGCCCAATTGCAGAAGAATGTTTCCCAGGTCATTATGGGCCAGCGCGTAACGCGGGTCCAATGCGAGCGCCTGGTTGTAAGCGGCCAGGGCCTCCGTCCGGCGCCCTTCTTGAAGCAGGGCATAGCCAAGGTTGCAGAAAGCCGCGGGATAGTCCGGCTGCAGTTGGATGGCCCTTTGAAAATAACGGATGGCGGCATCCATTTGGCCCTTTTTCAAATACGCCTCGCCGATGGAGTAGGGAATGCCCGACATGGCCGGTTGCAGTTCCAGCGCCTTTTGAAAATGAGCAATGGCTTCATCCAGCCGTCCCTCTTGCAGCAAACCGTCGCCCAGATTGAATTGGGCCGTCACATCATTGGGGTGGGTGGCCAGCACCGTTTGGCAAAGGAGCAGGGCTTCGTCCACCCGGCCTTTTTCCAGAAGCGCCCGGCTCAAATTGTTTCGTGCCATGGCGCTGTCGGGGTTGCGGGCCATCGTTGTCCGCCAGAGCGTTTCACTGTCCAGGTAAGTCCTGCTTTGACGCCAGGTCAGCGTGGCCAGCGCCAGCAGGAGCGCCGCAGCCACAATGGGTCTCCTGATGAGGGCCGCCGCCAGCACGATCGGGCCGATGATGGCAAAATACTCCCAGTGATCGGCCACCAGGGAGTAGCGCATGTAATAGATGTTTAGAAATCCCAGAATGGGCAGGAGCATCACGACAAAATAGGCCAGCCCGAAGAACAACGCCTTTCCCCATCCCCGCCGCCAGCGCCAGCCTAAGACAAACGCCCCCGCCAGTATTGCCAGCGGGATGTAAGACAGCACATTCCGGGCGTTGATCTGCCAGCGCGGATAGACAAAAACCAGGTGCAGCGGCAGCACCGCTTTGTAAAGATAAAACCAAACTGCCCACCCGGCTCCGGCCAAACGCGACCAGAAGTTATCCGTCCGGATGACTTCGTGGCCGATCGCCCGATGATAATGGAACCACACCGTCACCCAACACACGGCTGCCGCCATCACAAAAAAGGGAACAACGCGCCGGATATCCTTCCATCCCACCCGCCCGCGCCGCCACCAGGCGAGGCCCAACAAAACAAGCGGCAACGGCGCCACGGCGCTTTTGCTGAAGAGCGCCAGCGCAAAGGCGGCCAAAGCCAGCCCATACCACCGGCCCCGGCCGCTGTCCTCGAATTTCAACCAGGACAAAAGCGCGCCGAGATAAAAAAACATGCACAGCGTATTTTTGCCCTCCGAGATCCAAGCCACCGATTCGACATTGACCGGATGCAAAGCGAAGAGGGCGGCAGCCAGCATCGCACCGGGAATGTTCAGGCGTTGGAGCACGCGCCAGAGCAGTATTGCGCTGAGGGCATGCAGGAGGACATTGACCAAATGGTAGCCCTGCGGGTTGTTTGGCCAGAGTCGCCATTCCAACCACCACAGGCTGAAAGTCATCGGGTAGTAATCCAGCGTGGAAGCGCTGAACCACGGCCGGTAGAAGCCATCCGCGCTTTTGACGACAGGATTATTGGTTAGAAGTTCATCGTCGTCCCAGATGAATCCAGCGTGCCAGACCGGCTGGTAAGCCAGAAAGGTCGCAATGGCCAAAAGCAGGCAAACGAGCCAGGTTTGCCGAAGGCCATGCGCCTGATTCATGTTGTAAAGTCTAACACGGCTGTCCGCATCCGCAAAGGCGAATAAATGCCCAACAGGGTTTTCGCCGGCTTGACGTTATGGAGGCGGGCGCAAATCCGGTTTTGCGTCAATCCGCCATCTTGTCCCGCCATAGCCATGCGACGGCGGAAGCCTCTCAGCGACGGCGGACTCGTCCCGCCAACTCGTCGCGCCGAAGCTGTCCAAGTCGCCGAAGTGCTCATGCGGTGAGCTTGGGATAGCCCCCTTTCCGGCTCGCGTTCCCTTGATTTTCCCTCTAAACTCTGCTGGGCATGGAGGGCGCAACCTGGTTGTTTACGAATTCAGCCGTCCAAAGGTTGAACGCAAGGATTTTTCTCACTTTCTTGCCATCTATTCCCCGGACAAGCCGCGGACCCGCTGCCGCCTGTTCGCCACTCTCTCCGAACATGAGATTTAACTGAGCGAACGCTGAAGACTCGGCAAAGCTACCATATTTGGCTTAATCCTCTGTAATTCCAGGATGCCCTCAACTAAAGAGAAGATGCCATAGTCAGTCCACTCCGGGTGCAACAGGAGATCGAGAGAGCGTGACCTTGTTGAGAAGATAGGTTGATGAACGTCGGACACTTCCCAATTCGTTCTGAGGAGGTGCCGGAATTGAGTCCAAAAGCTCTGGTCGTGAATGGCAAGGAGAACCGAAAATGTGTAGCCTCCCGACATCATACTGAGACCAAAGCCAGTCATCAGCAGATCGTATGCACCTTTATGGTTCATCAACCATTTCAGGGGTGGAGACTCATGGCAGAACCAGTCGTACACCAGGTGCATTGATCCCGACTCCAATTCATGGCCTCCGAAGAGTTCCTCGAATACTTCTCGAAAAACAGTACAGGAGATCCCGACCTCGCTTTCAGGCTCAACGGTCGGTTGATGCTGTCCAGCAGGCAGCACAGTCAATCCTCCTTGCCTTGAGCTTACGCTGGCTGATCTTCTCTGTAGGACAATCGCATAGTCGCAGAACGGCTGAGGTCGGGCGATGGCAGTGACGACGTTAACCCCTCCGGTACACAATCGCGACCGGAATTCAGCGACAGAGCGCATATCCGGGAGAAGATGCTGCCTAAGGGGTAAGTACCTCTCTCTTGCTTCGAGGACGGCATTTGGATTGAAATCGGTATCAAGCAGCGCTTGGACCAACTCATCGATGAGCGCTCCATTCGTCACTCGATATCGATAAAACGACTCCAGGGAGAAGTTCGCAGACAGCGTTCGGTCACGGATGTCCAGGTCTATTAGCCGGTACAGGGGAGCATCCCAGACTCGTATGTTTCGTAAGCTTAATGATACCAACAATTTGGCTATTCTCTCTTCCGCTATCTGCATTGGAGGTGAACTGCACACTGTCAATCGGCACTTTTCAAAATCACTGGCCAGCGGAACACGACTAATCCATTCGTTGCGTGTTGCAACAGTAGTCACAAGGTTCTGATTGCCAACTTGATACGCATAAGGTGCGAACCCCAAGGCAATTTGCTCCTCAACTGGGTAATATCGCCCCAACACCTGATGCGCAAGGCCCTCCTCGGCAATTCGTGCTCCAGCTTGAAAAAAGGCGGCTGCAGCTTCCTTGGCATCAGCCTCAGAAACTCGAGCGTGAGCCCGCTTCAGGGTCGAAAACACCTGTGTTGCGCTGATCCCCAGCGCCTTGGCAATCGAAACGATAGTGCTCGGTTCCAGCATCCTAAAATTCGGTCGAAGTTAATAATGCTGCCGCAGTGGCCGGAGGCCACTTCTTGGGCCACGCAACCTAAACGTCCACCCGCTGAACTGAGGATTTCGTGTTTGTTTGGAATTGTCCAGCCTTTTTCGAGATCGATGGGGGTGCCCTCGAGCGCCCAAAAGTCCCAGACACCGAAGCGCCGTTTCCCTCTCGCATTCGTCGAGCTTCTGCGGACAACGCCGCCGAGGGTATTTCACCGGCCCGCAAAGGGGACCTTAACCTCCTCCATGAGGACAAACCTCAAATATGTATGTCGTTGAACCACAAGGTGTTGCGTGCTGATGTCAACGATTTCTCCCTCCATATTCTCCCCCACAACCCATGAACATTTCATGTGGTCGCCCTATCTTTCTGCTTTCGACATTGACTTTTCACTGCGGAGGCTGGTACGGTGGTCATGTCCAGCAATTAGAATTGCGATTGCAAATGATTAAGTGAAGACACCGGACAAGCCAATAATACTGGATGCGTCCACGCTGCTTGGCAGCGGGCAAACTGTACGCCTTGCAATAGCCTTGGCTTCCTTATTAGGTCGCCCTGTGATTCTTGAAAGAATTAGGGAAAAAAGAGAACACCCCGGGCTGAAAGAACACCACGCACACACTGTTCGCCTCATCGCTCAGATTTCTGATGCCCACGTCGAAGGCGCACACCCGGGCTCCCGGCGGCTCCTTTTTGAGCCTCGTGGGAATAAGGGAGGTGTCTACGGTACAAGGATATCGTCATCAGCCGTTAGTGTACCCGTGCTAGAAACCGCTTTGCTTGCGGCTCTTTTTGCCAAACGCCCATCGACTATTCGGATTCATGGTGGGATGCTTTTCCCTTCGGTCCATTTTCTAAACTCCGTCATGCCTCTCCTTGCTCAAATGCGGGTCGACGCCATTCCGATGGTTGGGCCCGATTTCCTTGGGGCCTTTATCCGCCCCGCGCGAACATTAAGGTCCCTTGACGTAACGCACCGCGGTCAGCTACTCGAACAGCACACTGTTGTTATTGGAAACTCCTGCAGAGCGGCAACAAGACCAGACTTATTAGTGGGACTCAATCTCTTTATTCAACGCCGTGAACCAATGTCTCTCACGCACATTTACAAGTTTGATCTTGTTACGATGGCTTTCGACGGTATCTTCGGAAAGGGCACTGAACGCACGACTCACACGGCGCTACAAGAGTGCGCGGAAGAAGAAGTTCATTCAGGGGCGACTCTAGATGCTAAGACCGCCGAGCAGCTCCTACCCTTCTTTGCGATGACTTCCGGCTCTGGCTTCAGAGTTTATAGGGTAACAAAACATATTGAGACCGCCATTTGGCTTCTTGAATCCCTTGGAGGCGCGAGGATAAACGTCAGACGCAACCACACTTACACAACCATAACTATCAAGACAGCAATCAAGCAATGATATCCCAGGCATTTAACATTTATGGAGCGAAGGTCGGAGTACGCTCTGAAATCACCTTGGACTTCTGCGGGAACTTGAAATACAAGTTTGGCTCATTTGTTTCGGAGGTCAGCTACATCCCGAATGATCTCACTTGCACTGTGTATTTAATTGAAGATCAATTGCCGCTACCCCACTTTTCAGCTTTGCCAACCAAGCTGTTTTGTGTTGGTGACTTTCTCTCCATCAATAAAAAGTATGGTGACGTACACTCTATTATCCGGTATGTGATCTATGCGTACATTCTCTCTGCATTGGAGAGATTTCGCTCTATCCTCTCTTGCCATGGAAGCGCAGTATATTCAAAGGAGCGCAATACAGTACTGCTGTTCATGGGGACCGCAGGGGCGGGTAAGACGTGCCTGCTTCTCTCTGCGATTGAGAGAGGATGGAAGATTGTTGGAAACGATTTGGTTAGCGTAGCGATCAATCCTGAATACGTCACCTTTTATGCTGGCCCAGCAACATGCCCCGTGAAAAGCCATACCCTAAAACCACATCTGCAGTTCCTATGTGATAGCGGCGTCGGTTTTGATCAAGGCAAAGTTAATCGAGGAGACTGGCTTGCAGCGGATTCTATCAACCTAGAGCGCTTTGCTATTTCGCAGGAAACGATTCAGGACCCCAAGGTGGTATTGGTTCTCCCCAGAATCGAATCCTCCGCCATGAATAGCTCTCTGGTTAGACTTGACAGTTACACAAAAATGCGTGAAGAGATATACGAATACGCTACAGAAAAAATACGAACAGAATCCTTAATGAACTACAGATTCCCAGTGCCGTCTTTTGACGACCAAGAGACAATGTTTGCGCGAATTGCGAGAGTCGAAATGTTCATAAAGTTTCTGAGTGGCGTTTACTTTGGCTTTGGGAAAAGCGAAGGTGTTTTTGAAGAAATCGAAAGGACACTAAAATGAAAATAGGCATAATGTCAGACAGTCATGATAATATATGGAATCTGAAAAAGGCCCTTGAAGTTCTCAAGGCATTACGAGTTGAGGCCGTGTTGCACTGTGGTGACTTCAGCGCGCCTTTCATACTAAAGGATCTCGATACTTTAGGAATTGCGGTACATGGCGTTTTCGGTAATGTGGATTCAGATAGATTCGAGATGGCGCGCCTAGCGTTCACTCAATTGAAGCATATAACGTTGCACGGAGACACAGCAGAACTCGTTCTGGGAGGCATGAAAGTTGCCATGCATCACTTCCCAATGCTTGCCCTTGCGCTTGCAAAGACCGGCGATTATGATATTGTTGTATATGGGCACACGCACGTTGTTGATCATCGCGAAATCAACAAGTGTATCTTGATCAATCCCGGTGAAATCATGGGCCGAAAAGGCAAAGCTACATTCGCGGTTTTGGACAGTTCGGACAGGACTATTCAGATCCACACGGTGTGAAGGTTCTCGAGCGGGAGTGATTTCTGTTGTCGTGCCGAGTGTCACCATGGTTGAGATTGCCAAGCGTTCCATTGTAATTTTTACTGCTGGCGGCGAAGATCGGGAGGCGACTGTTCGAACTTCTCGAATTCGCCAAACCGTCCGTCGATAGGGTCAGCCATAGTTTTGCCCGAATCGTCTGATTTTGGGAATCCATTTCCGAGCTTTCGGGGGAACAGGTCTGGATTTTTCGCGTAGTTCGGGTATTTCGCGGTTTCCCCGGTTTTCTATAATCGTTCCGGGCACCCATGAAAAAGGCAGAAGGAAGAAGGCAGAATTAAGAAGTCAAAAAAGGAATCCGGTTCGACTTTTGGCTGTTTTTCAGATTTCTTAATTCTTACTTCTTAAATGTTAATTCTCTTGGGAATCCGTGATCAAATTCTTCACAGACATTTCTGCCTTCCCTGTCCGCCATAGCCTTGGCGGCGGCGGATGCTTTCCCAATTTCAGCGTTTGTGTAAATACTAGTTTCAGGCTTCTTTTGTAAACACCTCGCTGAGAACATGTTGTGACTACCCAAAATGTCGAAATTTTCGCTGTTTTTTTCGGGGCAATATTTTTCAACGCAAGTTGTCTTGAGAAAATTAACCCCGAAGGCATTCGGGGTTCGCGGCTGCCTTTCAAACTGAAAGGCATATGGCCGCCGGTATCGTGTCAAAAAGGAGGGCACCGCAAAATCGGACTTGCGCTGTGCGGGGGCTTGGGCGTAGTTTTTCCTTTGTGCGGGGAGCCGACAGGCTGAGAGTTTTGCGGATGCAAAAGACCCGTTGAACCTGATCCAGGTAATGCTGGCGAAGGGAAGCAGCCCGCCCTGCGTTTCTCTTCGCCCAAATTTCGTGTCAAATATTGATTATGATCGCGACAAAAGAGTCCTTTGAACCTCACAGCAGCGAGGCGCTGCCCAATTCCAAAAAGGTGTTTCTGCCCGGCAAACGGCATCCGTATATTCGCGTTCCTTTCCGCGAAATTACCCTCAGCCCTACCCAAACGCGCGAGGGCCGGAGCGGGGTCAACGAGTCCGTCCGGGTCTATGATTGCAGCGGTCCGTGGGGCGACGAGGCGTTTGCCGGAACGATGCGGGAGGGTCTGCCCGGCTTGCGCCGGGATTGGATCGCGCGCCGGGGGGATGTCGAGGCCGGCGAAGGACGCCGCGCTGACGGGCCGGACAACGGCCAGGCCATGTCCAACCAGCCGCGGCCGCGGCCGTTGCGGGCCAGGGCCGGGAAGGTGGTCACGCAATTGCATTATGCCCGCCAGGGAATCATCACGCCGGAAATGGAGTTCATCGCCATTCGCGAGAACATGGGACGGGAGGAACCGCCGGACGGCGGCGAACTGTGGCGGCAGCATCCGGGCCAATCGTTCGGCGCGGCGATTCCCGCGCACATCACGCCGGAGTTCGTGCGCGATGAAGTGGCGCGCGGCCGGGCCATCATTCCCTGCAACATCAACCATCCGGAACTGGAGCCAATGATCATCGGGCGGAATTTCCTGGTGAAGATCAATGCCAACATCGGCAATTCCGCCGTGGCCTCGAGCATCGAGGAGGAGGTCGAAAAAATGCGGTGGGCGATTCAGTGGGGGGCCGACACCGTGATGGATTTGTCCACCGGCAAAAACATTCACGCGACGCGCGAATGGATTCTGCGCAATTCGCCCGTGCCGGTCGGCACCGTGCCGATTTATCAGGCGCTGGAAAAAGCCGGGGGAAAAGCGGAGGAGCTGACTTGGGAAATTTATCGCGACACCCTGATCGAACAATGCGAGCAAGGGGTGGATTATTTCACCATTCATGCCGGCGTGCTGCTGCGCTTCATCCCGCTGACGGCCCGTCGCGCCACCGGGATTGTCAGCCGCGGCGGCTCGATTCTGGCCAAGTGGTGCCTGGCCCATCACCGCGAGAATTTCACCTACACGCACTGGGACGACATTTGCGACATCATGGCGGCCTACGACGTGAGTTTTTCGATCGGCGACGGCCTGCGCCCCGGCTCCATTGCCGACGCCAATGACGAGGCGCAATTCGCCGAACTCAAAACCCAAGGCGACCTGACCCGGCGCGCCTGGGCTTTCGGCGTCCAGGTGATGAACGAGGGGCCGGGCCATATCCCGATGCACATGATCCGGGAGAACATGACCAAACAATTGGAATGGTGCCATGAGGCCCCTTTTTACACGCTGGGCCCGCTGACCACGGACATTGCCCCCGGTTACGATCACATCACCAGCGCGATTGGGGCGGCGATGATCGGCTGGCACGGTTGCGCGATGCTCTGTTACGTCACGCCCAAGGAACACCTGGGCTTGCCGAACAAAAAGGATGTCAAGGACGGCGTGATCGCTTACAAAATTGCGGCGCACGCCGCCGATCTGGCCAAGGGTCATCCCGGCGCGCAATATCGCGACAACGCCTTGAGCAAGGCGCGCTTTGAATTTCGCTGGGAAGATCAATTCAACCTGTCGCTCGATCCGCCGACCGCGCGCGAATTTCACGACGAGACCCTGCCGCAGGAAGGGGCCAAGACGGCGCATTTCTGTTCCATGTGCGGCCCGCATTTTTGCAGCATGAAGATCACGGAGGACGTGCGCAAATATGCTGAAGAGCAGGGAGTCGGCGAAGAAGAAGCCATCCGCGTGGGCCTGGCGGAGAAGGCCAAAGAGTTCGTCGAAAAAGGCGGGGAAATCTACACGAAGTAGTTGGAATTCAGCCTGTCTTCAAAAAGTTTTCCGCCATGGCCACGGCTTTGAGCATCGCTTTGGCCTTGTTGACGGTTTCCTGAAATTCCGCCTCGGGCGCGGAGTCGTTGACCCACCCGCCGCCCGCCTGCACATAAGCTGTGCCATCCTTGATCAGCGCCGTGCGGATGGTGATGCAGCAGTCCAGGTTGCCGTTGAACGAAAAATAACCCACGCACCCGCCATAAGGGCCGCGCGCGGTTTGTTCCAATTCGGCAATGATCTGCATGGCGCGAATCTTGGGCGCGCCGCTCAATGTGCCGGCGGGGAAAGTCGCCCGCATCAGGTCATAAGGGGTGCGCTGCGCCGAGAGCTTCCCTTCCACTTGGGTGACGATGTGCATGACGTGGCTGTAACGCTCGACGGTCATCAAATCCTTCACCTGCACGCTGCCGAAATCGCAGACCCGGCCCAGGTCGTTGCGCGCCAGATCAACCAGCATGACGTGTTCGGCCCGCTCTTTGGGGTCGGCCAATAGTTCCTTTTGCAGCGCGTCGTCCTCTTCGGGCGTTTTGCCGCGCCGGCGCGTTCCGGCGATGGGCCGGATTTCCACGCGGCGGTCTTCGCAACGGACGTGAATTTCCGGCGAAGCGCCAACCAGCGCGAATCCCTCCAGCTCCAGCAAAAACATGTAAGGGGAAGGATTAATGGATCGGGCCGCCCGATAAATGTCCAGCGGCGCCGCCTTGACCTCCGTCGAAAACCGCTGCGAGCCGACGACCTGGATGATGTCACCCGCCGTGATGTATTTTTTGGCGCGGACCACGTTGTCCAGAAACACCTCCTTGGGCACGTTGGAGGAAAAGGGGACGTCCGGCACCTCCGGCACCATGTCCACCGGCAGGTGTTTGGACGGTTGTTCGAGCAGGGAAACCAAACGGTCGATCTCGCCCACCGCCTCCTCATAGGCCTCTGGCGCGTTGGGGCTTCCGTCCAGGACCGCGCTGACCAGGATGGTGATGGTTTGGGCCACGCGGTCGAAAATCAAAAGCTCGTCCGCGATCAGGAAATACATCACCGGCGTCTTCAGGTCGTCCCGCGCCGGACGGGGCACGACCGGTTCGATGTCATGTATAAACTCGTAGCCGATGAAACCGACGGCCCCGCCGGTAAAGCGCGGCAAACCGGGGAGCGCGACGGCCTGGAATCGCCGCATGACTTGTTCCACCGCCTCCAGCCCGTCCCGGACGGTTTGGGCGCCATTGACCCCGGGGCCGGGCTGGACGGTGAATTGCGCGGTGATTTTGCCGTTCTCGATGACATCGACGCGCCGGCCCTGCTGGCGGATGACGGCGCGGGGATTGCAGCCCACGAAGGAATAACGGCCAATGTGTTCGCCGCCCTCGACGGATTCGAAAAGAAAGGATTCGCCCTGCCCGCGAATCTTGCGATAGGCGGAGAGAGGCGTATCCAAATCCGCCAAAATCCGGCGCGTGACCGGGATGAGGTTGCCCTGTCCGGCCAGTTTCAGAAATTCCGTTTGCGTTGGATAGTACACGGCCTGCATTGCTTTAAGGTTTACCCCATTCGATGACGCAAGCGCCATAATGAAAGCGCGGTGTAAAGCAGGACAATGACGGCATAAGCCAGGATGCCCAAGCCGATGGCAAAGGGCACGGATTCCACCCCGCTGAAGCACAGCAAGGCCGCGCCGACCAGGCCGGTGAGGGCGGTCTCGCCCAGCAGACAAAGAAAAAAGAAGGGGAGCCGCGCGCGCGAAATCTGTTCCAGGAACCACTGCCGGTAGGCCTCCTCGCCCATGGAACGCATCAGCCAGGCCGAATGGAAATTATGGGCCGCCACCAGCAAACCGGCGGTAATGATAATAATGGCGGTCAGCGGCCAAAACGCGAAGGCGAAGCACAACACGGCGTTGGCCAGGCCTCCGAGTTTCCAGCCCAGTTTTTTGGCCAGCGGATTGCCCTCGAGCACGAGGTTGGGCGTGGCCAGCCAGGTGCTCAGAAAATCCATGCCCCGCGCAAACAGCAGCAGCGCGAGCATCGCGCAATAGCTCCGGCTGGCGAAAGGAAGGAAGGCGCCGGTCATTTCTTCCCGTAAATTTCCGCGGGGGTTTGCAGTTGGGGTTCGGTGATGACGACGCCCGCCCCGCCCTCCGCCACAGACCGGAAGAAACAGGAGCGATAGCCTTCGTGACAGGCGGCCCCGATTTGTTCGACTTGGATCAAAAGCGTGTCGCCATCGCAATCGAAAGCGATGTCCTTGACCGTCTGGATATGCCCGCTGGATTCCCCTTTCATCCAGAATTTTTGGCGCGAACGGCTCCAGAAATGGGTTTTGCCCGTGGCAAGGGTGGCCTCGAGCGAGGCGCGGTTCATCCAGGCCATCATCAAGACGCGGCCCGAGGCCTTGTCCTGAATGATCGCGGGGACCAGTCCATCGGAATTAAATTTTATTTTGTCGCAGACATTCATAATTGCGGCATGGCGCGCCGCCCAACCTAGCAGAACCGCGCCGGGAAGAAAGAGAGAAACAAACGGTCAGGGTTTCCCAGGGGCGGAGGAGGGTTCCGGAGAGCGCCGGAAGCGGGTGAAAACCACATAGCCGACCAACACTATGCCAATGGCAAAGGCGGACACGCTGACATAAAGCCATTGCAAAGGGGCCTGAAAGCGAAACTCAATGATGTGCCGGCCCGGCGGCATAAATACCCCGCGCATAATATAGTTGCAACGCAGGACGCTGGCCGGCTTCTGATCCACCCAGACGTTCCAATAGTCTCCAATTCGATCATTGAGCAATAAGACGGCCGGCATTTTCGCGTCGGCCTCCAGTCTGACATCTTTCGGTTGGTAACTGGCAATGGTGACCGTGCCCGGATCCGCTTCAGGTTGGGCCGGTTTCTGCGGAGCCGGGGTGTCATTGGCAATGAGCACTGTCTTCACCGGATCAAATTCCGATGAGTTCAATTGCTGAAGCGCCGTGGAGTCATCGGTCATTTGCCAATTGGAATAGAGCTTGGCGCGGGGCAGGGCCAGGGTGAATTCGATCAGCGCGACATGGCCGTGGTCATTGGGCTGGACGGTCAAATCACCGGCGTCTTCAACTTGAGTGACGCCGGGTTTGGTGACGATATCCATGAGCATCACATTGCGGAAGCTGTTTTTGGGTTCGGCCAATTGGTTGAGCGCGGGCGTGACGCGCGCGTCCGCCAGAATATATCGCGTATTGGTCAAGCGCCACAGGCGCACCGGGGACGATAAATTTTGTTGGGACAACCCGGCAAAGTTGTTGATATAGTTCCTGTCCAGGTCCGGCAGGCGCGGCGCCTGGTCCAGTTCCAGCGATTCGATGTTGTTGGCCAGGTAATCATTCTCCAGCCACCAATGGCAGAGCGCGCCCAGATTGGCGCCCCCGGGAATGTAACCTCCCGTCGGTGAGAACCGTGACATGACGCGGTGTTCCCAAGGTTCGTGCCTCAGAAAATCGACCACCGGGTTCATGCTGTACTTATACTTGTAGTCGTAATAACGGACCCACGGCGCGTCGGAACGACCGAGATCAAACATCATAATGGCGCCCAGGAAAACCCAGGCCCAAGTGGCGCGGCTTCCGCTCCGGGCGCCGCTGAGGATGGCAATGACCAGTCCCGCCGAGGCGGCAAAAAAGGCGATGAACCAAACGACTTCGTGAATGCAAAAGGCCGCCATCTGCGGCGCCTGTTCGGAGGAAAATCCGTTGTGTTCCAAATAATGCGCCAAGTCGCTCTTGGAGGAACTCAAGATCAACAGACCCAGGACCGAAACCCCCAGAACCAGCAGAGTTCCGATGCTCCATTTCTTTTCAAACCCGGCCATTTTTTGCCACCCGCGCAGGACCTGTTGGGGCAGGGTCCCGGCGCGATTGACCGCGCCGCGCATAGAGCCGCGATGAAGCGACTCCAAACCGTAGCCCGACAAAATAATCAGGCAGATGTTCAAGGGGTGCAGGAATTTAATCGGGTTGCGGATGTTGCTGAGGAAGGGCAAATGGTAGATGAATTGGTACAACCAGCTATACCGGCCCCACGCCGCCAGCAGTGAAATCAGCGCCGCGACACCCCAAAACCAGACCGCCTGCCGCTCATTTTTGGAGTAGGGGGAATTCAGTTTCCGCCAGGAATTGAACAGGCCAAAAAAGGCCAGCAGACAAACCAGCACCCCGGTGTAATCGCCCGAGCCGGTGTGCCGCCGTTGCAGGCTGCCCTTGATCTGATCCAGGACCTGTTCGCGAGCGGACAGGTCGTTGCCGGCCATGATGTTTTGAATTTCGGGCTGCAATCCGAGAGATGCGGCGGAATGGGCGCGGGTTTCCGGATTGCTGCTTTCCAATTCATCCACATGAGGGTCTTCGGCAATCTTGCCCCAGTAGGCGCTGGCTTTGTTCGTGTCCGTTATGTAATCCTGCAGGCGATATCCAAACAGACCCGGAATAACCAGGCGCAACGTTTCCAGCTTCGGAAAGCTCCATTGGGTGGTGAAGTCCCAGTGGGCTTTTTTTTCCGCCGCGCTTTGCCCCAAATTGGCCGTTCCCTTGATTTGCGTCCCCACCAGCGTGTAAAGGGTGCTGCCGGAAATAAAGAGCGCAAAAAGCACCACCAAAGCCCCCATGCCGATGGTCTTGGGAATTCCCCGGGCGGGGCTGGGCGCCGCTGTCAGGAAATAAAAGACAATAAAAATTCCCACGTAGAGGCTCAAAATGGCTCCCACATCGAACCCTTCCATCACCACCATGCCGACGGACAGCCCGGCTATGGCGGCTTGGACCCAAAGCGGCCGAAGGGAGGGTGAGACCAAAACAGCCAGGGTGACAAACACCATGGCGGCGGATATGTTCCATTGCCCCAGGCCCCAGGAGGCGTTGGAGAAACAGTGCATGTTCAATCCCGCGCCCAGACCCCCGACAACACAGACCGGAGGGGCAAAGCCCAACTGCCGGAAAAAGAACCACGCCCCAATGCCCAGAAACAGCATGGTCAACGGCGCGAAAACCTTGAGGTAGATTGTGGCTGGAAGAATCGTTTGCAAGAGCGTCGAAAACGACGGCGAGGAACTCGGGGAGGGGCCGCCAATCCAGTAGAGGGTGCCCCAATGGCCGGCAAATGTTCCGGGCACGGTGTCGGATGGATCCAGCATCGCCCCCAGCGGCACGTCGTTGGCCCAAAAAACCTGGTGCGGCAAAAATCCTTGATGGCACAAGACCGCCAAAGCGCCGCCCAGCACGATCAGCAGCACGAGGAAGCCGCCCTTCTGCTTGTTTTGTTTTGCAGCGGACTGATCTCCATTCATAGCCATTGGCGAGAGGATACGCAAAAATTCGGCGAAGCCAACCGCTAAGTTTGCCAACGGCCCCGCCTCACCGGCTGGCCGCTTTCGCCACCAGATTCGGCTCAACGATTTCTTTCAAGACGATCCGGGTCAGGTTCTCCCCCCCAAACACCTTGATCCGGTCGCCGCGCACAAAATCTTCAATGGCGCGGATATAACCCAGATATTCCTTTTCCGGCATGGAGGCCAAAAATTGGTACAACTCCTCATTGTTGCGGAAGTTGCGCCGGTCAATGAACGTTTCCGCGGGGATGTTGTCGGTCACGTCCGGCGCGCCCAGATAAACCGGCACGCACCCGGCAAAAAACGCGTCGAAAATCTTTTCGCTCAGGTATCCGGGGAACACGGCGTTTTCGTAAACGATGGCAAACTTGTAATGGCGCATGACGGCGTTTTTGTTCGGCACCGTGCCGCGGTACGATGGAAAGCGGCAAACGCGGAACGATTTTGGAAATTTTGCATAGAAGGGTTGCAGCAAATAGTTCAACCGGGACAAGCGTCCTTTGAAATAGAGCCGGTCCCATCGTCCGCCATAAAGGTCAAATTGCGCCGGATGCTCGCGTTCGAACCAGCGAATAACGGCCACGCGCTCCCCGTAGAGCACCTTGGGGTGGGAAAGATATTTTTGACTGGAAATGGTGACGCAAAATTTTGTCTTTTCCGCGACATTGATGGAAAACGGGCTGGGAATTTTAACCGTCTGCCAGAACTGGAAGGTTTTCCTGTTGTCCACCAGGGTGGGGTTCCAGGTAAACACCTTCTCAAAGGCCCGTTGGTTCCAACGCCAATAATTATCCGGGCGGTTGGCTTCGTTTTCCAGCAGGAAGATGTAAAGTTTCTTGCCGGGCGTCCGCAGGAGCCTTCGGTAGTAGCGGTTATAGAGAGTGGGATGATCGAAAAAAACCACGGCGTCGAAGTTCTCCAGCTTGTCCATGTCCAGCGTCGCCACCTGATGGCCCAAGGCGCGCAAACGCCGGCCAAAATAGACCGATCCGTGCGAAATGTTGTCTCCCGCTGTGGTGGAGGTTTCATCCGTGAACATGCGGTTGCCATTCCAGTGCATGTAGAAATTCCAGAATCCGAGGTTCATGGCGGAAAAAGGTGCCCGCGGATTATGCGGACGCGCTGCAGTTTAAGTTCCAATCCAGGCAATTTTACCAGCGGACGAACGCCGCACAAGCGGAAAATTGGGCAAAGGGCGCGCCAGGGCGCATCCGTACATTGCTACCGTGCGAGCTGCGGATTCCCTCGCCCCACAAAATGAGGGCGGGAAGAGGGGGGAGTGAAGTCTCAAGGGCATATTCTCGGATTCCCTCGCCCCACGGGGTGGGGGCGGCAAGAGCAAGTCTCCCCTCTCAAAATTGACGCTACCCGCATTGAAAGCCGCAATGCGGGTAGCGTCAATTTGAAAACTGCCTATTTCAATAGCCCATGTCAAGGAAAAACAATCAAAAACACTGCAACGGGCGCATCCGTACACTGCTGCCGTGCGAGCTGCCGATTCCCCTGCGCCACGAAGTGGGCAGAGGGTCAGGGAGAGGGGTTCGTTCCGTCAATGGTAGCAGTGTACGGATGCGCCCAACCTTCGCCCAATTGCAATTGACTCGCAGTCTTTCCGCGGAGATTTTTACAAAGTGAGACAAAGGCGAATCATCATTGTTGGCGGCGGAATCATTGGCCTGGCCACCGCCCTGAAATTGTCCGCTCGCTTTCCTTCCGCGCAAGTCGTTGTCCTGGAAAAGGAAAACGACGTCGCCCGCCACCAATCCGGCAACAACAGCGGCGTTCTTCACGCCGGATTGTATTACAAGCCCGGTTCGCTCAAGGCCCGGCTGGCGGTTTCCGGCATTCAGGAAATGGTGGCCTTCTGCCGGGAGAACGGCGTCCAGCATGAAATCTGCGGCAAGCTCGTGGTGGCCGTGGACGAAACCGAATTGCCCCGCCTGCACACCCTCCTCGAGCGCGGCCAACAAAACGGCCTGCAAGGCCTCCGCCTGCTGGACCGCCGGCAAATGCTCGAAATCGAACCGCATGTCGCGGGCCTGGCTGCCGTTCACGTCCCCCAGGAGGGCATCGTGGACTACATCCAGGTCTGCCGCGCCCTGGTCAAAAAAATTGAAGCCGCGGGCGGACGCGTCGTGACCCGCGCCCGTGTCAACAAGATTCAAGCCCAAAACGCGGGGTGGCTGGCGCGGACCCCCGCCGGCGATTGGGAAGCGGATTACGTGGTCAATTGCGCCGGCCTGCACTGCGATCGGGTGGCCGTCATGGCCGGTGAAAAGCGCGGGGTCCGCATCATCCCCTTCCGCGGCGAGTATTTTAAAATCAATCCGGCCCGGCAGCATCTGGTGCGCCACTTGATTTATCCGGTGCCCGACCCGCAATTCCCCTTTCTGGGCGTTCATTTCACGCGCTTGATCGGGGGCGGGGTCGAAGCCGGCCCCAATGCCGTGCTGGCCGGCGCGCGCGAAGGCTACGCCAAAACCGACATTAACCTGTTGGACCTCTGCGACGCCTTGAGCTTTTCCGGCCTGTGGCGCTTCCTGAACAAACACAAACGAATGAGTTGGGAGGAGGTCAAGCGGTCGTTCAGCCGCAAATTATTTTGCCGGGCGCTGCAACGGCTCGTCCCGGAAATTCGCGTCGAAGACCTTGCGCCCGGCGGCGCCGGCGTCCGCGCCCAGGCGATGTCGCCGGAGGGGGAGTTGTTGCAGGATTTTTGCCTGGTGCGCCGTCCGCGCGCCCTGCATGTTCTCAACGCCCCCAGTCCCGGCGCGACCGCTTCCCTGGCCATCGGGGCTGAAATCGCGGGGCTTGTCGCGGAAGATTTTTAAAACAGCCTCACTCCCGCGCCGGCGGCAGCCTGGGCGGGAAAAGGGATGCGACAATCTCCCGGATGGCAAAAAATGGCACGCGCAAAAGATTGATCCGATGCGAATCTTCCTTGAGGATGGTCTGGATGGTTTCCATCAGCAACTTCGGGCTGCGCGCGCGCACCGCCACCAGTCCGTTCAACAAGGCGGCCCGGCACGTGCAGAAATACAGGCTGTCCCGCACCAGTTTGTCCCATTCATCCCGGAACATTTCCTGGACGGCCTTGTTATTCAGGCATCGGCGCGTGATATAATACCACGCCTGGATTTTCAACCCTTCCTTATGCAGCCTCGCGGTGTGGCACGTCGGCGTGTTCCGCCACGCCGAGAGCACCTGGTCAATGTAATAAAAATCCCAATGCGGCGCTATTTTCATGCACGTATCAACGTCGCCGGCAAAATCGGCTTCGCTATCGAACGGCAATGTCGGCCGCAACGCCTCCGTTCGGAAAAGCAGGCCGCTGGGAACGCAGCACGGATATTCCGGCCCCGTTAAAAAATCCCGGAGCACCCGCTTCCGCTCCACCAGGCCGTCGCCAACCTGATAGCGGTATCGGTACTCCTTCGTGCGAAAGAGATAAAACTTGGGGAAAATGCGCCGGTCATTCTCGTCGATTAACGCCATGGGCGCCATCACCACGCCGACCGTGGGGTTCTTCTCGAACGCAGCGACCATCAGCTCGAGAAATTTCGGCTTGATCAGGTCGTCATCCATCAGAAATTGCACATACTTTCCCCGCACCATCGAGACGGCGCGCAGGTGGCTGGCCAGCGAGCCGATATTGCCGTTGTTGCTGTAATAATGGATGCGCGGATCCTTGATTTTTGCCACCATTTGGGCCGATTCGTCATTGGTGCTGTTGTCCGTGATGACGATTTCAAAGTCCTGGCAGATCTGGGCCAGGCACGATTCGATGGCGCGGCGCAAGTATTCGGGCCGGTTGTAGGTGGGTATGCAAAACGTGACCAGCGGCGTGTTCATGGTTGGGGCATTCTCCGGCCGATGGTCAGATAGGCGGCGCCGGGGAAATCAGACGCTTGGAACATGCCCCGGGCGTCAATCACGACCCGCCCCCGCAATTTTTCCGATAGCGCCGGAGTGGCCAGCGCTTCGTAATCACGCCAGCGCGTGGCAATGACAATCGCGTCATGATCGGCCAGGCCATTTTGCCACCCGGTCACGAATTCGATTGGAATGCCTGCCAATTCGCGGCGCGCGTTGGGCAAAGCCACCGGATCGTGCGCGCTGACTTGCGCGCCGAGTTCAACCAGCCGCTGTATGATCCGAATGGAAACCGATTCACGCACATCATCCGTGCCCGGTTTGAACGCCAGACCCAGAACAAGAATGCGCCGCGCCTGGAGCGTTCCCAAGGCGCTTTCCAGCATGCGGATGATTTGCAAGGGCTGTTGTTCATTGATGTCGAGAACGGCCTGCAACCAGCGCATCGCCAAGCCGCGTTCCTGGCCGAGCGTGCGCAAGGCCTGCACGTCTTTTGGAAAGCAACTGCCCCCGAAACCGCAGCCGGGAATCAAATAGGCCAGAATGCCCGGCTGCATCCGTCCCGCGGGCAACACCGGACTCCACCGTTTGTCCAGATGCACGCCGCGCATCACCTCCCGGACATCAATCCCGCCCATTTCAAAGCACAGATTGGCCAGTTCGTTCACGGCGGAGATTTGAGTGGCCAGCAGACAATTATTGGCGTATTTGATCATTTCCGCCGTCCGGGAATTGACGGCCAGTTTGTCGCAATTCCACGAACCATAGAGTTCTTCGAGCCGGTGAAGTGTTTCCGCGTCTTCATGCCCAAATATAATCCGGTCCGGTTCCATGAAATCTTCAACGGCATTTCCCTCGCGCAAAAACTCCGGGTTCATTCCCAGACCGAATTGGCCGAGCCGTTTTCCCGCAGTCTTTTCAAGCACCCGCCGCACGACGACATCCGTCGTTCCGGGAATCACCGTGCTTTTGACAACCACGGAAAGAAAGCGCTCCGTTTTGGCCATGAATTGTCCGATTTGCGCCGCCGCCGCATTCACGAATTGCAAATCAATCCGGCCCTCCGTGGAAGGCGTGCCCACGGCGATCATCACCAAGGCCGCCTCCGCCAGGGCCTCTTCCAAATCAAGCGTGGCGCGGAATTTTCCCGATGCCAGACCTTCGGCCAGAAGCTGCGGGAGACCGGCCTCGTAGATATGGGGCTTTCCCTCATTCAACCGGGTGACGATCTCCGCCCGCAGATCAACGCAGGCGACGTCATGCCCCCTGGCCGCCAGACAAACGCCCGACACAAGCCCCACATAGCCGGTCCCGACAATGGCAATTTTCATGGGATATTCTCTCAGGCGTCGGCGCCGGCTGGATGGTCCAGATAATAACGGCAGGTTCGTTCCAGGCCCGCTTCGAGCGTAATCTTCGGGTTGTAACCCAACAGCCGCCGGGCCTTTTCAATCGCCGGACACCGGCGGTTGGGATTGTCGGTCAAATAATTCGCGTCGTCACTTTGCCTGAATTCCACTTTGAGAGGCTTGCCTGCCGTCTGGATGATTTTATCCGCCAGTTCACGCATGGAGATTTCCGGTTGTTCCGTGCCGATGTTGAACGATTCGCCTGGATGCGGACCCAAGAGCGCCAGCACGTATCCGGTGATGGCATCCGAAATGTAACAAAATGTCCGCGTCGCCCGCCCGTCGGAGAGCAACACCGGATTTCGTCCCGCCAGCACGTCGCGGAAAAGATCGGGAATGACGCGGCGGTCGGTGATTTTCAGGCCGGGACCGTAATTATTAAAAGGCCGGACGATTTTGACCGGCACTTGGTGCGCCCGCCAGAAGTTGACGCACAGGGTTTCGCCATAGCGTTTGGATTCGTCATAGCAAGCGCGCGGGCCGGTGCAACTGACGCAGCCGCGATAGGTTTCAGGCGTCGGAATGAAGGCCGGATCAGGATCGCCATAAATTTCGCTGGTGGAAAAAAAAAGAAAATTCTCCACCGGCCTTTTGACGGCAAAGTCCAGCAATCTCCTTAATCCGACGACGTTGGCGTCCATGGTTTCAATCGGATGCAGCCGGTAAAAAGTCGGGGAGGCTATGGATGCGGCATGAAGAATGAAATCCATCGGCGGAATGTCGTGCCCTTCACAAACATCCCGCTTTTCACAGGCCAAATCCTTCCTTGCGGAGAAGGATTTCAGCCATTCAGGAACGCCGCGCGAAAAATTGTCCCAAACCACCAGGGAACACGGTTTGGCCAGCGAACCCGAATCGTTCAGCGCCAGAAAAAAATGGACGAAATGCGCGCCCAGAAAGCCCGCGCCGCCCGTGAGCAAAATGCGTTTTCCGCCAAAGCTTTGCGCGCGCTTCTCCAGGTTGGCAATCACTTCGCGGGCATCCTGCAGCAGGTGGGAACTCATGGCCATTTCCATGATTTTCCATATAGATGATTTCACATGCGGATCACAAGCAAAAAAAAGCCTCCAGGAGCGAAATTTCAGTTGCCCCTCGGGCCGTCCTTGGCGTATCCATGGCTCATGGTTCTGACCAATAAATGGCCCGTTCACTCTTGAGCAAACCCATCCCGCTATGAAAGTCGTTATTCTCTGCGGCGGCAAAGGCACCCGGTTGCGCGAGGAAACCGAATACCGCCCCAAACCCATGGTGCCCATCGGCAACCGCCCCATCCTGTGGCACATCATGAAAATCTACGCCGCCCACGGCCACACCGATTTCATCCTTTGCCTCGGCTACAAAGGCGACCTCATCAAGGACTTCTTCCGCAACTACCTCTGGATGACCAGCGACGCCACCCTCCGCCTCGGACGCCAAGCCGGCGTCAAATTCCACAACCACCACGCCGAGGAAGACTGGTCCGTCACCCTGGCCGACACCGGCGAGGAAACCTTCACCGCCGGACGCATCCATAAAATCAAACCCTACCTCGGCGACGACCCTGAATTCTTCCTCACCTATGGAGACGGCGTGGGAAACATCGACATCAACGCCTCATGGGCTTTTCATCGCCGGCACGGCAAAAAACTCACCGTCACCGCCGTGCGTCCCCCGGGCCGTTTTGGCGAAATGGCTATTTCCCCCGACGGCCGCGTCACCCAATTCAATGAAAAACCCCAAACCACCGAAGGCCGCATCAACGGCGGCTTCTTCGTCGCCTCCCGCGGTGTTTTCGATTATCTGGACGCCTCCTCCGAACAAGTGATGTTCGAGCAAAAACCCATGCGGACGATGGCTGCCGACGGCCAACTGATGGCCTTTCCGCACGACGGCTTCTGGCAACCTATGGACACCCTCACCGAGACCAACCTCCTGAACCGTCTCTGGTCCGAAGGCAAAGCCCCCTGGAAAATTTGGTAAAAGACTCCATTCCCATCTTTTAGAGCGGTTTCGCGAAAACTGTAGCCGCCTTGCAAGGTAGGGCCGCGCTGCTGCGCGGCCTCGGCGGCGCAGCAGTGCCGCCTTGCCGTTCCTCTCGCAGACGATGCCGTTTAACCAGTCGTGACGGCTGCGTCATTTCTTAAACCGCCCTAAGGATTTACTTTGGTTCAACGATGGTCAGCCCCTTCACTTGCGACAAATGCCGTTTGTTGAAGGTGACCACCTCGCTGCCGCGCTGCAAAGAGAATCATCGCCATTTGTCAACCGGAGTTTTGAGCGATCGGCGTGCTCTCTGCAAATCACGGCGCCACGCTTTGGCTTCATCCTCCGGCAAATCTGCTTTGTCCAGGGCCTCAGCCAGATCGCGGCCCGTGCAAACTTTCTCCTCGTCCGGCGTCAAGCGGGCAAAAGGAGCGCCGTTCTTGAGCAGCACAAAAGTCACGTTTTGATAATGAGCGCGGTTGACGCAATCGGCGAAATGGCGCGCGGCTTCCGTGACGCTGATACTCGTCTTTTTCATTAAAATCAGATTGTCAGACTTTGCCAGCCCATCAAGCTGAAACTAAAACCCCTGTGACGGGTTCTTCAGCCCACGAGTTTTCGTACCAACTATAGCGTTTGACCGTTTTAATGAGCAGACGAAAGGTCAAAATCGACATAATTCAAATCAACCCAAGAAGAATTGAGAACCTGAATTATGCCTCGGCAGTTTATCCTGGAATCCTTTTTGAACAACCGAACCACATCGAACATTAAGGCAGGCAATTTGAGATGGATGTTCAACATACAGTGCTCTTCCCCCTCGGCAAACACAATAATATGGTCGTTTCCAATCCGAGCGTATGAGCCGAAAACACATTCCCATTCCACAAGCATACCATAAAAGTCATATAGTTCCTCTTCATTAGATACTGCTTTAACGCGCTCGTTAAACTGAGGGAAGGAGAACGGAAGCTTTGGAACGTTGAACAGTTCGCGCAATAAAAACGGGCGAGCCTCTCCAGAAAGCCTCGAAAAATCGCTCTCTGAAAATATTTTGGCAGCATAACGGTATCCATGGCGGTCTGTATTGTCGTTATTTAGCGTGGCGATCAAGGGCGCGAGATATGCCTGCGCCCCTGCAAATGGCGCGGGAGCTTTGATGAAAACTTTCTCGGGCATCGGAAAACCTTTAGGCCGGAACGTGACAGCAAAATGAAATTCGCTCTTTTTTGAACTTGATTCAACGAAACCCTCACCAAACAAGGGCAGGCCGGGACACGCCAAATCCAATATTCTTGCACAACGATCTACAACGACGCCGTAAGGATCATCCTTCAAATGGTCTTCAAATCTGAAGTAATAGACGTTGCCAAAGTCAGCCGCGATTTTGAAAGCGTGCTTATGGAGCTTCACGTCTATGTTGGCAGCATCGATAAATAACTCTGCGGCTGCAACGGTCTGAAACGTAATGAGCATCCCGTCACCTAGCCTTTTAACTAGTGTCCCATTAGCGTTGCGAACAAGGTCAGAAGTAACACGAATGAATTCATAAATGGAACTCAACCATGCATCCTCCTCCTTCTTGTGCTTAAGAGACGCCGAGTCGGCGAGATCGACAAAAACAATTGCTGCCGGAGCCGAGGAGTTGAGAATGTGGTTCTTAATGGCGAGCAATTCAGAAGATTTTTCTGAATGCCGCAAGGCCAATCTGTCGATGTTCTTTTCGGTTTCCATAAAGGGGTCCTCACATGTCCACATTTTGTCTGCCGCACACCGCTTGCTCTGTCCACGAACAAATACGGGGATGACCGCCTTTATGTTCATGAGATTTCATCGAGTGGAATGTCGCCTTCCTTTACGGCCTTTTCACGAAGTTCTTTCAAAGATACAACGCGTGGCGGAAGCTTTGCCTTCTCCTCCGAATCATCAATCCAGCAGACCAATACGTCCACGTCATCACGATTGTGGTTGCTCGCAAAATCAGAGGAATACACCTTGAATTCAGCCATCAAATATTCATCAGTGGCTCTGTCAACAAGAATGGCATCCGGTTTTGTTGTGGATCGGTAACCAAGTTTATCAATTAGGTCTTGGCTAATGCCGCAACAATAACGGAAATCGGTATATTCTGAGAGCATCCCGAAAACCAGAAAAACATCGGCTTCGGTTTCAGGATTCCAACCGGTCAAATTTGCTGGCTCAAATTCCGGAATGTGAACGTGACGAAGTTTCTGACGTCCAAAAACAGTTGTGCTGGCCGGTGGTACTGGAGGTTGTGAAATGCTGGAAGAAGCTCCTAATGCAGCAACCGGCGCAGCAAGGCTTCCTTTGAGCCGGTTCGGAGGAGGTACTACGATTACCGTATCATTATGAATATCCAGGCCTACTTCGTCTTCGATCTGCAAATCATAGGCCCGATACATTTTTGCCAGCCCGCCAATCAGGTTTGTGACCTGTAGTGTGCCTTCGGTCTGCGAAGGTGGACTACCTTCGATTAGAATTGAATATTGTTCTTTGTAAATCAGACCATAGGTTTTGATGAAATCGGTCGGCAAATAGAGGCTTCGTAGATCAATATGTGCTTGTTGAATCTTCGATTTAGAAGGACAGGTTTTAATGTCTCTCATAAAGGGGTTATAAAGGAGTCAGTTTCTCACGATGCAACTTTTTTTATCGGGATTCGTAAAGCATCCGGTTGAGGCCCTGTTCGGTTCCCGGGGGTCGCCACGCGTCATTAGTTAATTTTTGCGCCATGCCAGAATAATGCGGCACCCCGCCCGCTCTGTCCACCGACAAATAGTGCCGCGGCCATGAACCCATTTCCACAAAAGAAAAACGCAAAAATGCCAAGGCTCAAGGGTTTAGCGCGGCTGACGCCGCAACCAAAACAAAACGACCACGGA
>Ga0326728_10003891_pt1 | contig 45249 bp, 46 predicted proteins | sample MB3enrmetagenome_FD_207602 | JGI IMG/M metagenome (GOLD analysis project Ga0326728, IMG submission 207602) | Lab enriched peat soil microbial communities from McLean, Ithaca, NY, United States - MB31MN | ecosystem: Environmental > Terrestrial > Soil > Wetlands > Peat | place: USA: New York...
GCTCCGAGTCCCCCGCCTCGGTCGAGTTATCCCCTGGTTTTCCTTGGTTGATCACGCTTACCTCCTACGCCCTTTATACACTAATTAAGGAGTAGGTCACTGTCTCATTCAGGCTGACACAAAGGGCGTGACACAAAAATGACACAGGCGGCAGTCGGCGCCTAAGCGGCTCGGAAACAAGCGGAAATAGATTTGGGACTAAAGGGAAATCCGAAGCGCAAGAAAACGGAGCGCGACGGACCCCTTGTTTGCTAAACCGACGTAGTGTTTTAGGACGCTACCGAGGGTTCGAATCCCTCCCTTTCCGAAGATAAGACAAAAGACCCGGCCAAAATAGGCCGGGTCTTTTGCGTTAGAAAGCCGGAAAAGGAAGTTTCATCCACGGGTTTCACACGGGGTATTTTGTCCTTGAGTGGCCCATCAAGCCGTTGGCCGCGCCGCCGCGGGCGGGGATTGCTTGGTCAGGATGGGGCGGCCTTACCCAAGTTTGGGCGGAGAGCTGCCACGTTTACGTCCCATTGGCGCCATAGCGCCGCCAAAGGAAAACGGGTAGTCCCAAAGACCCAGGGCTTACAGTGGAATCCTGGAAATGACAGACACCGCTTAGAGGTCCCCATGGATTACCGCAACCACAGGTTGCGCGATCCACAGATATGCAACGGTCAGCCCGTGGTCAAGGGCACCCGCGTCACGGTGAAGACCGTGCTGGCCAGTCTGACCGAGGGGGCCAGCATCGCCGAAATCCTGGCCGACTACCCGACCCTGAAAGAAGGGGACGTGCGGGCGGTGATCGCCTTTGCCGCCGCCTCGGCCAGCGAAGACCTGCTAGTCCTGGCCCACGCTTGATGCGGCTGAAGCTCGATGGGAATTTGCCCCTGCGGCTGGTGGATGCGGTGAAGGCGCTGGGCCACGACGTGGACACGGTGAAGGGTGGGGGCTTGGCCGATCCTCCGTCCGCCCTAAGGTTTTAGGGCGGCGGAAACAAGCACGGACAAAGGCGTCGTCGGCCTGCCGATCAGGCGCGAGAGATGGCGGTCCCCGTCGTCCAGCCCGCCTAGGGCCGCCCCGCGGTCAAAAGCGGCATAGGCCGCGGCGAGGGGCTTCGGCAGTCCGAACCCTTCCAACGCCGTCGCGTATTCCGCTTCGCTTAGGTTTTGATAAGGGATGTTGCGCCCGCATTGGCGGGAGATTTCGGCTGCGAGTTCCTCCAGGGTGTAAGCGGAATCGCCCGCGAGTTCGTAAATCCGGCCCGCATGCCCCTGCTGCGTCAAGACCACGGCGGCGGCTTCGGCATAGTCCGCGCGGGCGGCGGAGGCGATCCTCCCGGTCCCGGCGCATCCCAGAAAAGCCCCGCCCGCGAGGGCCCCGGGGATAGAAGCGGTGTAGTTCTCGGTGTACCACCCGTTGCGCAGGATGGTCGTTTCCAGGCCCGAGGCGGCCAAAGCCCGTTCGGTGTCGCCATGTTCCTCCGCCAGCAATTTCAGGGGGGACCCTTCCCCCTTGAGCAGGCTGGTGTAGACGATGCGTTCCACGCCCGCCGCCTTCGCCGCGTCGATCACGGCCCGGTGCTGTTGGGAGCGTCGCCCGATCGCATTGGACGAGATCAGCAGCAGGGTCTTCACGTCCTTGAGGGCGGGCGGGAGGCTCCCCGGCTGATCGTAATCCATGGCCCGCGCTTCAACGCCCAGGCCTGCGGCTTTTTGAGGGTCGCGCGCCAAGGCGACGATTTCCGAAGCTGGAATGCGGGTCTTGAGGTTTTCGATGACCAGGGTGCCAAGCTGGCCCGTGGCTCCACTCACCGCGATTTTGTGCATGGTTTTCTCCAAGCGGGATTATTTGTATCTATTGCAGTTACGTTTAAAAGCAAAAAAAAACTAGGCCTGCACCGCCGCGAGAAGGTCCGCGATGCTCGTGCGCGCCAAGCGCTCCTCCAAGGCCCGTTCCGCTTCGGCGTACACCGGCCGGAGGGCGCTTTGGATGTTCCTGCCGATGGGACATTTGGGGTTGGGTGCCTGGCTGTGCATGGAAAAGGGAGAGCCCTCCTGCACGACCTGGCGGACGTCGAGGAGGCTGATTTTCGCGGGATCGGCCGCCAATAGCCAGCCCCCTCCGTTGCCCGGCTGCGAACGGACGATGCCCCGTTTTCGGAAGGCCGCCAATACGCGTCGCACCACCACGGGGTGGGTGTTCACGCTGGAGGCGACATATTCCGAAGTCCTGGCTTCCTCCCGGGAGGAAGCCAGCAGGGTCAGGACATGGAGGGCGACCGTGAAGCGTGTGCTCAGGTTCATATGTAACTATCATAGATACAGTTAAGAACACTGTCAAGCCCGGTAACTTCTTTCTCAAACTTTGGGAAAATGGTCGTTTCCCAATTTTCCCGTCAGGATGAATCCCTCACGCCCCGCTCGCTTCCGCCGCCGGCAGGATTCCTTTGGCTTGGTAGATGGGACGCACGTGGTGGCGGAAAACGTTCAGGCGCAGGAGAAAATAGATTCCGCTCAGGCAACAGACCGCCCCGCCGAGGAGCACCGCGTTTTGCGGGCCCAGGCGGTCGGCCAACCAGCCGCCCAGCAGGTTGCCGAAGGGCACGGTCCCCAAAAAGGCCATGGTGTGGAAGCTCATCACCCGGCCCCGGTGCTCGTCGTCGACCAGGGTTTGCACCAGGGTATTGCAGCCGGTCAATTGGATCATCATGCCGAAGCCCGCCACCGTAAGCAGCGGCAACGAAAACCAAAGCGAACGGGACACCGCGAAGCCGGCTAGGGCTGCGCCGAAGAGCACCGAAGCCGCCCCCACCCGCCACGCCAGCCCCAGGACGGTGCGCCGTGAGGCCAGGTACAGCGCTGCGCACAGCGAACCAAGTCCCACGGCTCCGCCGAGGAACCCGAGGGTGTGGGGACCGCCGTGCAGCAGATCGGACGCGAACACCGGCATCAAGGTCTGGTAGGGCATGCCCGCCAGGCTGCTCAATGCCAGCAGCAGCAGCAGGGAACGGATCGGCAGGCTCCCAAAGGAGGCCTTGAGGCCTTCCTTGAACCCCTTGCGGCCCTTGCTGTGGGCGCTGACCCGACGGGTCTGGGGCAGGCGCATCATCAGCAGGCTCGCCAGCACGGCGATGAAACTGATCGCGTTCAGGGAAAAGCACCAGCCCTCGCCGAGGGCGTAGATGACGCCGCCGGCCACGACCGGGCCGACGAGCCGGGCGGCCGTGTTCAGCGTGGAATTGAGGGCGATGGCGTTGCTAAGATCTTCCCGCCGGTCGATCATTTCAATGACGAAAGTCTGGCGGATGGGGACGTCGAAGGCGTTGATCAGGCCCAACCCGAAGCCCAGCACCATGAGGTGCCAAATCTGGGCGTGCCCGGAAAGCACGAGGCCCGCCAGGATGCTCGCTTGGACCAGCGACAGGACCTGGGTGATGAGGAGGGCGCGGTAGCGGTCCACCCGGTCGACCAGCACGCCCGTGAAGGGGGTCACAAAGAACGAGGGGCAGCGGGTGACGAAGCCGACCACGCCCAGGGTCATCATGGAATGGGTCAGACGGTACACCAGCCAGCCCATGGCGACCTGTTGCATCCAGGTGCCGATCATGGAGACGCCCTGGCCGAAAAAAAAGAGGCGGAAGTTACGGGACCGCAGGGCGCGGAAGGCGTCGGAGAACAAGGGGAGCGCTCCTTAAAGGACTCAGTGGCCCAGATAGGCGGTGCGAACCGCGGGGTGGTCGGCGATCTCGGCGGCGGAGCCTTCCAGGGCCAAGCGCCCGTTCTCCAGCACGTAGGCGTATTGGCCGATCTCCAAGGCGGCGGAGGCGTTCTGTTCCACCAAAAGCACGCCAACCCCGCCGGCGCGGATGGTTTCCACCGTCTCAAGAATCAACTCCGCGACCTGGGGCGCGAGCCCGAGGCTGGGTTCATCCAGCATCAACAGGCGCGGCTCGGACATCAACGCCCTTCCCACCGCGAGCATCTGCTGTTCGCCGCCCGAAAGGGTGCCGGAACCCTGCCTGAGCCGCTCCTTGAGGCGCGGAAAAAGGGCGAGCACGCGTTCCAGGTCGCGTCGGACGGACTTGGTATCCGTGCGGACGCAGGCGCCCAAAGCCAGGTTCTCCTCTACGCTCAGGTCCGGGAGGACGCCCCGTCCCTCGGGGCAGTGCACCAGGCCTCGGCGAACGCGTTCGTGGGTCGCCAGCGGGCCCAGCTCCTCGCCCTTGAAGCGGATCGAGCCTTCGCAGGGGGAAAGACCGCTGATCGCCCGCAGGGTCGAACTTTTTCCGGCGCCGTTGGCCCCGATCAGGCAGACGATGGAGGCCTCCTCCACCCGCAGGGCGAGGCCCTCCAGGGCGCGGACCGGGCCGTAGGACACCGAGACGCCCTTGAGCTCCAAAAGCGGCGCGTTCATGGCCGGCCTCCGGACTTGCCGCGCTTGGTGCCGAGGTAGGCTTCCAGAACGCGGGCGTCTTCGCGCACAAGTCTAGGCTCGCCCTCGGCGATTTTTTGGCCATGGTCGAGCACGATCAGGCGCTCGCAGAGATCCATCACCACGCTCATGTCGTGTTCGATCAGCAGAATGCTCAGCGCGAAATCGGCGCGTAGGCGCCGCAGGGCGGTTTTGAGCCAGGCGCTTTCCGAAGGGTTCATCCCCGCCGCGGGTTCGTCCAGCAACAGCACTTTGGGCTGGGCGCCCAGGGCCCGGGCGATCTCCAAACGCTTTTGCTCCCCATACGGCAGGCTCCCCGCCTTTTCGGAGAACCGATGCCCCAGGTCCAGGCGTTCAAGCAAGCCGCGCGCCTCGGCCGCGCAGGCGCTTTCCGTCCCAAAGAAAGCCCGGGTGGCGGCGAGCCCTCCCCATAATCCCCCGCGGGTCCGAGCGTCCACCGCGATCTGGACGTTTTCGAGGACGCTCAGATCCTTAAAAAGACGGATGTTCTGGAAAGTGCGGACCACTCCCCGCCGCGCCACGGCGTCGGGCTTAAGCCCTTCCAGGCTACGGCCAAAAGCGAAGACTTCCCCCGTGGTCGGGGGATACACCCCGGTGAGGACGTTGAATAGGCTGGTCTTGCCCGCCCCATTGGGCCCGATCACTCCGGTGAGTTCCCCTTCGTTGAGGGTCAGACTCAAATCGCACAGGGCCAATAGCCCGCCGAAGCGTAAGGTGACCTTTTCCACGGAAAGTGCGGGAGCAGCGCTCATGAGGCCGTCCCAATAGACGAAAGGCCCGCGGAGTTTGCCGCAGGCCTGTTCGCGTTCGCAGGGATAAAAATTTTGATTAAAACGTTTTTATAAGATGGGATTGGCATGTGCGCCAAATCGGCCCACCGGGTGGGAGGGGGATTGGTGGATCCAACTTGGCGGTGCGCAATCTGGAAGGGCCACTGTCCACCCTTCCAGTTCCCGCAGCCATTGGATAATAGCACAATCGCTGGTTCGGAAAATCCAAGAATTGTAAAAATTAATACAGAAGATACCTTCATGCTTTTTGGCCCTCGTTTCGGGAGAACCAGCGCCTAAAAGTCGCCCCTTGCCAAAATTCCTTTCGGCCCATCAAGCCTTGGGGCCGGAAAAGCATCAACAGCACCAGGGCGAGGGAATAGAGGACCATCCGCAGATCCACACCGGTCCACTCTTTGAGGGGCCGGAGGGCTTCAGGAAGCGCCGTGAGCAAAGCCGCAGCCAGCAGAGCGCCGCTTAGGCTGCCCATGCCGCCGAGGACGACCATCACGACGATCTCCACCGACTTCATAAAGCTGAAACTACTGGGATGCAAAAAGCCCTGTTGATGGGCGAACAAGGCCCCGGCGACTCCCGCGCCGGCGGCGGAGGCGACGAAGGCCCCGACTTTGGCCTGCGTGGCGTCGACCCCCAACGCCTCGGCGGCGATTTCATCCTCGCGCACGGCCAGCAAAGCCCTGCCCGCCCCGCTCGCGCAGACCCGCACGCATCCAATGCAGGCCACCGCGAGCAGTCCAAAGACCCAGGCCGGGCCCCCTGCCGCGGGAATGCCGATGAAGCCGCGCGCCCCGCCCAGGCGTTCGCTGTTGAGCAGTCCCACCCGGATGATTTCCCCGAAGCCCAGCGTGACGATGGCCAAATAGTCGCCTTTTAGCCGAAGGCTGGGCAAGCCGACGAGCCAGCCCGCCGCGCCCGCGACCAGGGCGGCCGCCGCCAGCGTCATCGTCAAGCCCAGATCCGCGTTCCCGCCCTCGAAGAGCCCCTTGAGCGGCCCAGTGGAGAGCCAGGCGGCGGTGTAGGCGCCCAAGGCCATGAATCCGGCGTGTCCCAGGCTGAATTGGCCCGCCACGCCGTTGACCAAATGGAGGCTGACAGCCAGCAGGGCATTGACCCCGATGAACAGCAACACCGTCTCAAAATAGGGAGGCAGGACGGCCCCCAGGCCCCAGGCGGCGCTCGCGCAGCCAAAAACCAGCGCCAAGGCGGAGGCGTTGGAGCGTCCGGGCCCCCTCATACCTTTTCCCGCACGTTGCGGCCCAGCAGGCCTGAAGGCTTGAACAGCAGAATCAGGATCAGCAGACCGAAAGCCAGGGCGTCGCGCCAACTGCTGGCGCCGTAGGCGGCGACGAAGGTTTCAGCCAGGCCCAACAGGAGGGCCCCGACCACGGCCCCCCGCAGGTTGCCGATGCCTCCCAGCACCGCGGCAACGAAGGCTTTGATCCCGGGCAGGACGCCCATGAGGGGTTCGACCTTCGGATATTTGGCTTCGTAGAGGACCGCGGCGGCCGCGGCCAGCGCGGACCCCACGGCGAAAGTCCAGGAAACCACCGAGTCGACGTTGATGCCCAGCAGGGCCGCCGTTTCGTGGCTGTGGCTGACCGCCCGCATCGAACGCCCCATGCGGGTATGGTGCACCCAGAATTCGAGGACGCCCAACAGGACGATCGCCGTGCCGAAGACCGCCAGGTCCAGGGTCCCCACGGTCACCCCGCCCACGGAAAACGCCGCGGTATCCGCCACCAAATCCGGGAAGCGCCGGGGATTGGCGCCAAAGACCGCCTGGGCCCCGTTTTCAAGGAGCAGACTGACGCCAACTGCGGTGATCAGCAGGTTCAAACGCGGTTGGCGTCTGAGCGGGCGGTAGGCCAGCCGTTCGACCAGCCAGCCGGCCCCCGCCGCCGCCACCATGCTCGCGGCGAGCACGGCGCTGAAGGCGGCCCAGGAGGCGAAGCCGCCCAGCGCCAACCCCGCATCCGCGAACCCGAAGGCCGCGCAGGCTCCCAAGCCGGCGTAGGCCGAAAGCATGAACAGATCCCCGTGGGCGAAATTGATCAGCTTGAGGATGCCATAGACCAGCGTGTACCCCAGGGCGATGAGGGCATAGATGCTCCCCAGGCTGACGCCGTCGACGAGGTGTTGCAGAAAGGTGGACAAAGTCCGTCCTTGCGATGGGTCGGGGCGGCCGTTCAGGGACGGACCGTCTCCTGGTAGACGGCCCGTCCGCCCTGGATGCGCAGGATGACCGCGCTTTTGACGGCGTTGCGGTCGGCGTCGATGGAGATGTTCCCGGTCACTCCGGCGAAATCCTTGGTCTGGGCGAGGGCGTCCCGGATGGAAGCGCCCTTGAGATCCTTGGACCGGCCCAGCGCGTCCGCCAGGGTTTTGATGGCATCGTAGCCCAGCATCGCCAAAGCGCCGGGTTCGTGGTTCCAGCGCACCTGGTAGCGGGCGACGAAGCCCCGCACCTGCGGCTCGGTGCTGTCGGGGGCGCAGTGGTTGCTGAAATAGCAGCCTTCGAGGGCGGCTCCGCCGATCTTATAGAGTTCCTCGCTTTCCCAACCGTCCCCGCCCATCAGCGGCTGTTTCAGGCCGATGGAGCGGGCCTGCTTGGCGATCAGGCCGACTTCGCCGTAATAGCCCGGCACATAGATCAGGTCGACTTCCGCTTCGCGGATCGCGGTCAACTGGGCCTTGAAGTCGACGTCGCCGCTGGAATAGGCCTTGTCGAGGACCACCTTGCCGCCCTGGTCCTGGAATTCCTTTTTAAAGACGTCCGCCAGGCCGAGGCTATAGTCCGACTTTTGGTCGCGGAGCACGGCGGCCGTGCGGGCCTTGAGGCTCCCATAGGCGAATTTGGCGGCGACCTTGCCTTGGAATGGATCGATAAAACAGACCCGGAAGATGTAATCCCCCTGTTGGGTGACCTTGGGGTTGGTGGAGCTGGGGCTGATCATCGGCACCGAATAGCGCTGGGCGATGGGCGCCGCGGCGAGGCTGTTGGAGCTGGCCACTTCCCCGACGAGGGCGTGCACCCGGTCGTGGGTGATGAGCTTTTCCACGACCAAAGTCGCCTGATCGGGCCGCCCCTGGTCGTCCTCGGTGATGAGCTGGATTTTCCTGCCGTGGATGCCCCCGGCCGCGTTGATTTCCTCGACCGCCATCTGCACACCCTCGTGGGTGGTCTCCCCGAAGGTCGCGGTGTCCCCGCTGAGGGCGCCGAATTCGCCGATACGGATGACGCTGTCGTCGGCCTTGGGCCCGCAGCCGTAGAGGAAGGGGACCGCGGCGCAGACGAGGGGAGCGAGCCGCAGGAAGGAACGGGATGCCATGGAAGGCTCCTTGGAAAGACCCGACGCCCGTTCAAGGCGGAGTCGATCGAAATTGCGCATCAAGGGATCGGCGCCGTCGCCGAGGATAAGGGAGGGGACGGGTTACCTCTCCCCGATTTCTTAAAGAAGCTTCCTTCCCCAAACCCATTTCAGGAAGGGGGGAAGCGCCGGCTCGAGCCGGAAAGGGGAAAGTCCCGTCGGGAACAGTCCCCTGGACGCCGCATCGCGCGCCCCAAAAGTAACGCGCATTGGCCGGGCCGGGAAGCCCAAAATGGCGGAGCGCGTCCGGCCCCTCCGGCGTTTGGCGCCCGGACTTACATTTTTGTAAGTCGGGCGCAAAAAAGGCTTCCGTAAAATGAGTCCCGCCCTTGCGCCGGAGCGCGCCCTTGGCTAGGATGCAGTACGCCGCGCGCCCAAAGACGGACGCGACAGCGAACCTCCCCACGCTGAATCGGCCCACCTAAGAATGTACCTTACCTCCGCACCGAGGACGTTGCGGAAGCACACGAGGGCGAACATGAGCAATTCGCGTCAGAAGGTCGTGCTGGAGCTCCAAAAATACGCGAAGTCCGAAGAGGACTACGTCGGCCAGCCCGGCACCCAAATTTACGGCGAGCTCGTCTTCAACGACGACGCCCAGCAGAAGTTCCTGAGCAAGGACATCTACAAGAAGCTCAAGGCCACCGCGGCTTCCGGGGACCCGCTCGACGCCAGCATCGCCAACCAAGTCGCCCAGGGCATCAAAGAGTGGGCCCTCAGCCACGGCGCCACCCATTACACCCACTGGTTCATCCCCCTCACCGACCTGGCCGCGGCCAAGCACGACACCTTCCTCGAGCCCACCGCCAACGGCGGGGCCATCGCGGAGTTCGACGGCAAGACCCTGATCAAGGGCGAGCCGGACGCGAGCTCCTTCCCCTCGGGCGGCACGCGCGCGACCTTTGAAGCCCGCGGCTACACGGCCTGGGATCCGACCTCGCCCGCGTTCCTTATCAAGGAAGGCAACGGGGCCACGCTCTACATCCCCACCGCCTTCGTCAGCTACACCGAAGAGGCGCTCGACCACAAGACCCCCCTGCTGCGCTCGGTCGAGGCCCTTTCGACCCAGGCCCTGCGCGCCCTGCGCCTGTTCGGCAACACGACCTCCAAGCGCGTCTTCACCACCATGGGCCCCGAGCAGGAATATTTCCTGGTCGATCGCCGCTTCTACGAACTGCGCCCGGACCTGATCGCCACGGGCCGCACGCTCTTCGGAGCCGCCCCCTACCGCGGTCAGGAGCTGGAAGACCACTACTTCGCGTCGATCCGCGAGCGCATCCTGGCCTATATGCAGGACCTCGACCGCGAGCTGTGGCGCCTGGGCATCCCCAGCAAGACCCGCCACAACGAAGTCGCTCCGGCCCAGTTCGAAATGGCGCCCCTGTTCGAAAAGAGCTCCGTCGCCGCCGACCACAACATGCTGGTCATGGAACTCATGCGCCGCGTGGCCCTGCGCCACGACCTGGTCTGCCTCCTGCACGAAAAGCCCTTCGCGGGCATCAACGGCAGCGGCAAGCACAACAACTGGTCGATGTCGACCGACAAGAACGAGAACCTGCTGGATCCGGGCCACACCCCGCATGAAAACGCCCAGTTCCTGTTCTTCCTGGTCGCGGTCGTCTCGGCCGTCGACAAGTACTCCGAACTGCTCCGCATCGCCGTTTCCGGCCCGGGCAACGACCACCGTCTGGGCGCCAACGAAGCCCCGCCGGCGATCATCTCGGTGTTCCTGGGCGAGCAGCTGGACGACATCATCCGCCAGCTGGAGAAGGGATCGGCGTCGCGCTCCAAGAAGGGCGGGACGATGGAACTGGGGGTCAGCGTGCTTCCGCCGCTGCCCAAGGACGCCACGGACCGCAACCGCACCTCGCCTTTCGCCTTCACGGGCAACAAGTTCGAGTTCCGCGCGGTCGGCTCCTCGGCCCCGATCTATTTCCCGAACCTGGTCCTGAACACCATCGTCGCCGAAGTCATCGGCGAAATGGTCGACCAGCTTGAAAAGGCCAGCAAGAGCGGCAACTTCAACCGCGCCCTGGGCAGCCTGCTCCAGAAGTACATCAAGGAGCACAAGCGGGTCATCTTCAACGGCAACGGCTATTCCGAGGCTTGGCACAAGGAAGCCGCCCAACGCGGCCTCCCGAACCTCAAGTCCACGCCGGAAGCCCTGCACGCGATGGACAACTCGGACTACAAGAAGCTCTTCGCCAAGCACAAGGTGCTTTCCACCAAGGAATACACCGCCCGCGAAGAAATCTTCTGGGAGCGCTACGTCAAGTTCCTGAACATCGAAGCCCTGGCCGCGGCCGACATCGCCCGCAACCAGATCCTGCCCGCCGCCGTCGCCTACCAATCCCGTCTGGCCTCGGCGGTCAAGTCCACCGAGGACGTCGTTTCGGCGAACAACTCGGGCATCAAGAGCGTGATCGAAGAGGTCGTGGAAGAGATCAACAACCTGGTGTCCGGCATCGAGAGCCTGAAGAAGGCCCACGCCGCCGCCGCCGGGGCCAGCAGCCTGCCCAAGCAGGCCGAGGCATACCACGGCCAAGTCATCCCCGCCATGGCCAAGCTCCGCGGCACGGTGGACGCGCTCGAAGTGCTGGTGGCCGACGAGCTGTGGCCGCTGCCGAAGTACCGCGAACTGCTGTTCCAGTACTAATTTCAAGGGACCAGAAAACAAAAAGGCCGCCCGCAAGGGCGGCCTTTTTGTTTTCATCGCTCGGGGCGAAGGCTCTGTAAAGGGGTCCGGTATCGGTCCCGGGATCCAAATTCCGGGGAGCTGTTTCCCGAAGGGGACGGGTATTCCTTATGGATTCAGTCGTTCGAAGGCCAAAGCTCCTCGGGATGTTCCTTTAAGAGTTGCAATAGCGTTCGCCGCCGCTGCGGCAGGGGGCTGGAGTTTTTTGCGGAGGTGGCCTGTTCGGAAAACAGCTCCGGCTCGCGAAGTGCGACCCGGGCGTAGATCGATTCCCAGCGTTTTTTGACGGTAATCAAGGAAACTCGAAGGAGGTGGGCGCTTTCGGCGTCGCTGCGGCCGGCCAGGGCTCCCTTGAGGATTTCCTGTTCCCTAAAACTGAAGCCGAAACGGGAGCCCCTTTGGATACGGTTCTGGGCCACCTGGTAGTAGCGGCCGATGCCGTAGGTGGTATTCAGCGTGCGGGGATCCATCCGTTGGAAATCGACGCCCAATAAAAACGGCCATTTTCCAAAAAGGCGTAGGGCCGAAGCGCCGTAGGAATTGAACACAACCACGTCCAGGCTGGTCAGGCGCCGCATTTCTTCGACGCTCTGCACTTCCTCCAGATAGGCGACGAGCTTGTAGGAAAAGAGTTCGCGCAAATAGGTGTGGCTGAGGTGTTCGACGACGATGGCGGTTTCATTGGCGCTCAGTTGCTTGCGGTCGATGGCCGAACACAGGACCGCCAGGGTGCTCCCCGAATCCCGCTGTTCCTTGAGAAATTCGGATTCCGAAAGCACGGCGCCGGATTTGCCCCTCCGCCATTGGCAAAGATGATTCGAAAAATGCGGCTCTCTCTGGGGGTCCAGGCTCCATTCTCTAAACGCCGGCCGCACAAAGCAGCTCAAAAATACCGCGAGTATCCGCTGCTCTTTGGGCCGGTCCAAATCTTCGATCACCAGCTGCGGAGCCAGCGGTTTGCTTAGAATTTCGGCGAGGGTCGATCGAAACGCGGAATCCTTCTCCGATAAAAAGGGCTGGAGTTTTTGGGCGAAAGTCGCGACGGAGTCCAAATCACTTTTATTCGGATGTCGGGTAAGAAGATACAAGGGGAGTACCTTTCAAATTTTTTGGGAACCAAGAATTGTTCACGGGTCAAAGGGCATTGGGCAGGATGTTGAAAAACCCGTTCCCAGACAAAATTCGGTCCTTGGCGCGTCCCGCCAGTTATGAGAATTTATCGGTGATAAGTTTCCCCGAAATTCAAATGTGAACATGAGTTCAACACGCTGATTTATATACTAAAGGTATATTGCCGAACAAGCCGCATTTTAGTAAACATTAGAGCTTATTTGTCGGGTTCCCCGTATTGAGCGCCTTGGGGATGTCGTTCCTCGGGAAGGGCAGGCAAGTCTAAATCGGTGGGCTCGGTAGTAAGAAGGTGCCGTTGAGGACTGGGCGTGCCTGGAACGCGAACGGAAAGATTTTCGACCTGCACTTAGTTCCAAGGAAGCCGATTCGAGAAATTCGCGTTCAGGGTTGATCCAAGCGGTGGATCGACGCTGAAGCGGCCAGGAAGAAGCCCAAAATGCGCTTTTGGCCTGTTTCGATCGTGGGAACCGTCCATCGGCCTAAGGAAAAAGAGACGCACCGAGAACGCAACCAAGAGAATCTTTGTTTTACGCCGATGAAGGGTGGGGAGTCGGCTTCATCTTTGAAATTCGAAATGGAGGCCGTGGGGTGAAAGTAAAAAGCGTTTTGGGGACGGTAGGCTTGGTCCTGGGGGCAACGTTAAGCGTTCAAGCGTGCAGTCTGCCACAGTGTAACTACACCTGGAAAATCATCGGTAGCGGCGAAGTCATCACCGATCAAATGATTAACGTTACGGCTTGGGCTGCTTCAGCCAATGGAAGTTCGCCGATTGCAGACGTTTTGGAATCGACGACTTTTACTTCTGGAAACGTCGTTGGAGCTTTGATCACCAAGGATCAAGGCGATGAGTGCACGGGCATGTGGTCCGACGTTCCGGTGAATCTCAACCAATGCTGGAGTATGAGATTCGGTTTATATGTCGGTAATGCGGATTTTGGCTCCACTGCGGATGGGTTGGCATTTGTGCTCCAGAACGACCCCCGTACCGTCTCCGCCATCGGTTACGCTGGAGCGGCCATCGGCTACGGCAGTACCGGCCCCGCTCCCGTGGTGACACCGGCTTTGACCCCGATTGCGATCAGTCCGTCGGTGGAGGTCGAATTCGACACTTATCAAAACGGGGGCGCGCCGATCTGCGATCCTCCCTACCAACACATATCGATCCACGCCAACGGCGATTCTTCGGAGAACGTGAATACAACCTGTCAACCAACACCCGATCCCAATAATTTGACAAACGCGGTGTACTTTCCCACCGCCGCCCCATGGAATTTTGTCGAGTGCGGCACCTGCACATCCAATCTATTCGATACGAATGGGATTTGGGGGATCATCACGGACGGGAAAGTGCATATATTGGAAATAGACTGGACTCCTCAAGTGGGTTCTCAAGAAATTCAAATATCTGTGGATGGCAATGTAATGACCAGCTACACAAAGGACATGATCACCAATATCTTTGGAGGAGCCACCAGCGTCTATTGGGGGTTCACCGGATCGACGGGCGGGACCAAGGAAGAGCAATACGTTTTGGACGTGGCTTGCCAACCGACTCCAACGGTTACTTCAACGGAAACCAGGACTTTTACCCTCACCGCTACTCCGACCGCGAGTCCCACATCAACAGCGACCGGAACGCCGACCGGAACGCCCACGGTCACTTCAACGGAAACGTCGACGGTCACACCGACCCCAAGTGCGACGCTGACCGCTACGGGAACCCAGACGGATTCCCCGACCACCACGGCCACAGGAAGCGACACCCAGACGGACACGCAAACTGCAACGGCGACGCCCACAACGACCGACAGTCCCCAAGATACCGAAACCGTGAGCACAACCGCGACTTCGACCTCGACCGTAACCCCAACTTTGACCGAAACCCCCTCGGTGACCCCCACCGATACGCCCACGCCGAGTTCAACGTCCACGCCGACGAACACTCCGAGTTTGACGGATACTCCCAGCTCAACGTCCACGCCAAGCGGGACGCCCACAGCGGAGCCCACGCTAACGGCGACCCCGACCGTGACGACGACTCCTTTGTCTTCAGCGACGCAGACCCAGGCGTTGGGGCCCGGCGGCCCATTCACGATCTTGGCGGTGTATCCGCATCCCATTCCGTCGAGCGGGACGGTGTTCGCGGTGCGGGTGCCGGACGCGGGCTTGGTGGAGCTGGATATCTACACGCTCAAAGGGGAAAAAGTCGTGTCCCTGAGCCAAAGCTACGCGCAGGGCGGGTCCTTTGAATTGCCCTGGGACACGAACAATAGCGACGGCAATCCGGTGGCGTTCGGCTCGTATTATGTGATGGGCCATTACACAGGAAGCGGAAGCCATGCCAAGGCGGGCCGCTGGATCTCGGTGGTGCGCTGATATGGGGCGGATGGGGACATTGGCTTTGGCGGCGGGGCTCTTAGGCGGGGCGGTCTGCGCGCAAGCGGATCAGACCGACACCGGAACGACCGCCGCGACGTTTTTGAAATTGGGAACCGGCGCCCGGGCGATCGCCATGGGCGAAGCCTATGCGGGAGTGTTGGGCGACGCCACCGCACTCTCCTACAACCCGGCGGGCATCGCCGAGAGCGTTTCGCAATTTGATTACACCCACAATGCCTGGTTTGAAGGGGCATTTTCCGAACACGTGGCCGGTTTGGGGGACCTGGGAAATTGGGGGGTGGTGGGCGCCAATATCAATTACCTTTCCATTCCCAGCCAAGAAGTCACCCAGCGCATCGCGGCGACGGCCGATCCCGACCAGAATTACACGGTTTTGGGCTCCTTTTCACCTTATGACATCTACGCCACCCTGGGCTACGCCAATGCCTTCAGAAATCTGCTCGACTATGGCGTCAGTCTGAAAGTGTCCGAACAGAACGTGGACAATTCCACGGCCACGGCCATCGGCATCGACCTGGGCGCGATGTACCGGACCTCGATCACGGGCTTGCAGTTGGGCGCCTCGGTGCAAAACTTGGGACTGCCCAGCCAGATGGAAAATGATTCCTTTGACCTGCCTGAAATCGCCCGCTTTGGCGCGAGTTACACCCCTTTGGGCAAGGATATGACTTTGGCCGCGGAACTGGACGCGCCCAACGACGCCCAGACCGTCCTGGCCCTCGGCTTCGAATACGACCTTGGAAATGTCCTGTACCCCCGGTGCGGCTATCGATTTGACGGGAACTTCAATCCGTGGTCGGCGGGCTTCGGCGTCAAAATCATGGGGGCGGAGGTGGACTTCGCCACGGTCCCTTACGGCGATTTGGGCCAAACCTACCGGGTGACCGTGGGCTACAAGTTCGGGAACCCGACGGCCGCCCAGTTGCCCGCCACCGGCCCGGCGGCGGCAGCCGTAAAGGCGGAACAGGCGCTTTCCCAGACCATCACCAGCCGGGTGGAAATCCAAGCCGTGCAATCGGTTTTCGCCCCCAGCCTGGGAATCGGGACCGGGAGCGTCAAGGTCGACCTCGGACCGGACCTGCAGACTCCGGCCCCCGAAAGTTGGGCGCTTTACATATTTGAGCAAAAAGCCGTATGCCGGGTCCTCCGCGGGACCGGAACGCCTCCGGAAAAAATCACCTGGGATGGGGCGCGCGAAGACGGAAGCAAGGTGGGTCAGGGCGTCTATCCGGCCCGCTTGGCGCTGAAATCGGCGGACGGCAAGCCGCACTATTCCTCGAACTACGCCTACTTTGTGGTGTACGGAAACCTGCCCAAACTAAGCCTGAAATGGGATCCGCGCGCCATCAGCCCCAAGAAGTCGGACGAATTCCGCATCGTGCCGGCGCCTTTCCAGATCGTCGGCGGCGTCCCGGACAAGAACCTGGCCTGGCGTTTGGAAATCGTGGGTCCGGACGGGACCTTGTTCAAAACCTTCAAGGGAGCCGTCGGGGACAGCGCGACCCTGATTTGGGACGGCAACGGGGACAACGGCAAGGAATACTATTCCAACTACGTCTATGAATTCCGCCTGATCCTGACCGACAGCCTAGGGAATACCTTGTCGGAACAGGAACACCAAATGCGACGTATGGTCTTCGCCCAATAGGAGGTTTACGGGCGGCGCCGAATTTTCAGTCCAAGCGATCCGATCCCCCGCCGGTTTCGACCGCGCGGGGGATTTTATTATTGGCCCTCGAAATCCGAAAACCGCCGTCCCGAGGTTTAAGCCTCCCCCAAATGTAAAATTTTCAAGGATCATTCCATTCAAGGCAGGACCCGACCGAAGCATCCAAAAGGGATGAAAAGGCGGCCTTTTAGTTCTAACATAGGGCCTTTCCGGCAACGTCGGTCCGACCGGCCGGCAGGCGATACGGGGGTTCCATGAACGACGATTCCATTCAGGGGCAAGGGGGGCGGTCCGGCGACGTCGCCGCCGCGGAACAGGTGGCCAAGGAGATCCTTGAAAAGCGCCGCTATGAGCGCATGCGGGCCGGGCTCCAGATCAAATACCGGGTCGTCGGGCCCACCGAAGAGGCGACGCTGGTGAAGCAGGGCGGCTACGCGGCGCCCGAGGTGTTCAAGGCCAACACCCCGGAAATCTACGATTTCCACAAGGTCGTCACCGAAAACGTCAGCCTCGGGGGTGTGCGCATCAGCACGCCGATGCCCTTGCCCGAAGGCACACGGCTTTGGCTGCAGGTCAGCATCCCGAACGTCCCGATTCCCGTGGACGCCATCGGCGAAGTCCGTTGGAGCCGCCAGGTCGGCAGCCTCTGCAGCAGCGGGCTGAAATTCCTCAGCATCAGCAAAACGGATCTGGAAAAAGTGGAGCGTTTTCTGGTGCTCCAAAAGCGCGCCGAATTCGAAAAGCGGGGATAGGGGAGCGATTGGAAACGGAAAGGACCGTCGCGGCCGTCGATCTCGGATCCGGCACCGTCAAATGGTCCCTCTTTGTCCGCGCTTCTTCCGCCTGGGAAGCCCGGGAACTCGAAGAAATCAACACCGAACTGCGCAAGGGCATGCTTCCGGAATGGCGCCTTCAGCCCGGGCCCATCGCCGACACGCTCAAAGCCTGCGCCGGGTTCCGGAAACGGGCCGACGCACTGGGTCTCGCCCGTTTGCCCGCGTACGGCACCAGCGCCTTGCGCAAGGCCCGCAACCGCGAGGCCCTTTTTGAACCCCTGAAAGCCCTTGGCCTGGAACCCAGCCTGCTTTCGCCCGAGGACGAGGGCCGCTTGAACCTCCTGGGATGCCTGGCCCGCGAGGGGAAGGACGCCGGCGTATTGGTGATGGATCCCGGCGGGGACTCCACGGAAATCTGTTCGGATCTTTCGGGCCGGGGCTGGAGCGGGGCCGAAGTCGCCTCCCTTCCTTTCGGTTCCGTTTCCCTCCAGGAACGTTTCGGCGGTCCCCGCGACAACGCGCCCATCCCCTGGGACCGGCTCGTGGCCGTGAGCGCCTTCGCCCGGGACGAAGCCCGACGTTTCCCCCCGGCGGCCCCGTTTTTGGGCGCGGGCAGGATTCCCTCCATCCGCATCAATCTCCCCATCCAACGCGCCCTGGAGGCCGTCCACGGGCTTCCAGCGGCTCCTCCTGGCGCCGGAGGCGACTATCCCCGCTGCGCGTTGGAGGCCTTGACCCGCGCCGCCGCCGCTGCGGATCGTCCCGGGCGCGCCGCGATGATGGCAGGAGAGCCCCTCGGAAAAGTCGACCGCTCCTGCTACGGGTTCGCATCCTGGCTCGGCGCCTTGGACGCGCTCGGAGCCGACACCTTCCGCGTCGAACCCTGGGGCATCAAGCTCGGCGCCGCCCTCGCTTTGAATCTCCCATCTTCTTCGGTACTCCATGGCTAAGATCGCGTTGACCGGCATCAAGCCCACCGGCACCCCCCACCTGGGCAACTATCTCGGTTCCATCCAGCCCGCGCTCGGATTGGCCAAGGATTACCTTTCGGTCTATTTCATCGCCGATTGGCACGCCCTCACCACCGTCAAGGACGGCAAAGAGCTTCGCCCGCTGATCCACCGCCTGACGGCGACCTGGATGGCCTGCGGGCTGGATCCGGAAAAGACCGTTTTTTTCCAGCAGAGCCGCGTCCCCGAGGTCGCCGAGCTGAACTGGTATCTGGCCTGTTTTTGCGCCAAGGGCGTCCTCAACCGGGCCCATGCCTATAAGGCGCTCGTCGACGAAAACCGGGAGGCGGGCCGGGATCTCGACGACGGCGTCAACGCCGGCGTCTACACCTATCCGGTCCTGATGGCGGCCGACATCCTGCTGTTCGGCTCCAACGTCGTGCCCGTCGGCCAGGACCAAAAGCAGCATGTCGAGATCGCGCGCGACCTGGCCGAGGCGGTGAACCGCCAGCTCGGTTCGGTCTTCACGGTGCCGGAACCCCTGATCGGGGCCGAGGTCAAGACGATTCCGGGCCTGGACGGCCGCAAGATGAGCAAGAGCTACGACAACGTCATTCCGTTGTTGGCGCCCGCGTCCGAAGTGCGCAAGGCCGTCCTGCGCATCGTCACCGACAGCCAACGTCCCGAGGATCCCAAAGATCCCGACAAATGCAACGTCCTGGCGATCCTCCGGCATTTCGCCGAAGCGCCCCGCGTGGAGGAACTGAAAGCCGCCTACCGCGCCGGGGGCATCGGTTACGGAGCGGTCAAGGAGGAGCTCGCCGCGACCTTGGAGGCCCGCTTCGCCCCGGCCCGCGCCCGCTACGACGAATTGCTGAAGGATCCGGAAGGGCTGGACCGTATCCTGGAAAAGGGCGCGGAACGCGCGCGCGCCTTGGCGGGGACGCGCATGGAAAAGCTGCGTAAAAAGCTGGGAGTGCGCTGAGGCCATTTCCGGGTCCGGCCCGGAATCCCGGCCTGGCTCGGACGCGTATCCCTTAAGGGGCGGACCAAAAGCCGTCGGCGGGCGCCGACGGAACGGGCCTCGCGGCGAAAGACGGGGTGCGGACATGGAACAGGCGCGGGGATTTTCGGCGGTGGCGCTCCGGCGGGACGTCCTGGAAGGCGCCGGGGAAATCGTGGGCAGGATACTGCCGCAGGGTCGGGTCGGCTTGGAGCCGCTCGACCCTTTTTTGCTGTTGGACCATTTCCGCATGCGGGCGGGAGGTCCGGGCTTCCCGGAGCATCCGCACCGGGGATTCGAAATTTTGACCCTGACCTTGAAGGGCTGGGGAAGGCACCGCGATAATTTCGGGAACGACGCCGAGATCGGGGAGGGAGGATTGATGCGCCTGACCTCCGGGAGGGGCATGCGCCATTCCGAATCGGTCGGTTCGTCCGACGGGGGGGACGCCGAAGGCCTTCAGTTTTGGGTGAACTTGCCCAAGGCCCTCAAGGGACTGGCGCCCTCGTTTCAAAAGGTCGAGGCCCGGGATTTTCCGGTGGAGAGTCTGGCGGGAAGCAAAGGGTCGGCGACGATCCTGGTGGGTCCGGGTTCTCCGGTGGAAGTGAGGACACCGATGGAATACTTGAAGGTCGTCCTGGAAAAAGGCGGCAAGTGGCGGCGCGGCGTTCCCGAGGGCTGGAACGGGTTTGTGTACGTTTTGGAAGGCCGGGCGCGGTCGGAGGGGGACGGAAAAGTGTTGGCCGCCGGGGAAGCGGGCGTGCTTGGAAAAGGGGATTGCGTGGAGATCGCCAACGCCGGGGAGGAGCGCTTGGAGCTGCTGGCGGCCTGGGGCCGCCCCCACGGCGAGCCGGTCCTGTGGAACGGCCCCTTCGTGGATTGAGCGCCTATTCCAGTCCGAGGCTTTTGAGGCGCTTTAGCAGGGTCGGCCGGCTGATGCCGAGTTCAAGGGCCACTCTGGATTTGTTCCAATGGTGTTTTTCCAGCAGGGCCCGCAAGGATAGCCCTTGGGCGCCGGCTTCAGGAGAGGGCGTCGATTCCGCTGGCCGCAGATATTCCCCGGGAGCCGTCTTGGAAGCCGCGCCGAGGACCTCGGCGGGCAAATCCTCCAGATGGGGGACGCCGACGGGCCTTTGGATCACCACGCGTTCCATCACGTTCTTGAGCTCACGGATGTTTCCGGGCCAGGAATAGGCCTGCAGGGCTCGCACGACTTCCTCGGGCATGATTTCCTGGCGGTGATGGTTCTCTTCGAGGAACTTGGCGTAGAAGAATTTGGCGAGGGCCTCGATGTCCTCGGGGCGTTCCCGTAAGGGCGGGAGCGTCACGCTGAAGACGTTGAGGCGGTAGAGCAAATCGGCTCGGAAGCGGCCCTGGGCCACCTCCTGATCCAAATCCCGGTTGGTCGCGGCCACCAGACGCACGTCGAGCTCAAGGACCTTGGTGCTTCCGAGGCGCCGCACCTGCCGGTCCTCCAGGACCTTCAGCAGTTTGCTCTGCATGCTCAAAGGAAGTTCGCCGACTTCGTCCAAAAAAAGCGTGCCGCCTTGGGCGAGCTCCAGCAGGCCGGGCTTGGGCTTTTTGGCGTCGGTGAAGGCCCCCGCCTCGAAGCCGAAGAGCTCGCTTTCGAGGAGGTTCTCGGGAAGCGCGGCGCAGTGGAGTTCCTGGAAGGCTTCGGAATGGCGGGGGCTGAATTGGTGCAGCAGGCGGGCGGCGTGTTCCTTGCCCGTCCCGGTTTCGCCCAGGATCAGCACGGTGGCGCGGGCGCTGCTGGCGACGCGTTGAAGGGCACGGTACACTTCGGTCATGCGGGGATTGCGCAGGTAGAGATGGCCTTTGGCTTCGCGTTCCCGGGATGCCTGAAGATCCCGCCTCAAGCGGGCGGCGACGGCGGCCTTTTCGACGCGCACTTTCATTTCGTCCCAACTGGCGGGCTTAACCAGGTAGTCCTCGGCGCCGGAGCGCATGGCCTGCACCACGGACCGGGTGTCGTCCTGGCCCGAAAGCATGATGACCGTGGCGTCGGGGTTGATGCGCTTGAGCTCTTCGAGCACCGCCAAACCGTTCATGTCCGGAAGGCCGAGATCCAACAGCACCAAATCGGGGTCGAACTCGCGTTGCTGGCGAAGCGCTTCGCCGCCGTTGGCTGCGGTCAAGGGTTCGTGACCCCAACCGGTGAGCTGGCGGGCCGTCAAATCCGCGATGTCTTGGTCGTCTTCGACAATGAGAACCCGCATAGCCACTTCTCAAAGTGTAAAGTCGTTTTCCAAAATGTAAAATTGATTTGACACTTTGTAAATAGAAAAGAATTTACAAAAATAAAAATAGTATTAAATACGATCCATTCAAGTTTGGCACGAACCATGCATATATAAAAGCATGAACGGCATACCGGCGAAACACTCGGTGGAGACCGTTGGGGAACAGGGAACCGTCCAACTGCTGAACTCCCGTGAACTTGCGGGTTTGTTCCAGGACGAGTTTTCCGGGACCACGGGTCTTTCGGCGCGATGGGCGGCTGAAAAGGTCCAGGGCAATCGACGCCTGGAAAACAGCTGTAAAGTGCCGTTCAATTCGGAAAGCGGAGTCAGCGGGCGGTTCAGCCTCCATTGGGACGCCGAGTTGCAGCGCTTTCTGGCCGGAAAGTTGGGGCCGCACGCGGGAAGCTCGGAATATCTGGGCGAAATCCTGCGGATGAGCGCCGGACGTTGGGCCTCCTGGCATTCCCTGAGGCACTCCCATCCGGTGTCCCTGAGTTCCTTCTCGGCCGAAGAAGAGGAAGCTTTCGAGGAAGGCCTGCCGCTGGGAAGAAGCAGCGCGGCCATGATCATCGACAGCTTCGTCGTGGAATTGGTCTTCGAAGTGGAAGTCCGCAAGGGCTGACCCCGAAGAGTCAAGGTTTCTCCCGCAGCTCTATTTTTTCAACATCGCCGCGGGAGACGTGCCCGGAGATCCCACCCCCCTCCCCTCTGGGCACGACAAATACGACCGCCCGGCCTTCCCAGGCCGGGCGGTTCTCGTTTGCGCGAAGCCCGTTTTTGGCCGGAGCTATGGAACCAGGACTCTTTGATTTTTGCCGGGAAAATACCGCTTTCCAGTCCCTGAAAGGCTTGCCCTTCCTGAAGCTGGACATGCGCTACGCCTCCTGCCGCAATCTGTGCGGGGTGGACCTTTACGAAGGCGAAAGCGACGCTTGGCTGGCCCCGGAAGCCGTCGCCGCGCTTGCCAAGGCCGCGGAAACGCTACAGATCCTCCATCCAGGATGGCGTTTTCGTATCTACGACGCGGCGCGTCCCCTCAGCGTCCAACGCCGCCTTTTCGCCGCGGTCGCAGGAAGCCCCCAACAGGCCTACGTGGCCGATCCCGCGATCGGTTCCGTCCACAATTACGGATATGCCGTGGACCTGGGACTGGAGGACGCGCAGGGCCGGGAGCAGGATTTCGGCACTCCCTTCGATGCCTTCGACCCGCTGGCCCATCCGGAAAAAGAGGAAGGCTATCTGCGGGAAGGACGCCTCAGTGGGCGGGCCCTTCAGCTCAGGAAGGACTTGCGGGCGGCCATGGTTTCGGGCGGTTTTCGGCAGCATCCCCTGGAATGGTGGCACTACGACCTGCTATCCCTGGAAGAAGCCAAACGCCGGGCGGCGCCCTTCTTGGGCCGTCCCTAAACGCGGTCCCAAGCCCTTGGGGCCACGGTGGGAATGGTGTAGGATGCAAGCGGTCGCCCACCCCGGGCGGCGGGGGAAGCTGGAGGCGCCATGAAAGAATACCGCATCAAACCCGGCCAAGACGTCAAACTCGCCTCGATCCCCACGCTTCCGGAGAAATCGGGCGACGATTTCAAGGAAGACATCAAGCTCAAGACCGCCAAGCTGTGTCTGAAGCTGGCCGACCTCCAGAACGTCCTTTTCGCCGAGCATCAGCGGAGGGTCCTGGTCCTGCTCCAGGGCCTCGACACCAGCGGCAAGGACGGCACGGTCCGCAACGTCTTCTCCTCGATCAATCCGGCGGGACTGAAGGTCGAGGCGTTCAAGGCGCCCACCCAACCCGAGTTGGAGCACGACTACCTGCGCCGGGTCCACGCCAAGGCGCCCGGCAACGGCGAAATCGCCATCTTCAACCGCAGCCACTACGAGGACGTGCTCGCGGTGCGCGTCCAGGAGCTGGTTCCGGAAAAAATCTGGCGCCGTCGCTATCGGCACATCCTCGAATTCGAACGCATGCTGGCCGAGGAAGGAACCCTGATCCTCAAGTTCTTCCTGCACATCAGCAAGGACGAACAAAAGAAACGCCTGGAACAGCGCCTCGAACAGAAGGCCAAAAATTGGAAGTTCGACCCCAGCGACGTCCGGGATCGGGGGCTTTGGGACAAATATTGGCGCGCCTACGAGGAAGCGATCGAGCGCACCAGCACGGACGACGCCCCTTGGTACGTCATCCCCGCCGACAAAAAATGGTGGCGGGACTACTGCATCACCGAAACGATCGTGTCGGCGCTGGAAGAACTCCCCATGGAATATCCCAAACCCAAAGTCGACGTTTCCCGGATCAAGATTTCCGATTGATGTCCCGCCCTAGCGGTGTCCTGTTCGACCTCGACGGAACCCTGTGCGACCCTCGCGTCGGTCTGCTGGAAGGGTTCCGCGTCGCCTTCGCGGGCATCGGCTTGCCGTATCCCGGGGACAGGGCGGCCTCCGCGCAGATCGGACGGCCCCTCCTGGAATGCTTCCAGGCCTTGGGCTGCCAGGAACGCAGCGCGCAGGGGGCGCTCCTTTTTAAGGAACATTTTGAGAGAATCGGCCGGGCCGAGGCCGTCCTTTATGAAGGGGTGACGGAAAGCCTGGGCGCGCTGAAGGCGGACGGATTGGATTTGGCGATCGCCAGTTCCAAACCCGCCTTCGCCGTGCGTTTCGTTGTCGAAGCTCTGGGAATCTCCGGAATATTCGACGGCCTCTACGGCTGCGCCGACGAGGACCTCCGCCCCGACAAAAACCGCATCGTCGCCGAGGCCCTCAAGGGCCTCGGTTGGGAGCCGCGCGCCACGGTGTTGGTGGGCGACCGCAGCCAGGATCGGGATGCGGCCGCGGCCCACGGTCTTGTTTTCATCGCCGCGGCCTGGGGCTTCGGTGCGCCCGAAGAGCATCTCGGCGCGGCGGCGGTGGCCCGGCATCCCCGCGAACTGGCCGCGTTGTGCGTGCGGTCCTACGGCGCGGCCTGCGTAACCCGGAATTAACCCCCGCTTGCCCGGAACGTTTCCCCCGCGCGGCGCTTTTTCTGGCATCCTCAAGCCATGCCTCAATGCGTACTCATCACGGGAGCCTCCTCGGGTTTGGGGGAGGCCTTGGCCAAGGAACATGCCGCCGTCGGCGACGCCCTGGTCCTGCTGGCGCGGCGTCGGGACCGCCTGAAGTCCGTGGCCGAAGCCTGCCGGAATCTGGGCGCCGCCAAAGTGGCCCTTTGCGTCGGCGACGTGACGCGACGGGTGGACGTCCAACGCGCGGCCAAAGCCGCCGCCGCGATGGGGGGCCTCGACATCGCCTACGCCAACGCCGGATATTCCCAGTCCGGCACCTTGGAATCCATGAGCCTGGAGGACTGGCGGCGTCAAATGGAAGTCAACGTCGAAGGCGTCCTCCACACGGTCCAGACTTGCGTTCCCATGCTGAAAGCCAGTCGAGGGCGTCTGGCCATCGTCGGCAGCGTGACCGGATTCGGTTCCCTCGCCGACAGCGGAGCCTATTCCGCCAGCAAAGCCGCTGTCCGGGCCTTGGCGCAGGTCCTCGACCTGGAATTGGCTCCCGTCGGGATCAGCGTCACCTTGGTCGCGCCGGGCTTCTTTGCCAGCGAAATTCGGAAGAAAAAAGCCAACGGGGCGCCCGATCCTACGGCGCCGGAATACATTCCTCGCTTTTTGTTGGGGGATCCCGTCAAGGTCGCCCGTGCCGTCCGCAAAGCCGTCCTGCGGCGCAAGCACGAACTGATCCTGCCCTTACACGCGAAATCCGCCGTCTTCTTCCTGCGGCACTTTCCCGGTCTGTCCCAGATTCTGGCGCGCCGCCTCAGCCGAGCGCGTTTGGCGCGGAGGGCCGCAGTCCAGGGCCGCGGTCCATCCTCTGGCCTTGCTAAGGAAAGCCGCATTAGGTAGGCTAACGGTTCAGGGCGCCCAAATTGTTCGACATTTCGCGGACAACTTTTGGTGGGCCCAGTGCTGGTACCTCTATGTCCCCGACCCCCAAATCCGGCCGCCGCGGTGGCCGAGCCACACTCAAGGACATCGCCGCAGTCCTTGGGGTCAGCCATGTCACCGTATCCCTTGCCCTCCGGGGGAGCAGCCAAATCCCGCCGGCGACGCGGGAAAGGGTGCGCGCGGCGGCTCAATCACTGCATTATGTCCCCGATGAAAATGCCCAACGCCTCAAAACCGGAAAGAGCGGCAAGCTCGCTTTTGTTTCCTGTCGGCTTGCGCACGCATTTATGGGCAAAGTTCTCGCGGGCATGGAACGTCGCGCCTATGAAAGCGGCCGATATCTGAACAACATCCTGCCTTATAGCACCTGGTTCCAGACCGAAAAGCGGGACCAAATCCTTAGCCAAATCCTCTATGGCCGCCAGGCGGATGCGGTGATCCTCGCCAGCACCCATCCCGATCCGTTGATGGTCAAGGAATACCAGCGCCATGGGGTTCCCGTCATCCTGATCGAGGACCGGGCGGACGGTTGCTATTCCATCCGCGTGGACAACGTCCACGGCGCGACGTTGGCGACGCGCCATTTGATCGGCAAAGGGTGCCGCCGTATCGGGATCGTCCATGGCAGCCTGCCTGGACCGGGAATGGAGCTGAATCCCACGGTTCCTGAACGCAAAGCCGGATGGGAACTCGCCATGCGGGAAGCCGGTCTGGACCCGGCGGACAGTCTCCGCACGGAAATCCGTTTTTACGAGTTCGAGGAAGGCCGCACCGCCCTGGACACCCTGCTGGAACGGAATCCGGATTTGGATGCCGTTTTTTGCGCCGCCGGCGACATGGTTGCGATGGGGGTGATGGACCGGGCCCGCGAAAAAGGCATCCGGATCGGACCGGACTTGAAATTGGTCGGCTATGACGATTTGGAAACATCCCGCCTTTTGGACCCGCCCCTCAGCTCAGTCCAGCAACCGGCGGAATCTTTGGGCGCGGAAGCTTTGGATTTGGTGTTGGAAGCCTTGGATCACCCGGACCAGGAGCCGCGGGAAATTTTTCATAAGCCGGAGTTGTTGGTCCGTCGATCCGCGGAATAATAGGGGAATCAAAAAGGATCCTCCGGTGGAAACCGGAGGATCCTGGGGAACGCACTTTGGGAAAGAAACTTAAACGTTCAAAGACCCACTAGTCCGCGTTGAATCGCAAAACGAACCAGCGACTGAATATTAGGCAAATCCAGTTTGCGCATGAGCAGATTTTTGTGCATGTCCACAGTTTTGGAACTGATGCCGAGTTCGTGTCCGATGGACTTCACGGTGTGGCCTTCGGCGAGAAGTTTAAGAATTTCGCTCTGGCGTCGAGTGAGTCTAACCGGCGCCTCGGAACCGAGCGCGCCGCCGATAAAGGTGGCGCAATGCACTTCCGCTGCGGCACAGAAATAACGCTCGCCGCCGGCAACCGCCGTCAAGGCGCTGCGCAATTCCTCGAATTTAAGGTCCTTTTGAAGATATCCGGAGGCCCCGGCGCGGATGCAGCGGTGGACATAGTCTTCCCAGCAAAATGCGCTTAAAACGATGACTTTTAGGCCTGGAAATTCCTTGAGCAAACGTTCCACACCCTCAGGTCCAGCGCTGTCCGGCAGCATCAGATCCGAAAGGACGATGGCGGGCCGAAGGTTCTGAATCAACTCGACGGCCTCGCCGAGCGTGCGTGCTTCACCCAGTGCATGGAACCCGGGTATTTCTTCGAGCCAAAGGCGCAAGCCCTCCCGCACCAAATCGTGGTCCTCCACCACGACCACCCCCGCTTTTTGCCCGGCGAATAATTCTCTTTTCACGTGTGCTCCGGGAAAAAGGCCGAACAAACACCATAGTTTCAATCATTTCATCGGACAATCTGGTAAAAATCTGTATTTAGCGATACAGGAATTTTCTGTATTTTGGAGCAAGAAAAAGTCTCCCGAATCCTACTTTCGGGTGTAACGTTAAGGCCCTTAACCCAATGAACGCGCTCTAATATAAATGGGCAGCGGACTAATGAAATCCGCCAGGAGGCCCTATGCGCCAGATACTTCTGGTGGAAGACAACGAAACTTATCGGGATTTAGTAAAAAGACTTTTGGAACAAAGCTTTGCGGGTTCCGTTCACGTCTTGACCGCATCCAATGGACGGGAAGCATTGGAGATCATCGAAAGCTTGGTGGTTGATTTTGTCATCACCGATTACGGTATGCCGGAAATGGACGGGGGCCAACTCGTGGAAGCGCTTGCCGCCAAGAATATCCGTCCGTCCATACCCGTATTGGTCATCACCGGAGGGATTGAACCGGAAGCTGGAGAACGTCTTAAAAAATTCGGAGTTTTAGGAATTTTGGAAAAGCCGGTGCAGGGGACCCTTTTGAAGCAATGGGTCCGAAGGACTTTGGAATTGGAATCCGGTTCCTAGAGTCTTGCGAGTATAATTTTTGCAATTTTATTTCATTTAAGGTCGAAAAAATCCAAAGTCTTAAAAATCCAGCCGTCAGAAAACAAAAAAGGCGATCCCTCCGGGCTCTTCGGGGGATGCACTTGATTACAGTTCGGTAAAGCTATCCCTGGGGGAAGCGGATAAGCTAAGTCCGGATGGCACCTAGGAGATTCCGAGGAGGAAACATGAAAATCCTGAACCGTACAATGGCAGCCCTGTTCGTCGGCACCCTGGCCCTGAGCCCGGCATTGAAAGCCGATTCCAAACACGGCAAAGAGGATTCCAAGTCCTGCGGCCGCATCGAACACCTGAAAATGGCGTTGGATCTAAGCGATAGCCAGGCGGCCAAGCTGAAAGATCTGGAAATGAAAGACCGTGAAGAAGCCAAGATTCTGAAGGACAAGGTCGAAGCCGACCGCGCCCAGCTCAAGGTGCTCGTCGACCAAAAGGCCGCTGATAGCGCCCTGAGCGCGGGGCTCAAAACCCTTGAAACCGACCAGAAGGCGCTTCGATCGAAGGTTGAGGAACGCTTCGAAGCCGCCAAAGAAATCCTGACCCCGCTTCAGCAGGCCAAATTTGCCGTGATGTTCGGCGGCAAAGGCCACCGGGGCTGGGGAAGCGAGGGCGGGTGGGGACGCGGCCACGGTCCGGACGGGCCCAAGCAGTGTCCCTTTGAAAAGGGCGGCAAAGGCGCGCCCCACGACGAAGAGTAGGGAGACCGATCCCAAGGCGCTCGACCACCTCAAGCGACCGAGAGGGTACCCCCAAACCCCGCCGAGAAACTCGGCGGGGTTTGCGTTTAGGGCTCCGGATTCCAGCCCTCTTGATGGGCGCGCACCAGGATTTGGGCGCAGGCTTGCGCATCCGAAAGGGCTTCATGGTGGTTCAAGGGGATCGAAAGTTTTTCACAAACGAGGTTCAACTTGGTGGGAAAAATATTCCAAACGCGGCGGGCGATGGTGACCGTATCCAGAAAGGGCGGCAGAACCGCTGGAATGCCTGCGCCCAAGCAGGAGGCCTCCAGCACGCCCCGGTCAAAGCGGGCGTTGTGGGCGGCGAGAAAATCCGCGCCCTGGAGTTCCTGGGCGATCTCGGGCCAGAGGCCCTTCCAGCGGGGCTGGTTCGCGACGTCTTCCAACGCGATCCCGTGCAGATAAGTGAAACAAAATTCATCCGTTGGAGGCCGGATCAGCCAGCTCTTGGAGCGGACGATGTTCCAATCTTCGATCCGAACCAAGCCCAACTGGCAGGCGCTGTCGGCGGAAGTGTTGGCGGTTTCAAAGTCCAGGGCGACGATCAGGGGTGCGGGCACCATCGATCCAAAGGGAAAGGAATAGAGTTTCGACATCATACCTGAAACGCCGAAACACTCCCACGTCTTGGACCGAAGTTTCAGTCCACCGAAAAAGCTTGTAACAAGACGCTTTTACGATGCCGCCGAAGGCGGATCTGGGGTAAAACTTTGGGAGGGACGGCGAGGCCGCCGTATCCCGCCCCCCATTTGTCCGTTTCCAGGGGATTCCCATGAAGGTTCTCTTCAAGGGCACCAGCCTTTTTTCGAAGTTCAGCCTCCCGATTTCCTTCAAATCTGGAACGCCGGACGCGTCCACCCAGCATGCCCACGGCGAACTCTACCGCGAGGTTGCCGCCGCCGACGTCGATCGGGCCCTACGCCTGGTTCGCGGCGACAAGCAGGGCTTGAGCACCGACGAGGCCCAACGCCGCCTGCAACGCATCGGCGCCAACGAAGTCGCCCACGAAAAAAAGGACGGCTGGGTCAAGCAGTTGTGGGAGAACGCCAAGACGCCCTTCAACCTTTTGTTGGTGCTCTTGGCGGGAGTCAGTTTCGCGACCGACGATCCGACCAGCGGATGCATCGTTTCGGGCATGGTCGTCCTGAGCGTTCTGCTGACCTTTTTCCAGGAATACCGTTCCAATCAGGCGGCCGAACGCCTGCAAGCCATGGTCACGACCACGGTCACCGTGCTTCGCCGCGAAGAGATGGAGTTCGGCATCGGGCAACGCCGCGAGCGCATCAGCCGCACGGAACGTAAAGAGGTCCCCCTCAAGGATCTCGTCCCCGGCGACCTGCTGATCCTTTCGGCCGGGGACATGATCCCCGCCGACCTGCGCGTCATCAGCGCCAAGGACCTTTTCGTCAGCCAATCGGCCCTCACGGGTGAATCCTTTCCCCAGGAAAAGGTCGCCGGCGCGGTCAGCGGCGCGGGCAGCGTGCTGGAACAGAATAACCTCTGTTTCATGGGCTCCAACGTGCTCAGCGGAACGGCCCAGGCCGTCGTCGTCAAGACGGGCCAGGACACCTATTTCGGTTCGCTCGCCAAATCCCTGGCCGGCCGCCGCGAAGTCACCAGTTTTGAAAAGGGCGTCAACAGATTCACGATCCTGATGTTCACCTTCATGGCCGTGATGGTGCCCTCGGTGTTCCTGATCAACGGGATCTTTAAAGGCGATTGGTGGGAGGCGTTCATGTTCGCCATCGCCGTGGCCGTGGGCCTGACGCCCGAAATGCTTCCCATGATCGTGACGGTGAATCTCGCCAAAGGCGCCCTGGCGATGTCCCGCAAAAAGGTCATCGTCAAGCGCCTGAACTCCATCCAGAACTTCGGGGCCATGGACGTTCTGTGCACGGACAAGACGGGCACCCTGACCGCGGACAAGGTCGTATTGCTGCGCTACATCGACCCCACGGGGTTCAAGAGCCCGAAAGTGCTCCGCTACGGCTACCTGAACAGCTACCACCAGACCGGCCTCAAAAACCTGCTCGACATCGCGGTGCTGGACCAAAAGCACATCCTTTTGGAGACCAAGGCCGACATCGACTACCAAAAGGTCGACGAAATCCCCTTCGATTTCCAGCGCCGACGCATGAGCGTCGTGGTCAAGGAGCGCGGCGAACACGACATCCTCATCACCAAAGGCGCCCTGGAGGAAATCTTCTCGGTCTGCGACCGCGTCGACGGCGAAGGCCAGGTGGTTCCCCTGGACGACGAGCTGCGCGATACCTACCGCAGCGTGGCGCGCGACCTCAACGACGACGGCTTGCGGGTGATCGCGGTGGCCTACAAGGTCATGCCGCAGGATCACCCCTCCTACGGGGTCGCGGACGAATCCGGCATGATCCTGCTGGGGTACCTGGCCTTTTTGGATCCCCCCAAGGAAAGCGCCGAACAAGCCATCGAGCTGCTGCGCGGGCACGGCGTGGACGTCAAGGTCCTCACCGGGGACAACGACCACGTCACCCGCCACATCTGCTCCGAAGTCGGTATCCCGGTCGACCGCATCCTGTTGGGCAGCGAAATCGAGGGCATGAGCGACGCCGAGCTCGATCCCTTGGTCCTCCAGCTGAGCGTCTTCGCCAAGCTGAGCCCCTCCCAAAAGGAGCGCATCATCCAGAGCCTGCACCGCTCCAACAAGGTGGTGGGCTTCATGGGGGACGGCATCAACGACGCCCCCGCCCTCAAAGCCGCGGACGTGGGCATTTCCGTGGACAACGCGGTCGATATCGCCAAGGAATCCGCGGACATCATCCTTCTGGAAAAGAGCCTGCTGGTGCTCGAAGAGGGCGTGCTCGAGGGCCGCAAGGTCTTCGGCAACATCATCAAATACATCAAGATGGGCGCGAGCTCGAATTTCGGGAACATGTTCTCGATGCTGGGCGCTTCCATCCTTTTCCCCTTCTTGCCCATGCTGCCGACGCAGCTGCTGATGCAGAACCTGCTCTACGACTTCAGCCAGACCGCCATCCCCTTCGACGACGTCGATCCGGAGTACCTGGCCAAACCGCGGCGCTGGGAAATCGGAAGCATCCGCGATTTCATGATCTACATCGGGCCCATCAGTTCCATCTTCGATTATTCCACCTTCGCCCTCATGTGGTTCCTCTACGGGGTGGGAACGCATCCCCACGACGCTTCGGCCCAATCGCTCTTCCAGTCGGGCTGGTTCGTGGAAGGCCTGCTCACCCAGACCTTCATCGTCCACATGATCCGCACGTCCAAGATTCCCTTCATCCAGAGCCGGGCGTCCTGGTCGTTGATAGCGTCCACCGCCGTGATCATGGCCGTTGGAATCGCGATTCCTTACACCGCACTCGGGCATCAGATCGGCATGACGCCGTTGCCGATGTCCTATTATCCCTGGTTGGTGGGCACCCTTTTGACCTACGCCGTCCTCACCCAGGTGGTTAAAAGCTGGTTCTTACGCAAATACGCCTTTGATTGAGGTCATTTTCCCCCGCCCCAGGTGCCTCCTCGGGCGGGGGAGGATTTTGTCGATTTGCGGGTTTTGGGCCTTGTAACATATGGTAAAAACAGCTCAAATCCTGGAAAATTGGACCTTCCATCCTTAGGGAGTCCCTTGGTCCCCGATCACCGGAATCCGGACCCGATGGCGCCGGTGCCGTCCAGCGTCCTCACCGGAGGACGGACCGAAATTCTGCGCCTGATCCTGCCTGTGGCCGTTTGGTCGGCCTGGGCCCAGGGTCTGGAAAATCGGGATCAATGGACGGCCTGGGCCCGCTCAGGAGCGCCTGGGTTGGCATCGCCCGAAGCCGCGCCCGCGGCCGCGGCGGTGCCGGCGCTTTTACGAAGGCGGGCGGGCTTGAGCGACCGGATGGCCCTCCAATGCGCCTGCGCCGCGGCCGGGGCGGGGCCCCTGCCCAGCGTTTTCGCTTCCCGCCACGGTCAGATCGCGCGCTCCGTGCAATTGTTGCGCGCCCTCGCCGAAGGGACGCCCAGTTCGCCCATGGATTTCAGCGTTTCCGTCCATAACGCGACCGCGGGGTTGTTTTCGATGGCGCGGGGGGACCGCTCCGGGGCCGCGGCCCTGGCGGCCGGGCGCGAATCGTTTTCCGCAGGCTTGCTGGAGAGCCTCGGATTGCTCGCCGAAGGCGCGCCGAAAGCCCTGTTGGTGTTCCATGACGAAGAGCCGCCCGCGCCTTTGGAGACGGCCTGGAACCGCGAGCCGTCGGGTTTCGCTTTGGCCCTGCGCGTCGAAAGCGGAGCTTCGGAGACCCTGGAGATTTCCTTGACCCAGGCCGAAGTCGGCGCTCCGGAAAATCCGGAACCGCAGGCGCTCTCGTTTCTGAAGGTCCTCGCCGGAGGCGAAGAAAGCGCCCGTTGGTGCGCCGGGGGCCGCCTTTGGACCTGGCGCCGAATTTCATGACTTCGCTGGACCGGGTCCGGCGCACCTGCGCTACGTGGGCCTGCTTCGCGACGTTCATGGGCGCCAGCGCGACGGCCCTTCCCTTGGTCCCCCTGTTTTTTCTGCTGCCGTCCCGGAGCCGCAAACGGGCGGGCAAGGTGGTGACCGGAGGCTTTTTCCGCCTTTTCACCGCCCTGATGCGCGGTCTTGGAGTCCTGGACCTCGAAATCCGCGATCCCGCGGCGCTCGAACGCGACGGCTTGTTCATCGTCGCCAACCATCCCACGCTGATCGATTTCGTGGTGTTGGCTTCGGTCGTGCCCCGCGCCGATTGTCTCGTGAAATCGGCGCTCCTGGACCACTGGGCGATGCGCTGGCCGGTCTCGCTGGCCGGCTACATCGCCAACGACCGGGGCGAAGAGACCGTGGAACTTTGCCGGGAAAGCCTGAACGCCGGCAATTCGGTCGTCCTGTTCCCCGAAGGGACCAGGACGCCTCCCGGCGCGTCCCCCGATTTTCGGAAGGGGGCGGCGCAATTGGCCCTGCGGTGCGGTCGCCCCGTCACTCCGGTGGTGATCCGCTGCGCGGACAGCAACCTGCACAAAGGGGGCCCCTGGTATGTGGTTCCTCTCAAAAAACCGCGGATGGTCCTGATCCCTTTGAAGGCAGAGGACTCCGTGGAGACGCTCCGGCGCCACGGCGGCCAGTACCATCCGGCCGCCCGCGCCCTGAACGCGCTGCTCGAGCGGCGCATCCAAGAGGTGTTGGAACGTGACTGAACCGAACGCATTGGAAGACGAAATCAAGCGGTTGATCGTGTCCTCTTTGCGGCTGGAAGACATCCAGCCCGCCGACATCCAGAGCGAGGCGCCCATCTTCGGGGCCGGGCTCGGCCTGGATTCGATCGACGCCCTGGAACTGGGGGTGGCCCTGCAAAAGCGATTCAACGTGAAGCTTTCCCAGGACCCCGAGGAAAACCGCCGTTGTTTCGCCAGCGTCCGGGCTTTGGCCGAATTCGTCGCGGCCCAAGGGGGGAAGGCGGAGGAGGCGCGATGAACCGGGAAGAAATCCGCGTCGCCGTCGAAAACGAACTGCATGAAACCTTCGGGATTGAACGGGAGCGTCTTCTCCCCGAAGCGGACCTCTACACCGATCTGGACATCGACAGCATCGACGCCATCGACCTGTTGGTGAAGCTCCAGAAGCTCACCGGCAAGCGCATCCAGCCCGAAGCGTTCAAGTCCGTGCGCAAGCTCGGCGACGTCATCGAGGTCCTCGACGGCCTGGTCAACGGTTCCGCGCGTTGAAGGCAGGCCTCGCCTCCGGAGCCTTGATCTTCGCTTTTCCGGTCCTCGTCCTGGCCGGAATCTGGGCCGGGGTGGACCGCAGGATTTTGGCCTTGGCCCTCGCGGCCTTGGCGCTCGCCCGCTGGGGGGGGACCCTTAAAAAACAGGGCTTGCCGGCGCTTGGGCTCGTCGCCGCGGTCCTGATCGGGTGCGCCTGCCTGCGTTCCGACCTCTCTTTGAAAGCCTACCCGATCGCGGTCAATGTGGGGCTGTTGGCCTTCTTCGCGGCGAGCCTGCGCGGGGGGCCCACGGCGGTCGAACGCTTGGCCCGGCTCAAGGAGCCGGACCTGGACGAGGCGGGTGTCCGCTACACGCGCACCGTGACCAAGATCTGGTGCGTCTTCTTTGTGGCCAACGCCGCGGCCTCCCTGGCGACGGCGTTGTGGGCCTCCGAAAAAATATGGGCCCTTTATAACGGCCTCGTTTCCTACGGGCTCATGGGCGCGCTTTTCGCGGGCGAATGGCTGGTGCGACGACGAGTGCGCGCGCAGCGAAAGGAAGTTTCCTGAAATGGGCGCCTTGAGGCTCCTGCCGGAACTGAGCGCGCGGTCGGGCGGCGGCGAAGTCGCCGCCTTGGGCCCGGCCCGGACTTGGGACGAATTGGCGCATCGCCGCGGGGAGTGGTCCGCCGCCTTCGCCGGCGGACCCGCGGTCGTGGCCCTTTTCCAACCGGACGGCTTCGAATTCGCCGCCGCGCTCCTGGGCGCCTGGGCCGCGGGGGTGGGGGTGGTGCTTCCGGCGGACGAAAGCGCCGCGACCCGGACCGCCACGTCCGCCCTGGCCGGAGCCTTCTGGGGCTCGGACGCCTTGGCGCCCCAGGGCGGCCCTTGGGCGGCCCCCAAGCCCTTCCCGGCCGTCCCCGTCACGGTATTCACCTCCGGATCCGGCGGCGAACCGGTGGCGGCCCCTAAAAATTTGCGTTGCCTGGATGGGGAACTCGCGGCCTTGGAGGCCTTGTTCGGCGGCGAAACCCGGGGCCTTCCGGTGCTGGCCACCGTGCCCCATCAGCATCTCTACGGACTTCTTTTCAAAATCCTCTGGCCTCTCGCCTCGGGCCGCCCCTTTTGGGCCCCGCAAGTGCGCCTACCCGAGGAAATCGCCGCCGCCGCCTCGGCGGCGGGTCCCTGCCTGTTGGCGTCCTCGCCCGCCCTGCTCAAACGCATCGGAGGCTCCAGCGCCGCGCTGGAAGCGCTGGCGCCGGCGAAGGCGGCGCTCAGGGGCGTATTTTCCTCGGGCGGCCCGCTCCCCTGGGACGCGGTGCGCAAAAGCGAAGAGGCCCTCGGCTGGGCGCCCGCGGAAATCTATGGCAGTTCCGAAACGGGCGGCGTCGCCTGGAGGCGGCGCGCCCAAGAGGCGGATCCTTGGCTCGCCTTTCCGGACGTGGAAACCCGGGTCGGCGCCGACGGCATCCTGGAACTGCGTTCCGGCCACACCCTGGAGCGGGCGTGGATCCGTTCGGACGACCGCGCCGTTCCCGTTGCGGGCGGTTTCCACCTGCGCGGACGGGCCGATCGTATCGTCAAAATCGAGGAAAAGCGGGTCTCCTTGGACGCCCTGGAAGCGGCGCTCAAGTCCCAAAGGGGCGTGGGCGAGGCCAAGGTGCTTTGTTTGAAAGGGCCGCGGGAATCCCTCGGGGCGGTGGTGCTCCTGGAGGGGACGGCTCCCCCTGACGCCGCCGCCCGGCGGCGTCTATCCCTGGAATTGCGGGCCGCCCTCGAAGGCGTGGCGGATCCCGTCGCCTTGCCGCGCCGCTGGCGCTTCGTCGAATCCCTGCCCGTCGATGCCATGGGCAAGACGACCGCGGCCGCGCTGGAAAGCCTCTTCGGTGAAGAGGAGACGCTGCAGCCGGAAATTCTCCACGTTTCCATCCAGGATCCGGCGGTGGAACTCGACCTCTACCTGCCCGCATCGCTGCGTTATTTTCGCGGACATTTTCCGGGCCTGCCGATCCTTCCCGGGGTCGTCCAACTGCATTGGGCGATCCTTTACGCGCGGGAACGGCTCGGCGTGCGGGGCGAGTTCAAGGGATTGCGCGCGCTTAAATTCATGAAGCCCATCCAGCCGGACCGCCGGATCGCCCTGCGTCTGGAGCCTTTTCCCGGCGGCTTCGATTTCACTTACCACAGCGAGGCGGGCAAACATGCCGGCGGACGTGTCCTACTCGGTTGAAGGCCATCGGCCCTGTCTGGTGGTGCCGGTCCACGAGCACCACGCACCGCTGGAGCGCATCCTTCCCGAGCTCCAGCGCTTGGGCGTCCCGATCCTGCTCGTCGACGACGGAAGTTCCCCGGAGTGCTCCGCGGCCCTGGAGCGGCTCGCCCAAAATTCCGGCGGAACCGTGGCGTTGAAACGCCGTCCCAGGAACGGAGGCAAGGGCGCGGCGGTCAAGGACGGCCTGCGCTGGGCCGCCGAACTTGGCCACACCCATGCGCTCCAGGTCGACGCCGATGGCCAGCACGATCTGTCGGTCCTTCCGGCGTTTCTGGAGGCTTCGCGCCGGGAGCCCGCCGCCGCCGTCTGCGCCGACCCCCGTTTCGGCGCCGACGCCCCGGCTTCCCGGCGTCGCTTTCGCCGCTTGACCAATTTTTGGGTGGCGGTGAACACGCTTTCCCGGGCCGTTCCCGACGCCATGTGCGGGTTGCGGATGTATCCCCTCGTCTCGACCGTGCCCCTCCTGGACTCCTGCGGGGACCGCATGGAGTTCGACCCGGAATTGCTGGTGCGCCTGCGTTGGGCCCGGGTGCCCCTGCGTTTCCTGGAAGCGAGGGTCCGCTACCCCGAAGGCGGGCGATCCTCCTTCAGGGCCGTGGAGGACAACGCCCGGATCTCCTGGATGCACACGCGGCTGTTTTTCGGCATGCTGATACGGGCGCCGCGCTTGATCCTGAAAAAGTGAAGCTCGGGCATTGGGCGAAAGCCGGTGAAGTCGGCGCCCGTTGGGGGCTGGTTTTCAGCTTTTGGGTCCATCGACGCCTTGGACGGGTCCCCTTTCGGGCCGTCATGGGGGTGGTGGTGGCCTACTTCTATCTCGCCCATCCCCAGCGCAGGAGGGTGTCCCGCGAGTTCCTCCGCCGGGCGAAGGCGAAAGGCGCCAAAGTGCCCGGGCCGGAGGCCTGGGGCGTCTTTCGGCATTTTTTGGCCTTCTCGGAAACGGCCCTGGACAAAGTGCTGGCCTGGGACCCCGCCTGGCGGCCCAAGTCCCTCGAGTTCCACGGCGAAGACGCCGTGACCGCGCGCCTGCGGGCCGGACAGGGCGTGCTCCTGATCGGTTCGCATCTCGGGAATCTCGAGGTGGCCCGGGCCCTGGGCCGCGGCGCCAAAGAGCTCCGCATCACGGTCCTCGCCCATACCCTGCACGCGGAGAGCTTCAACCGCCTGCTCAAGGAAACCTGGCCTCAAAGCCAGGTCGACATCGTCCAGGTGAGCGCCGTCGGGCCCGAAACCGTCCTTTTCCTCAGGGAGAGGATCGCCCAAGGCGGAGTGGTCCTGATCACCGGAGACCGGGTGGCGTTGGGCGGACAGTCCTGGGCCTGGGCGCCTTTTCTGGGGGATGAGGCCGCTTTTCCGGTGGGGCCTTATGTGCTGGCCTCGCTTCTGGAATGCCCCGTGTTCCTCTTTTTCTGCCTGGGCGAGGCGGGACGTTTCCGCCTGCACTATGAGCCCTTCGCCGAGCGCGTCGAGCTCCCGCGTGTGGCCCGGCCCCAGGCCTTGGCGGCGCTGGCGAGGCGCTACGCCGCCCGGCTGGAAGCCTACACATTGTCCGACCCCTTGCATTGGGGGAACTTCTACCCGTTTTGGCGTGAACCGGAGGCGGAACCTTGAAGCAGGAGATCGTGTTCGACGGAAGTCACCTGGAACTGGAGCGCATCGTCGCGCTCGCCGGGGGCGCCGTTCCCGCGTTGGGTCCGGAGGTTTTCCGCGCGCGGATCGACGCCGGAGCCGCCCTCGTCGAAGGGCTCATCGCCCAGGGGCGCCGCATCTACGGGGTGAACACCGGATACGGGGACAGCGTGACCGTCGAGGTCGCCGACGAGGAAGTCCCGCTCCTGCCGATGCACCTCACCGAATACCACGGGGTCGGCCTGGGGGCCCACTTTTCGCCCGAGGAGACCCGCGCCATCCTGGCCTCCCGTTTGGCGTCCCTTTCGCGGGGGCACTCCGGGGTGAGCTTTGAGCTGTTGCGGCGCCTGGCGCAGCTGCTGGAAGAGGACATCCTTCCCCTGATTCCCGAGGAGGGATCGGTCGGAGCCAGCGGCGACCTGACGCCCCTGTCCTACGTTTCGGCGGCCCTTTGCGGGCGGCGGGAAGTGCTGCGTAAAGGCGTGCGGATGCCCGCCGCCGAGGCCCTGGCCGAACTCGGCGTCCAACCCTATCGCCTGCGCCCCAAAGAGGGGCTGGCGATGATGAACGGCACCGCCGTGATGACGGGCCTGGCCTGCCTGAACTTTTCCCGCGCCGAACGCCTGTCCGCGGTGTGCACGCGCGTCACCAGCCTCGCCGCGCTCGCCCTCCAGGGCGGGACCGACCATTTCCGAAGCGAACTTTTCGCGCTCAAGCCGCATCCTGGACAGGCCCGGGCCGCGGCGCGCATCCATGCGGACATCGCCTCCAGCGGGATGGAGTTGAAAGGCGCCCGCCTGCAGGAACGTTATTCCATCCGTTGCGCACCCCACGTCATCGGGGTGCTCGAGGATAGCCTGCCCTGGTACCGCTCCTTTATTGAAACCGAGCTCAACAGCAGCAACGACAACCCCCTGTTCGACCCCGAGACGGGGGACGTCCTCCACGGCGGGCATTTCTACGGCGGGCACATCTGCCACGCCATGGACTCCATGAAAGCGGCCTGCGCCTCGCTGGCCGACTTGGCGGACCGTCAGATCGCCCTATTGGTCGACGCCCGTTACAACCAGGGCCTGCCGCCGAACCTGCGCGGCGTCGAAGGGCCGAGGGGCACGTCCAGCCACGGGCTGAAGGCCCTCCAAATCACGGCCTCGGCCTGCGCCGCCGAAGCCCTTAAAGGGACGTTGCCGGCGTCGATCTTTTCGCGCTCGACCGAAAGCCATAACCAGGACAAGGTCAGCCTGGGGACGATCGCGGCGCGGGATTGCCGGAGGGTGCTCGAACTTTCCGAGCAGGTCGCCGCCTGCGCCCTGCTCGCCGCGGGTCAGGCCCTGGAACTGCGCCTCCGCCACGGAGCCGTTGAGCTGAAGGGGCCGGCCGCGGAAACCCTGCGCTGGCTGCGGCAGCGCTCGCCGGCCCTGGCCGAGGACCGCGCCCTGGAGCCGGACCTTCGACGGCTGGCCGCGGATTTCCGGTCCCGGAGCTGGGACCCCTACGCGGACGCGCGATGATCCGCGCCGAAGTCACGGTCCGGGCTGAGTTTTTCGACGTCGACCCCATGCGCGTCGTCTGGCACGGGAACTACGTCAAGTACCTGGAACTGGCCCGCAACGCCCTGTTGGAATCCATCGATTACGGGTACCGGAGGATGTCCGACGAAGGCTGGGCCTTTCCGGTCGTGGATCTTCGCTTGCGCTACCACCGACCCATCCTTTTGGGCCAGGAAGTCCGGGTTTCCGCGGAGCTGAAAGAGTGGGAGAACCGCTTGGTATTGGACTTCGAAATCAGGGACTTGAGCGGGGCGATCCTGACCCGCGCCACGTCCACCCAGGTGGCCGTGCGCCTCGGCGAGCAGGAATTGAGTTTTCTCTGCCCCCCGGGACTGCGGGAAAGGGTGGAGCGCGCCTTGGAGCCGCGGCCGTGAGGTTCGGCGCCTCGGTGGCGCTTTTCGGGCTCGCGCTGGCCGGATTCCATCCGCTCCGCGCGGAGGGGTCCGGAACCTTGCCCTCCGGGCCCGTGCACGGCTCCTTTGCGCAGAGCAAAACGGTGCAGGGGCTGTCCCGGCCCCTGCGCAGCGTCGGGAGCTTCGCCGTTGTGCCGGGTCGCGGGTTGGTTTGGCGCACGGAAAAGCCCCTGAAAGGGGAATTGGTCCTCACGCCCAGGGGCGTGTTCGCGGTCGAGGGTTCCGGCTCGCGAAAAATCTCCGCCGGCGGGGACGTGCTGAAGCTGATGGACCAGATACTGGCGGGCGACGCCTCGGCGTTGGAACGGTCCTTCGTGGTGCGCCGTTCCTCCACTGCGCAGGGCTGGATCCTGGATCTGGAGCCCAAACCGGGCCCCTTGGCCGAAGTGTTCCGGTCCATCCGGGCCGAAGGTTCGGGTTTCGCCCGGTCGGCGCAGCTCAGCGAAACTTCGGGCGACCGGACCGCCCTCCGTTTCGAGGCGGTCGCTGCGGGTCCAGGGAAGCTGAGCCGGACGGAGGAGTCCCTGCTTGAACCTTAAGCGGGCGCTCGCGTACGCTTGGCTGGCCGTATTCGTCCTGGCGCTCGCCTGGCTGGGCTGGCGATTTCCGCAGGCGAGCCTCGAGACGAGCATCTTCGAGCTCGTGCCCTGGCGGGCTCCCAACCCAGCCGCCCAAAGCGCCTCCCAGGCGTTGAGGGAGCAGGTCGAACGCCGTATCCTGCTGTTGGTCGGGTCCGAAGATTCGGCGCTTGCCCGGGAGGGTGCGGAGGCCGCGGCGGCGATTTTGCGCGCCCCGGACTCGGGCTGCGCGCGGGTCGTGTGTGCGGTGCCCCCCCAAGCGGCGAAAGCGGCGCTGGATTTCTACGCCCCCCGGGCCCCCCTGTTGCTTGCGCCCGAGGATCGCCGTCTGCTCGAGAGCGGCGGCTCCCTTGCCGGCAGATCGGTCCAGAGCCTTTACGCTCCGGCGGGCTTCGGCGGCTCGCTGGGCTTCGCCCGGGATCCCTTGGGCACCTTCGGCCCTTGGTTGTCCGCGAACGCGGGTCTGGGAGGGGCCCTGGCGCCGCGGGACGGATATCTTGAAATCGAGGACCAGGGGCGGACCTGGGTGGCCGTGGTCGCGGAGGTTTCCGGTACCGCCGGCGCCGTCGGCCCCGCCGCCGAGCGACTGGATCGGAGCCTGAATCAGGCCTGCGCCGCGGCCCGCGGCAGGGGCGCCCAGGTGCTGAGATCGGGCTTCGTGTTCCACGAACACGCCGCCGCGGAGCAGGCCCGCCGGGAGGTCTCCTGGGTGGGATTGGCTTCCACCGGATTGCTGGCGGTCCTGCTGTGGGTGGTATTCCGCCGACCCCGGCCGATGGCGTTGGCCCTCCTGCCCGCCGCGATCGGCTGCGTCGCGGGAGCGGCCGCCGTGTTGGCGCTCTGGACCAAGGTGCACGCGGTGGCCCTGGTTTTCGGCGGCACGGTCGTGGGCGTGGCCGACGACTACGGGCTGTATTTCCTCAGCGGACTCTACGGATCGTTTTGGGACCCGCAAAGGCGGCTCAAGGCGGCTTTCGCGCCCTTGACGCTGGCGATGGGCACTTCGGTCCTGGGATACGCGGCGTTGGCGCTGCTGCCGATCCCGGCGCTCAAACAGGTCGCCGTCTTCGCCAGCGTCGGGCTGCTGTTCGACTGGGCCGGGGTGGTCCTGTGGTATCCCCGCCTGACCAAGGGCTTCCGTCGAGTGGCCCCGACGCTGGTCCTGCGGGCGGATCGCCTCAGGGCGGCCTGGCCGCGCTGGGGATCGAAACCGGCGACGATCGCCCTGACCGCGGCGCTGGTCACCGCGGGGTGGGGTTGGTCCCGTCTGAAAATCGATGATGATGTCCGTTTGCTGTACGCCCGCGACGGGGGGCTGGCCGCGGAACAGGACCGGGTGCAGGCCCTGAGCGGGATCGGCGGGAGTTCCGGATTTTTTGTGGTCGAAGGCCGCGACGCCCAGGAAACCTTGCGCCGCGAAGAGGCCCTGGTGGACGCGTTGGCGGGCGTCGGGCCGCAGCGGTGGAGGGCGGTGTCGGACTTCGTGCCGTCGCTGGAACGGCAAGCCCGCGATCGGGACCTGATCGCCGGCGCCCTCTCCGGGGAAAAAGGGGCGGTGGCGGCGCTCGCCGACGCCGCTGGGGATCCCGGACCCGGAAAGGTCTTGCGTCGTTGGGCCGCGGCTACGGTGCCGCCTTTGACGCCGGAGGAGTGGCTGGCGGCGGCGGTCTCGCTCCCTTACCGGGGCCAGTGGCTGGAGCGCCCGGACGGCGGCGTCGAAACGCTGGTCCTGCCCGGACCCGGCGTCGGCCCGACCGAACTGGAACGGGCGGCTCCCCTGGCCGCGAAGCTGGAAGGGGTGCAGTATGTCGACCAGCTCCGTTCGGTTTCCGTCCTGCTTCGGGAATTGCGCCGCCTGCTGTTCTGGGTCTTGGCGCTGGGAACCCTGGGCGTTCTGGGAGCGCTTTGGCTGCGCCTGGGCGCGGGCGCTTGGGCGGCCCTCTTTCCCGCCCTGCTCGGGGGCCTCGTGGGCGTGGGAGCTTTGGGGCTCCTCGGACTGAGCGTGAACCTTTTCGTCGCCCTAGCCCTGTTGTTGTTGCTGGGGACGGCGGTGGATTTCGGGATTTACATGCTCGACGGGGGAGGTCGTTCGTCCTTTGTGGCCGTGCAGGTCGCGGCGCTGACGAACATCGCCGCGGTCGGCGTGTTGGCCTTCAGCGGCACCCCGGCGTTGAGGGCTTTCGGGGTCGTCCTGGGCGTCGGAGCGACGGCGGCTTGGCTGGCGGCTTCCGCCCTGCCCGAAAGGAAGCCGCATGCCTAACGTCCTCAAATGCGGGATCGCGGTGGCCCTGCTGGCGGCGGGCTGCGCGGTCCTGAAGCCGCGGCCGGAAACTGCCGCCTGGCCCTTGCCGGATCCGGGCCAGGCGCCCTTTGAGGACCGCCTGCTTCAGGACGTCGAGCTGGCGCGGGGCGCCACGGGGGGGCATTTCTTAGCCGTGCTGGAACGCAGCGCCTCCGGAGTGACCCTGGCGGCCTTGGATCCCACGGGCCGCCGCCTGGCCTTGGTCCGCTGGACCGCCGGCGGCCTGGACACCGTAGTCGCGCCGGAAGCCCGTCCCTATTTTGACGCCGACGCGGCCTTGCGGGAGCTGGCTTTCGCGCTCTGGCCGTCGCCGTCGCTGGAGGAGGCCTGGCGCGGCGGCCCCTATCGTTTGGAGAACGTCGGGGACCGGAGGCGCGTGTTCCGCTCGGGCCGTTTGCTCTGGAGCGCGCGCAGCTTCCGGGAATCCGGGGCGCGGGTGATCGCCTTGGAAGGGCCCGACGGCGTCCGGATACGGGTGCGGGATTTGCCGTCCGAGGAGGAAGCGCGTTGAAGCCGCAAGCCTATCTGAACGCGTTCCAGGTGCTCAGCCCCGCGGGCCGGGGCCTGGACGCGCTTTCCGCAGCCCTGCACGGGGGCCCTTGCCCCGGCTTCGGCCCCGGACCGGAATTCGCGGCGGGCGGAGCCAGCCATCCGGTGGGCCGCATCCCCTTTGAGGTGCGGGGGCCCGAACGGATCGCCCGGGAGCACGCCAGCCGGAACAACCGTCTGGCCTACGACGCGGTCGCGGGCCTGTTGCCGGATTTGGAGCGCTTGAAGTCGCGCTACGGCGCTTCCCGGATCGCCGTGGTCGTGGGGACGAGCACTTCGGGCATCCTGGAGGCGGAACCGGCCTTTGAAGCCCTGGCGCGGACGGGGACCCTGGCCCCGGAGTACCGGTATGAACAACAGGAAATCGGCTCCCCCGCGGTCTTTCTTTCCGCCCAACTCGGTCTGGGCGGCCCGGCCTTGGTCGTTTCCACGGCTTGCTCGTCCTCGGCGCGGGCGCTGGCGACGGCCCGCCGTCTGTTGCGCTTGGACGCCTGCGACGCCGTGCTGTGCGGCGGGGTCGACACGCTCTGCCGCTTCACCCTGCACGGGTTCGGCGCCTTGGGCGCCCTCTCCGATGCGCGCTGCAATCCCTTCAGCCGCAACCGCAAGGGAATCCATATCGGCGAAGCGGCGGCCTTTTGCCTGGTGAGCGCCGACGAAGGGCCGGTCCGTTTGGCGGGCTGCGGCGAAGCCAGCGACGCCTACAACGTTTCGGCGCCCCTGCCGGGGGGCGAAGGCGCGGAAGCGGCGATGCGCGCGGCGCTCGCCGACGCGGGTCCGGGCGAGATCGGATATCTCAACCTGCACGGCACGGCCACGGCCCAGAACGACGCCATGGAAGCTTTGGCGACGGCACGGGTTTTTCCCGGCGGCCTGCCCTGCTCCTCGACCAAGCCCGTGACCGGGCACACCCTTGGCGCCGCCGGCGCCCTGGAGGCGGCGATCTGCTGGGATCTCTTGTGCGGCCGGGCCTCAACGGCGGGCCTGCCCGCGAACCTTTCGGACGGGCAGGACGACCCAGCCCTTCCCGCGATCGGGCTGCTGAAGGCGCCGCTGAAAGTGGGAGGCCTGAAGCGCGCCATGAGCAACTCCTTCGGCTTCGGCGGGAGCAACGTCTCCCTCGTCCTGGAGCGGGTATGAGGGCCGCTGTCCCGGAAGGCTTCGACCTCGAGGAACTGCTTCCGCACCGGGCGCCGATGATCCTCATCGACCGCGTCCTGGGCGTCGACGGCGAGGAGTTCCGCTGCGGGGTTTCGGTCCGGCCCGAAAGCCCCTTTTTCGAGGACGGGGCGGTGCCCGCGTGGGTGGGCCTGGAATACATGGCCCAGGCCGTGGGCGCCTTGGCCGGTTGCGAAGGCAAAGCGAAGGGCGCCGGCGCCCGTCCCGGCCTGTTGTTGGGCGCCCGCGCCTATATCAGCCGCCGGGAGAATTTCCGGGACGGGGAGGAGCTGACCGTGGCGGTGCGGGAGGTCCTGCGCCAGGACGGCGGCATCAGCGTGATGGAGTGCTTTATCCGTGATCGGCAGGGGGTCGAATTGGCCCAAGCGCAACTTACGCTGGTGCAGCTGCCGGGCGAGGAAGCTTTCAAGGAGTTAATGGGCGCATGAAAGAACGCGTGTTGGTGACGGGTTCGAGCCG
>Ga0326728_10003892_pt1 | contig 45238 bp, 25 predicted proteins | sample MB3enrmetagenome_FD_207602 | JGI IMG/M metagenome (GOLD analysis project Ga0326728, IMG submission 207602) | Lab enriched peat soil microbial communities from McLean, Ithaca, NY, United States - MB31MN | ecosystem: Environmental > Terrestrial > Soil > Wetlands > Peat | place: USA: New York...
TGCGCCGGCGGCGCCATATCGTCGCCTCCTGCTGGAAGCAAAGTACGTTGCCGTTTTGAAGGTTCTACGAGTGTCACTGTATTATGCAGAACTCAATAAGTCATTCAATCTTTCCGATACCGACCGCGGAATGCTTAACTCCGCATTCTTCTGGGCCTACGCGGTGCTTCAGATACCTGCCGGATGGGTGGTGGACCGGTATGGAGTTAAGTTTCCCTACGCCATCAGTTTCGTGTTCTGGTGCATGGCTTCCGCCGGCATGGCGTTTGCGCATTCCGTGGCGCAATTGGCAACCCTCCGCGTGCTTCTCGGCGTCGCCGAATCCATCGTGGCACCGGCGAGCTTCCGGTGGATTCGCTACCATTTCATTGAGACGGAGCGGGGCCTGGCGGTAGGCATCTTTATGACGGGCACGAAAATTGGCCCCGCGATCGCCGTCCCGCTTGCCGCCTGGGCGACCATGATGTATGGCTGGCGTCCCATGTTTTTGCTGCTGGGACTGGGGGGCGCGGTCTGGTTGATCCCCTGGCTCCTCCTGGTCAGGAACGACGACCCCCAGATTGCGAGTCAGGTCAGCAGAGAAGCGGGTAAGACGCCGGTGCCCTTTGGCCGAGTCATGATGAGTCCTGTGACTTGGGGCACTATCATTGCGACGTTCTGCTACATGTACTTCGTCTATTTCTGCATGACGTGGATGCCCGCCTACTTTGTCGAGCAGCGTCATCTGTCCCTTTCCCGGATGGGCATCTACACATTCTTTAGTTTTGGTGGAATGGCGATCATGGCAGCACTGGCCGGCTGGGCGGCCGACGTGATGATTCGGCGTGGCGGCAATCCGGTTACGGTGAGGAAGTGGTTCACCATCGCGGGGTTTGCCATTGCTTGCACCGAATTGATCGGCGCACAATCCTCCTCCGTCACCATGGCGCTGGTTTTCGCGGTGGTCTCTCTCTCGGGCTTGGGGCTGGCAACCGCCAACTATTGGGCGCTCACCCAAACTCTGGTCCCGGCCAACGCCATCGGGCGCATTAGCGGAGTGCAGAACTGCGCCGCCAGCCTCGCCGGCATCGTGGCGCCCATCGTGACGGGCTGGTTAAAACAGCAGACCGGGAGCTATGCAGCACCCATGCGGGCCGTCTGGATCGTTTTGGCATTGGGCGCCCTATCCTACTTGCTGCTGATGCGCGAAAAATACGCGCCCCGGGCAAGTTAGGCACAATGCAGATCCCTGGAATTTCGGTGATTCTACACGGGTGATTAATTGTCAGGCGGTTATAACGATGTCTACTAATCCCCATTCCTGCGGATGAGCGGCCGACGTTTACGTAACAGCTTCGAGCGAAGAGGGTTGAGACGCGGTCGGATGTGACGTAAAATCAACTCGGAAGTGCATGCGGGCTGGTGTTCGCCCAGGACTTCAAATCCTGTGGTCCCGATTATATCGGGACGGTCGGTTCGACCCCGACGCACTTCCGCCAAAAGCCTGGAGGCAGTGGTTAGTGGCGAGTGGTTAGTTGCTGGCACTGGCCCGCACCCATCGGCAACGTCGACTATGCGCAGCAAAAAGCCCAAACCGTTCGAAAGCGCAACCGAGGTCAAGCGCCTCGCACGATTGCGCGTGGGTTCACCTCCCGCGGCGCAGACCCACCAGGACCGGCGAAAGAAACTGCCCAAGCACAAAAAACTCGAAAAACAAGCAGCGACAGAAGATCTGGCCATCGGGTGATCAGGTCATCGACCCATTGAAACACAAGTCGCTCAACGCACCAGGCGCCTAATGGCTCCTAAGCTCTGGTTCCAATGGTGATATTGCTGGATGCTTTCAATGGCCAAATGACCCGATGATTCAATGCCCCGATTTCTCGCAGGCTTGGACCAAGCCTAGCTTTTCGACCCTCAGCCCGGTTTATACTCCGGGACTTTCTCGGTGGGAAGGAAAAGCGCCGGTGGGGTGGCGGAAAGCAATTGGGCCAGGGACCGCTGAATGGCCAGAAGGTCGGCTTTGCAGAAGCCTTCGCTGGAAATTTCAATGTGGCCGTCCGTCTTGATGAGGAAGAGCGATGGCACGTAACTGAGACCATACGCTCGGGAAACCTTGTAGGGCGCATCGTCGACCAGGATGGGGAACGTCACCCCGTAGGTCGCGGCGAATCGGGCGCCGTCCTGCGCCTTGTCCTGCGCCAATCCCCAAATTTGCACGCCTTGTCCGCGCAGTTGCTGGTGGATGCGTTCGAGGAAAGGGAAGGTAAACTGGCAGGTGGGGCAGGCAACTTTGAAAAAGGCCAGTAGAACGGGGCCGCCGGCAAGAGCCTTCGGCAGGGAAAGGCGCCCGCCAGTCGTCGTGGCAAGTTCGAATGTTGGTGCGGTCTTCCCCACACTAAGTGTCGCCATTGGTTTCTTCCCCCGCAGTTGCGCGAAGTATTGTAGCAGAACCCGCAGGGTCATGGTGCGCCGCGGAGGATCGGGTCATCGGGCCATCGGGGCATCTTGCCATTGAGATGATTGAACGGCTGCAGCATTTTATATCAAGCCTTTGTGTTATTAGACCATTGGGTCGATGTCGGGCTGGTATTTAATGGCTCGATGGCCAGATGACCTGACGGCCCGATGACTCAATGGATATGCTTAACCTTCTTTTTCATGTAATCCATCAGCAGGTATTGCCCGAGGGTATAAGGCGTGGTGAAGTAGGCCTTGCCGCGGCAGATTTCCGTCACCTTCTGGACAAAGTTAATCAGACCGTAATCCTGTGCGAGCATGAAGGTGTTGATCAAGATGCCGTTGCGGCGGCATCGCGCCACCTCGTGCAAGGTTTCTGACACCACCAGGGGATCAAGTCCAAAGGCGTTCTTGTAAATCCGCCCATCTTCCATCGTCAGCGCGGAAGGCTTGCCGTCGGTGATCATCACGATCTGGCGCATGTCTTTCTTCTGCCGTGAGAGGAGGCGCTGCGCCAGCCGCAGGCCCTCGCGCGTATTGGTGTAATAAGGTCCCACGCGAACGCGTGCCAGCTCCGAGAGCGGCATCTCTTCCGCCGTGTCATGGAAAAGGACGAGGTGCAGCGTGTCGCCCGGGTACTGGCTGCGGATGAGGTGGCTGAGGGCCATCGCGACTTTCTTTGCCGGCGTAAAGCGATCTTCCCCGTAGAGAATCATGCTGTGGCTGCAATCGAGCATCAACACCGTGGCGCAGGAGCTTTGGTATTCACACTGGTGAACTTGCAAATCCTGATAATCGAGATCGAGTGGGGTCTTCAGACCATTGCGGCGAATCGCGGAAAGGAGCGTGGCGTTGACGTCCAGATTCAACGTGTCGCCAAACTCATAGCGGCGGCTGGATCCCTCAGAATCGACGCCGGTGGAAAGTTCACGGGTATCGTGCCGGCCAAAGCTGGATTTCCCGAGCGAGCCCAATAAGTCGCGCAACGTCTTAAAGCCCAGAAAATCGAGGGCTTTGTCCGTGACCTCGAACTTGGCTTTGCCCTCTCGCTGCCCGGCGGAAGGATCTCCCTCCCGCTCCATCATCTGACCCTGGGTGGGATTGGGCTGCTCGACGGAAACATAACCCTCTTCGGCAAGGCGTTCGAGCAGCTTGTTGATTTTCTCCGCCAACTCCGAGTTCTGGTAGTCCTCCCAATTCTGAAGCATCTGTTGCACTAATTCGTCAGGAATCTTTCCCTGATCGCGCAGGGCCTCCAAAAGCGCCTGGTGGAGTTGCTCCATCGTTCGCTCGGGGTCCATATCGTAGATGTTTTGATACTGGTTATAGAATCCGCTGTCGAGCAGGAAGTCTCCGAGCATCTGAAGCAGGTCTTCGGCGCTAAGCTCGTCGAAGGGGTCCGCGACGTATTTGGAGTACTTGACGTATTTCATAAAGACTCTAGGTGTCAGGTATCAGGTGCCAAAAAGATCGAGGTTAGCCCTGACACCTGATACCTGTCACCTGTTACCTCAATTCAGCGGCCGTCGCCGCGGCGCCATCGGGGCGGGCTCCTCATCCGGCCGCTCGGTGGGGCGGTGCTCGGTGTGGTAACCCAATTCCTCGTTGCGGCTGATGCGCTTCAGCGCGTAAAGCCCTTCCAAAAGGAACTCACCGCCTGCGGCCAGCAGGGCCGGGTCGTCCTTGGCCTTCAAGCCCAAGCTTTGAGTTTTCTCCAGCAAATTCTGAATCTTCTTGAACTGCTGGAAAAGCTCCTCGGAGGATGAGTTCGGTGAATACCTCAGTGTGCCGCCGAGTTCGAACCACTGCACCACCGATTGCAGCGGCACATTGTCAAAGTGCTTTCTAAAAACCTTGGCGATGGCCTGGCGAATGACCTCGCGCGCCACGGTATCCGCGCCGCGCAGTTCGCCCTCATACTCAAGCTCCAGCTTGCCGGTCAGGGAGGGCATGGAAGCGTAAATGTCGGAAGGGCGGGGCACGATGGTGGCCTCGCGGTGCTTCAGCGCGCGGCACTCCGCGCTGCTGATGGTGTTTTCGAGGCAAGTGATGGGCATACGCTGGCTGACGCCGCTGCGTTTGTCCACGCGCTTGTCGGCGCGCGCTTCGAAAGCAATGGCCTCAATAATCTCGCGGATGAATTGCGGGATAACCAGGGGCTTCTCTCCCTGGCGCTCGGTCCATGCCTCCTGCGCCGTGATCGCCAGGCCGTGGTCCAGCGTCGCCGGATAATGGGTGCGGATTTCCGAGCCGATACGATCCTTCAGCGGAGTGATGATCTTGCCGCGGGCGGTGTAGTCCTCGGGATTGGCGGTGAAGACCAGCGCGACGTCGAGCGGCAATCGCACCGGGTAGCCTTTAATCTGGACGTCCCCTTCCTGCATGATATTGAAAAGTCCCACCTGAATTTTGCCGGAGAGATCGGGCAGCTCATTGATGGCAAAGATTCCGCGGTTGGCGCGCGGCAAGAGGCCGTAATGAATCGTCAGCTCGCTGGCCAAGGTATGCCCGCCACGCGCGGCCTTGATGGGATCGAGGTCGCCGATGATGTCGGCGATGGTCACGTCGGGCGTGGCCAGCTTTTCAATGTAACGTTGCTCGGGCTCGAGATAATCGATAGGCGTCGCGTCACCCATCTCTTGCAGGCGCTCGTGGCATGCCCGGCAAAGGGGTTGGAGAGGGTCGTCGTTGATTTCGCAGCCGGCGACGATGGGGATTTCCGCATCCAGCAGTGAGCCGAGCGCGCGCAGAATGCGGCTCTTGGCTTGGCCGCGGAGCCCCAGCAGAATGAAGTTATGCTTCGAGAGGATGGCGTTGACGATCTGGGGTGTCACCGTGTCGTCAAAGCCAATGATGCCGGGAAAGATGGCTTCTCCTGCGGCAAGCTTGCGGAGAAGATTAGCACGCATCTCGTCCTTGATGCTGACACTTCGATAGTGAGACTTCTTCAGCTCGCCCAGCGTTTTTGGTTTTTGCATTTTGCCCCAGCCCCATAATCATTATAAGCCAGTGTGAGCGCTAACTCAATGAGTGGGGCAATCTGAAATCTCAAATTTCAAATTATCTGGAACGGGCGCGGCAGGTTCCGCAATCACAAACGGCGGGCGTGGCCGTTTCCGCCGGCTTTCTTCTGGGATTGCTGAACCCGGTCAAGTTGATTCATGAGCATCTCGATGGCACGCTGGACCAGTTTGAGGCGCTCCGGTTCGTTGCGGAGGATCAGGAGTTGCTGTTTGAATTCAAGGTCGAGCGGCAGCGAAGCGGCGAGCCGGAAGGAAAGATAACGGTAAGGGCGGGGAATGTGGACGGGCATTTCTGCGGCGCGGCGCAGCTTTCTCATGGCCTCGCGAAAGCGCTCGATGGCAACATCCGCCGCCTCGTCGCTGGGCACGTCCGGCCCCTCGTCTTCGAAGTATTCGACCGCGCCTCGCAGGTACGGCCCTTCGTCGTTGGTCAGAAGTATTTCAAAACGGCGCTTACCGACCGTCAGGATATCCATGCGGCCATCTTCATACTGACGTGTCAGATTGACGATGCGCGCGGTGCAACCCACGGAACTCACCGCTTGCCCTTTCAGCCGCACCACGCCGAATTCCTGCTGGCCTTTTCCCGCGGCCTTGGCCTGAAGGCACTCGCCGATCATCGTCTTGTAGCGGTCTTCAAAGATGTGCAAGGGCAGGGGTTCTTCCGGCAGGAGCACAATCTCGAGGGGAAACAGTGGCAGCAGGCTTTCCTCCATGCGTATGCTCCGTGTTCAGGGGCTTCCACGTGCTCAGTGGTCGCGCTGACCACCCCGTCAGGGAAGAGGCACCGGGATTGTAGCGCACTCATCCGGCAAAGTTATGGTGCAGGATTCGCCCGCAGCGGCGCGAATTCCTGGCCATCCCAAGGGCACGCCTTATCGATGCTTACGGAATCGACCGCTTTATCCCTGCCAAAAACAAAAAACTCCACTTTCCCTTTCCACACCGGCGCTTGCCCCTTGCCGGCAGGGCGAAAGGTTACCTCCCCGGTGGTCACCGTTCCTAGCTCGCCAATATTTTGTTCGGGCGGCTGAAGGATTTGCATTTTGGGGCTGTACTGCGAGAGATTTTGGAATTCGATGGGCGCCTGCCACAAAACTTGAAACTGGCCGTCCGCGATTTTTCTGATGCGCAGGTTGGTGCCAAAGGTCTGTGCCTGCTCGCGGAAGGGCTCCTTGGAAATTACGCAATCACTTCCATCGCCGAGCAGGTCGCGGACTTCCAGGGAGGTAATACCAGCTTGCATATCACTAATTAGAATATTCATAGCCGCGCCGGGCAGGAACTTTCCCTGGTTGGGCGTGAAAATGACGAGTTTCGCCATCGACAGTGGCATCGTGACGACGTAGCAAAGCAGAGCGGAAGGGCCCTGGGCCTGCCGCACCAGGAATCTGGCGACATTTGTGTGGTCAGCAGTGAAGTCGTCGAGGTAGGGGGCGCCGAGCAAGCGCAACAATTCACCATCCGCTGGGTAGGTTTCCGGTGGCTTGAGGTCCGCCGAGTCGATTTCCACCCATCCCAGTTCCGAAATTCCGGTCGCGAAATTGAGCGCCCCGACCTGGGCAATTTTGGCGCCATGCTTTTCCTTCGTTTTGAAAACGGGAAGCAGCGATCCGCGAGCGAGATCACGGCTGACCTTTTGCAAGTCGGCCTCGGAAACGGACAAATTACGGGAGCCGGCATGCAGATCAAGCCAGCCGATCGGGGCAGCAGGGCGAGGTTCGGTCTGCTTCTTTTCCTTCGCTGCGACGGTGAAAGGCAGGGTAACACCAACCACTAGCAAAGCTACGAGGGTTTGGAATTTCATAATGCCTATTGTTAACGAGGTGCGGAAGTTTGACAAACACATTTTCGCGACATAGACTGAACGGCCAAGAGTGGGAGGAACCAGCTCCGCCCTCGCCTAGAGTTCGCGGAGCTTTTGTTTTTTTGCGGTGCGGGTGGAATGCAGAAATCTTCTTTCAAAAATCGAAGGGGAGGTGCGATGGCTTGCAGGTCCGGTGGCAGGAGCAGAAGGCTTGTTCGGGCCAAGTCGTTCGGGACTCTTGTCGTGGTGCTGCTTTTATCTGCCGGGGCGGTTTCCGCGCGCGTCGTTACGGACCAGACGGGGCGCCGGGTGAATCTGCCGGATCACCCCCACCGCCTGCTTTCGATTGCACCCAGCATCACCGAAACTTTGTTCGAGCTAGGGTTGGGGGACCGCTTGGTGGGCGACACGGATTATTGTGACTACCCCCCGCAGGCAAAGGCCCTGCCACATGTGGGCGCGCTCCTCAACCCCAGTCTGGAGAAAATCGTGGCGCTCAAGCCCGATCTGGTCGTGGGTACTGATGAGGCCAACCGGCGCGAGACTGCCGACCAACTTGAACGCCTGGGCATCCCGCTCTATGGAGTCACGGCGCATACGGTGGAGGGTACGATCCAATCCCTGGAAGATCTGGGGCACGTGCTGGATTGGGACCAGCCCACGCAGAAGCTGGTGGCGAGCCTGCGCGCCCGGGTGGCGGCCGTCGATCGACAGGTGCAAGGCCAGCCGCGGCCGAAGGTGCTTTTCGTGGTCCAGTACCGCCCCCTCATTACGGCCGGAAGGCAAACATTTATTTCCGATGTTATCCAGCGCGCCGGCGGCGTTTCCATTAGCAACGACCTGATGACTGAATGGCCGCACATGGGTTTGGAGGAAGTTTTGAAGAGGGCTCCGGACGTCATTTTATTTCCCCAGACGGATGCCTTCGCCCCCAGTCTCGACGAGTTTCAAAAATTGGCGGGATGGCGAGACATGGCGGCGGTAAAGAACCACCGCCTATACTTTGTCTCTGAAACCATCATGCGGCCCAGCCCTCGGCTGATCGATGCGCTGGAAGAGTTGGCAGGGATTCTTCACCCTGGGGTAAAGTAGATCTTAAAAAGCAGGTTCTTATGGCCGATTGCTGATTGCTGACTGCCGATTGATAATCAGCATGGCAACTTTCAGTGCTTCAATCGGCAATCGGCAATCGAAAATCGGCAATGCCATGACCCTTTCTCCCACACGGCGAAACGTGCTCTTGCTGCTGATGGCCTTGGCCGCGGCGCTGGTCCTGATTGACTTTGGCGCCCTGGCGCTGGGGGGCGTGCATCTTTCGCTGGGAGAGGTGTGGTCGGGACTGCTGGGCGGGCATCCGGGCTCGGAAGCGAGCGTCATCGTGCGGGACATCCGCCTGCCGCGCATCCTTCTGGCGATGCTGGTGGGCGCGGCACTCGCGGTTTCGGGAACGGGGCTGCAAGCCCTGCTGCGGAATCCCCTGGCGGACCCCTACGTTCTGGGAATATCGAGCGGCGCGGCATTGGGCGCGATTGTGGCCCTGTGGATTGGCGGACGGATGGCTTCGGCCACCCCGTTCACCGCGTTTGGGGGCGCGGTTTTGACCATGTCCTGGGTTTACCTGCTCGGACGGCGCGCGGGCCGACTGTCAAGCTACACGCTCCTGCTGGCCGGAGTGGTGACGGCGTCGTTCCTTTCCGCCATGATTCTCTTCGTCCTGACCCTGCTCTCCACGCGCGACGTGCGCGGCACCGCGTTCTGGCTGATGGGCGACCTGAGCGTGGTTACGGACGTGCAGATTCGCTTTCTTTCTCCGGCCATCGTCTTGGCGATTCTGGTGCTCTACGCCTTCTCCAAGGACTTGAATGTGCTTCTGCTCGGGGAAGGGGAGGCGGCGCACTTGGGCGTGAACGTGGCGCGTGTGGAAACGGCGGTCTACCTGCTCGCTTCACTGCTGACGGGCTTGGCCGTTTCGGTGAGTGGAGCGATTGGCTATCTGGGACTGCTGGTGCCGCACCTGGGCCGAATGCTGGTGGGGAACGACCATCGCACGCTCATCCCCACGGCGGCGTTTGGTGGAGCGATTATGCTGGTGCTGTCCGACACGCTGGCACGCACGGTGGTCTCTCCGGCGGAACTGCCCGTGGGGGCCGTCACCGCCGTGGCGGGAGCGCCTGTCTTTATCTATCTGTTGCGGAGGACGTCCGGCTAGGTGTCAGGGAGGGAAAAACAAGTCAAAAGTCAAAACGCAAAAGTCAAAAGTCAAAGCCGGAAAAGGCAGCGTATGGCATGCGTTGGACCGAATACGATTTTCCCCGCCGGCTGGATGTCGTCTGCCGTTTTCTGGATTTCTGACTTTTGCCTTTTGACTTTTGCGTTTTGACTTTTGACTTGCTCTTCTATGTCAGACCCTCAATCCATAACGATGGAGTCCACCGCGCAGGCGGCGGGCGAACTTGTCGCTGACTCCGTCAGCTTTCGCTTCGCGCACTTCGCCCTCGCGCCGGTAAGTCTGAGGGCTCGGGCGGGGGAACTGACGGCCATCATCGGGCCCAACGGGTCAGGGAAGTCGACGCTGCTGGAAATTCTGAGTGGACACTTGAAGCCCAAGTCCGGCGGGGTACTTCTGGACGGCGAAAACCTGCACGACCTTTCCCCCCGCGAGCGCGCCCGCCGAGTGGGCCTGGCGCGCCAGGACACGATTCTGCTGTTTTCGTTCGAGGTGCAGGAATTTGTTCGCCAGGGACGGCATCCGCACTTGGGCAACAGCCTGTTTGAGAGCCCGGAGGACGACCGCTGGGTCGCGTGGGCATTGGAGAAAACCTGCCTGCAGGAGTTTGCTCGCCGCCGCGTGATGGAAATGAGCAGTGGGGAATTCCAGCGCGCAGTATTGGCCCGGACGCTGGCGCAGCGGCCGCGCCTGGTCCTGCTTGATGAGCCCACCGCGAACCTCGATATCGGCTACCAGGTGGAGATGTTCCGCCTGCTCCGCCAGCTTGCCAAATCGGAGAACTTCGTCGGCATCGTCATAACTCACGACCTCAATCTGGCGGCGGAAATGGCGGATTATGTACTGCTGCTCGAAGGCGGAAAGTGCCTCCGCCAGGGAAAGGCGGAGGACGTTATTCAGGCGGATTTGCTGAGCCGCGCCTTCCGCACCCCCGTCCTCGTTGACAAGAATCCCTCCAGCGGCCGCCCGCGCGTGACGTGGGTTGCGCCCTAAGTTTTCTTGCATGGTATAGTTTCTGATCTATGCTCAGAATGAAAGGAAAGTTGCCATAGCCAAGACGCGTGTCGCCAAGTTGTTTCGCACGGGAAGAAGCCAGGCCGTTCTGCTTCCCCAGGATTTCCGCTTCGAGGGGGACCGGGTGCGTGTGCGGCGGGTTGGAAGCGGGGTTCTTCTGGAACCGTTCATCGCCGACCCCGACAAGTGGTTTGAGGAATTGGACCGATGGGCCGCCGTGCCTTTCATGAAAAATGGGCGAAAGCAGCCCAGGACCCCGCGCCGCGAGATCTTCAGGTGAATTATCTGCTCGACTATTTTCGAATTTCGGCGTTTCCCTCAAGATGCCGTTCTACAAGCCCCCTGCGAGCGCTACGAGTTCCCCGCCCATTGGTGTGAGTCCGTTTCACAGAGGTTGAGATTTGTGTAGCCGCGCACTACAATTCACGCCTATGCCTTGGGCCGAGCGCTTTCCGGTATCGGTTTGGATCTGGCGCCGAATTACGTTCCCGTCTGCACGGCGCAGTTATATGTCTACCATCCGCTGGTCTCCCGTAATTATTGTTCTCTTATTGGTCGCAATTAGCGTCGCTGCCCACATCTACTCCTTCATTCTGACTCGAAGAATCCACGCGGTTCTAAATGGTCTTGAACAACTCAAGATTGACCAGACGACCGAAGAAGAAATGCTGCGAACGGTTCCGTATCTGGAACGGGATTTTGGGGGAGCATATATTGTAAGGATTGGCAGTAAATATGACGAAAGGGGTTGGGAAGAACCCGTCGTCCCACGTATCGGTTTCCTGATGTGGGGCTCGGATGAGTATCTATCTGCGGCGGATCGGCTTGCACATTGGCTTGGCTACCGGTATTCCTTCTTTGACGCCAGTTTTTCTTTCCACGACGGAAAGGTGTCCGGGATTAGATATGGTATTGCGGTGCGAGGTGTACCTCCTAGTTGGCTTATTTCCGTAAATAGCCATCATGGATTCTTTGCCCACCGAGACGGACAAATCATCGTATCGAGTGCTGACGATGAGAATCTTCAGTATCAAATCGAGGGCAATGAAAACTATTTGGGTGTTTCGTACACATTCGACGCGCCACGCAACCTGACTTCTCATGCGTTTCAGTTCGACCTAAGCTGTGTCTGGAGCCTCATCGGATGCCGGGATGCGAAGCAGGTCGCGCCACTTGTCTGGCGAGACAAGCAAGCAATTGAGACTGCCGCGGCGGCCCGCCTGAATAGCAACGATCCCTGCCCCGACCGTACTCTGGCAGGGAGAATACGATATCTTTTGGATACCAGCGTGGTTCTTGTGGAAGTTAACCACGTGCGACCAGAAAAAGTTACCGAATGGGGACAGCCCTTCGTCGAGATCATTCCGGATTACCGGGTTCTTGAGGTTTTACACGGAGATCCTCAGGCGAAGGGGGGGATGCGCCCGATACCTTCCTTTCCCTGGATTTCTTCTCCCCAATACCCCTACCCCAACGAGAGAATTCCAAATCCGGAATTGAAGTGGATCGCACCCGGAAGCCGCGTTTTGATGTTTGCAGGTAGTGGTTTTTCTTCTTGCCGGGTCGTTCCCGCAACACCTTCTGCATTGTCAACCGTTCGAAATACAGTCCCAGCTCCAAAACGCGCCGAGGATGATCCAGGGTCTGGCTGGCTATGATCCGAATTGAGGAGCACCCGGGATGTTACTGCGGTAGAAATTCCCCCGGTTTTGATGAGGTGCACCCCATTCTGACCCCATGCTTTTCTCGCGCCCGATGACTGATTCACACCTGGGCGATTCCCTTGCCTTAGAACAAAGGCAGGCGTAGATTCATGCTCATGGAAACACCAGCACAAAAGGTTCGGCGGATTGCAGTGGCGCTTCTGGTGGCCACCGTGATGCTTGTCTTCGGGTTCTTAGTGTTCCTGGCGGGGCGCCAGATCATCGGAGAATGGCGGTACATTGGCGCGGCATTAGCGGGCTGCGGGGTATTATGGATTCTGGCCGGTCCGGCAATGTTTGGGGCGGGATGCTGGGAGGTGGGGTCAGTGGGGCGGGCACGGATTCCGCGGTGGGTAGGTGGCGCAGCCGCCGTGGCGGCGGGGAGTGTGCTGGTGGCGGGTGTGCTTACCCACGTTGTCCCGTGCTCCGGCCCGAGTTGAGAGCGCAGCAACTTAACCTCCGGGGGAGGTTTGGCGCTGATTGGCCTGGCGATGCTATACACCCGTCGCCGCAAGCTTGCGTAGCCATGCGGCAGGGCACTACTGGCCGTCGCTACTTAGCCGGAATGCGCCCCGATGGATGGGGGCGGTTCGCCTCCATTTCACCAGACCAGTTGCTGATTGCGCACCGCGGCGGGGCCGCGACCAATGCGTCTCGTAGGGGCTGGGCTTGCCCTGCCCTTGTAATTTGTCCGTGGTGTGGAACGGGGGCAGGGCAAGCCCAGCCCCTACGAGACGCGCAATCCGGTCTGGGGGTAGGGCATGGAATCATCTGAGCACGGAGAAGATGTGGGGGATTCTCCGCGCTCTCTGTGAGCCAATCTCTGTGCTCTCTGTGTGAACCTGTTCTTCGCCAGACAAATTGACCGCCTCTGGCCTTGCTGGAGCAAGCGAAGAATTAGCGAAAAAGGGGGATTCCAAATTTCATATTACCACCGGCAGGAAATCTGTAAGATTTGTCGGGCATAATGTCATGGCCGCAGCCGACTTTGGGTGCATTTTGTTAGGCTATGGCCGCCAACAAGCTGCATTATCACGTGGATAACTGCGTCGGTGTGAAATGACGCAGCATAGAAGATGGGTCAGGTGCCAGGTATCAGGTGTCAGGGGAAGCGGCAAGTGGTTGGTGGCTAGTGGCTAGCCACTGTCCTTGGGAGGTTGGTCAAGGCATTAAGCGGAAAGCGAGGGGCCGAACGCAGGTTGCCGGCCACTAGCCAGTGCTCTTCGGCGCGTCAACACCCTGCTCCTGAAGCTCAAACGCTATGAAATTAGGATGGCAACTTTTCGAGCGGATTATGGTGAAAACGATGCCGAGGAGAGCCGCGAACAAAAGTTTTCATCAGAATATGTTGATCATAACAAAGGTAGTTAGTTGATTTTGCCATGATCCGATCTATCCTACAAGTTATTGAAAATAAGCTGGTTGGACTGATCGCGTTAAAAAGCGGCCAAAAAAAACGGGGATCAATTTTCGGGTTCAGCGTCCATAAGTTATTGAGAACAAGTATAGAAAAAATGTCAGCTTTTTGCTTTGACACGATGTTGATGAAAATAAATGAGTTATATCATTTTGACACGATGTTGATGAAAATAAAGGAGAAACCGTCTTGTGCGAGGTGAGGAAAAATCGGCACTTCCTCGACAAAGCATTAAGACTGCGGGCACCGACAACGGGTTGTCACTGCGCTTGCGAATGTCGAAAGTGCACGGGTTCCCGAGTTAAGAGCCAGATCCTAAATCCTAGATCCTAATCTTGGACTAAACCATGCTCATTCGAATTGTTGGCTTAATGACCATCCTGGCCGGTTACGCCGTGGCGGCCACCACTCTTCCTTTCTATTTCGGCCATGCCCCTCAGATGGACAAGCAGGGCGTGATTGCGCCCTGGTATCAGGGGCAGAACGGCCAATATGATTTCCGCGTGCGCATGGCCGCGGAGACCATGAAGCGCTACCCTTGGGCGACGGCGGAGCGAGCCGCCATGCCGGCGCCTGAATACGTTTACAACGGCACTTGGAGCATCGATTACGAGGGCAAGATTACCGCCCTGCCTCAAAATGACTGGGCGGACGGTGACCTGGGGCAGCGTGCGGCCTTCATCATGGCCAGCCTAATGGATTATTACCGATACAGCGGCGACGCCGCGGCCTTCACGTCCATTCAGGCTACGGCCGATTACCTGATTGACTCCTGCCAGACCGATTCCCGCCATGGCTGGCCGAAGATGTTGATCAGCGTGCCCACCATGGGGAAGCCCTACGGCAAGTGCTTACTGGGTCCCAGCGACGACCTGCGGAAGCGCCAGGGCAAAATCCAATTGGACATCGTGGCGCAGGTGGGACTGGAATTCGTGCGGGCTTACGAGATGACGGGCAACGTCCGCTGGTACGAGGCCGCCAAGCACTGGGCCGATTTGCTGGCCCAGAACCGCAACCGCACGCCCGGCGCGGCGCCCTGGGGCCGTTATGCCAACAACGCCAACGGCAACGGCATGAACGGCGTGCAGACCGGCGGCATGGGCATGATCCTGGTTTTCTTCGACGAGCTAATCCGCACGGGGTACAAAGGTCCCGGCAACAGCCTTGTGCAGGCGCGCGAAGCCGGGCGGGAGTACCTCCGCGACGTCCTCCTTCCCGCTTGGACCATTCGCGATACCTGGGGCCGAAACTACTGGGATTGGGAAGCCCCCGTTCAGGACCTCTTCGGAACGGAGTACCCCGTCATCGAAATTCTGGACAACAAAGATTATTTCCCCAACTGGAAGAATGATGCCCGGAATATTCTCTCGCTCTTTTTGAATCACGCCAGTGTGAGCCCCGAGGCCAAGGCGGATGTTTTTAACGGTGCGTGGGCGTATCCGGAGTCCTCCGGCTGTTGCGGCCGCTCCCTGTGGTACAGCCCCATGGAATTTGCCGCGCTTTTCGCCCGTTATGGAGTGGAAGCGGACAGCGAGTGGGCGCGGGAAATTGGCCGCCGTTCACAACTGCTGGCCACTTATGATCCGCTCGCCGATGGCCAGTCGATGGATCTGATCGATGGCGGCGCGTACGTCAACCGGACGTGGTTCAAAATCGCGCACCCTATGGCGTTGAAGTACGTGCTGAGCACCATGGGCTGGCTCCCGGAAATCATGGGCGCCAACCGCGAGAACCACATCATGCGCTCCACCGGCATGGTCAAGCGCGTTACCTATGGTAAGGACAAGATAACTTATTCTACCTTTGCGGCGCCGGTGGGTAGCAAGGAGGTTCTGCGCCTGGCTTATGCGCCCGCTTCGATTACGGCCAACGGCCAGCCGCTGAGCAAACGCGCGGACTTGACGGCGAATGGATACACCGTGAAGGACCTGCCCCGGGGCGATGCCATCGTCTCGATTCGTCACGACGGCGCCACCAACATCGTGATCAGCGGGCCGGACCCGCAGCAACTACTCGAGGGCAGGGAATTGAAGCTGGAAGGTAGTTGGAAAGATGCCTCAGGTGCCCACGCGACTTCTGAAGCCGGAGCCGCGATGACGGCGCGGTTTTCGGGGAACCTCGTGACGCTGGTCGCCCGAGTAAGCCCCAGCGGGGGCTTAGCCGATGTGTACGTCGACGATTTCAAGCAGTTGGTGCCGGTTGATTTCTACTGCCCCTTCGCCCTGGATCGGCAGATCCTCTATTACCGCAACGGTTTGACCAACGGACCGCACACGCTGAAGGTGGTGGCCCGGGGCGCGCGAAATCCACTCGCCAAGGGGGATGAAGTTAACGTCCAGGCGGTGCAATACTCGGACGCCACCGGCGACAGCGGCTATGGGGAAGGGGGAGGCCCCACCGAGACCCAGCGGATGATTTTCGGCTACACCGGACGGAAAGATTACGAGGACTCGCAAGGGCATCTCTGGAGGCCGGCGACGGAGTTCACGGCGCGCACCGGTTACCTGACCGACGCGGTGGCCAAGACGTGGTGGACCATGCAGCAGGCGGTGTTCATTGATGGGACCCCCGACGCGGAACTGTATCGGTACGGGGCGCACTGGAAGGAATTCACCACCAACCTCACGGTGGGGCCGGGGACGTACCACCTGCGGCTGAAGTTTGCCGAGACGCAGTACGCGGCGCCGCACGAGCGCGGCATTACGATTTTTATCAACGGACAGAAGATGGTGGAAGGCTTTGACGTGTTCGCCACGGCGGGCGGGGCGAACAAAGCTGTGGATCTGGTTTACAACAACCTCCAGCCGAAGAACGGCGTCATCGAGGTTCGGCTGGTGGGCAGTACGATTGCGGGGTCGCAGCGCGAGGCGATGCTGCAGGCCCTGGAAGTCGGCCCCGGTGACGGCGGCACCGGCGCCACCCCGCTTTTCTGAGCACTCAACCGAACTGCCGTCAGCCGCGCGCCACCGGGAACGCCTCCGAGGCGCACGCGAGGTGCATCAGCAGTTCGGTTTTCATTTGCTCACGGACGCTCGCCTGCGCGGCAGCGTCGTAAAGGTTGTTCCACTCATGCGGGTCATTGCGCAAATCGTACAATTCGCCACGAACGTCCCGGAGGTGGCTGGCGGCGTCGGCCAGCGGGCGGTCCATGAAGAGAATCAGTTTCCATTCAGGCGTGCGCCACATGTAAGCCGGAGCGCCGGCATCGTGGAATTCGCAAAAAGAGGCTTGGCGCTTCGGTTCGCCGAGCAGGTCGAAGCCCTGAGTGCCTTGTGGGGCTTTGGCGCCGGCGACTCCCAGCAGGGTGGGGAAGAGGTCCACGAGTTCCGCCGGCCGGTCGTCCACCACGCCGCGGCGCGCGGCGGGGATAACCGACCCGGAGAGGATGATCGGAACCCGGACGCTGCTTTCAAAGAGGCAATACTTGGAGAAACGGAAGTTGCGCTCGCTCAGCATTTCACCGTGGTCGGAGGTGTAGACGATCAGCGCGTTATCCAGACGGCCCAGGGCCTGCAAGCGGTCGAGCACCTGTCCGAAATAACTCTCCAGCCACGAGCAGTTGGCAAAGTAACGGAGCGTCGTGCGCCGCCTTTCCGTGGGCGTCATCTTCGACCACGCGACGCGCCACGTCCGATAGCGCGGGCCCAGGAAGGTGTTGGTTTGGTCGCAGTACGCCAGGTGCGTCCCGGATTCTTCCGCCCAGGGCGGCTGAGGGATGTCCGGAATGTCTTCGATGCGGTAAAGATCTTCGAATTGTTTCGGCACATTGAAGCCGGCGTGGGGTTTCAGGAATGAGAGGTACAGGAATAATGGCCGCTGCGGATCGACTCCGCTTTCCAGAAACTTCAGGCACTGCTCGGCCACCCAGCCGTCGCGGTGGTGCTGCGGAGGTACGCTGGATGTGCAGCCGATGTACCCTGGCACGCCCTCTTCCCCCGGCCCATAATCAGCGGTTTCGCGATGGTAGGCGGCGAGGCCTTCAGGGTCATCAGTATCCTGATAGCGCGCGCCATGTTCTTGGCCGACCTCTTTTGCCCCCACCACGCGCACCTCAAAGCCACGCGTGGAGGGCTCTTCATCCATGCGCCCCCAGTGCGTTTTCCCGAAGCCGGCGGTCTGGTAACCCGCTTTCCACAACTGCGCGGGCAGGGGATCGAAGGGCAGCAGGCTGTCCCCCAAGGAATGCGAGGAGTTGGAGCGGATGCCGAGTTGCGAGGGGTACAACCCGAACATCAGCGAGTTGCGGCTGGGAACGCACATGGGCGCCTGGCACGTGGCCTGGCGATATACCACGCCGGCTTTGGCAAGGCGGTCGAGATTGGGCGTTTTGATGCGGGGATTCAACACGCCGAGAGCATCCCAGCGCTGCTGGTCCGTCATGAGGAAGATGATGTTGGGAGGAGTTTGCGCGGGGGACAGGTTGGGATTGGCTTCCGCCCTCGGGGTGTTGCCCAAAAGGGCAGCGCTGCCCAGACCACCCAGGAATTCACGACGCCTCATAATATTACCTCCCGTAATATCACACTTCGTCATACCCGACTTAGGAGAATCGGGTGTATTTCCAAAGCAGCCAGCCGCATCCGGCCAACAGCGCCAGCATCAAGGCGGCGAGGACCATAATCCATGCGCCGGCCATGGCGATGGGCGGCCGCGTCGCGTATCGAGCCAGCCATACGAACGCGCCGGTGGCCGTGGCCACAATCAGGAAGTCCCACCAGCGGCGACCGCCCGAGGCCGCTCCCAAGGGATCTTTGCCCAATTGCGCGGAGGCCGTTTGTTCCAGATTCATTCCATAACGCGCGCACTCCTGCGCCACCACCTCGCGGAGCGCCGCGCGCTCGCCTTCCGGAGCCACCGCGCTGCTGATGGCCACCGCTCCCACCACCATGATCAGGGAGCCCACGATCACCTGCGCCTGGGCTGCCTTTCCGAAGCTCGCCAGCTCACCAAACACCAGCGCGCCCCACGCCAATCCCCAAAGCTGGTTGGTGTTGGAAAGAGGAATGCCCCGGCCGATGCCGATGTACTTGGCGGCGTATTGCTGAAACAGATCGCCCACCACCCAGCAGAATCCTCCGAGAAAGAGCCAGAAGAGGACAGGGCGCGCCGCCGAAAGTGTTTGCAAAACCGGCCGCAATCCGCCCAGAAACACCACGGCAAGGAGCCCGGTGGTGACCAGCTCACCCACCGTAAACACCGTGACAAAGGAGAGAGGGTTCATCCCGCTCAGATAGGCTTTGCGGTAGGGGATGTACATGGTCCCCCACATGAGCCCGGCGCCGAGCGCTGCCAGAATTCCCGCCACCAGCCGGTGCGGCGCGCCGCCTGCTTGGTGCGCGGATGCCAGACCCAACAGGGTCGCGCCCAGAACCACTGCTCCGGCGCCGCCCAGCACCTTGGCCGCGGTTTTCCAAACGTCGCCCCGCAGCTCGCGGAACAGAAACCAGCCCCAGAAGATGCCGACCAGGGAATTCGTGTTCCAGAGCGGAAAGGCGATGGACAAGCCCACGTCGCGAATCGCAAAAACTGTAAGGGTGTTGGCCACGGCCCACAATGCGCCGGCGAGAATGGCCCAGACCATCAGATGGGCGCGCTCCCGCAGGTCGAGGAAAACGTAGGTGGTGCCCTTCAGGGCTACGGGAAGCGTCCAGCGGGCTACGAACACGCCGCTGACCATGCAAAGCGAAATCATGAAGGGGGAGAGGCCGATGGTTACGAGCTTGGTGGGGGCTTCCGCACCACCCAGCCACGCGCCCGCCGCCAATCCGCACACCACTCCCAGCACGTGCAGGGAGCGGACGGTGGGCGTCGAACGTGTGGGCGTTGCCAAGGGAGTGGCCTTTTCAGTGGACATAAATCAACAACAGTACCCCCAGCACAAGCACACAAAGGGGGATCCAGAAGTGACCGTCGGTCAATACCGCCTTGGCGATGGATCTATGCAAAGGAAACCTCACAAGGGCAGAGAGTGCGCAGAGATGCGGGTCTTTGCTTTCTGGTGCAAATCCGAAGCGCTCTTCTCCCGGCGTCAAGGACGCGCGCGTTGATCGGCGGCGATTATAACCCAGCACTCGCCGGCAAAGGAGGTCGTTTAGAAGCGCATTTATTTGGCAACGGGGGATTGCCGGGGTGGTGCACCAAGTTGGGCGACGTTCTGACTTACTAACGTTGAATGAGTATTCACTTTAATTCAATTGACTCAATTGTCTTCGCATGCTAATCACCCCTCGGTAGCAAGGGGAATGAACCGAACACATGCTGTAGGCCCGCCGCGTGTTGGCGAAAGGGGAACTTTGTGAAAGCACGTTTCGTCGTTTTCGTCATCGTACTTGTCTTAGCGGGGCAGCGAGCGTTTCCGCAACAAGGGGGCAAGACGGGAGAAATGCCGGCGGTTGCGGGTGTGCATGTCGGTGTATTCCCGGAGGAAGTTCGCGTGGCTTACGGAGTTAAGGAAGGCCTGCCGTCGGATGATATTCGCTCGGTCGTGGTCACGGCGGCGTGTGACGTTTACGCCGCCACGGCGCGCGGGTTGGCGCGTTTTGCGGGCGGCAAATGGTCCACGGTGGCAGCGGCCGGCGCGGCGGTGGAACAGGTGGCCGCCACCGGTGACGACGTCTGGTTTATTTCTGCCGGCAAGCTCGTTAACCTGCGCGGCGCGTCCTTCATATTACCCCCCGAGAAGGTGAACCAGATGGTGAGGGGCGGGAAACCCCTCCTGGCCACGGATGCCGGCCTGTATGTCTTGGTTGCGAAGAAGTTTGTTCTCGACGCGGGTCTGGCGCGGTTGCTGGGGAGTGACAGTGCCGTGCGGCAAGTGGCCGTGGCCAGTGACGGCCGCATCGCCGTCGCCGCTCTGGCCGGGCTGTTTCTGAAGCCCCCCGGAGGCGATTGGCGCGCGGTTTATCCCCGTAATGCCACGCGGAGTTGGGCTCCGTACGATGTACGCGGGGTGGCGTTTGACTCGCACGATCGTCTCTGGTTTGCCAGCGCGCAGGGCGTTGGGTGCGAGGCGGGCGAGTGGCATCTCTACACGGGAGCGGAGGGTCTTCCCTACAACGACTTCACCACGGTGGCGGCGGGTGAAAACGGCGCGGTGTGGTTCGGCACGCGGATGGGCGCCATCCGCTACGACGGCAGGGATTGGGAATACCGCCAGGGGCGGCGCTGGCTGCCGAACGACGAGGTGCGCTCCATCGCGGTGAATGGCCATGGCGACGCGTGGTTTGCCACGGCGGCGGGCGTCGGTTTAATCGAGCGGCGCCCGATGACCCTTGCCGAGAAGGCCAAATTCTTTGAGGACGAAATCGACAAGCGCCACCGCCGCACGCCCTACGAGTACGTCACCCACGCCTACCTGAAGCACCCCGGCGACCTCAGCGAGTGGGTATTGCGCGACACGGACAACGACGGCCTGTGGACCGCCATGTACGGCGCCGGCGAGTGTTTTGCTTACGCGGCCACCAAAGACCCGCTCGCCAAAAAGCGCGCCAAGCAGGTGTATGAAGCGCTGCGCTTTCTCAGCGTCGTAACCCAGGGCGGTGCGCATCCGGCTCCGCCGGGTTTTGTGGCTCGCGCCATCCTGCCCACCAGCGGCCCTGACCCGAACCGGGAGTATACGCCCGAGCGGGACGTCCGAAGGCGCGCCACCGAGGATGCCTTGTGGAAAGTCATCACGCCTCGCTGGCCGGTTTCCGCCGACGGCAAGTGGTACTGGAAAACCGACGAGAGTTCGGACGAGCTTGACGGGCACTTCTTTTTCTACGCGCTCTACTACGACCTGGTTGCGGATACGGAAGAAGAACGCAGCCGTGTGCGCGAGCACGTTGCCGCGGTGGTGGGGCACCTGATCGACCACAACTTCCAGCTTGTGGATCATGACGGCAAGCCGACGCGCTGGGCCATCTTCAACCCGGAGAATCTCAACGAGAATATCTTTTGGCACGAGGAGCGCGGCACAAACTCCCTGAGCATCCTGACCTACCTCAAGGTGGCGGAGCACATCACCGGCGACCCCCGCTTCGCTGCCGCTGCGCGGATGCTGATTAAGCAGCACGCCTACCCTGCAAACATTCTCATTCCCAAAGCGGATACGGGCCCCGGGTCGGGCACTCAATATACGTCCGAGATGGCTTTCATGAATTACTACAACCTCATCCGCTACGAGACGGACCCCGCCCTGCGCGGGACCTACGCTTTTGGAATGTCCAAGCAGTGGAAGTGGGAGGAGGCTGATCTGAATCCATTCTTCGATTTTATTTATGCCGCCAGTTCACGCGGACAGATCTTCGAGGACGCATACGGCAAGAAGGACCTTTCCCCCAAAGATAACGCCTGGCTGGAGGAGTCCGTGGACTCGCTCAAGCGCTTCCCGCTGGACCGGGCGGATTGGCGATTGATCAACAGCCATCGTCTTGACATTGTCCGGCTGCCCGATTATATCGATCTACAGCGCCAGGTGTGGGGGCCCGTCGGGTACCGGGTGAACGGCAAGGTTCTGCCCATTGATGAACGCTGGGTCGATCGCTGGAGTCACGATCCTTTTGAACTCGATGAAGGCGCCAACGGCACAACTCTTGCCGAGGGCACGCCGTTTCTGCTCGCTTATTACATGGGTTTGTATCATCAGTACATTCATGAGTGAGGGAACCGACCGGAGAGGGAGAAAACATATGCTGCCAGCGCGCAGGTTGAAGTGGCTTGCCTTATTGGGAACAGGCTTTCTCTTATGGGGCCATCCCGTTCCGCAAACGGTGAACGAACACAATGTGGTGGTCTATCAGGAGGCGGGGCGTTACGCCGCGTGGCCCGCCAACCACGGAATCTGGTCTTGGGGAAATGAGATCCTGGTGGGATTTCAATCCGGATACTTCCAGCGGCACACGCCGGACCTCCACCCGATTGATCACGTCCGTCCCGCCGAGGATTTGCTGGCACGCAGCATGGATGGCGGGGAGACGTGGACCACGGAAAAGCATCCTGACTTGCGCCCACCGGAAGGAACGAAGGAGGCCGGGATCCCAATCGAGGGCGGTGGCAAGCCCGATATGGATTGCCCCGGCGGCATCAATTTTTCCAAACCGGGCTTCATTCTGACCGCGCGCATGTCCGACGCGGATGCGGGATCTTCGCGGTTTTACTATTCCATGAATCGGGGCAGGACCTGGAAGGGTCCCTACAAGCTCCCCAACTTTGGCCAGAAGGGCACCGCCGCCCGGACCGATTACTTGATCAACGGGAAACACGATTTAGTCCTCTTGCTGGCTGCATCGAAAGCCACCGGCAAGGAGGGGCGCGTGATGGTGGTGGAAACGAAAGATGGGGCGAAGACATGGAATTTTGTTTCCTTCATCGGCCCGGAACCCGCCGGCCGCGATTACGCGATTATGCCCTCCACCGTGCGCCTTTCGCCCACCTCGGTGGTGACCGCCATCCGGCATTCACACTTTATTGAAATCTGGCGGTCGGACGATAACCTGAAGACCTGGCACTACGTCAACACGCCGGTGCCAGAAACCGGGAAGGGCAATCCTCCGTCCATGATCCGCCTGCGGGATGGGCGCTTGGCGCTTACTTACGGAATTCGGGTGCCGCCGTATGAAATTCGGGCGCGCTTGAGCCGTGACGAGGGCCAAACGTGGGGGCCGGAGATTGTCCTGCGCACGGGCGCGGCAAATTGGGATATTGGATATACCCGCACGGTGCAGAGAGCGGACGGGAAAATCGTGACCGTCTATTACTGGGATGAGTCCGCGGACAAAGACGGGTATATCGCCGCGGTGATCTGGGATCCGGGGGAGTGACCCGATAAGGTACATTCGGCTTTTTGCCCGCCCAACCGGGCGCGCGGCTTATTTCCCAGGATTGAATCGTGATTCACTAGAATTCACTTGACTGTTACACCGGTGGAACTTATGGTAGCGATACCGAAAGACGCTGCAGGGCGTCTGGCGGCAGGATTCTCGGGTAGTTGAGGGGCAACCACCGGTAGACAAGCGAATCGGCCCTGATGAATTGGGCGGTTGAATAGCGAACTCACACCATCGTTTGGATCGGCATGGCCGAATGATGATATGCGGTCTCGGCTCTGCGCCGCAGTTGCCCTCATGTTACTGCATCACTTCTAACCACTCTCGCTCGTTTGCGTCGGGGCTTGGGCCAGATTGGCCATTTCAATGAGGAGACAAGCGAATGAAAAGTCAACACAGATTTAGTGTCTTGACGCTCGCCCTTTTTGTGCTATGGGCGGCCCCTTTCCTGTGCGCGCAGCAAACCGGTGCGAGCATTACGGGCCACGTAACTGACCCCTCCGGGGCGGTGATCGCGGGAACGAAGATCACGATAACTTCCACCGCTACCGGGTCTGTCTATACCACGGAATCCGACAACGCGGGTATATACCGAATTCCCTTCGCGGCCATCGGCGAGTACACGCTTACGGCAGAAAAGACCGGCTTCCGGACCTACGTTCAGAAAGGCGTCACGCTGATTGTTGATCAAAAAGTGACGGTGGATATCGAACTGCAACTGGGTGCGGTGTCCCAATCGGTGACGGTGACGGCGGACGCGGCGCTCCTCCAGACGGAGTCCGCTGACCGGGGCTTCACCGATGATCCCGTGCGCCTGGAAAATGGCGGCTCCATGGCCGGGATGAACACCATGCAGGCCACTTTGTACGCTCCCGGCATGGGTTTCAGCAATTCTTCCGACTATTCCGGTTCCATGTCCCCTGGCACCCTCTCCAACGGCGGAATGTCCGGAGGAATTTCCAACGGCGGCATCGCCGGAAATAATTACATGGTGGATGGGGTCACCAGCGGCGGTCCTGCCCGGGGCGGTACCATCACCCAGAACGGTGATGCCTGGAACCCCATCGAGGGGTCCGTGCAGGAAGTCAGCGTGTCAACCACAATGTACGATTCCCAGTATGGCTGGAGCAGCGGCGCCGCGGTCAACACCATCACCAAGAGCGGCACCAATCAGTGGCATGGCAGCGCTTACGAGCACCTTCAGAACACCGCCTTTGATGCCAACAGCTTCTCAAACAATTGGCACGGCCTTCCGATCAGCCCCGTGCACGGCGATATCTACGGAGTCAGCGCGGGAGGTCCGATAAAAAAGAACAAGCTCTTTGTCTTCGGTGCGTATGAAAAGGTCGAGACGTTTACGCCTAACTCGTTTACCACGGCCGTACCGTCGGCGGCGGAGCGGCAGGGTGATTTTTCCGGACTTTACACCACCTCCGGTAAAACCACGCAGATAAAACTCTACGATCCGACCACCACGACGTTGTGTCCTGCCGCCGTGGCTTGGTGTCCTGCGAGTTATAGTGGCTACGCCCGGGAGACCTTCAGCGCGGAATATGGAACCAACAACGTTATTCCCACCGCGCTGCTCAATCCCGTTGCGACCAATACTTTCAAATACATCCCTCTGCCCAACGCTGCCAACGGCTATAACGATACCAGCAACTTTATAAACCAGGGCCAGTATCGGGAACAGTCCAACATCATGCCCGAAGGCCAAGGGCGCGTTGATCTAAATCTCTCGGACAAAACCCACGCGTTCTTCCGCTACTCGATGCTCAATTACCTGTTGTACAAAGGGTTCGACTACTCCACCCCCAGCTATAACGATCCCGCCGACATCACCATCAACGATCCCCTGATTCGCGAGAGTCAATCCTACGCGTTTCAAATCGTTCGGACGTTCAATCCCACCACGGTCCTGCAATTCCGCACGGGCATGACCCGCTACATAACCAGTCCGGGCGGAGGCGGGGAGGGGAAAGACTTTAACCTCTCCTCTCTGGGTTTCTCATCCACCTTCCTGTCTCAGGCCCAGCCGTGGTTTCCCAAATTCAACTGGTCAAGTTATGCCGGCGCCGGCACCGTGGGTCCAACGGGATTTCAAGCCAGTCCGACCTGGGATACGGGGCTGGTCTTATCCAAGACGCATGGGCAGCACAACTTTCGGATCGGGTTTCAGAACTATGTGGCGGAGCAGAACATCCTGAACCCCGGCAGTATCGCTGGAAATTTCAGCTTCACGGGAAATTTGACCACGGCGAACCCCACCAGCCAGACCGCCACTAGCGGCAATGCCATTGGGGATTTCGTCCTCGGGGACGCGGCCTCCGGATACATTACCGTCCAAGTCAGTCCGGCGTACCTGATGCGCTCGTATTCCTTCTTTGCCCAGGACGATTACCACGTTTCCAAGAAGCTCACCCTGAATCTGGGTTTGCGCTGGGATTACCAGGGCACCGTCACCGAGCGCCACAACGTGCAACTTTCCGATTTCTGCATGACTTGCGCGAGTCCTTTGCAGGTGCCGGGGTTGAGTCTGATGGGGGGACCGGAGTATACCGGCGTGGCGCCTAATCCCCGCGGCATCTTCAATCCCAAGTACAACAACTTTGGCCCGCGTTTGGGTTTCGCCTACAACGTACGGCCCAATACGGTGGTGAGGGGCGGATTCGGCATTCTCTACGCGCAGATTTGGCAAACCCCCGGCATCGCTCCGGGATTCAGCCAGAACACCACCATGTTGACCTCGATCCAGACCGGGATCCCCAACCCCGCCGTGACGCTCCAGAATCCGTTTCCGACCGGCATTCTCACCCCGGTGGGCTCGAAATACGGGCTGGCGGCGAACCTTGGAAACTCCATATCCTTTGCCGATCGCAATATGAACATTCCGATGACCAAACAGTTCTCCCTGGAGGTTCAGCATCAATTCGGGCATAACTGGCTGTTTACTTTGGGTTATGTGGGCACGCGTGGAACCCGCTTGCCGGTCACCCAGTCACTTGACGCCATACCGCTGGCGGACTTGCCCTACACCTATAGCTTCCAGACCAACCCTACAGGTATGACCGTTGCCCAACTTAATTCCAATGTGGCCAATCCCTTTACGGCGGTTTCCAGCACCTCGCCGTATTACAGCCTGATCACCGGGACTTACCTGTCCCCCACCGCTTCCAGCATTACCCAATATCACCTGACCTACCCCTTCCCGCAATTCTCGGCGGTCAGCGAAATGTTTGAGCCGATTGGAGGCACGCGTTACAACGCCCTCCAGGCGGAATTCAACAAGCGCTTGTCCAATGGTTTGGATTTCATCTTCAACTACCAGTACAGCAAAACCATGCAGGCCATTACTTTCAATAACGCCGAGGATGCACAACCCACGTGGAGTATCTACCCGTATGACATTCACCAGACGGCGAAATTCGATGTCGTTTACCTCCTGCCCTTCGGGCCGGGGAAGCAGTTCCTGTCAGCCACAAATCCGGTGCTGAGCCGCGTGGTAGAGGGTTGGACCTGGGCTACCGCTGCGCTATTAATGGGAGGCCTCCCGATTGCAGCCCCCAGTGGAGTGATGCCCACGGGCGCCTCAGAAACGGTCGCCAGCCCGCAAATTGGAGGCTATTGGTTTAACGGCTGCACTCTCAATGCGGCGGGAACGCAGACGGTCAACTGCCCAACGGGAGCCACCCCCGCCTGGCGAACCACCGTGGCGGATCAGCTTACCACCTGGTCTCCTTACCTCTCGAAAATTCGCACGCCAATGTTCGACGAAGTCGAGATGTCGCTTTCCAAGAAGACCACCATCAAAGAGCACTATGACCTGATACTTCGCGCCGATGCCACCAACATCTTCAACAGCACGGATTGGATGGGCGGCCCCGATACCAATTCCCTGGATACGACGTTTGGAACGATTGGTCCTCCCTATTCGTTCCCCAGCAATGGCGCACGAGCCATCACGCTGTCCTTGACGCTCAAATTCTAGGGGAAATTGAAAACCAGCCGACCGCGGGGAAGGGCAGGGCCTCAAGCCCGCCCTTCCCCGCAAAAGTCATGGCAATCTTTACCGTTCCGGCGCGCCGGCAGCGGCAAGGCGCCGCGCCACCCTTCCCAGGAGGTCTCACCTTGATGCCTTATCTTCGACTCTCATCAACTCTCCGCACGCTCAGTGTGCTGGCTATCGCCGGTATTTTCCTGGTGACCTACCAGCCCAGGGCGCAGCAAACTGCCACGCCCCCCGCGGAGAAATCTACTGCCGACATGAGTGATAGCGATTTGATCGTCCTGGCCCGCGGTAACAACATTAATGTATGCGCGGATTTGTACAACCGCGCGAAGGGCGCATTCAAAGACGGCCAATGGGATCGCGCGCTGGAACTGACCGCCGGGCTGGCCACCGCTCCGACCTCGAAGACAGAACACACCCATTTAAGAGGGCGCTCGCGAACCCTGCGCGCCGTGATTTTCGCGGGTCAAATTAAGGGCAACATGGCCTTGGCAGAGGCTTACGCCCAAGGGGCTGAAAAGGCTAAGAAACCAAAGTTCAAGACGGCTTACCACGGCTTGCAGAACGACTATCTTCAGGCCGCCGCCCATGCCGCGCTGGGTCTGGCCGAAACCGTGCACCTCATTGTTCCGCATCGAGAAACCGCAACCGCCGCAAGCCGTCCGGTTCGTCCTCCTTCAAGTCACCCGTATACCATACCCCTGGAGGTCAGCGTTCCCCCGGGCGAAAGCCCCGGGGAGATCGCCGCATTAGCGTGGGTCAAAAAGGGCGGTTGGATCGAATCCGACCAGCAGCAAAGCGCCGCCGCGGATTCCCTGCGCAAGGGCATGGACGAGGCCCTCGAAGAGGTGGTCTCCGGCGACCTGGCGAAGGCGCGCACCGTTTTCGCCGACGGCCCCGCGAATATGGATGCCGCCGCTTACGTCATTTTCCTCGCCCAGGAACTTGCCGAGGGCGCCATCGTCTTCGACCGCCACCACACTCGCGACCCACAGAAATTGAAAATGCTTTGCGACGAGGGCCAAGAAACTTTGCAGGCTGCCCTGGCGATCTTGAAAGTCCACCCCGACGCGGATAAGGAGAAGGAAGTCCAGAAGCTTCAGGGCAAGTTCAAAACTCTGCTTGCGAGCGGGTAGGGCTATTATGGGCTCAAGGGCTGAGGCTGGGTCTTCTGAACCGCGAAATGGCCACGATGGACGCTGCCCCCCAATAGATTTTGCCTTCCCGAGAGGAGCCATTTTGGACCTTTCGTCATCAATGAATTATTGATGCGACATCATTATTTCCTTGACAAAACTATACCATTTGATACCCTTGCTGGTAGGCCAGTCAAAACTGGCGGAAGAGGCGCGGCCCGATCCAAGGGTTCGGCGCAGTCCATATTTAAAGGCAGTGGCTAGTGCCTTGTGGTGAGTGGCTGGTGAAAACCACCACGCAAGGCTTGCGACCAAGTCCCGCCTCATACCACGATCCACTGACCACTGTTCTTTGGAGGTTTTCATGTATTTTCTTCAAATTCCGAGCAAAAATCGACGGCAACGAAATTAAGGGGAGAGCGCTCGCGTCATGATCAAAGGCCCATCTCGCGAGTCGCAAGCTGACTAAAAACGATTATATTTATGAAAGTAAAGCTACTTAGCAGAGAATTCGAGGCGAAAATTGACGAACGCGTCTAGAAAACGATTATATTTATGAAAACACAGCTACTTAGTCGAGAATTTAAGGCGAAAGTTGACGAAGGTCGCTTCCAAAACGATTATATCTATGAAAAGACAACTCGTTATAAGTCACCCAGGAGAAATGCAGTGGGAGGACCAAAAACCAAGTTACTGAAAATAGGCAAGTTATTATGACACCCGGGAGGCGCCGAGGCGCTGATACAAAAAGATGTTAAAATGAAGGATGATCTGATTATGTGCATGAAAACAAAGGCAGCGCTGGGACGGCATGCTTGGCGTCATAACCCGCTCTCCGCGCGAAGAAACAACCTTGGCGCGGTAATCGACGGTATTCGGACGCGTTCCCGATCCGAAAATGCAAATGGTTCGCAATAATTGCGGCGAAGTTGGGCGATTTGAGCACGCCCCATAGATTAGTGAAAGGAGTACTTAATGAAGGTACGATTCGTGGTCTTAATCATCGCAATTGCCCTCACGGGGCAGCGGGCGCTGCCGCAGCAAGAGATCAAGATGAGTAACGCGCCCGCGCTGGCGGGCGTGCGCGTGGGCGTTTTTCAGGAGGAAGTCCGCACGGTGTACGCGGAGCCGGAGGGCGTGCCCTCGAACGACGTTCGCTCGGTGGCGGTTACGGCAGCGGGCGACGTGTACGCGGGCACGGCGCGAGGCCTGGCGCGCTTCGCGGGCGGAAAATGGTCCACCGTGGCGGCGGACGGCGTGGCCGTGGAACAGGTGGCCGCAGCAGGTGACGATGTCTGGTTTATTTCTGCCGGCAAGCTTGTTGCCCTGCACGGCACGTCCTTTTTACTCGCTCCGGGGAAGGTGAACCAGATGGTGGCGGGCGCAAAACCGCTCCTGGCCACGGACGGCGGTCTCTACGTTCTGGGCGCGAAGAAATTCGTCCTCGACGCGGGTCTGGCGCGGCTGCTGGGGAGCGATAAATCCGTTCGACAAGTAGCCGTGGCCGCAGACGGCCGCATCGCTGTGGCCGCTCTGGCCGGGCTTTTTCTGAAGCCGGCAGGGGGCAATTGGCGAGCGGTTTATCCACGCAATGCCACTCGGAGTTGGGCTCCCTATGATGTGCGCGGGGTGGCGTTTGATTCGAAGGATCGTCTCTGGTTTGCCAGCGCCCAAGGCGTCGGCTGCGAGGCAAGCGAATGGCAACTCTACACGGGAGCTGAGGGTCTTCCTTACAACGATTTCACCACCATGGCGGCGGGTGAAAACGGCGCAGTCTGGTTCGGCACAAAGATGGGGGCCATCCGCTACGACGGCAAGGCTTGGGAATACCGCGAGGGGCGGCGCTGGCTGCCGAACGACGTGGTGCGCGCCATCGCCGTGAATGGCCATGGCGACGCCTGGTTCGCCACCGCGGCGGGCGTGGGTGTGATCGAGCGGCGCCCCATGACGCTTGCCGAAAAAGCCAAGTTTTTCGAGGACGAGATCGACAAGCGCCATCGCCGCACGCCTTACGGCTACATCTATTACGTCGGCCTGAAGCACCCTGGCGACACCAGTGAGTGGAAACAGGCCGCCAGCGACAACGACGGCTTCTGGACTGCCATGTACGGCGCCGGTGAGTGTTTTGCCTACGCGGCCACCAAAGATCCGCTCGCCAAGCAGCGCGCCAAGGCGGTGTTTGAAGCCCTGCGCTTTCTTCGCGTCGTGACCCAGGGTGGACCGCATCCGGCCCCCCGGGGCTTTGTTGCCCGCGCCATCATGCCCACCAGCGGTCCTGATCCGAACCAATGGGACAGCCCCGCGCGGGACGAACGAAGTCGCGCCACCGAGGACGCTTTGTGGAAGGTCATCACCCCCCGCTGGCCCGTTTCCGCTGACGGCAAGTGGTACTGGAAAACGGACGCCAGCTCGGACGAACTGGATGGGCACTTCTTTTTCTACGGGCTTTACTACGACTTGGTGGCGGATACGGAAGAAGAACGCAATCGCGTGCGCGAGCACGTTGCCACCGTGGCGGAGCACCTCCTTGAGCACAACTTCCAACTTGTGGATCATGACGGCAAGGCGACGCGCTGGGGCATTTTCGACCCGCAGGATCTCAACCACAATATCCTCTGGCGCTGGGAGCGCGGGGGAAGATCCCTGGAAATCCTGACGTACCTCAAGGTAGCTGCGCACATCACCGGCGACCCCAAGTTCGCGGCCGCGGCGCGCTACCTGGATGAGCAGCATGCTTACGCGGCGAATGTCATGATCCCCAAAACGAACACCGGTCCCGGCTCCGGCAGCCAATCGGATGACGAGATGGGTTTCATGGACTTCTACAACCTCATCCGTTACGAGACGGATCCCGTCCTCAGGGGGACTTACGCCGTTGCCCTGTACAGGTACTGGCAGTGTGAGCGGCCCGAGCTGAATCCGCTTTTCGATTTCATTTATGCCGCCAGTTGCAGCGGGCAAACCATCGAAAGCGCGTTCGGCAAGAGAGACCTTTCCCCCAAGGATAACGGATGGCTGGAGGAGTCCGTGGACACGCTCAAGCGTTTCCCGCTGGACCGGATCGATTGGCGCCTGATCAACAGCCATCGGATTGACATCATCCGGCTGCCCGATTACATCGAGTTGGACCGCGACATCGGCGCCGCCGGCTACCGGGTAAACGGCAAAGTCCTGCCCATTGACGAACGTTGGGTGGGTCACTGGAACCACGATCCTTGGGCGCTTGATGAGGGCGCCAACGGCACGGCTCTCGCCGATGGCGAGGCCTTTCTGGTTCCCTATTATATGGGTCTGTATCTTAAGTACATTCATGAGTGAGGGAACGGACCGGAGAGGAAGGGAATACATGCTGCAAGCCCGCCGGTTGAAGTGGATTGCCATTTTGGGGGTCGGCTTTCTGTTATGGGTCCATCCCGTGCCGTCCGCGGTCAATGAACACAATGTGGTGGTTTACCAGGTGCCGGGGCGTTATGCGGCCTGGCCGGCCAACCACGGAATATGGTCGTGGGGAAATGAGATCCTGGTGGGATTTGAATCCGGATACTTCAAGCGCTACACCCCGAACCTTCACCCCATCGATCGCGTGCGTCCCGCTGAGGACTTGCTGGCGCGCAGCCTGGATGGCGGAGAAACGTGGACGACCGAAAAACATCCCGACCTGCGCCCCCCGGAAGGAACGCTGGAGGCAGGGATCCCGATCGAAGGGGGCGGGAAGCCTGATAGGGATTGCCCGGGCGGCATCGATTTTTCCAATCCCGACTTCGCTCTCACCGCGCGTTATGCCGACAAGGATATTGGACCTTCGCGGTTTTATTATTCGCTGAACCGCGGCAGGAACTGGGAAGGCCCCTTCAAGCTTCCCAACTTCGGGCAGAAGGGTGACATGGCCCGGACCGACTACCTGGTGAATGGGAAGCACGATCTGGTTCTCTTCCTGGCCGCGTCCAAGTCCAACGCCAAGGAGGGGCATGTGATGGCGGTGGAAACCAACGACGGCGCGAAGACGTGGCACTTCGTTTCGTTCATCGGACCGGAACCGCCCGCCGACGATTGGGCGATTACGCCGTCCACCGTGCGCCTTTCCGCCACCGCGGTGCTCACTGCCATCCGGCATGTGCATTGGATTGAAATCTGGCGGTCGGACGATAACCTGAAGACCTGGCACTACGTCAACACGCCGGCGCAGCAAACCGGAAAGGGCGGCAATCCGCCCAGCATGATCCGGTTGCGGGACGGGCGCATGGCCCTTACCTACGGGGTGCGGAACCCGCCCTATGAAATCCGGGCGCGCTTGAGCCGGGACGAGGGCCAAACCTGGGGGCCGGAGATTATCCTGCGCACCGGGGCGGCGAATTGGGATATCGGGTATACGCGCACCGTGCAGAGGCCGGACGGAAAAATCGTGACGGTCTACTATTGGGATGAGTCCGCGGACAAAGACGGGTATATCGCCGCGGTGATCTGGGATCCGGGGAAGTAGGCAAGGCGCGGCATGTTCCACGGGCGGCAAGGCTCATCTTCTTGCCGCCGGAGAGCGAGGCGATCAGCCGTTTTTGAGTATGGTTTTGAATTTGTCCTGGAGCTTCTGGACTTCCTTCTCCTTGTCCTTCTCGGGGGTGGCTTTCAAGAGAGCCTGGACAGCGGTCAGGGTTTCCTGGCCTTCGTCGCAGAGCATTTTCAATTTCTGGGGGTCGCGAGTGTGGTGGCGGTCGAAGACGACGGCGCCATCGGCAAGCTTGGCGGCGAGGAAAAGGACGTAAGGCGCGCCATTAATGTTCGCGGGGCCGTCGGCGAAAACGGTGCGCGCCTTGGCCAGGTCGCCGGAAACCACTTCGGCGAGGGCCTGGTCCATGCCTTTGCGCAGGGAAGCCGCGGCGGCGCTCTCCTGCTGGTCGGGTTCGATCCAGCCGCCCTCTTTGACCCGCACTAGTGCGGCGATGGTTCCGGGGTCATCGCTGGGAGGAATGGTGAACTCCAGGGGTTCTGACTTGGAGGTTTTTCCATCGGGAGCGATGAGGTGCGCGGTTTCCGCCAGACCCACCGCGGCGTGCGCGGCGGCCTGGAGGGCATCGTTCTGCAAGCGCTGATAGGCAGACTTGAACTGGGGGTTCTTCGTCTTGTCGGCCCCCTGGCCGTAAGCTTCCGCCAATGCCATGTTGCCTTCAATCTGGCCCGCGAAAATCACGCTGCGCATGGTTCGCGAACGTACGCGCAAATGGGTGTGCTCGGTTTTCGAGGTGGGAGCGGTGGCCATGCCGGCGGTCAGGTCCAGCGCGCGATCCCATTGGGCGTTCTTGAAGGCGACTTTCGCGCGCTCGTACAAGGCCGCGCACACGATGATGTTGTTGGCGCGGGCCATCACCACCAAGTCGCTATCACTCGTGGCCTCGAGAGATTGCTTCGTGGGAGGCGCGGCAGTTTGCTGCGCCGTGGGCTGGCAGCTCACCAGAACAATACCGGCAAGAGCCAGCAAACTGCACCAGCGGAGAATTGGCGAGAGTAATCGATGAGAAGGCAACATGGCGAGTCCTCCTTGGGAGGGTGGCGTTGCGCGGCGCGTGGCCACAGAAAGTCGGCGGGTCAAAGGCACGCCTTGGATTGGCCAAGCCGGCTGGTCAAGCGCCAGGCGGGCCAGGCTGAACAATAGAATTCAGCCAAATTGCGCCGCCAATATAGGTCATGCCGGCCGCGAATTCAACAGCAATTATGGCGGCAGGAAGCTGTGCCGATTCGGTTGTGAGCATGTGAGGAAGGAGCCAATCATCATGCGAATCTGGATACTGATGCTGCTGAGCGCCACGCTGGCATTTGGACAGACCAAACCCAATGATGCCGTCGAAAAGTGCCAGACCATATTGAACAGCGCCGTCCACGACCGGAATCCGGACATTCGCAAGGGTGCAGCGGAAGCCCTGAGCCTGCTGGGGGTGAAGGACAACGCTCTCGAGTCGCTCGCCCCGATGCTCAATGACCACGACGTGATCGTGCGGGTGGCGGTGGTGGCCAGTTTAGGCGACTTCAAGGACCCCCGGGCTCTTCCCCTCTTGAAGAAAGCATTGCAGGATCCCGTTCCCGAAGTCGATTTTTCCGCCGCCAAGGTGCTCTACCAACTTCACGACCCGGAGGGAATGAAGTTTCTTCTCGACGTGGTCAACAAAGAATCCAAAGCCTCCTCGGGCTATATCAGCAATGAGAAACGCACCGCCTTGCGCATGTTGCACACTCCCACCAAGCTTTTCATCTTCATCGGAATTGAGGCGGTAGGCTTCGCCCCCGTGCCGGGCCTGGGGTTCGGAATTTCTTCCGCGCAAGGCATCATGTCGGCCTCCGACTCTTCCGCCCGGGCCGCCTCGCTGCTGCTGGTTGGAAGGTCGCGCGATCCGGCCCTGACCAATGCGGTGGGATCAGCCATGTCGGACAAGGATTGGTCGGTGCGCGCCGCCGCTGCCCACGTGGTGGCGATGCATCCCTTCCCGGAATTCCGCGAGAAGTTGATCCCCATGCTGGAGGACAAGAAGGATGCCGTGCGCGTTCGCGCCGCGGCGGCGTATATCCGGCTGCAACCCCCAGCGAAGACGCCCCCGGCGAAGAAAGGCGCCCCTCCACATCAACCGCGGACCACGGGGTGAAGCCGCTGGGTGGACTCCGGTTTCGTAACGGATGGCTTAAGGCGTCAGGGTCACCGCCCCCGCATCTTCATGACCCTGAATCAGCATGCGGTAGCCGCCGGCATCTCGTCGGAGTATCAAATCGTGAGGTTCTTTGACGCGCAGGATGATCTTCCCGTCCCGTCGCAAGTCGCCGCACTGGCCGCAGGCGAACTTCTCCACGCGTCCCGCCGGATCGACCTTGAGGGCGACCACTCCCACGAAGCTGCCGGTGTAGATGTGGCCGGCGATGTTGAACTGAGAGTCCTTCGGCTGGTTCTTCTGTATCGAAGCGAGATCGGTCCGCAGCATCGAACCGTCTTCCAGCATGGAGCCGTCCGGTGTAAGGTCATCCTTCGAAATTCCGAGCTTTCCCAGCAGCGCAGGATCGAAGTGATCCACGCGCGCCTGAGCGGCGATCGTTGCCCACTGGTCCGTCACCTCGTGCCCAACGAAGTCCCGCGTGGCCGAACCCTCCGTCATCAGCGGCCCTCCCGCGCGTGCGTAGCGATCCAGGAAGGCGAGCGTAGAGGCCTTGGAATATTGTGGATAGAGGTAGACCATGGCGCGGAACCTATGGCCGCTGAGGACGGGGTGGTTGTTCGCGTCCAGCGTCAGCGCGCCGCTGTCGATAACATCACTGGGAACGACTGCGCACCGGTATCCGGCATCCCAGACCTGCTGCACCTTGCCTTCGATGTCGAGGCTGCCATTCACGTCGTACAGGTTCCGCGCGGCCTGGTCGGGAAACCAATTCAACTGTGCCGGCATGCCAAAAACGATGAGCAAGGGGAGGTTGGGCGCCGCCGGATCGAACTGATTCAACAGCCGGATTTTTCGTTCCACCGGATTGATCACCGAGAGGAACGGCTCAGTGGAAAGGTCTCTTCCCCATCGGCCCGTATCATTGTAGCCGTGGTAGTGAAGGCGGGCATCATAGAGGGCATCACGCATGGCCTTGGCAGCAAATGGGGGGATATCCCAACCGTAATACTGGTCGTACATGATCTTGCCGGGATGCGAGACCAGCAGTCCCATGCGCAGGGGAAGAGACAGGTCTTCGTCGCTCTGCCCGTATTGCCTGGGAATACGCCACCAATTGATCCCGGTCGCCCACGCCTCGTCATTGGTGAGGTGATTGTGAAACGTATCATGGATGCCGGCAAACACCTGTTCGCCAAACAAGCGCCGCGAATACCGATAGACTTCCTGCTCGATCCGCAGCGGGCCTTCGCGAAGGTGATCCCAGTATTCGTCGATGGCACGGATGCGCACCTCCGGGTGGCCTGTGGGGCTATAACGCATGTTCAAAAGCGTCTCGGCGAAGTTCAGCTTTCGATCTCTCTGAAACGTGGCAGCAAAAGCCTTGCCGCCAAAACGGTCCCGGAAGTTTCCCTGCAACGGATGCGGGACGCTCATATACCCAAATTCGTCAAGAGCCGTGCCGTCCAAGGGGATGTCACGATACTGGTCAAGCCGGTGATGGATGAGGGAAATGAACGCCTCACTGAACAAATCCAAGGTGTCATATGTGTTCTCAACCATGATGTAGGCGGTCAGCCCCGCCGTGGAGGAGTTGCCCAGCAGTCGAACCTGAACGACACCCGGCGTGGAGACTTCCAGATGGGCCTTTTCCGTCACGTCCTGCAACGATCCGGGCGCGTACTGACCATCCGCCGTTTTCCGGAAGATATAGACGCGGAGAAGATGACTTTCCACGGGCTTTCCGTGGCGCATTTCATCCCTGAGCAGGGCAGAGCCTTCCCCCTGGGCGTCGAGGGTCACCTCGGCTTCCGCGATCGTAGTTTGATCGTCGAGCGTGGTCTGATTTTCCAACCGGTCACTTTGTGAGCCGCTCCTGGCCAAGGCGATCTGGAGGCCGATTTTCAACCCATGTTGATGCGCCACCGCCACCAACCTGGCGATGCCATCGTGGGTGCGCGGGTCGAAGACGTTGGTTCCCATGCGGGGAGTCAGGAATGCCAGGGTGAACGGCGAGTCGCGCTCGAGGTGTTCCACATCTTTCACGTACTGCTCATCCTGCAAAGTTTGAGGCGTCAGAAACCAGTACAGCAGTTGGGGATAGTTGGCATTGGGCATCGCGTCCACGAAGCGAATGCTCACTCCACGCGATTCAGGCGCCTTCTGGGCAACACCCACAGACCAGCTTGCGGACGCCAAGGTCGCGATGCAAAGGCAGGCAATTCGAAAAGGGCGGTGGCGATTCAGCCGGCAACTCCGGCCAACGAAGACTTGTGCGACCCTTCGAGAGTGAATAGGCATGCCCCCTCTATCATTCAACTTGTCGTGGGTGTAATTGGGCAGGTGGGCTCCGTGGATTTTCAATTATTCCGGACCGTCAAAATCCTGTGGGTGACGTATTCGGCGCGCAGGGGGCCGTGGGGCACTCCCGAAGTTTTCAGGAGCAACTCGAAATAGGGTAAGTTGGTTTCCTGAGGGCCCAGCTTCAAGTAATCACGAAGTTTGGAATCAAGGTCAGCGCTGGTGAGGAATTCCCCCCCCGCCTGCGTTCCTTCACCGCAAGTTCCGCCGAGGATCAAGCCGCTTCCCGATCGGCTAAGATTCGGCACAAACGACAGGAGGCAATAAGCCTGCAGTAGGCCCGCCGGCCCGACCTGGTTGCAATAACGCGCCGATTCCCCCGGCAAGGGTTTGCTGTTCACATAGCAGCTTATGTCGGAATCGAACTCGCGACTCTCACGGAAATTCCCCAGGGGAGCGAAGAGTTCTCCCCAGGGATTTGAGCACGTGCTCCCCACGAGTATGAAGTTGTTTGACCTGAGGTCTTCAATCGATATGTCCCGAGCGTAGCGGACTCGGGTGGGCGTCTGGAGCGGAGCCGTGGCACGGAGTAGTCCGGGTAAAATCATTACGTCTGCCACACTCGAGTACTGGCTGCTGGCGACGCGTTTCAGTTCCAGAGTGTTCACACTGTTGATGACCCTGCGGCTGACGTAGTCATCCAGGGAGAATTCCTTGCCCATCAGGCGCTGGAGCAAACACCAACCGCCGTCTGCCGAAACAATGTAGGTCTCGTGTTTCGAGTCGAACAACCGGGACAACAAGACATTCTGGGACGCCGCGCCTTTTCCTGTTGCCTCCGCCAATGTCGTTTGCAGCCTACGGTTGTCTGTCCATTGCCAGAAGCCGAAGGCCATTGCGACGAACAGCATGCCGAGTAATGAGTAGGTAAGCCCACGGCTGGTCCCATGGGCTGGGGGTGCGAGGGTTGTGTCTCCGTTGGTGGCCAGCTTGCCTGGCGTTTCCGCAGCTTGCGGCTGAGAAGGGAGGACGAATTCCTTGGCTTTCAGGATGCGAGGCTCGAAAACGGGCACGTAACTGCCCTTGGGGATACGAATCTCCATGGGCTCTTCTTTGCCCGCGCCCGCGAAATACTGTTCCAGCCGTTTCCGCAGCTCCCGCGCTTCGGCACGTACGATGTTGTCATCGCCGGGGTTATAGTCAGCCCGGCGACCGAAGACGGCACAGCCGATGTATTGTTCATGCACTTCTTCAGGATGTTCCTGAAGGGTCTTTTTACAGATAAACAGCAGGAAATCGCGCAGCCGAGCGGACCGACGGAAGTCCTCACTGGCAGCCACCCGCAGCGCCAGTTGCCAACGTTCATCATTGGCAAGCTCTTTATTCGCTTGGAGATCGGGTCCGACGTCTTTAACGGAACTCATGGCTCCTCGGTCGGCTCACACCGTGGGCACACTGTAAAGACACTGTAATTTCACCTTGTCAACTACCTTTCGGCGGCCTAAGGTGGCCACCGCGCCGGGAAGTGTAGCACTGGGCGTAAGGAGATTCAACCCACATCAAGCAAATTTACCGGAAAGTCGTCTGCCCAAACCGCTTTACTGGCTCCGTGGCACAAGCGGAGCATTCCCTCGGGAGGTCTTCTACCCTCTCCCTCCCGACGTCGGGGTATTGCCATGCAGTTCCTGGCAATTCCAGGTTCGTCCGCAACACATCCCGTCCATCCAGCCATTTCAGATTTCAACATGAGGCGCGCCATGGGGAGCACGGGGCTGGCGCCTTTGCACGGCCCCTTGATCCCTGGCGACGGCATCATGGCTGGGGGTTCGGAACCATAACATCGCTTACTGCCTGCCTGCCCAACCATACGATGGCAGGCGATTTCAATCTCAATTTATCAAAGGAGAGGAGAACTCACCTATGAAGTCAGCGAAGTACCTTTGTTTATTCTTGTTATTCCTCTTTATTCTCCCAGTTGCGCTGCTGGCGCAAACCGCCACGGGTTCGATTTCCGGAGCGGTCACGGATCCCAATGGGGCCTCGGTCCCTTCGGCGAATGTGGTGGCCACGCACGTGCCAACTGGGCGGCAATACACCTCAGTGACAACCCAAGCGGGTCTGTACGTTTTTCCCAGCCTCCCCACGGGCCCGTACACTATCACCGTGAAGCAAGCGGGCTTCAAGACATATGTCCAAACAGGCATTGAGGTTCGCGTCCAACTCCGCGAAGTCATTGACGTCAAGCTGGAGTTGGGTACCGTCCAGCAAACGGTGGAAGTCAAGGCATCAGCGCCCGTGCTGGAGACCGCCAACCCCACGCGCGGTTCCGGCATGAGCCCGCAACAAATGGCCAACCTGCCGCTCTGGAACGGCAGCTTGGAACTGGCGAATACCTTCGTGGGCTATATGCCCGGCGTCAATTCCAATAGTGAGACCAGCGTCAACGGTTCCATCGGTCGTGGTGAGGAGATCATGATCGACGGCGCCACCATGGTCAGCCCGGAATCCGGGGGCGTGGTGCTGATCTTCCCCGGCTTTTATGGCTTTGGCGAATTCAAATTAATCACCTCAGGGTTCACCGCCGAGTATGGCCGTGCCGGCGGCGGCATCGTGCAACTCACCACCAAGTCAGGCACCAACCAGCCCCACGGCGCCATGTTCATGAACTTCAAGCGCGACATTTTCGACGCCGTCCCCTGGTCCACTAACCAGAACCCGGCTTGCCGCACTTCCGCTTGCGGTTGGCCAGACACTTTAACGCACACAAAGGCCTTCCGCCCCAAGGAGCGGTACAACGAGGAGGGTGGGTATGCGGGTGGACCGGTGTATATTCCGCACGTTTGGGATGGCCGCAACCGGACCTTCTGGTTCTTTTCTTGGGTCGGTTTTTGGCAGCCGGCAGCAGTCGCCGTCGCCAGCGGCGAGACCGTACCCACGGCGGCGGAGATCCAGGGCAATTTCTCTGCTACGGGGCTCCCCGCCATCTACGACCCTGCCACCAACCCCCGGACGCAGTTTACGGGCAACATCATTCCCACCACCCGTTTTAGCACCATTACCAGCAAGATTCTTCCCTCCATCCCCGCGCCCAATGCGGGATCGGCAGGGCAACTTACCGGGAATTTCGCGTTCAACAACACGACCTTAAACACGGACAAGTCGTGGTCGATCAAGATCGATCATTCCATTCACACGCGGGATCGCCTCGCGTTCTTTATGGTCTATCGCGACACGATCAGCGCTACGAATACGTATTATCCCGGCCCGCTCAGCGACGGCCTGACGAGCAACAACGACACCCTCGATCCGCGTGCCACGGACGACTTCGTGATCAATCCCCACGTCCTGCTGCACACCACTTGGGCGTTGCAGAACGAGCGGCAACGCTGGTTCAACCCGCTCCAGAATGGTTACGGCTCCAAGTGGGGCTTCCCGGTTGCAGTTGGAACCCCGCAGGATGCCTCGCCGATTATCTCCTTTGAGACCGACCTCACGATGGCCTCGGGCGGAAACGGCACAGGCGGCGTGTGGTGGGGCATGAACCAGGGGAAGGTCAACAATGGCCAACAAATCAACTGGACCATGAGCGTCAACCAGCAACTCACCTGGATCCACAACAAGCACGAGTTCAAGATGGGGTGGGACATTCGCCGCCCCCGGACCTCCGGCAATGACTGGGCCGGGTCGAACGGCACCTACCAGTTTTCGCGGGTGCAGACCTCGTCTGTCAGCGGCACCCCCGGCAACGGCACCGGCTACTCCTTTGCCAGCTTCCTGCTGGGGGACGTCGATATTGCCAATGCTAATGTGGCGCCACCCTTCCTGGGCAAGACACGCTATGGCTACCAAGCCGGGTTTTTCCAGGACAACTGGAGAATCCGACCGAACTTAACCCTTAATCTCGGCATCCGGTATGAAGTTCCCGTCGGCTGGCACAATGTGGTGGGCGACTACTCTTCGTTCAGCTTAAGTGCCATCAATCCCCAGGCAGGCAATCTCCCTGGAGCCTTGATCTACATGGGGAGCGGGCCCGACCGCATCGGCCAACTCCGTCCCTATCCCCTCGACATGACCGACGTCGGACCCCGCGCGGGCTTCGCGTGGAATGTCAGACCTAGCATCGTGGTCCGCGGTGGATTTGGTGTTTTCTACGAGGGCTTGGGCAATGGCGGCTGCGGCTGCGAGGACGGCTTCGGCGGCTCCTACGCCCAGAATTCGGATAGCTTCAACCCCGCCTTCCAGTGGGATCCAGGTGGGTACAATCCGAATGCGCCTACGAATAATCCGGGCGGCGTACAGCCACCGGCCGGCTTCAAGGGGGCGCAGCAGATTCCCGGCGCCGATAACTTCAACAGTGGCGTCTACTTTATGGGGCCGCACATGGGGAAGGCGCCTCGTATCTACGAATGGAATCTCACCATCCAGAAAGATTTCCACCAATGGCTGTTTGAGGGCGCCTATGTGGGCAATCGTGGCCACGGGACGAATTCTTCCGTCTACGTCAATACGCTTCCCACTTCCGACCTCTACCTGGGGACGGCGGGACCCACCGGCGACACGAATTTGCTGCAAGCAAAAGTCACCGATCCAAATATCTGCACGTACACCACGGCCATCGGCTGCACCAACGGCGTACCCAATTTGCCTTTCCCAACGTTCATGAATTGGGGCGCAAGCGCGACGCTGCAACAGGCGTTGCGTCCGTACCCCATGGTGGGGACCGTTTATTCTTCCAATTCGGGCGACGGCAGAACTTGGTACGATTCCTTCCAAGGCAAAATCGAACGTCGTTTTGGCAGCCTCAACTTCACCGGGTCGTATGTCTATTCCAAGACGTTGGATATGATGTCCTATCGCCAGATCTTTACCCAGACCACCAACCAAGGGACACAGGATTCCTACAACCTCAAAGACGCCAAAAGCTATATGTTTATGGACATCCCGAACTACGTCAACCTGATCACCAGCTATCAATTGCCGGTGGGCAGGGGCAAGAAGTTCTTCCGTAACGCCAATGGCGTTGTGAACCACCTGGTGGGCGGTTGGGTGTTTGCTGCTGACCAACAGTACCGCAGCGGCAATCTGATTCAGTTGACCAATCCTACCAATACTCTGGGCAACGAACTCTTCTCGACCTTGACCAAGCTCACCCCCACGGGACAAGCGATTCGCACCGGCGTCGCTGCCACGTCGCTGGATCCCAACAACACGAGCAGCCGTTGGTTTACCTTCAACGGGTGTACCTCAAACTGCACCAATGGCTATTCCTCGGCGTTCATTCCGACCCCCGCCTTCAAGCTGGGCGCCCAGTCGATCTACAACAGCCAGTTCCGCCAACCCTGGTACCGGAATGAGTCCATGTCGCTCAATAAGCAGGTCCGTATCTGGGAGTCGGTCCTGATCAACTACCAAGTGAACGTGTTCGACCCCTTCAACCGGACGGATTTCGGGAATATTCAAGGCAATATCTCCTCCGCGGCATTCGGCAGGTCGACGGGCGCTATGGCCGGCCCACGCAACATCACCATGGGTGTCCGGCTGGAGTTCTAAACCACCAGGAAACTCAGGGGGGATCAGGCAATTCCCCCCTGGCTTCCAGTTGAAAGAGTGGATTTACTCGACAGAAATTCGGAACTTCGCTCTGTGTTCTCCTCTGGGCGTCCGTCGGCGCCACGAATCAGGGTGGCAGTGGCAAACCGCTGACGCCCTGAATTCTCGCGGGTGGGTTTGTTCGTCCAGACGATGAGGATCATGGATAACTGTTTTTCGGTCCAGATTCATTTGCTTGGGGGAGATTCTTTTGCGCATTCGAATTTGCCTTTTGGCTCTTCTCCTGGTGATGAGTCGCGAAGCTTGGCCAGCTCAGGGCAGCCCCACCGCGCCGGCTTTGCAGAAGCTGAGTTTTGTTTATGGCCGGGAATATTTTGTCTTGAGGAGCGGGCGCGCCAAGATGATTGTGCAGGCTGACCGCGTCGACCTCGGCCCGGCCTTCACCTTTATACTGGTTGACGCCACGAACCCCTCCCAGACCCACCGAAAAGAAATGGCATTCAATTTCGCGCCCCCCGGGGGCTTTACCTCCAGCGCTCTGCAAGTCGTACTGGGAGGGTATCCGTTCACGGCTCTGGGGAACAGGACGGAGACGCGATGGGTCGATCTGCATGAGATCCCAGCGGTCGAGGCGGTGTGGTGGGCAGGAGGAATCCGCGTCACCGAGCGCATCAGGGCGCTGGGGAACAAGGGCACCTTCCAAAGGTCCATCCAGCTTGATGGTGCGGACCTCGCCGGGGAAGTGAATGTGGAACTCCGGTTGTCGGTTCCGCAGGGAACCCTGCGCGGCGAAGGTTCGATCCTGCTTCAGCAGGGAGAAGGATTTCAATCCTGCCTGGTTTCGATGGGGAAGGGACCGGCAAGGGCTGACGAAGCGAAGGGCCAGCTTATGATCGGCCCCGTCGCGGTTGCGCCGCGCGCCCACGTAACCGTGGAAACGGCGCTTCTCGTGGAGGTCCCGCCAAGCCCCGCCGATGAGGTGCTCGCTCAAGCCCGATCCCTCCAGGCTTCCGGTATGCAGAAAGTGCAAGAGCAGACGAAGCAGGCGTGGGCTACCGCTTCCGTGCTCGCCACCGGCGACAAAACCGTTCAAGAGATTTATGACAAGGCGCGAGTGGGCCTTCCCGGCATGATTTTTGAGGACGGCACCATGGATGCCGGCATTTTTTGGTACGGGAACCAATGGGTGCGGGATAGCTCCAACACCGCCCTGGGAGCCATCCACGCGGGGATGTTTGAAGTCGCGCGCAGTGTCCTGCAGAAAATCCTGACCACCATGATCAACAAAGAAGGCGGGACCATGGTGGCCAGCGCCTTCGAAAAACCGGATATGGAAGAACTCGATCAGATGGGGGTGCTTCTGCACGCCTTGAAAGCTTACGGGGACTGGACCGGTGACGACTCCCTCGTACGCGAACATCGTGCCGCCCTCCTTGCCATGATCGAGCGGCCGCTCCAGCCGCAGTTTCGCGATGCGACGGGCATGGTCCACGACCGGCGCGAGTATTGGGAGCGGAACTTTGACGACGGCTATGAACTGATCTATCAGACTTACGTCGCACTGGGCCTGCGTGACGCGGCCGACATGGCTCCGGCGCTCGGCGCTGAAGCGGAAGCGGGGCGGTGGAAGCAGGAGGCTGACCGCGTTCTCCACGCCGTGCTTTCGGATCCCACCCGCTCGTTGGTGGTGGATGGCCGCCTGATTAAAAGGCGCACGGTGGCCGGCGAAGTGGCGGATTCGCTTCCCACCTGGGCGCACTTCGAGCCGGATATCCCCTCACTGACGGAGACCTACCACCGGCTAAACCCTGATACCGCTTCGGCATTGCCGATCGCGCTGGGGTTAATCGCCCCCCGCTCTGCCATCGCCTCAAAGACTCTCGATGATCTGGAGCCCCTCTGGAACGCCCGCTGGAGCGATGGAGGGTACGGTCGCTATAACGCCAGCTCGGAGCCCGGTACGCCGGGCTCCTGGCCACTGGCGACGTGCTTCGTTCTCAGAGCCCAGCATGACGCGGGGCTATACGAACGCAGCCGGCGAAGCCTGGAGTGGTTGAACACGGTGCCGGGAGGGGGCTCCGGCGCCTGGTTCGAGGAAATACCCTCCCTCTCCTCCCATGACGCTGCCCTCATTCCCTGGGTGTCGGGTGAAATAACTCTCTTTGTGATCTACCACT
>Ga0326728_10003895_pt1 | contig 45200 bp, 33 predicted proteins | sample MB3enrmetagenome_FD_207602 | JGI IMG/M metagenome (GOLD analysis project Ga0326728, IMG submission 207602) | Lab enriched peat soil microbial communities from McLean, Ithaca, NY, United States - MB31MN | ecosystem: Environmental > Terrestrial > Soil > Wetlands > Peat | place: USA: New York...
TTCTCCGAATAGCCGCCAACGGCATGGGGAGCTCGAGGGGAGCGGCTGCGCTCCCCTCGAACGTGATCCGACACGACGGAGGCTGGCGGGACTTTTTGCTCCTGCAAAAAGCCCGACAGACTCCTAGCCGAAGTGTCGGTCTTAGGGCCGTCATGGGACTGCGCATTCCGGACACCTCGGACAGGAGCCCGCTCTTTGCCGGTTGAAGGCGAGACGACGCACATGTTATTGGCGGACACGACAAGGGGCGCGCATTTGGATGCTGTCGACCAATCAGGTGAGGGGTTTTACTCGGATGGTGAGTCGGCGTCGTGTCGCCGCGCTTGCGTTGACGAGCGCCGTCGTGAGTTGCTCCTCGCCGCTCGAAACCGGACCATCCCTGCATGCGACACTCGGAAGCCACGGGGCGAGCTGCACGATCGAGAACAAGAACCCCGGTTATTGCCTGAGCTGGAGCGTCATTAGCTCGTTCGATCTCAAGGGAGTCCTGCTGCGTGTGGGAGACATGCGCATCGACGGAGAGATTGTGGTGGGGGTCAAGACCAAGAATACGCCTGTCAACCTGAAGCCGAATTGGCCGCTCGAATTTCCCATCGCGTTTCAAACTCCGAGGCCTGAACGCGGACGTAAGGTCAGCGTTCGAATCGTCGCCCGGACCGAGCGAGGCGAGTACTCGGTCGCGGGCGAGTGCACGATCGATTCAGCCCCGCTCGATAACGCGGGTTCGTGCGATGGTCTATAGCGCCTCCCCGCTCGCTGTTTGCGCGCTGTTGGCCATCCCCATCGCTTTTGGCTGCGCGGGAACCGCTCACAGCGGAGTGGCCGGCGTGGCGATTCGTTGCCTCGCAAACCTCACGGATATCGCGAACAACGAATTGTCGATTAAGGTAGATGCCGAGAGAACATGTCGCGCACTGGGTCCTGCGTCCTTCGCTTCGGCGGGTGCGTGGACTCGTGCGGAGGTCCTCGACGATCTCGGTCAGCTCGACTCATCCCGTCTTCGTGTCCTCTTCTATGCGGGCCACGGAGCCCGAAGCGACCATGGCGGCCCAAACTCGAGGGACGCTGCTGCGTGCGGCGCCGGCGTCGTCTCCCGGTGCGGCACGCAGGGCGTGGCGCTGAGAACGGCAGACAACCAGGTCCCATGCTCTCCGTTGTCTGCGGGAGATCTCTTGGGCGCACTCGCGCCCGAAACTTGCGGTGTCGCAGCCCGGTCGAATGGAGCCGAATCGCGGACATCCTCGCGCAACTGGGGAGCACTCCTTCTGAACACATGCGATTCGGGATACACGGAGTTGTGGAAGGCGAAGCGTCCGCTGGCGCTTCTGGCAGCTGGGTACGGTGAGGTCGCCTCACGAGCGAGTCATCAATCGACGAATTCCGCATTCGGTGAGGCCCTTGCCGCCGCCCTCGAAGGCGCCGCCGACCAAGACCCCATCGGCAACTGCGACGGCGTGGTGACCGACGAAGAGGCCGCGCGATACGTCTCGGAGAAGTTGCGGGCAGCCGAACTCGACGTGGACGAGCGACGAGCCTGGCCAATGCCGGTATTCAAACACAATGTGGACTATCCGATTCCTCTATCACGTCATGCGGCGCCGGTAGGGTGCTCGATCGATGCCAGCGCCATCGCCCAATTGCCGCAACCGTTGAGGGAGTCCGAAGGCGCTTATCGTCTTTTCCTCCGCGATCAGCGCGACATCGGCGATCTGCAGCGCCGATTCGTTCTCGTAGGCGGCAATCAACTCGCCGATTCGGTGCGCATGGACTACATCGCCAGGCTCGCGGAGTTGGGTTCGCGGCTCGGATGGCAAGTCGTCGATGCGCGCGACCTCGACGAACAATCCATTCGCCAAGCGTCCCGCGCGACCACGTTCATCGATATCCTCGCCGTGCGTTTCGACAACTCGGCGTTCGGTGGTTTGTTCGCGGAGCTCACTCGCCCGCGAGACGAATCGGTCCTGTGGGCCGAACGCTGGCCGTCCGCACCGAGCCCCGCGCGTGCCCGGATTGGCGCCGAGGCAATGGCACGGCGACTTCCCAGATCCTTCACGTTGCTATCCGTCGACTCCGCGTGGATTGTGCGAGCGATCGGTCCAATTCCTTCTCGTCCCCTATCGGCGGTCTCATGGACGGACTTCATCCGCCAAGCGACGCCAATGGGGCACCCGATCGCACTCGACAACCTTCCATCCGTCGCTTGCCCCGGCCTTGTGGGCCAATGCTTCTCCCTCGGCGACGATCACATTCAAGAGGACCACGAACAATGGGTCATCCTGTCGCAGTGAAGCTATTGACAGGGCTGCTTTTCGTGGCCCCGCTTCCCATCTTGCTGCTCTTGTGGTCATCGGAGGCCCAGTCGGCTAATTGCAGTGATCTCGTCAGACTCGAGAAGCAGGCCGCCGAACTCGCTCAGCGCCACCAGCAGCGACACGACGAACTGAAAACTTGGACGGATGAAGTGGCCGAAGCGCTCCGCTCATGCGCGGATCCGAATGTACGTTTCGACTTTCTCCGCAAGTCGGATGTCAGTGACCTCATGGCGCGTCGAGTTCGCGCAGCCCGACCCCGTTCCGATTCTTCGAAAGCCGGGGCCTCAGGGGCAGGCGCTTCAGACGCCGGGGCTTCGGACGCGACCCCGTCCTCATCACAGTCGTCCAGGCCGCATCATGGGCCCGTCAATCAGGATGCGGGGCGACCAACGGATATCGAAATCGATGCGGGTGGACAAACGGATATCGAACTTGTACGCGAGCGCGCGGTCGGGAACATGCGCATCGCAGTCGCAGCTTGCGGCTCGGTCGCCAATTGTCCGCCCGACTTGAAGAAAAGGGCGATCGACTCCCTTCGAGACTACATGCGTCTACTCCTGGCTCCCGCAACGCCGACCCAGGCCATCGCCAAATTCGCCGACGTGCTTTCCGTTGTCGGAGATTCTGTCCTACGCACGTCCCCGGACGAGATCGACGCGGCAATGGCGATTGCCAACCAACTCTCCCCTCTCGGTCGCGACAGCCCTGGAATAGAAAGCCTTTCGCCCGAAGTGCAGGCGGTTCTCGCCGATCCTCCTTCGCCGACCAGAAACCGTCGACTTCTCAGCGTGCTGCTTGATCGGGCGAGATTGCCGGATGCCAGACAGGCATTCAGCCCAAATCAGTTGGATCAGCAGCACGTCGACGCAATTGCGAACACGGCGCAATCGATCCGCGAGATCGAGCAACGTGTAAAGAAGGGATTCATTCACACGATCCTCGTGGATACTGAGCACGTGCCCGTGACTCAGACGGTCTCCGGGCAATCGTGTCCCCTCCGGGACCGCTTGCAACAGGGCGCACAGGCCCTTCTCACAAAGCCGGTGGGGGCGCCTCCCGTAACCATTCGACGGAGCACATGCCCTGCCGGCCGGTGCGACGTCGCGCTCGAGTTTCACGTAGAACATTGTGTTCATCCATCCGATCTCTCCCTCGCGAAGGACTGCCTTCGGCTTGCGCTGGCGGTTCCGGGGGCCACGAATGAAGGGGCGGCGCAGCGCCCTCTCGACCAGTGTCCGGACGAGACGGTCGTAGCCTCTCTCGTCGGAGATGCTTTTGCGGGATTCACGAAGATTCTGGATGTCCTGGACAAGTGGGCGGTTAATCGCGCTTTTGCGTCGAAGGCGGATCTGCGCATCGTCGACGTGACAAGTGCGACCCTTCCCCAAGCGCTTCGCGGGAGAGGAATCGCAATTGAGCCGTCCGACCAAAAGCAACTTGTAGACGCCATACGACATGCCTTTGCCGAGATTGCCTACCGCGGCACCGGAAGCGCTTCGGCCGAATTGCGAAGCAATCAGGTGCGTCTGGGCTGGACAGTTTCCGACGACAAGGCGATGAACGTAATCGTGTTTCATCACTCACCGTCGGGACAGGACGACAAGCTGCTCGAGTTTCGACTCGAGGCCGAGCAACTCTCCACCGTCCCCTCCGAGCTGCTTGCCGATCGCATAACGCATCGGGTGGTGAGATATTACGAAAACGAATTGACGCCTTGCTCACCACGCTTCGCGTCCCCCGCTTGGTCAGTCCTCCTGGCAGGGTTGCCGCACCTAGCCGACTGCGATACGAGCAACGATTCGAAGGCGGTTGGGTTGGCGGGTGTCGACGCAGCGGCGATGATCGGCGCGGGAGTCTTGGCGCTCTCGGGATTCGCGGAGCGAAACCAGTACTCGAGCTCTCATTCGCAATCGGACCTCGACGTATCGCGCGGGCTGTATATCGGGTCTTTTGTCTCGCTCGGTGTCAGTCTGTTTGCGAAGTCGTTGTCCTTTGCGTTTTGGGGGATATAAGATGGCGGACGCCGACATAGGGACCTGGCAATTCGCCCTAAGCATTGTGAAGGAGATTGTACCGTGTGCAAACGATATCATACGGCGCCTGTGGAAGAATCATCCGTGGGCGCTAATTGCGACATGTTGGATCCTCCATGCTGTCTTTGTGTTTGATTGTGATCCAGGAGTTCTCCTCCGATCACGCTGGCCGCTAGGCCTATTTCCGATGCCGCTTGCAGCGACAATACTTCTTGCCGTCCGCCACTCGTGCCCCATCAATACACATACCAAGAGACGCTTGCGCAGGTCGTTTCTTTACGCCGGTGTCCTCGTCTTGGGCTTCTCGACGTGGTACTGCTATATCGGTGGTTGGGAGGCCCAGCTAGGACAGCTACTCCTGCTCGTTGTTGTCTTGACGACGTGGACAATCGTGAGTTGTTCGGATAGACCAGCGAGGCGGCGCATCCTACACTCTTGTTGCATCGTTGGGGCCGACGTTCTCGCGGTTGTCGTTATTGCCGGGTGTACCTTTTTGCCTCGGCGGGCGAATTATTGGACTGCTCCGCTATATTACTTTTCGGTCAGGGGTCTGGACCTGTCGGAACTGCACGCACCGGGACGGGATTTGCGCAATCTCGACGCTGCGCACGGGAAACTCGATTTGTCGAAGGCGAACTTGTGTGGCGCCGACCTGCGGCACGCGCACCTGGAGAATGCACGTCTCGACGGCGCCAACTTATGCGGGGCGAAGCTAGACGACGCGCGTCTTGGCGTTATGAACGGTGGGACGCTGTCGGGCGCAACAGCTTCTAGGACTCGGTTCGAAAGTCTCCATGGAGTCGATGTTAGTGGCGCTGATTTGAGTATGAGCTACGTCACGCAACCGATGCTCGAGGTGGCGCATGGGGACGACGAAACCCGGCCACCGCCAACTATGTATGTTCATTGCACGTGCACGGTCTGCAATGGCGAAATACCCTATGCGGTGCGCGGCGGCTCTGTCTGCAGAGATGCCGGCATGGCGAAAGGGGCTCCGTGTCAATGCGAATGATTGGAACGCATGGTCGTGCACTCACAATGTTAGGCGTTGTCGGACTGTCTTCATGCTGGCCGGAGCCCGACGGGGGATGCGCCAGCCAGTGTGGGGATCGTTGCGTGGACGTATCGATCGATCCCGACAACTGTGGAGGTTGCGGGAATGCGTGCGCGTTCGCCAACGCGTACGCCGGCTGTTCGAGCGGTACATGTTACCTCGCAGCCTGCAAACCTGGCTTCGTCAATTTGGACGGCAGCTGGGCCAACGGTTGTGAATGCGTTGAGACCAATGGCGGAGTGGAGATCTGCGATGGCGTCGACAACAACTGCGACGGGATTGTTGATCAACAGTTGACCGCAGGGGGTTACGTGTCGGTCTGCGATTGTTCTGACACTGCCTTGAGTCTGACGTCGGCGCAAATGGATCAAGATGAAGCCCATACGTCGTGCACGACCGTGTTGTGCGACATGGGGGGAGCGCCGGAATCCACTCCAACGATGACATTTTGCTGCGACGCCACGGGAGCGTGGAGTCAATGCCGGTACTCCGTAGTCGACTTGAACTCCTTCGACGCGGACAGCGACGGAACCGGGGTACTCCAGGTTGTCGTGGATCTTTCCGCAGCGGTACCAGGTCTTGGGCTGGACCTCTGGTACGGCAACTATCCCAGGCGCAAGAAGCTCCCGATCCTGACCGGGCAGGAGACACCGTCCGTCGGGTCCGGTCGAATCGTCAAGTATTTCGTCCCCGAGGATGCCGTGTGTCCAGCGTACCAGCAGTCGGACCTAGACTCTGGCGCCTTTGCAAACTTCCCCAGCGACTGCGTTCCCGCGACGGTGTCCTGGAGTTGCAGCGGAGGCAAATGGGCCACACTCGGACCGGACTGCGCATTCGACTATAGTAGTTCGATTGTCTATCTCACCGCGGAGAGCTGCAGCGAGACCGTCAGCGCAACGGCGAGCATTGTCGGGCTCTATTATTATGCCAGTTCTTCCACGTGCTGGTGCCTCAAGGGGTCAGCATGCGGAGGCAATCATGTCTGCGACACGTCGGCGGGTGTGCCCGCTCCGTTTTGCAGCGCTTCGAACGCGCGATGCGCGGGAATATGTGCCGACCCTGCCTCCGTGGCACCATGAACGAGGTCGAAGGACGACCGTCAGCGGGTCGCATCTCGTCGCAACATGCATTGCGCTGCAAGCGGACAGCCAAGGGCGTCTGGCAGGAACGATGTGCCCGTGATCTCCTCGCGCGAGCGAGAGGGTCCCGATGCAGCGGAGCCGAGACCAGTGGGCGAAGATCGTCGAGATGTTCGAGCACAATGGCGAGACCCACGAGGCATTCTGCGCGCGGCCGCACCTCCCAGTCTGGTTGTTTCTCTATGGGTTCGTCGGACGCCGAGGGAATCGAAGCCGGCACCCCCTTCACTCCGATTCCTCTGCCGCCGCGTCCGTCTCGAACGGAGCCGTGCGCGCGCGACCTTTGTCGTCCACCGAAAGCAGCTGCTCGACACGCTTGTCGGCAGCATCGAGCCGCGCCTGAGAGAAGCGCGAGAGCTTGATGCCCTCTTCGAAAAGGCGCAGCGATTCTTCGAGCGATAGATCGCCCTGCTCCAGCGTCTGCACAATCTCGGAGAGACGACGCATGGCAGATTCGAACGTGGACGTCTGGGTCTCACTCTCGGAAGCCGGCCCGGACAGCGAAGGGCGTTCGTTCATGGGGTGTGAGCGTCGTACGGACCCATCGCCGGCGCAAGTCGCACCAACGCGTCGCCCATGGCAAGGCCCGGGACCAGGGCATATCCATCGTCGTCGAACGCCACGGGCACGCTGCGCCCATCGGCGTCCACGATCGTTGCGGTCAGGCCAGCGCGGGGCGGTGACGTCTCGCTCGGGACCGCGCGGAGACAGGCAACCTCGCGCCCGGCGTCCTCAACCGCATTCTGACCCGGAGCGTCACGCCGGGCGAACCCGCGCACGACAGAATCCGGGTCGAATCGGGCGGCTTGCGCGAGCAATCTCGTGGGTTCCGTGTCGCGGCCATTCCCTGCAACCATGGCCAGCGAGCGGACCATCGCACGCCGCGCGCGCGCGTCAGACTCGTACTTGTAGGCGCTGACGAGGCGACCGACCGCGTCTCCGAAGGGCGCGTCCCCAAGGGCTCGCGCGACTTGGGCGCGCATGACGGGGTCGAGCGACGCGTCGACGGCCACACTTCCTCCGAGCCCGCGATCCCCGACACGGCGAACGAGTGCCCGCGCGGCGACCAGCGCATCGGCCCGACCCGCCCGCACCCGATCCACGAGGGTTTGCGTGCTCACGAGCGCTTCGGCTTCCCCTCCGACGAGCCCGGCCGAGAGGACTTCGCGAGTGACGGCGTCCGGCTCGGACTCGCGATGGGCGAGGAGCACGCGAGCGGTGGGTGCGTCGAGTCGACCGAGCGATCCGATGGCTGCGGCGCGACGAACACGCGGGTCCGGATCGGCAAGAGCTTGGGCCAGCGGGCGCAGGCCGAAGCCCACCAGCGCCTGGACAGCGACCGCGCGATCCATCGCGTCACGGGATTCGGCGAGCGATCCGACGACGGCGTCGAGCCGAGAACTGGTCTCCCCGCGCCAGGTTCTCCGGATGTAGTAGGCGCGACCTGCGTCGCGGCGTGTGGCCACGCGCGCCCCAAGCGTCTCGATGGCACTCATCGCCAGCGGACTTGGAGACCGCGCGAGCGCGCAGAGCGACGCACCTCGGAGCTGTGGGTTCGTCATCAGGTCGGCCAGCGCCGCGACTGCCGACGCCCCCGCTTGTCGCCCGAGAGCGCCGACCGCAGCGTCGCGCACTTCGGGAGGCTCTGTCTCTGACGCCCGCGCCACCAGCGCGCGAGTGACATCGTCTCCCTGCACGTGGCGCGCGAGTTCGACGGCTCGCAGAACAGTATCGTCTCGGCCGAGGAGTACAGCGACGGATTTCGCGGCATCGCCATCGCCAAGCCGAACGAGGACCTCTGCCGCCGCCAAGCTCACACCCATGTCCGGGTCTTCGGGTGCCTCGCGCGCGGCGACGAGCGCCCGCGAATCGCCGAGTGCGGCGAGTGTCACAAGCGATGCCGCTCGGGTCGATTCATCGCTCGACCCGAGGCCACGCTCGACGAGCGAGATCAGGCGCAAGTCTCCGATTCGACCGACGAGTCCAATCAACGCCGGAGTGAGCAAAGCCTGTCCGCGAACAAGCATGTCGCGCGGAGGTTCGATCGCCAGTGCCTCGATCGCAGGGATCTGTCCAGGTCCCTCAGAGCTCGCAAGTGCGACCAGGGCGTCTTGTGCACTCGGATAGGCGGACCTGGCGAGCGCGAGGGCGGCGACCTTTCTCGCCAGGAGGATCCGCGCGGCCGCCTGCTGGTCGTCCGCGTCGTGGTCCTGGGCGAGCGCTCCGTAGGGGTGCAACGAAAAGGTCTGCGTGCGGGCCCCGACCACCGACACGAGGGCCGCGCGAGCAGATGCCTGATCGAGGAAACCCGAGAGCGCGCGAACCGCGGCGAGCAGCCCCCTCGGATCCGTGCGGGCGGCTCCGTCGACGGGCGTGTGAGGTTCGAGCGGATCGGACCGCGGAGAGACAGTCCGAACCAAGAGCGACAGCGCCTCAGGAGTCCCGATGTCAGCGGCTCGCTCAATCCCGCGCAATCTGTCGACCGGATCCGGGGACCGGAGCAGGCGAATCGCAACGTTCAGCCCGAAATGGTCGGCCAATCGCGAGGCTCCGGCGTCCGGCCCGGTGGCGATCCGCGCAGAGGGAACGTGCCCTTCGTCCGAGGCGCGCGCCGACGAAACCGCCGTGACCAGCAGCGCGAGCGGCACAAGGCGCATGGTCATCGCCGCAGAGCGGGTCATGTCACTTCGCTCCGGACGCAGGACAACCGTTGCGCGTCCGCTCGTTCGAGGCGACACCCGGCACCAGGGGACACGCGTCATCGACATCGAGCACGCCATCGCTGTCTGCGTCGTCCTCGGGACATCCGTCGTCGTCCTGAATTCCGTCGTGATCCTCAGGCAGTTCCGGGCATTGATCCACGTCGTCCGGAACGCCGTCTCCGTCGCTGTCATGGGCGCGAGGCGCCCACCCCAAGGTCACCACCCCTTCGAACATCGGCACGCCGACCGCGTCATCCAACCCGACATCCACGCCCGCGAGCACGTAGACGTCTCGCGAGTGCAAGAGGGCGATGCGATCGTCAACCGCCAGGAGCACGGGCGACAGAAGGGAGGCTCCCGGTGCTCCCAGCCCAAACGGAGCGACTGGCCCGGCAGGCAGCGCGCCGTGTACGGCAAACTCCCAGCTCTGTGCGTCGGACCCGTCGAGACCCGGAAACAGCGCGCGGGGGCGAACGACAAAACCGAACGTCCAGGGGATCGACTGGCCAAATCGGACGGCGTCGACTCCGTCTTGTGGCCACTCGCGCTCCACGGTTCTGACGCGAACACCGAGCTGCGCTTGCACGGCGCCGACCCCAAGCGCCACCTCCGCGGCGACTCGCGCCGACGCCGTGACCGCCCCCTCGCCTTCGAACCCGTTTCGATCGCCCGTGGGGAGCGTTACATCGCCGAGCAGCGCCAGGCCAAACCCTCCGCGAAGGCCTTCTCGCTCGTTGCCCACGACCGTCACCTTCCCGAGCAGACCGATGTCTCCCAATCCCCCGCGGTCCACCTGGCCTCGGTCGACGACACTCGCGGGGAGCGACCCCGTTCCGTCCTGCCAGAGAAACGCCGGGACATCGACTCCAACGGCCACGCGATCGCCGAGACCGAGGCCCGCGACAATGTCCGCCGACAACCGATGTCCAACGGGGCGAGACATGACACCCCCGGTCGTCGGGTCTCGCAAAAGGACGGGAGCCTGCGCATAGCGCAGCCACGCTCCGACGTTCCACTGCCACGGACCGGGTGCCGCCATCGGCTCGAGCACGAGACCCGCGCGCGGATCGGAAGAGGGCCGAAGCACCCGCGTGTCGAGCGATGGCTCGGCGATCGCCGGTGATGCGAAAGCTCCGGTTGTGATCAGGCCCCCCAGCACCGTCGTGATGAGCCGTCGCGGTGTCATCCGGCGACCGCCATTCTCTCAGTTCGCGGCGGGGATGTCCGGCAAAATGGAATCGATCGCCAGCGGAGAACGACGCGCTGTCATCCCCTCGCCGAATGCGACTCGGTGGCTTGCCTGCCACCGCTTGACGGCGCCGCTCATGATCTCCCCGATGAGGGTGCGGTAGTCAATCCGGGCGCCGTTGGCGATGAGGCACAGATCGCTGTAGTCGGGCGTCAGCCCCGGAAGTGGATTGACCTCGATGACGTACACTCGCCCCTCTGGCGTCAGGCGCAGGTCGATCCGCGCGACATCGCGGCAGCCGAGAGTCATGAACGTCGTGCGGCACGTCCGCTCGATCGCACGCAGCTCTTCTTTGCTGAGCGAGGCCGGGCACTCGTAGCGAACGTGTCGCTGCCACTCTTGTTTGCACGCATAATCGTAGACCGGTCGGTCCCGTTGCGTGAGAAAGACCACCTCCATCGGCGGCAGCACGCGCGGACGGCGCTCTCCCAGGAGGCCGACCGTGAACTCTCGCCCGGCGATGTACTCCTCGACGAGCGCGGGCTGTCCGTACCGTTCGATGAGCTCCCGCGCGCGCTGCCTCAGCTGGGCCTCGTCGTCGCACACGCTCTTGCCCGAAATGCCTTTGCTCGTCCCCTCCTGGTTCGGCTTGACGATGACCGGAAAGCGCAGAGGGCGCAGTTTCTCTCGCCCGGTCGACATCACCTGAAATGCGGGAGTGTCGACGTCGACGAGCAGGCGCTTGGCGAGTGCCTTGTCGAGACAGATGGAAAGGGCTGCGGAATCGCTGCCCGTGCACGCGACGCCGAGAAGCTCACAGAGGCTCGGAACCTGCGCCTCGCGATTTCGACCGGCCATTCCCTCGGCAATGTTGAAGACGAGGTCGACGTTCGAGGCGTTGAGCGCACGCGGGAAATCGGTCGTGGCTTCGAGTGGCACCACGACATGGCCGTGGCTTTCGATCGCACGACTGATCGCCAGGATCGTTTCGGGCGCGTCGTACTCGGCTTCCCGATCGTCGCCGCCATTCGACTCGATGCGCTTCATGTTGAACGCCAGACCCACCCTCAGATTCGTGCGTTTCGCGCGAGGCGACCGCGGACGGGCTGCATCGAGCAGAGCCGAAAGCCCGCAACGCTTCGCCGCGGAGCGCAAGATCGCAAGCACCATCGCGTCGTGGTCGACACCCACGGCACGGGCCGCCACGCTCAGCGAGCCGTGTGGATCCAAGCTCGGAATGGCTGTCGCGCTCAAGAACCAGACTCGCCCATCGCACCCGACTCGGAAATCGAACGCCGCCACATCGCGCAGCGACAGGGCCGAAACTGCTCGCTGCGTCAAGTCGTGCAAACGCGCCGAAAGCTCCGGCGAAATGTCGGCGGGCGCCTTGCGGAAGAGAGCGTGCGAGTCGATGCAAGCCAGGCGGTAGTCGATCACCTCGACGCGGCGCGGATAGTGGGGGTCGATGCGAGTCTCGACCGCGGGCAATCTCGGCAGCCCCTCGATGTGCACGAGGCGAACGTCGAGCCCAGGGACGTATTCTTCCACGAGCGCCCCGTCCGGATACTTGGCGAGGACATTCTCGAGGATGCACCCGAGGGCGGCGGGAGTTTGGACCACGCTCTCCGGGTCGATTCCCTTGCCCGAGCCCTCGAAGTTCGGCTTGACGATCACCGGAAACTGCAGGCCGTCGAGCGCGCCCGACTTGAGAGCCGCGGAAGCGACGAAGCATCCGCGTGGAGTCGGAACGCCCAAGTCCGCGAGCTGTTTCTTCGTCAGCGCTTTGTCGAGCGTGATGCAGAGGGCATAGGCATCGCTTCCGGTCGATGGCATGCCGAGCTCCTCGAAAAGCGCCGGGTAGAACGCTCGTCTCATGCGGCCGCGGTGGCCCTCGGCGAGATTGAACACGATGTCCGGCGCGAACGCTTCGAGCCGCGTCACCAGCAGCGATGCGGGCCCAGTGACCTCAATGGGCTCGACGTCGTGTCCGGCGCGGCCAATCGCCTGCGCAATCGCGCCGATCGTTTCCTGCGAGTCGAATTCCGCCTCTTCCTCGGAGTTCGTCACTCGGAGGTTGTGCGTGAGGGCCACTCGCATCGTTATTCGGCGTCGCCGCCGACAGCCCGCAGCAAAGGCGGTAGATCGTGAGCCATACGCAGGCGCTTGGCCTCGAGGTAGGATGCCGAGTACGCGTTCGGGGGAATGACGACGGGGATTTGCCCAAGGACCTTGACGCCCAGCCCGCGCAGCGCGCCGATCTTGGCCGGATTGTTCGTCAAAAGGCGCACGCTTCGAATGCGAAGGGCATCGAGCATGTCGCGTGCCGCACCATAGCTTCGGCCATCGTCCGGTAGTCCAAGGCACCGATTCGCATCGACCGTGTCGTATCCCTTGTCCTGAAGCGCATAGGCACGGATCTTGTTTACGAGGCCGATGCTCCGACCTTCCTGGCGCAAGTACAGTACGGCCCCCTTTCCGGCGTGCGCCACCGCGGCCATGGCAGCTTCGAGCTGGTCCTTGCAGTCACACTTGAGCGACCCAAACACTTCGCTGGTGATGCACTCCGAGTGCACCCGTACGAGAACGTCTTCCTGATCGCGAACATCGCCGAACACAAGCGCTACGTGGTCTTGTCGCAGGCCGTCTGCGTCCATGTCTTCCAATGCGGAAAACACGTGAATCGCGAACTTGCCGTGACGCGTCGGAAGGGCAGCTTCGGCCATCCACTTCGCTTGCCCCTGCTGAGGCCGTGTCATCCCACGGGGGGAGTGCATCTCTATCTCCAGGTTCGTTTCTGCCCTCGGGAAAGGTTCCGTTCAGGCGACAATCAAAAGGTAGGTGCGACGCGACCGAACGTCAAACCGGCTTCTTCGTCGCGCGCACCCGCTAAGATGCCCTCCGCGAGACGCGCGTTTCCGGACGACAGAGCCGCGTCAGCATCTCGGCAAGGATTGTGTCCGGAGATCGCCGAGACCGCTTGAGTGCGAGGTCGGTGTCGGCAAGCACCACGATCCACCGCTCCACCTCGGCCGGCTTGACGCTGCGAACGGTCGCCTTGAGAGCCTGGAGGCGCGAGCCCTGATAGACTCCCGCCGCCTGCGCCGCCTGCTCTTCGGACGCCCCGGCTTGGAGCGAGGCCTGGAACCGGGCGAGTTGCCGAATGGACCACGCAAGGGCACCGAGAAGCATGATGCCGCGGTCTCGAGGATCGTACGCGTCGGCGAGCGTGCGCAGCGCCTGACCGAGATCGCGCGACCGAACGGCATCCACGAGGGCCCATGTGTCCGCCGCACGAATGCGGGCGACGCACTCGCCCACGGCGGTTTCGTCGATCGGTGCCCCAGGTCCGACGTATAGGGAAAGGCGCTCGATGGCGTCGTCGATCGGCGACAGCTGCGGCCCCACGAGCGCAGCCACCAACTCGGCCACCTCACGGTCCACCGCATGACCCTTGCGGGCGCATCGGTCGACAATCCATGATGGCAGCGCTCGGGAGTCGAGTGGCTCGCAGGCCACGACATACCCTCCCTTGCGAGCCGCAAGAGCAAACTTGCGCCGGCCATCGAGCTTGGAGGCCACTATCACCATGCAGGTCGACTCGACGGGCGTCTTAGCGTAGTCGAGCAGTCTGTCGAAGGGGGACGAGTCCGTCTCGGCTCCCTCCCAGCGCTCCGCCCCGCGAATCAGCACGAAACGTCGGGGCGCCATCATGGGCACGGTCCTTGCCGCCGACACAACGGCCTCGACATTGGCCTCTCCGGCCGTGAACTTGTCCTCGTTGAACGCCGCCACGCCCCCCGAAAGGGTTGCGGCTCGAAGCGCCGCAACTACCTCATCGCGCAAAAGCTGTTCTTCGCCCGTCACAACATAGACGGGCAACAGCTTTCCGCTCGTCGCCTGAGCTACAGCCTCAACCGGAGTCACGTTCCGCGTCCCGGCGTCGATTGCGGCGGGATTTTTCGCTCACGCGCGACCGCGGCGTCGACGAGCGGCGGCGAGCCCCACCCCGATGGCAAGCCCAAGTCCACCGCCCCATTGGCAAGCGCCCAGTCCGGCCATGATGCAGCCGCAACCCTGAGGATGCCCCTTGACGCCTTCTTCTTCCGCCGTCTTGTTGAACGCTTCGGAAGGAACCATCTCGCCACCACTCCCTACAGGAGCCACGGCCCCTGCGACCTGTGCGGCGGCGGGCGAATCGTCGCTCCCGGTCTTGGGCGGTCCCGCATCGAGACCGCTGCTCACCGCTTCCATCTTCGGACCGCGCTGAGCCTGCTTGTTCTCCGAAAAATCCATGGCTCCGCGATACACGGGGGGATTGTCGCCCTTGAGCGTCAACCGCTGGGTTCCCCCGACTTCGCCGTCGGGCCCCGAGAGCGACACGAGATACTCAGCGGCTTCGAAGTAACCGTCAGCGCGCTTGAGATCGAATTCGAAGAATGTCGACTTGAACGTCCTGCCGCTGGCATCCGCGAAGTCGACGTCCATTGAGACGATCTGCTTCGCCGGGATGTCGAGGACCATCCTGTGATGGACCGGCTCCGCTCCCTTGGTCATGATGGCGCGCTCATCGACGGCTTCCTTCGAGAAAGTCACGCGCATCGGAATGTGCATCATCGGTGGAGCCCGATTGAGGTCGATGCGCACTTTGATGTGCCACTCCCCGTTCTTCTCGTCCACGCTCGTTGTCTTGATGGTAAAGCCCCCCGCGAACGCGCCCCGCGGGATGATGAGGGCGAGGGCGACGAGCAGGCCAAGGGCAAATCGCGCGAAGGCGCGGCGAGCGGAGACAGCAGCGACAGTCGTCGGAGGGTTCATGGCGGCGACGAGACTACACCGACTTGCCGCGGTCGTGGGAAGAGGTTGCACGAGACGAACGCGAGCCGAGCAATTGACGCGACGACGGAACTTTGTAAGGGTGTCACGGGGCCGCGCAGCGGATGGCTGGGCGGGATCATCCTGGGCCGTACGAGTGTTTTCTGTCGTCATCCCGACCTTCAATCGTCGCGAGAAGCTGCTGCGTGCGGTCTCTTCGGTCCTCGCCCAGCGCTACACGGACTACGAGGTCATCGTCGTCGATGACGGGTCCTCCGATGACACGCCCGAGGCGCTCGCCCGGTTGGGGAGCAAGGTCGTGGCTATTCGCCAGCCGAATCTGGGTCCGGCGGCGGCTCGCATGGCGGGTGTCCGCGCGGCGAAGGGTGACTACGTAGCCTTCCTCGATTCGGACGATCTTTGGTTTCCGTGGTCGCTCGAGACGATGGCGCGGGCGATCGAGCGGCATGAACACCCCTCTTGGCTGTATGGCAGCGGCGTGGACATGGACGCGGCTGCTGACTACCAAGCGCAACCTGAGCGAACGCTGTCAACGAAGTTCTCCTCATCGTACTTGGCAGCTGCGGCAAGCGAGGGGCTCATGCCGCTTCCCAGCGGCGTCGCCGTTTCGCGGTCGGTTCTCCTCGAGTCCGGCGGTTTCCGGGCAGGCCTGCACGTGGGGGAAGATGTGGATCTTTGGTTTCGTATCCGCGAGCACAACGGATTCGTGCTGGTGGAAGCGCCCTTGCTCTTCGCGCGCGAGAGGCACGCCGGAAGCCTCGGAGAGGACATCCCGCGTTCGCACGCCGGCATGAACGAGCTCTTCAGGAATGAGGTACGCGGAACCTACGGCGGTACGGTCGACGCCGCCTTCGTCAGGCGGGCGATCATTACGCGTCAACTTATGTACTACGCGGAGAGCTACGTCATCCGAGGGCAGCGGAGGCTCGCCGTCAGCTCGTACCTCAAGGTGCTTTCCCTCCAGGCACGCTCCCGCTTTCGCGAACCGGCGTTCGGAGGATCGCGAAACCGATTCTTGTTGAGTTTTTTCGTCCTCGCCACTTGCCCTCCTCTCTATGGTCTGCTGAGACCCTATTTGTCTCGCCGTAGCCCCACCGGTCGCATGTTCGATCGCGGGTGACGACGACCGGCCACCGACGCGGACATCCAACTTTGCGCTTGCGCTGCACGCATCGTGCTAGCGTCATGCCCGATCGCTCATGACGACGCACTCCAGCGGTCCGCCGAGTCAGTTGCGCATCGCACTTTGGGGAAATTTTGGCTCTCTGAATTGGGGAAACGAGTGCACTCTCCAGGCGATGATTTACAACATTCGGCGACGAGTTCCGAATGCTCACATCTCGTGTATCTGCACGGATCCGATCGATACCGAACGGCGGCACGGACTGCCGTCATTTCCGATTTCACCAGGCCGCCACGGTGGCGATTTCACCCGCCAACGCGCTCGCGTGCCTACCATCGCGCAGCGCTATTGGACTGAAGTGACCGACTGGCGATCCATCTTTCGTATCCTCCGGCAGATCGACACCGTCGTCATGACAGGAACGGGGATGCTGACGGACGCTGGGGAGGGGCCCTTCGGGCTCCCGTACGACATATTTCGATGGACCATGGCGGCGAAGGCTCACAATCGTCGGGTGGTTTTCGTCAGCGTCGGAGTCGAGCCCATCGAAGATCCTCTGACGAAGTTCTTCCTCGTGGCGAGTCTTCGTACAGCCGATTATCGATCCTATCGCGATCGACAGTCCCAGGACGCTCTTGCGCGCGTCGGTTTCGCGTCGTCCTCGGATGCCATTTTCCCCGATCTCGCCTTCAGTTTACCCGAACACGCCGTGGGGACGACTCCTGCTTCTCGAGGGGCTCCCTCCAAGGTGGCCGTCGGCGTCTACAACTATCGGGGTGCGCAGACCACGGACGCCCCGAATGCGGCCGCCGATCGGAGCTACATCGCCAAGCTCGCGACCTTCATCATGTGGCTCCTTGATCAAGGCTACGGCGTGCGCGTGGTCATCGGCGATCTCGCGTACGACCAAGCCGTGCTGCGCGAACTCCGAGGCGTCCTCGAAGAGCGAGGCGTGCAGCGGTATCGCAATCGCATTGAAGACGCACCCGCGAATTCCGTCGAAGAGATCATTGCGCACCTGGCCGGCGTAGACCTGGTCGTTGCGACGCGGTTCCACAACGTGCTCATGGCACTGTACCTCGGCAAACCTGTCGTTTCGATCTCGTACAACGCCAAGAACGACGCGCTGATGTCCGAGGTCGGACTCGGAAAGTTCTGTCAGTCGATTGAAACCTTCGACGTCGAGCAACTCAAGACCCAGTTCACTGAACTGCATCGTAGGGCACCGGACCTAGCGCCACGATTGCTTGCCAAGTCCTCGGAGTTCCGACGAGACCTCGACCGTCAGTACGCCGCCATTCTCGATCACGGAAGCGTCGACGAACCTTCCGAGGCACCCCCATGCCCCGGTGAAGTCACGGGACGATAGACTTCGCTAGCTCGGACAATCGGCCCTCGCGCGCAACCAATGCCGGCGTGGCGGCCACTCCAGCAACCTTCAGTATCGCCTGAATACGATAAAGCCAATCGTGACGCATCAGAGAATTGACCGCTGATTCGCGCCGCATCGACGACAGACGGTCGGGGGCCGCGTCGAGCTCGGCGATCACTTCGGCAATATGTTGCGAGTGGAACGGAACGCGAATCACCGAATCACGCCAACCGAATTGCTCGCGAAAATCGTCGGTGTCGGGCGGCTCTCCCAGAATCACGCATCCGGCAGCCGCTCCTTCGTAGAAGCGCGCTGCGATTTCGTCTCCTCCCCCCGTCAGTGCGGGTCGATCCGCCCACGCCCGGTTCGCAATGAAATAGCGACTCCGCTTCAGCAGCGTACTGAAGAGAAACCGATGCTCTTGGACGCTCATCACTCGGAACGTAATCGATCGCGAGGTGCCGCGAGCAGGCGCCGATTGGATGGTGTCGTAGTAGTAGAAACTGTTCGTCTTTCGTGCCCAGTCCAAGAGCGCGGCGTGCGTCACCGGGGACCGGCGCCCGACGCCGCAAACGTCGATCGCCCGGGGTGGCGGATTGGGAGCCGGGCAGAAGGCGATTGTATCGACGCCCATGGGGAGATACGTACACGGTCGACCGCACAGTTTCGTAAGAACCTCGACCGAGCCACGGACGCCCACGAAGACATGGTCGAAGTCCTTAAGCGCCTCGCCGAGGAACGCTGGTAGCTGGGACTCCCAGGCCTCGCAGATGTAACACGCCGCGAACCGAAACCGCTTCCGCCATTGCTTCACGGCATTGAGCGCGAACAGTTCGTACGGATTATTGAATATCGCAAACAATGAGTCGTATCGTTCCCGGAGCGGAGTCGATGGGACCGCAGCCCCGCCGGGCGCTGCGGCTCCCAAACCGCTCCGAACCAGACCGGCCAACTTTCCGGCCCCAGACAAGAGACTCCGTGGCTGCGGTCCCACCACGCAAGCCAAGTCCGCGCCCAACATGGCCACCAACACGTCCTCGAACTCGTACATTGCACAGTAGCCGACGAGGTCGGCCACACGCCGCATCGACAGGACTAGAGTTCGGCCGTCCAGTCCCTCCGCCACCTCCAGTGTGGGGTCGCTTATGGCGGTCGGGATGGTGAACCGAGACATGGGACGCATCCTACCCGACGAGCGATTGGACGCCAGTGCTCCTCATGGCTCCTCCCTCGACGGCCCGATCATGGGTTGCCGCGTCAGTCACCTACTTGACGAGACAGCGCCACTTCTCGCGCAGACTGAGGCCGCGCCACGACTGAAGGCAGGCTCTGCGAACCGCTGGGGAGAAGCATCCTATCAGCGTGACGATGCCGAAGATCAATGGCCGCATGGGTGCACCACTGATCTAGATAACGCCTTGAATGCCGTGAAACCATAGGAAGTTCTCGATGGCCTTGCGCAATGCTGCAGGCATAAACGGCGCTCGCTGGAGGACGCGCATCGCAACCTGGATGAGGAGCCCGTCAACAGCGGCCTCGATGGAAGTCTGTTCCACCCATGCCTGAACGCCGTGCTGCCTGAGCTTCGCGACAACCCCCTGGGCATCCCAGTGATGCCTGAACTCCACAGGAGATTGGCACGTTACGCCGGAAAGGTTGGCATTGACTCTGTACATTGGAGACTCGCATTGCGCGGAATGGGTGGGGACGGAAGTCCGAGGTTCACGCCAACGAATTCAGCCGCTGATGCGGCGCAGTTGCGCGTCGATCACGTTGCGCTCCTGCAAGGACTTGACCGTCCGAAGCCGATAGTACTTCGGCCCGAGGAAGATCTCCTTCGTGAGACCGGCCCTCTTGTATCCTTCGAAGAGCTCCTCGATCCCCTGGCGCAATGTCCAGCGCGGCGCGTATCCCGGCAACTTCGTCTCCACCTTGCGAAAGTCGACTTTGTAGTTGCGAACATCGGCGGATGCCCCCGGCGCGAACGCAACCTCGCAGTTGGGAACGACTTCCGCCACCAGCATGGCAACCTGGCGGATCTGGAAGTTCTCCGCGCTCCGTCCGACGTTGAACGCCTGGTTGTGGACGACATCCGCCGGCGCGGTCAGACAGGCCAAGAATGCATTGTTGATATCCCGGATGTGAACGAGGGGCCGCCAAGGCGTGCCGTCGCTCTGAAGAAGAACCTTCCCGGTCGTGAGCGCGTGACCGACGAGGTTGTTCACGACGATATCGGCTCGCAAGCGCCGCGACAGACCGTACGCCGTCGCGTTCCTCAAATACACGGGCGAAAATGTTCCGTCGGCAATCGCGGCCAACTCCTGTTCGACGCGCACCTTGGATTCCCCGTACGCAGTGACGGGATAGAAGGCCGCTGTCTCGTCAAGGATATCGTCCCCACCCGAGCCGTACAGACTGCACGACGAGGAGAACAGAAAGCGGCGGACACCGGCTTCTTTCGCCGCCCGGGCGAGTCGCACGGAGGCGTGCTGGTTGATATCGTACGTGATGGCAGGATTGAGGTCGCCGAGCGGGTCATTGGACAGCGCCGCCAGGTGAATGACCGCATCGAATCCCCGCAGGTGCGCGGGGGTGACATCGCGTAAGTCGACACGCAGACCGGGCACATCGTCGGGAGGCGCCAGGAAGTCGCACTCGTCGAACAAACCCGTGTCCAGCCCGACAACTTCGTGCCCGGCCTTGATTAGCTCGGGAACCATCTCCACGCCGATGTAGCCCCGATGCCCAGTCACCAGTACTTTCACAGCTCACCTCGTCCTTCGCATTCCCTTGCCGATTGCGTAGCCTCAAAAGACAACCTTGCGCGCGTGGAACGCTTCCGCCCGGCCTTCGGGGGCGTTGCACTCGACGCCTCGGAGGCTCATGAGCCCGTGGAATGTATCCGCTCGAAACCAAGTGCGCTCCGATTGCGAGCGAAAATGGTGAAGCAAGAGGTCGACTTTGCGGTCGGCCGCCTCTCGTGACAGCGCAACGAACACGTTCGGCGCTCCCAAGTCGCCCTCGTACTTCGGGATCTCATACTCCAGGACGAGATGGTCGCGAAACGTGTTCCACACGAGCTCGGCGACGACTCGATGGTCTTGATGCATGTCGTGTCGATGGTGGCAAAACACCACATCCGGAGACGCCTGCTTCTTGATGTCCTCGAAGGAGTCCTTGATCTCCGCCCAGGCCGCGGGGAAGAAACTCTCGCGAAATCCCCTGACGTCGACCGTCGCGTCGCCAGCCATCGCCAAAAATTCCGCCGCACTCGATCGGGCTTCGCGCGCCCGCTCTTCGGTCGCCGAGAAGACCACCCAATGTACGGACGATCGCGGCCGCTCGGCCAGAATGCGCAGGATCGTCGCGCCGCAACCGATCTCGATGTCATCGCTGTGGGCGCCCAGGCAGAGAAGGCGGAGAGGTCGATCGGCGCTTCCGAGCAGGACGCGAAACATCACACGACCGAGGCGTCCGGAATCGGAACGATGAATTGCGCGCCCCACGCACGTGCGTGCGCCAACTGAGTCATGATCTCGTCTTTGAGATTCCAGGGCAAAATGAAGATGTAGTCGGGTCGCTGCTGGTCGATGTGCTCGGGAGGATAGATGGGAATGTGCGTTCCGGGCAGAAAGCGACCGTGTTTGTACGGGTTTCGGTCGACCGTGAAGTCGATGAAATCCGTGCGAATGCCGCAATAGTTGAGAAGGGTATTGCCCTTGCCGGGAGCTCCGTACCCTGCGACGCGCTTGCCTGCACGTTTGGCGTCAATGAGTACATCGAGTATCTTGCGCTTGGTCTCGCGGACTCGGCCCTCGAACCCGGTGTACGTTTCGAGACGTCGGTAGCCGGCCGACTCTTCGCGAGCGCGCAGGGAACGAAGACGTTCGGTAACCGCGCGGGATTCGTCAGCGGTGTGGCGCGCATAGACGCGCAGCGAGCCGCCGTGAGTCCACAGTTCCTCGACGTCGAACACGGTCAGGCCGTGGCGAGCAAAAATGCCTTCGATGCTGACGAGCGAGAAGTAGGAGAAATGCTCGTGATAGATCGTGTCGAACTGATTGCCCTCGAACAGCCTCATCAGATGCGGGAACTCGAACGTCACCGTCCCCGTCGGTTTGAGAATGATAGGGAGTCCAGCGACGAAGGAATTCAGGTCCGGAACCTGGGCGAGAACGTTGTTTCCAAGGACGAGGTCGGCTTGCATTCCGTCGGCGCGAAACTCGCGCGCCGTGACGTCATTGAAGAACGCGACCTTCGTTTCAACGCCTCGCGCCTCAGCAGCCTTGGCGACGTTCGCGGCCGGCTCGATGCCCAGGCACGGAATCCCTCGCTGAACGAAGTACTGGAGGAGGTAACCGTCATTGCTGGCGAGTTCGACCACGTAGCTGTCCCGGCCGAGGGACAGCCGATCGGAGATCATGGAGACGTAATCCGCCGCGTGCTTCAGCCACGCCGATGAGTACGACGAAAAGTAGGCGTACTCCGTGAAAATCTCTTCGGGGCGCACGTATTCCGAGAGCTGAACGAGAAAGCAAGCACGGCATACCCACACGTGAAGTGGATAGAACGGCTCCATTCGATCGAGCGCGTCTGCGGCGAGAAACGTTTCGCACAAAGGCGACATGCCGAGGTCAACAACTGTATCGGTCAAGTTCGCGCCGCAGGAGCGGCATACGGGGGATGACACAGTTCTCGAGAGTAGCCCGGGGCGCTTGGCAGTTGCAACTGCGACGGTGCCACGGTCTTGCGGCTCCAATATAGTCGCCGCGTGAATCGTTCGCCCTCCATCCCGTCGTCGTCGCCGTCGCAGAGCCCCGACCCGCAATCGACGAGTGGGGCGCTGCGCAGCCCCCCTCGAGCTCCGCAATCGACGAGTGGGGCGCTGCGCAGCCCCCCTCGAGCTCCGCAATCGACGAGTGGGGCGCTGCGCAGCCCCCCTCGAGCTCCCCCTATGCGACGTTTTGGAACGTCTCCGGAGAGCGCCAACCTCGATTTTCTGCGAAGCGCGGCGGTGTTCTGCGTGGTGGTCTTCCACTTGGCATTGTTCTTCGGCGCATCCAAGCCACCTGGATCCGTGACCGCGGACCTGTTTCGATGGGGGGCGCTCGGGCACTGGGGCGTGCTCATGTTTTTCGTGCATACCTGTCTCGTGCTCATGCAATCGCTCGAGCGCCTCCAGATCCGGGGCTCGGTGGGGCGAAGCCTCTACGTGACATTCATAGTGCGCCGCTGCTTTCGGTTGCTTCCGCTCAGCGCGTTGACGGTGGCCTTCGTATGGTTGTTCCGTCTGCCGGTCGGCCATTTGCACAGCGGGGTGTTCTTCGCAGTCCCGATGCGTGCCGCGCAGGTGGTCGCCAATCTGATCTTGGTTCAGGACCTAGCGAATGTCGAATCGATCGAAGCGCCGCTCTGGAGCCTGCCGCTCGAAATGCAGATGTATCTGGTGCTACCGATCCTATTCGTTTTCGTCCGCGATCAGCGAACCGCGTATCGGAGCGTCGCGCTTTGGGCGGCCGCGTGCGCGGTCGCCATGGGTTGCGAGCACTACCACTACGCCGGAGAGATGCCGGCGTATGTTCCATGCTTCGTGGCGGGCATCGTGGCGTACAGAATGCCGAAACGCGGTCGTCCGCTCGCCTTTTGGCTGTGGCCCCTCGCCCTGGCGGCCATCTCACTTCTCTACGTTCGACACCCCTCGGTCGTCATCGGATGGGTTTGCTGCTTGGCCATGGGTCTCGCAATCCCGCAGTTCGCCGAGATGCCGGCAGGCGCAGCCCAACGCATGTTCCACTATATCGCTCGCTATTCCTACGGGATCTACTTGTGGCATTTTGTCCTGATTTGGTTTGCCTTCGTGAGGCTCGGCGCTCTGCCTCTTGCCGCACGGGTCGCCGTCTTCCTGGTTCTCCTGGTCGCGGTACCCACTGCGCTCTACCATTGCGTCGAGGCGCCTATGATCCGCGTCGGGGCTGCCATCGCAGACCGAGTGAGCGTGCAACCGGCCCGTCTGCTCTGGACGGCTGGGGGCGTCACAACTGTTGTGGTCGTTGCGCTGACGCTCGTACTCCGAGTTGCTGCGGCACAGCAACCGTTCGTGCTGGGTCTGGCCCGGACAGAAGGGGACCACGCCGCGGTGAACGTGATCGGGCGATTCGACTGGAGGGACGCCAAGGGCCCGAAGTTCGCATGGCCCGGAAGCGCCATCGCCGCAGACTTCGAGGGTACGGGCATCGACATTCTGCTCCACGATTCGGGGACCAACTACTTCTCAGTCGTTGTCGACAATGAAAGACCTCGCCTGCTGCCAACGTTCGAGGGCACACACGAGTATCCCCTCGCGTCGAACCTTCGGGGTGGCCCCCACAGAGTGGTTCTGCTGAAGCGAACGGAGGCTCACGTGGGCACCGTGCAGTACCTGGGAGTGATGCCGCACGGAGGATCGCTCGTCGCGTCTGCCAGGATGACATCGGACAGGCAGATCGAAGTCGTCGGCGATTCGATCGCATGCGGATACGGAATCCTGGGCCCGAACGCGGCGTGCCCGTTCAGCCCGGACACCGAGGACGAGTCGACTGGATTCCCAGCTCTCACGGCGGATGCCGTAGGGGCTCGAACAACCGTGATCGCCTATTCGGGCAAGGGGATGTACCGGGACTACATCGGAAAGACGGAGCAACAGGTGCCCGTACTGTTCCTCCGGACCTTGCCAGACGACCCCACGAGCGTGTGGAATTTCCAGGATCGCGCGCCGGACGTGGTCGTGATTGCGCTCGGAACGAACGACTATGCGCTGGGCGATCCGGGCCCCGCGTTCGGTAGGACCTACGCATCGTTCCTTCGCCTCGTACGCGACCACTATCCAACCGCACGGATGATCTGCACGCTCAGCCCGACACTCGTCGACTCGAACCCCGACGGAGTTCGTCGCCGAACGGCCGCCGCCGCCGCAATCCTCGGGGTGGTAAACGAGGTCCGAGCGGCCGGCGACGAGCGCATCGAGTTTCTTGCGTTCGACGAACAGACAGCGGATGCCGGACGCGGCTGCGACGATCATCCGAGTGCGGTGACCCACCGCCGCATGGCGATGAAGCTGACTGACCGACTACGGCAGGTCATGGGATGGTAGTCGGGGCTCACCACCTGGATTCTCGTGTTAGATTGGCTTCGTGAAGTTCCATGAGACGCCGCTTCCCGGTGCGTATATCATCGAACTCGAGCCCCACACTGATGAGCGCGGATTCTTCGCGCGCGCGTGGTGCGAGCACGAGTTCGCCGCGCACGGACTGCCAACGCGATTTCCCCAGTGCAATCTGTCGCGAAACACGCGCGCGGGAACGCTCCGCGGCATGCACTTCCAGGACGCCGCATGCCCCGAAGCGAAAGTGGTGCGCGCGGTCGCCGGCACAATCCACGATGTCATCGTCGACTTGCGTCCCAGTTCGCCGACCTTCCTCGAATGGTTCGGAGTCGAGCTGTCCGAGGAAAATGGCCGAGCGCTCTTCGTGCCCGAGCACTTCGCACACGGCTTCCTTACGACCCAAGACCGTACGGATGTCTTCTATCACATGAGCGAGTTCTTCCGCCCTGAGGGGGCGCGCGGTTTCCGCTGGAACGATGCCCGTCTCCACATCGAGTGGCCCGCCGTTCCCACGGTGATCTCCGACCGAGACGCTCACTACGAAGATTTCGACCCCGGGAGGTGTCATGCCTGATTTATCGGGGGCGGCGCAATCGATGATCTCGAACGATCCCGGACGGGAGATGCACGCGCTCATCGAGCGTCTCTTTCCAATCTGCAGAAGCATCACCGGCGAGGGCGTTCGCGAGACTCTCGAGATTCTCTCGCGGTACGTTCCGCTCCTCGTCCGCGAGGTGCCCTCCGGTACGCCTGTACTCGACTGGACGATACCGAAGGAGTGGAACATCCGCGATGCATGGATCGCAGACTCCCGCGGGACGCGCGTCGTCGATTTCCACGCGTCGAATCTGCACGTCGTGAACTACAGCATTCCCGTTCGTACCAGGATGCCGCTCGAGGAGCTACGCAAGCATCTGCACACGCTGCCCGATCAGCCGGACCTCATCCCCTACCGCACGTCGTACTACGAGGAGACGTGGGGCTTTTGCCTCACGCAGACCCAGCTCGATGCCCTACCCCCAGGGGAATACGAGGTGTGCATCGACTCGAGCCTCGAACCCGGCTCGCTGACCTACGGGGAACTGCTGCTGCCCGGCACCACGTCCGACGAGATTCTGATCTCGACGCACGTCTGCCATCCATCGCTCTGCGACGACAACCTGTCGGGAATCGCCGTGTCGGTTTTCCTTGCTCGCTCGCTGGCGGAGCTCCCGCGCCGACACCACACCATCCGCTTCGTCTATGCCCCGGGAACGATCGGCGCGATCGCGTGGCTCGCCCAGAACCGGGAACGCGTGGGACGAATTCGCCACGGGATCACCCTCACCTGTCTCGGCGATGGGCACCCGTTTACCTACAAGAAGACCGTGGGCGGCGCGGCCGACATCGACCAGGCCGCCGCGTACGTCCTGGCAAACTCTGGGTTGGCTCACCAGGTGATCGACTTCTTCCCGTACGGGTACGACGAACGTCAGTACAATTCGCCGGGCTTCCGGGTTCCCGTCGGCTCCCTCATGCGCGGTCGTCACGGGCAGTTTCCCGAGTACCACACGTCGGGTGACAACCTCAGTTTCGTCCAGCCCAAGCGCCTCGTCGAGTCTCTCGGCGTTTGCAGCGCCGTCGTCCGCGTCTTGGAGGGCAATGGGCGCTATATCAATCGTGCGCCCTGGGGAGAACCGCAACTGGGGCGCAGGGGACTGTATCGAACCGTCGGTGGGACCGACATTCCAAATCTACAGTTGGCCTTGCTCTGGATATTGAATCTGTCCGACGGGGGTTGCTCGTTGCTCGACATCGCCGAGCGGTCTCGGATTCCCTTCGCAACGATACGGATCGCTGCGGACACGCTGGTCGAGCACGACCTGCTCGCGCTAGCCTGATAGCGACCCCTGCACCATGACAACCCGCTCCCACCGAGCCAGCGGACTTGTCGCCCGCGGCTTGATCTTGGCTGCTATCCTGCCCTGCGCTTGCCAGCGCCACGCACGGATTCAGTCAAGACCAGCTGGGCCACCGGAGTTCTATCGCGGGCCGTCGCCACAGGTTGAATTCCCGCTGCGCGTTTCGGACAACCACCGCGCCCTGGTCGACCAGTATGGTCGCCCATTCCTCATTCACGGCGAGTCACCCTGGGACCTCGTGATCTCACCGACGTGGGATGAGGCGATCGAGTACTTGGACAATCGACGCGCCAAGGGCATCACGACTCTGCTGGTCGAACTCATCGAACGGAAGGCCTGGCCCAACGTCGCTCCGCACGCACCGAACACGGTCCGTGGTCTCGTACCGTTCTTGCGACCAGGAGACTTTTCCACCCCGAATGACGCTTACTTCGACTACGCACATTCCATCCTCGCAGCCGTGCGCGACCGCGGCATGGAGGTGCTCTTGACACCCGCGTACATGGGGTACACGGAAATGGACGAGGGGTGGTGGGACGAGATGTCCAAAGCCGATGCGGCAGCGTGTGCCGCATACGGTGCCTACGTGGCGCGGCGATTCGCGGACTTGGACAACATCGTATGGGTTCACGGCGGCGATCGGATGCCGCCGCCCGGCTCCTCTGGAGAAGCATGCGGCCTCGCCATCATGCGCCCGCTGGTCGCGCTTCCGAACTCTCTTCACACGGGCCATTGGAACAAGGGAGTCGCCGACAACGGCTCTCTGGATGAGCCCGCGTTTGCCCCGTTCATGAAGCTCGATGCCGCGTACACGTACGGGCTCAGCTATTACCGGTGCCAAGTCGAATCAGAACGGGAGCCAGCTCTTCCTGTGTTCCTCATCGAGACACAGTACGAAGGAGAGCACAACACTCAACCGTTCGAGTTTCGCCGCCAAGCGTATTGGGCGGACCTGACGTGCGGCGCCGGTCAAGTCGTCGGAAACCTTCCGCTGTGGTCTTTTGCCGCTGGGTGGCGGGACCAGCTCGAATCGGAAGGAACGCACGACATGATTCGGCTGCGCGAATTGCTCGCGCCGCTTCGCTGGGTTGATCTCCAGCCCGACGAGCGACACAGCTTGGTGACGAGGGGCTACGGATCGTGGGGGTCCACCGACTTCGTGACCGCCGCGTCGACGCCGGACGGCCACCTCGCCATAGCCTACGTTCCCTCGACCGGAACGCGGGCTCGGACCGTCACATTTCAGATGGACCGATTCTCGGGCCCGGTCAGCGTCCGATGGTACAACCCGACGCGCGGGACGTTCACGGCGGCAGAGGGTTCGCCATTTCCAAATCGCGGCGTTCAGCCACTCACGTCCCCCGGCGACAATGGAACCGGGCAGAACGATTGGGCGGTGGTTCTCGAGGCGCCGTAGACGCGCAGGCACACCCACACGGGAGTTGGAGGGAGGCCGCGAAACGCCCCCTTCGTCGATTCAACGCCGGTCGAAGACCGTCTTCGAGGGACGGCTGGCCAGGTGTTTCGCGAACCCGTCGCTGAGCGCCCGTGCGTACACGGCCAGTGCGCCATCGATGGCCTCGATGGTCTTGTCAATGTCCTCGTCCGTGTGGGAATAGCTCACGACGAGCGACGGCATGATGACACCGCGACGCAGGGTTTCCTGCAAGAACAGCGTTCGGAACTCCTGCGATGGCTTCCCATCCGGGCCGCGCGTACCGAAAAGCAGGTTGACAGGCCGGCCGCTGAGTTCGACATGATTCTGGACGCCATGGCGCACCGCCGCGGCCCGCACTCCCGTCGCAAGTCGTTCGCCTTGACGGTATAGATGCTCGATCACTGGTTCCTTCCGGTACGTCTCCATCGTGGCGACAGCCGCGGCGAGCGCGGTCGTCTCGGCGCCGTGAGTCGTCGAGAGCAGGAACACGTTGTCCTGATCCCGCTCCCGGCTCCCGAGACGCATGATCTCCGCCCTACCGCAGAGAATGGACAAGGCGAACCCGTTTGCCACTGCCTTGCCAAAGGTCGACAGGTCGGGCTGGACACCGTAGACCTTCTGCGCCCCACCGATGTGCCAGCGAAACCCGGTGATCATCTCGTCGAACACGAGGACAGCCCCGTTGTCCCTACAGAGGGCACGGATGCCTTCCAAGAAGCCCGGGAGCGGCTCGACGTTTCGGGCCGCCTCGAGAAACACGGCGGCGATGCGGTTCGGGTGGGCATCGAACAAGGCCCGTAGACTTTCGACGTCGTTGTAGCGGAAACGCAGCGTTTCGGATCGATATCGCTCGGGAATCCCGCCATCCATGGTGGTCGTGCAGATGAACCAGTCGTCGTACGAAAAAAACGGGTGTTCCGCACAGATGGCCACGAGACCCCGTCCCGTGTACGCACGGGCCAACTTCAGTGCCGCCGTCGTTGCCGTGGAGCCGTCCTTGGTGAACTTCACCATCTCGGCGCCGTCGACGATCTCGAGGAACCGCTCGGCGCATTCGAGCTCGATCGCCGCGGGACGGGTGAAGTTCGTCCCCATCGGAAGAGACTTCGCCACAGCCTCCACGACCGACGGAAATGCGTGCCCGAGCGTCACGGCTCGGAGTCCCATCCCGTACTCGATGAACTCGTTGCCATCGGCGTCCCAGACGTGGCAGCCCGACCCTCGGGCGATCACGCCCGGGTACTGCTCGGGGAATTGATCGGCTCCCTTCGCGTAGGTGTGCCCGCCGCCAGGGACGATCTTCCGCAGACGCTCCTGAAGCTCTCGCGAACGAACGAAGTTCATCGTAGTAATTCCTGTGGATGAGAGTAGGTGCGCTCCGAATGCTCGGCTACTCCATTTTTCGTCAGTGCAGCGCTAGACCGGGCTAATCTTGCGTGGGTAGAGTATGTGGCTTTTCTTGGTGCTTTTCTAGGCGCATATGTAGCGAGCACAAGGGGAAGACGAGATGAAGGTTGTCCTTTTCTGTGGAGGGATGGGTACGCGGCTTCGAGACTACTCGGAGCAGATTCCGAAGCCCCTCGTGGAAGTCGGCTCGCGCCCGATCCTATGGCATCTCATGAAGTACTATGCCCATTATGGGCACAAGGACTTCATCCTGTGTCTCGGCCACGGTGCGACGGCCATCAAGAACTTCTTCTTGAAGTACGACGAGTGCACCACGAACGATTTCGTCCTCTCGGATGGCGGTCGGTCGGTCACGCTTCTTCACAAGGACATCGACGACTGGCGAATAACTTTCGTCGACACCGGCCTCAACTCGAACATCGGGGAGCGGCTCCGACGCGTCCGAGCTCATCTCGACGGCGAGGAGATGTTCCTGGCCAACTATGCGGACGGCGTCTCCGATCTCGATCTCGATCACTATATCGCTCACTTTCGGAATCGCGACACCGCTGTCGCCTCGTTCATCAGTGTCCCAGCGCCCCACACGTTCCACATCGTTCACGCCGACGCCGAACACGTCGCGGTCAAGATCGAGCTGGTCGCGAAATCGCCCGTCCGCATCAACGGCGGCTTCTTCGTCCTTAGGCACGAGATCTTGGACGAACTCCGTCCCGGGGAGGAGCTCGTCATCGAGCCGTTCCAGCGCCTGATGACCCGGCGGCAGCTTCTGGCGTTTCCGCACGATGGCTTCTGGCGCAACATGGACACCTTCAAGGACAAGATGCAGCTCGACGAACTGGTTGCGCAGGGGCGTGTTCCTTGGCAGGTGTGGCGTGACTCGTGAGCAAGCCACACCGGTCCTCGCAACCCGATCTTGACGGATTCCCGGGGACAGGCGGACTCCAATCGCGGCGTGGCGGTGCCAATGTGACGTGGCATGACTGCGGAAGTTTGATAGAAGGCATCCGAGCGCTCGAAGCCTCGGCGCGCGCACCGGAAGGAACCTGTCGTGCCATCGCCCGGAATTGATGTCGCAAAACGTGCCGTAGGCAGAGCGTTTAGGGACCTGCTCGGTCGCGCGGGCTTGAAGCTTGTCCGAACGGGGCCCAGGCCGTTTGAAGAGTTTCGCGATTACATTCCGTTTGCAGAAACCGTGGCGGGCGCGAAGTCCCAGGGTCTGTCCGTCGGCGACTACATCGACAAGACCTACGGACGTGCGGGCGCGACCCAAGAGACCGTCGAACGACTTCAGGCACTCGGTGCCGTGCACGGCGGGGTTAAACGCGTGTGCGAGATCGGTCCCGGCTCAGGGCGCTATCTGGAGCGCGTCAAGCGTGCTTGCCGTCCCGACCATTACGAGATCTACGAAACGGCCGTGCAGTGGCGCGACCACCTAGTACGCGAGTACTCGGTCGTCGCCCAGCCGACCGACGGTTCTTCGCTCTCCGCCACGCCGGACCGATCCATGGACCTCGTCCACGCCCAGAAGGTCTTCGCCGGGTTGCCCTTCATGGTGGCCCAGCGCTACTTCCGTGAGATGGCCCGAGTGGTGGCTCCGGGGGGCAAGATCGCGTTCGACACTCCCACCGAGCGCTGCATGGACGAAGCCGTCGTAGAACGCTGGCTCGCGAGCAAAGCCATCTACGACACGTACCCGTCGGTCATCCCGCGCCAATGCGTCCTCGACTTGTTCGCGTCGCGTGGATTTGTGCTCGATGAGGCATTTCTCATTTCGATGGAGCCCGGCACGAGCGAGTATTTCGTATTCACGCGTCCGACCGGATAGGCACCGCAAGGACGGAGCGACAGACGAAACACCGATGGAGAGAAGGAGCAGCCGCGCAGCCTGGGTGATTGCGACCTGGTTTGGCTGCGGCCTCGTCCCGAAGGGGCCCGGGACCGCGGGGGCGCTTGGCGCGATCCCTCTCTACGCACTCGTGGTGCGCGGCGGGCAGGTCGGCGTGGGCGTTGCTGCCTTCTTCGTGACGATCGTGGGAATCTGGGCGGCCAGCGTCGTCGCACGCGAGTTGAACCAGAAGGACCCCCAGCGGGTCGTGGTCGACGAAGTGGCCGGAATGCTCGTAACGCTGATGCCCCTGCCTTCGCTGTCTTGGCGCGGCGTCGCGGTCGGCTTCGTGCTCTTCCGATTCTTCGACATCGTCAAACCTTGGCCGGTCCGGCTGTTCGAGAAGCTCCCAAGCGGTTGGGGCATCGTTCTGGACGACATCGTCGCAGGCATCCTCGGCGCAGTGGTCCTCGTTGTCGTCCGAGCTCTCGTCGGAGTGCTGTAGTCCGGAGGACGCGTCGTTGGATGCGCCAGCTGTAGGCGCATAGGCTTCAATCGAAGTTCTCGATCTTCCAGAGGCCGTGCTCTCGCACGAGCAGCAGGGCTGAAGACCCGTACGGCATCGAGGCGCGTTCCCCTGTCTCCTCGATGGCAGAGACCGGGAGCGCCCGTTTCAGCGCCGCCACGACCTGCTCGACTTCGCCTTTCTCTCGGCCCTCCCAAGCCGTGCGCAGCTTGGCCGCGTCGAGCCCCTCGAGGTGGGCGTCCGGGACGTAGCGCAGAACAATGTCGTACCGCTTCTGCTCGATGGCTCGGATGAAGCCGGCGACCGTGTGGCGCGGAGTGTCCTGGGCATACAGATCGATCGCCGAACCGTCGACTCGCCACGATCCGTTCTCGAGGACGAGATGCAGCTCCTGCCCGCTTGGACTCGTCACTGTCGCCGTAACCGCGGGGGGTCCGGTTGGACGATCGAGCGAGCGTCCGATCTCGCGCACCCCCTCGGGGTCATCTTGCACGAGACGACGAAACGCCGCGAGGGAAACGCCGCGCCGCGCGCTGTCCGAAAGGAGCCGATAGGCGTCTTCAGGTCTCGCCTCCTCGAGCGCCCGCGCGTAGGCGCGCAGGACCGATTGCGGATCCTCAGGCGGCCGCTGAACCACACAACTGGCCGCAAGAACGGTCCCCAAGAGCGCCAACCCGGAAACCACCGCGCGATTCACGCCTTTGCCTCTAGCACGCCTTGCGCGCACCGATCGGCGCGCCGAGTCTGCGCGGAGGCTCGTTTCGCGTTATAGGCATGGGCGATGAGCGAATCGCGTTCCGCCGTGGAGTTGGAAGCCATCCCCATTCTGCCGCTGCGCAACAGCGTGGTCTTTCCGGCAAGCGTTGTACCGATCAACGTGGGCCGTCCGCGAACCGTCCGGCTAGTCGAGGACTTGGCCGGCCAAGAACGCGCCATCGTCGGCATCGTGAGCCAGCGAGACGCCGAGGCCGACGAACCGCGCTTCGAGGACTTGTACGACGTGGGGACTCTCGCCCGTGTGGTGAAGGTCCTGCGCCTCGGTCACGGCAACTACTCCGTCGTTCTCCACGGGCTTGCCCGCTTCCAAATCACGGAGCGCGTCGCGCTCGAACCGTACATGCGCGCGCGCGTTCGGCGCATCGCCGAGGACATGACCCACGACTCGGAACTCGAGGCCCTGGGCACCAGTCTTCGCGAAGCCACACGCAAGATGGTCGAGCTCATGCCCAACCTTCCCGGTGACACCGCAGGAATCCTCAACAACGTGCGGGAGAGCGGAGCCCTCGCGGATCTCATCGCCTCCAATCTCGAGGTTGAGCAGGCAAGCGTCGCGGACAAGCAGGCGGTCCTCGAGACATTCGATAGCAAGGCCCGCGTTCGCACGGTTCTCGGATTCGTGACGCGACAGCTGCAGCTGCTGCGCGTGAGAACGGAAGTCCGCTCGATGATGGCCGACGAGGGCAAGAGCCAGCGCGAGAAGATCCTTCGCCAGCAGATGCGCGACATCAAGGAGGAGCTCAGCGAAGGAGGCGACGAAGACGAGCTCGAGGAACTGCGAGATCGTCTCCGTGACGCGGGCTTGCCCGACGAGGTGCATAAGGTCGTTCGCAAACAGCTCGGTCGCCTCTCCAGCATGCAGCCGCAGTCCGCTGAGTACAACGTCACTCGCACCTACCTTGAATGGCTCGCCGACCTCCCGTGGGCGAAAACGACTCCGGACACCCTCGATGTCGAGGCTACGCGACGTTGCCTCGATGAGGACCACTACGGTCTCGAGAAGATCAAGAAACGGATTGTCGAATACGTTGCGGTTCGAAAGCTCGCCGGACACAAGAAGGCTCCCATCCTGTGCTTCGTCGGCCCGCCGGGCGTCGGAAAGACGTCGCTCGGAAGATCGATCGCGCGGGCGATGGGGCGTCGCTATCACCGCATTGCTCTAGGTGGCGTTCGCGACGAGGCGGAGATCCGCGGACACCGACGGACCTACGTCGGTGCCCTGCCAGGGCGAATCGTCCACGGAATGAAGAAGGCCGGCGTCCGCAATCCGGTGATCGTCCTCGACGAAGTCGACAAGATCGGCGTCGACATGCTGGGCGATCCGGCTGCAGCGTTGCTCGAGGTTCTCGACCCCGAGCAGAACTCGACGTTCCAAGACAACTACCTCGATGTGCCATTCGACCTGTCGCAAGTGACCTTTCTGTGCACTGCCAACGACGAGGATGGAATCCCGTCGGCGCTGATCGACCGCATGGAGGTCATCGAGTGCCCTGGATACACGCGCGCCGAGAAGAGCCACATCGCCGCGGAGTTTCTCTGCCCGAAGCAGCTCAGCGCCCACGGCCTGACCGATGAGCGCGTGGACTTCACGCTGGCCGGGATCGACCGAATCATCGACGCCTACACGCGCGAGGCCGGAGTTCGCGGTCTCGAACGGGAGATTGGAGCGGTCTGCCGCCACACCGTCATGCGAATGGCCGAGGGAGAGTCCGACCTGCGTCTCACGGTCGATCCGGACCTCGTCGAGAAGGTGCTAGGCGCCCCGCGCCATCTGCCCGATCTCGCGGAGCGGACGAGCGCTCCCGGCGTCGCGACGGGACTCGCGTGGACGCCTGCCGGCGGGGACATCTTGTTCATCGAAGCCACACAGATGCCAGGCCACGGCCAGGTGTTGGTCACTGGCAACTTGAAGAGCGTCATGACGGAAAGCGCCGCCACGGCAGTCTCGTTCGTCCGGAGTCGCGCGCAGAGCCTCGGGCTCGACCCCGAGTTCCTCAAGGCGACCGACCTGCACCTGCACGTGCCGAAGGGCGGGACTCCAAAAGACGGACCGAGTGCGGGCGTCACCATGTTCAGCGCGGTTGCCTCGCTTCTCCTAGGATGTCCAGTTCGCAAAGATGTCGCGATGACGGGCGAGATCACGTTGCGAGGGAGTGTCCTGCCCGTCGGCGGAATCAAAGAGAAGCTTCTCGCCGCACACCGCGCTGGCATCAAAGAGGTCCTGCTTCCTGCTCGCAACGAGGCCGATCTCGAAGACATCCCGAAGGACGTCCGGGCCGAACTTCGGGTGCACCTCATCAAGCGCGTCGACGAGGTGCTTGCGCTCGTGCTCGAACCGATGCCGGTGCCTCCCGCCGAGCCGGCGGCAACTCCGGGTTCCGAGGACGCTGCCTAGCCGGAGTTTGTCGTTGAACCGCTTTCTGGCGTCGAGAGCCCAACGCTGGGCCGCAGGCTTCGTGGCAGCTGCCGTTGGCGCCATCGGATTCGTCCCTCTGTTTGGCGGACCGGGATATGAGAGCGCACTGGCGAGCGGCCTCTTCGTTCCAACTGCCGCCGCGGTAGCCACCGCCCTCGACGTGTCGGAAAGTCTTTCAGCGTCCCCGCTCGAAGGCGTCGGCCGCGGCTTCCAGTCCGGGCTCGCTCTCTCCACTGCAGCAATGGTCGCGATCCTGCTTCACGGGCTGCGGGTGGGGCTCTGCGACCTGCCCGGCGGACTGCTGTTCTTCGCCCTGACGGCGGGGTTCGGTGCGCTTCTTGGAGGAGTATTCGGCGCACTCGTTGCCGAGATCGCTCGCGGCTCGCGGCGACGACGACTTGTCTGCGCGCTCGGAGCTCCGCTCGGTCCCTTGGCCGGCATCGTTCTCAGCGTCGCACGCTTCTACGCGTCACCGATGGTATTCGCGTTCGACCCGTTCTTCGGATTCTTCAGCGGTGCCCTCTACGACACGGTCGTCGACGTGCGCCCCGAGCTCTGGACGTACCGCGGGGGATCGCTGGCAACTCTCGTCGGCGTGACGCTCGTCGCATCCGCACTCCGGCGCAGCGACCGCGGAACGGTCGCCTTCGTCTCTCCTCGGGGCACGACCCAACCACGTTGGCGCCTAGCGCTCGGGACCGCGGCTCTTGCGATCAGTGTCACCGTCGGCGCTGCCGGACCGGCTCTTGGTCACTGGCAAACCGCTGCGTCCATCGCCGGAGCTCTCGGTGGGCGCGCCGCGGGACCTCGCTGCGACATCGTATTTTCGGACTCGCTGTCCGAACAGCGCGTGGCCCTGCTCCTGCGGGACTGCGAAGAGGAGGTCGCCTCGGTCGCTGAGCGCATGCACGCCGGGCTCGACGGCCGACTCGTCGTCTACTTCTTCCGCGACTCCGCCGAAAAACGGCGCCTAATGGGCGCTGCCGACACGTCGATGGCAAAGCCGTGGCGACGCGAGGTGTACGTGCAGCTCGCTGGGTACCCGCACCCTGTGCTCGGACACGAGGTGGCGCACGTCATCGCGGGCAGCTTCGCGCGCGGACCGTTTCGCGTCGGAGGAAGCGCGTTCGGCTGGTGGCCGAATCCGGGGCTCATCGAGGGCGTTGCAGTGTCGGCCTCGCCAGACGACGATGAGCTCAGCGGCGCACAGTGGGCTCGCGCGATGTTGGACCTCGGAATCCTGCCGAACATGCGGCGCGTGTTCTCTCTCGGCTTCCTCGGCGACAACGCGGCCAAGAGCTACACGGTCGCGGGGGCGTTCGTGACATGGATCGTGGACCGATGGGGACCGGCGGTGATGCACGAATGGTACGCCGGGGCGTCGCTCGAGAAGCTGACCGGTGCCCCGTGGGGAGCGCTCGACGCCGATTTCCGCGATGCCCTGCGCAATCTCGATATGCCTGCGGGGGCAAGCGCCTACGCGCGAGCCCGGTTCGAGCACCCAGGGGTCTGGATGCGGAGCTGTCCTCACGTCGTCGACGCCTTCGATCGCCAGGGCGATTCCTGCCGCGGCGACCATCGCTTCTCCCGCGCCCAAGAGGAATATCGAGCCGCCTTGGCTCGCGACGCGTCCGACTGGCACGCTCGACTCGAGACGTCGAAAATCGACCTCTTCGCCCGAGATTCTGCGCGGGGACGGGCGGAGCTCGAGCGACTTGCCGCGGACGACGCCGTGCCGCGCACGGTCCGCGACCGCGCCGATGAAGCCCTCGGCGACGACGACCTCGCTCGAGGAAACAATAGCACGGCCCTCGAACGCTTTCGCGCGCTCGCGGATCGGGTGATTGACGAGGACTACGGAAGAACGATGGAGGTCAAAGCGATTGGGGCCGCCGACCCGAAAGCCCGGTCCGCCATCTTGGAGCTGCTCGTCGGAGAGAGCGGGCATGGAGTAGATCCGTGGGTAGGAGCGCTCGCCCTCGGCGAGTGGACGGCGACAACCGGGGATGCGCTGGCGAACTATCTGGTGGGGCGGAATCTCGCGCTCCACGAGAGGTACGCAGACGCGGCTGCGAGGCTCGATCGGGCGATTGCAGCAGGGGGACCTACGCCTCGCATCGAGCGCGAGGCAATACGTCAGCGGGCTGTGTGTGCATGCGTTCTCCGCGACCAGGCAGAACTCGAGAGACTGCGCGGGCTGGTGGTCACGCCGGGGGCCCCCTTTTTCGAGGCGGCCGGACGGCGAGAGTGGGTGCTTCGTTTGATCGCGCGGTGCAGGTGAATCGTTTCCCTTGGCGCGCCCGTCCATAGACAGGTAGGCTGCCGGGCGGTCAGAGCAACTGTCTCGGGCGGCGGGATCCGCATTTTGCAGTGTCGAGGAAACTCGTCGTGCCGGATCGGGAATTGCAGCGCGCGGGGTGCGTTCTCGCGAGCGAAAACTCGCTCGTGGATCTCACGAACGCGAGGAAATGAAAGGGAGGCTCGGTAATGCGTTCATATAGTTCTTTGGGATATTGGCTTGGGTCAGGAGTGCTCTTGGGTGCGCTCCTCATTGGATGCGGCGGGTCGGACGACACGTCGAGCGGTGGTGGTGGCGACGGGAGTACCGAGACGAGCACCGACGGCGCCGCCACTGGCGACTCGTCGAACGATGCGATGGCGCTGGGCGACTCGAAGGCCGTAGACGCCACCGATGGTGGCGGAAGCGACGTGACGACTCTACCTGACGCCGCAGACGCCGGTCTTCTCGACGGCACAACCGGGTCGGACGCTAGCGACGGCAGCACGGCAATGGACGCTGGCGACAGTGCGGCAGGGCCCGACGCGGGCGACAGCGGCCACGTAGCACCGGACGCTAGCGACAGCGCAGCGGGGCCCGACGCGGGCGACGCCACAGTTCCGGACGCAAGCGACAGCGGCAACGGCCCCGCACCCGACGGCGGCGACGCTACACTGCCCGACGCGAGCGACAGCGGCAACGGCCCGACGCCCGACGCGAGCGATTCCGGGACCAAGCTCGACGCATCGGACAGCGCCACTCCACTGGACGGTTCGCCGGATGCCGCCGATGCGTCCGACGGCGCCCTCGCCGACGCCAACGACGCGGCTCCAGTCTGCGGGGACGGCGCTGCCTCCTCGGCATGCGTGAACCCCGGCACCGGCGCAAACGACTTCTGCACGGCGAACGTCTGCTCTGCCTGTACCGACGGGACCGATGACGCGAAGTGCACGGCCGCGTACGGCAGCGCCACGCACCCCGCGTATCTGTGCCTCGCGGGCGCCTGCACTCCGGGCGACTGCCGCACGAACGCCGACTGCGCGACAAGCCCGGACGGCATGCTCTGCGGCGTGGACACTCCGAACACCTGTGGAAAGTGCTCCGCGGACACGCAATGCGCGAAGGTCGCCGTCGACGGCGGCGCTCCGATCTGCGACATCGCGACGGGGCAATGCATCGCCGCCGCCTGCACACCCACCGCGGGTGACCCGCCCGCCACATGCACGGCCAACACTTCGGACGTCTGCTGCACCGCGAACGCCTGCACACCCGGCAACTGCTGTCCGGGCTCGGCCGGCGACACGTTCTGCGCAACCCACCTCGATGCCGGTGCGGCAACATGCAGCGCCGCCACGCACGCGTGCACGACCTGCCCCGGGGTCTCAGGCAATGCCTATGCGGTCGATCCGGTCAACGGAAACGACCAAACAGGTAACGGCAACGGCTCGACACTGGGCTGCGCGTTCAAGACCATCACGCGCGCGCTCGCCGTAATCGGCACCCCCGCCCTTCCCACAACGATCACGATCTTGGGCCCGGCCACCGTGGGTGCGGGCGAGACGTTCCCGATCGTTCTACCGGACGATGTGAACCTCACGACGTCCGCCGGCGCGGTCACGATCGACGTGCCGACCGGCAAGTCTGGATTCACACTCGCATCGCCCAATTCGAGCATTTTCGGGGGCACGGGCGCTGCGCTGACCATCAGCGGCACGACCAACGAGGCGACGAATGGAATCGTCGCTACCACCGGCAGCGCCGCTTCCACTCAGATCTCCAACCTCACCGTGACAGCTTTCGCGAACGACGGAATCCTCGTCGAGAACGCCGGCATCCTCACGATCGGGGCGGGAGTGACCTCCAGCTTCAACGGAACCGCCGCGGCAGCTCATGATGGCCTCCACGTCACGGGAACCGGACACGCCATCATCGACGTACCGACGGGACAGGCGCCGACGCACTTCGACAACAACACGAACCACGGGATCCTCGTCGACGGCACTGGATCCATCGCCCTGACCGGCGTCGTCACCAGCGCTACGGCAGGAACGGGCACGATCACGACCAACACGAACAACCTCGCGGGTCTCTGGCTCGCCCAGACCCCGGGAACGGTGGCCGCGCCGGTGCCCGAGAACGTGGTCGACGGGCTCGTGTCGTTCGGCAACACGGGTGGCAACGGCATCCGCATCGTAGCGGGTTCAGCCATCCAACTGCGAAACAGCGCCACGCTGGGCAACTCGGCCAGCGGCGTCAACGTCAGCAGCGCCGGGTTCGGCCCCGGCGGGAGCAACGACATAAGCCACATCGACCTCGGGTCCCCGGCGACGGCCGACGCAAGCGCCAGCTTCGGCAACAATATTTTCCAGGAGGCCCTCGGCGCGGCGGGCCACAACGTCGGCGTTGGCATCTGCTTGCAGACGAGGGCGGGCGCCGGGACGCTGCTCGCCGCGGGCAACGAATTCGGCGCGACTGACTGCTCCGCAGCGGCAGACGCGGGGGGCATGGCCCTGACGGTCAACGCCACGTGCAACGGCGGTGTCGACATCGGCATCACCGCTCCGGGCAACGACATCGACGTGTCGAACTGCACGCATCCGTGAGGCGGATACACCGGTCGGCCCGATTGGGCGACTGACCGAGGAAATCGAGATTGGTGCCAGGGTTCGCCGTTGGGCCCTGGCACCGGATCTAATGGGGTTCCCCTACTGGTCACTCCCGTCGGGGAGTCCCATCACGCCTCACTCGTCCACGCCGTCCGCGTCCACCGCAGGCGGCCCTGCATCCGCGTCGCGACCGCTGTCCAGCGGCTCGATGAGCCCGTAGGCATCGACCGCGAGAGGCGCAGCGTCCGCGTCGCGACCGCTGTCCGGCGGCTCAACGATCCCGTAGGCATCCCCGGCGGGCGGTCCTGCATTCATGTCGCGACCGCTGTCGAGAGGCTCGATGACCCCGTACGCGTCCACCGCGGGCGGCCCCGCGTCCGCGTCGCGACCGCTGTCCAGCGGCTCGATGAGCCCGTAGGCATCCCCTTCGGGTGGTCCTGCATTTACGTCGCGACCGCTGTCCGGCGGCTCGATGATCCCGTACAGGCCCTCGACTCCGGGCCCCGCATCCACATCAGGACCTGCATCCTTTGGCTCGGCAATCCCATACGCGGAGTCCATGCCCGACGCGAACGGAGCATCGTTCGTCGGAGCCGCGTCGCCTTGGAACGCAATGCCATACATGGGCATAGGGCCCGACCCGCCGTCATATGTCGCTTCCGATGCCCCGCAACCTGCCAGCGCGAGGATAGCCGCCGGCGCGACGACCATGGGCAGATAGCGACGAGCCGTACGCGGGCGTGCCCGGTCGGCGAGCGTTGCGACCCGGTGGTAGCAGAACGGATTGTCGGTCCCGCCCTCGCAGGCGCGCATCGAATGGCAGCCCCCGCGACACATTTCGGCGTGCTCGCAGCTCCGGCAAAATCCGGTCAGATTGTCGAGTCGGAAGTCCCGGTTGTACGCGAAAGCGCCCGGGCGATTCCAGATCTCGGCGAGCGGCGTCCGCGTCACGTTCCCCTCACCGGACTCGACGGCCTGCATCGAAAGGCAGCCCTTGATGGTCCCGTCGGCCTGAATGCCGAGGTGCCGGCACCCTCCGTAACAGCCCACCCAGCACGGGATGGGCGTTTTGCGGCTCTTGCGAAGGACGCTCTCGAAGGGGCCGAAGTACCCGATGTTGTCCGCCGTGCGGATTTCGATCTTTTTCTTGCGAATCAGACGCGCGAGCGTCGGAACGATGTGAAGCAGGTCCGCCGGGTCGATCTGCGGGTGCGTCTGCTGGCGCTGATTGCCCATCGCCTCCGCGAGCTGAATCTGCCAGACGAAGGCCCGCGGTGCGATGAGGTCGTGCAGGGCCTCGAGCAGCAGCATGTTGTTCTTGCCGATCGTGGTGATGACGCCGATCGGCATGTGCTCGACCGCGCAGTCGTCGAGGAGGCGCAGGACTCGCGCGAACATGCCGGATCGACCGCGAATCGAATCGTGCTGCGCCTCGAGACCGTCCAGGCTTACGCCGAGATTCACCAGGCCCGCATCCCTGGCCTTGCGAATGAAGTCGCGATCGGCGTTCAGGCCGTTGGTGATCATGTTGACCTTCACGCCACCGTCGGTGGCGACCCGCGCAACATCAGGCCAATAGGAGCAGAGCGACGGCTCGCCTCCCGAGAGCGTCAGGCGCTTGCAACCCATGGCCGCCAGCTCGCCGGCCACGCGCTTGGCCGTGTCCACATCCATTTCACCCGGGCGCTTGGCACCCGCGTGGGACCCGCAGTGGCCGCAGTTCAAGTTGCATTGCAGCGTGAGCTCCCACGTGCAGGTTTTCGGAATGAAGGGATAGTGCTCGATGAGTGCGCGCATTGGGGGTCCCCTTGGGCGGCATGCGGTCGACGACCGCTGTCTAGTGGTATCCAACGATGGGTCGGGTGAGTCCGCTTCGCTGGCGCAAGGAGTGAGCCACGCACGGATGAAGTCGGCCGGCAGCCGAAAGGCCCTTTCGAGGTATGACATCGACGTCGCGGCTGGCACAGATTGGCGCACAACGTCAGATTGGCGCCGGTCCAGCGGGCGAATCCCAACGCCTGATAGAGTGCCCGCATGACACCGTCACGGCCGACGAGGCATCTGTCCCTGTCCGTCTTCGCAGTTCTCCTCGCGAGCTGTCTTGGGCCCCCCGCTGTCACGCCGACCCAGACTCTCACGATCGGAGGCGCCGAATCGGGACCGCGGACGCGGGGTGCTTTTGCCGTCGTCTTCGCCGGCCCGCGAGGCACCGTTGCGAACCGCTCCGAGCCCGGTGTGACCGTTCTCTTCAATCATTCAATGCGGTCTCTCGACGACGACGACCAGGCGCGCATTCCCCCGGTCACCGTGCGCACGGAAGCGGGCGTGGACGTGGCGGGCTCGTGGCGCTGGGTCGGCATGCACGGGCTGCTCTTCGTGCCTGACAGCGATCTTCCGGGCGGCACACGGTTTCGCGTGACGGTGCCGAAGACGACGCGTTCCGTCGAGGGCGAGTCCCTCGCAGGCGACTACTCGTTCGTCTTCGCGACGCCGCGCCCGAGAGTCCTTGCGAGCGAACCCGCCGAGGGGCTGGCCACATTGAGGCCTGACGCGACGATTCGCGTCTACTTCAATCAGCACATCGATCCCGGCGAACTGGCGAAGGCCACCCATCTCTCCGTGCGCGATGCCGATGGCCGACCAGCCCGCCCCGTGCCGTTCTCGGTCACGCGCCTTCAACCGCAAAGGGTCCCGACGCCGCGCAGCCTTCTCGACACCGAAATTCGCGCGGATCGCGCCATGCTCATCACACCGAATGCCCGGCTTCCGCTCGATGCTGCGGTCGAAGTCGTCGTCGATGAGGGCCTGGTGGGCGAGGGTCCGCTCTCGATGCAGGCACCGGTGCGTTTGCACGTGCGTACCTACGGGCCGCTCCGCCTCGACAAGGTCACCTGCCCGCGCGTCTTCGATACGAAGCTCGGCAAGTGCCAGGCGCACCGGGACATCACGCTGGCGCTGAGCAATCCGGTGATGCCGGACGAGTTCACGTCCCACGTCGCGCTCGGCCGTCTCCCCAAGGCGCCGCCTGTCAAGGCCATGCCCAAAAACTCTCGGCCGCGTGCCGAGAGCGAATATGCCATCGGCGCCGACCCGGATTTCAATAAGCGTTATCGCGTCACGCTGAAGGCTGGGATGACGGATATCTACGGCCAACGGCTCGCCAAGGACATCGCTGTCGACATCGACACGGAGCCGCCGTTCCTCCAAGGGCAGAAGCCGACCGGAATGCGAAACGCACCTTCGGACGACTCGGAGGGCTCAGCGGCCTCCGACGACTCGAGTGAATCGGAACCCTCGCCAACGCCCCCCAATCCCCACGACGACGGAAGGCCAATTCCTCCGTTCGAGATCGGATTGGGCATCACGGGCACTGTCCTCGAGGCGCGCACCCAGCACCACGCGGTTCCGGTCGGGTTCGTCAACGTACCCACATTCGGAGTGATTGCCCGATCGGTCGACGCTCGCGAAGGCAAGCAGTGGCTTGCCGGCGTGGCGACTTCCCCAGGAGGGTTTCTGAGTGGTGGTCATCGCTTCCGGTGGGAAACTCCGGACCCGACGGCGAACACGCGACTCGTCAGGTGGATCGACCTCGACGCGATCCTCGCCCCGACGGGAACCGGCGCCGCACTGCTCGCAGTCGGCACTCCAAGAAGCACGACTCCCGAGCGGGAACACCTCGTTTCGGTCACAGACCTCGGCGTGACCGCGAAGATGAGCAAGTTCGGCAGTCTCGTCTGGGTGACGAGCCTGTCGACTGGCAAGCCGGTCCCCGGCGCGCAGGTGACCGTGGGTCACCTGAAGAAGGATGACGGCACGACGTTCGTCACGGACGAACGTGGTATCGCGCTGGTCCCGCCCGATGCGTTCTCGCCGGTCATCGAGGCGCGTGCGCGCTGGGGCAACGAATCCGGAGCTCCCGACGCTAGCTGGGCACTGGTGGTCCGTCACGGCGACGACTGGACCACTCAGCGCGTCGAAGAATCGCCGTCGTTCAGACGCGCCGTGCCCAGGATCGTCGACCTCGCGGCCACGAAGGGTTGGCTCGGATCCATCTTTTCGGACCGCGGCATCTACCGTCCAGGCGAGACGGTCAAGCTCGCCGCAGTCGTGCGACAGGCTGACGCGCGGGGGCTTGTCGCCGCGGAGAGCAGGGACGTACGCGTGACCGTGACCGATGCCCAGGACAACAAGGTCTTCGAGAGTCGAGGCAACCTCGACGCTTTCGGAGGTCTCGCCATCGATGCTCCGATTCCGAAGACGGCCCACCTCGGCAGCGCAATGGCCTCGGTCACCCTTGGCTCCAAAGGCGAAAGCTTCTCGACGCGCGTGCTCCTCGCGGAGTTCAAACCTGCTGAGTTCAACGTGACGGCGCGAGCGGACAAGAAGGAGCTCGTGCGCGGGGACGTCGCGCACTTCACCGTGCACGGCGAGTACCTGTTCCTGGCGCCGATGGCGAATGCAGCGGGGCACGACACGGCTGTGCGCTCCGACGTGTCGTTCGCCCCCAAGGGATCCGAGGGCTACGTCACGAGTGACGAGGTCTTTACGAGTGACTATGGGGACAAGAAGCCGCGCGCCGGGGAGCTAGTCGAGAAGGACGTAGTGCTCGACGCCCATGGGGACGAAGACGAATCGATCGATCTCGTCATGCCCGGACAGAGACACACTGAGCGCATATCGTTCGAATCCGAAATCGAAGACTTCACGCGCCAGGTCGTCACTGGTTTTGCTTCCCTGCTCGTTCATCCAGCGGAGTTCTACATCGGCATTCGGCGCTCCCCATCGAGCTTCGTCGCCGTCGGCGCGACACTGTCTCCCGACATTCTGGCGATTCACCCCGACGGCACACGCGTCGCCGGGGCGGCCGTGAAGCTCGAACTCGTCGAGCGCAAGTGGCTGACCGTCGTCCAGGACGAAGGAGAAGGTTCTCGCAAGTCCACTCTCCAGGACACGACCGTCGCCGCGTGCGATGTGGTGACCGCATCGGCGCCCCGGTCGTGCGCGGTGCGCGTTCCGGAATCCGGGTACTTCGTCCTTCGCGCGACGGCGACGGATCGGCGTGGCAACGAGGTCCGCGCGAGCACGGGCTTGTACGCGGTGTCCGATCGGCCAGACGAAGATGTCTCCA
>Ga0326728_10003897_pt1 | contig 45192 bp, 39 predicted proteins | sample MB3enrmetagenome_FD_207602 | JGI IMG/M metagenome (GOLD analysis project Ga0326728, IMG submission 207602) | Lab enriched peat soil microbial communities from McLean, Ithaca, NY, United States - MB31MN | ecosystem: Environmental > Terrestrial > Soil > Wetlands > Peat | place: USA: New York...
GTTCTCCCCGGAAGTAAAGATTCAAGTCGGCTTTGGGCTGGCACTCGGGGCATTAGTGTTGGTCGGAGTGCTCCAGTATCGAACCATCCGGGCGCTTGAAGAGGCCGACTTCTGGGTGGCGCACACCCATGAGGTGATGGCCGAGGCCGAAGGAATCTACTCGGCCTTGCAGCACGTTGAATCGGGCGCCCTCGGGTACGTCGCCACGGGCGACGAGGATTACGTGCGACAGCACGAGGCCGGAATTTCCCGCCTTTCCCGGCATCTTGAGGCCTTCCGGAGCCTGACGGGCCATAACCCCCGTCAGCAGCGCAACCTGGACGGGCTTATGCCCATCATCAATCGCAAAATCGCCTTCAGCCGGGAACTCATCGCACTACGCCGGGAGCGGGGATTTGAACCAGCCAGCCAGATATTGCGCCAGGGCGAGGGCCTCGAGCTTATGAACGAACTGCGCGATGGCATCGATGCGATGTTGGCGGAAGAGCGCAGGTTGCTGGAGGATCGCCGCGCCCGGAGTCGGGTGGACGCCAAGATTGCGGACGCAGCGTTAATTGTTGGAGTGCTGCTGGCGCTGATCCTGGGTATGATCGCGAGCTTGGTAACACGCTGGCACAATTCGAAGCGTCAACGGGCGGAGCAGGAACTGCGCCGGGTGAACCGTGCCCTCCGAACGATTAGCGAGTGCAATCAGACCATCGTCCGTGCCACGGAAGAAGCTCGTTTGTTGGAGGATATTTGCGGGATTTTGGTGCGTGTGGGTGGCTACCGGATGGCCTGGGTTGGGTATGGCGAACACGACGAAGGCAAGTCAGTACGGCCCGTGGCCCATGCGGGGTTCGAGGAAGGATACCTCCAATCGGCGAGTATTACCTGGGCAGATACGGAACGCGGGCGGGGGCCCACGGGGACAGCGGTCCGCACGGGAAGACCTGTGGTAGCTCGAAACACTCAAAGCGAGCCGAGCGTCGCTCTCTGGCGGCGAGAAGCGCTCAAGCGAGGCTATGCATCCAGCATAGCCCTGCCGATCCTTTTGAACGACCAGGTCCTGGGCGCCCTGACGATTTACGCGGAGTCGCCGGATGCTTTCGATACCGAAGAGATGCAGCTTCTCCTGGAGTTGAGCAGGGACCTGGCGCACGGCATCCAAGCACTGCGCACAAGGGCCGAGCGCAAGCGGGCGGAGGACGCGCTGGGCAAAGCCAACGCCTACAACCGCAGCTTGATTGAAGCCAGCCCCGATCCGCTGGTGACGATTTCGACTGACGGAAGGATCACGGACGTCAATACTGCGACGGAGCGAGTCACAGGTTTTTCACGCCAGGAGCTTGTCGGCACGGACTTCTCGAATTACTTTACCGACCCGAGCAAGGCGCGGGTGGGCTATCAACAGGTGTTTCGCGAAGGAATCGTGAGGGATTACGAGCTCGAGATCCGTCATCGTGAAGGCCACCTCACACCAGTGATCTACACAGCTTCGGTCTACCGGGACGAAGCAGGGAAGGTCGCCGGCGTGTTCGCGGCCGCGCGCGATATCGCCAAGCGCAAGCGGGCGGAGAGGGAGCTTCGCAAAGCCAACGCCTACAACCGCAGCCTGCTTGAGGCCAGCCTTGACCCCCTGGTGACGATTTCGGCCGACGGAAGGATCACGGACCTCAACACCGCGACGGAGCGGCTCACAGGCCTTTCACGCCAGGAGCTCATCGGCACGGACTTCTCCGAGTATTTCACGGACGCCGAGAAGGCCCGCGCGGGCTATCAGCAGGTGTTCCGGGAGAGCTCGGTACACGACTTCGAGTTGGAAGTTCGGCATCACAATGGGCAGGTCACACCGGTAGTATACAACGCGTCTCTCTACCGGGACGAGGCCGGGCAAGTAGCCGGCGTGTTTGCCGCCGCTCGCGATATCACCCAACGCAAACGCGCGGAGGAAGAGGTCCGTAAACTGAACGAACAACTCGAACGGCGGGTTCGCGAGCGTACGGCAGAGCTGGAGGCTGCGAACAAGGAATTGGAGGCCTTCACCTACTCGGTCTCGCATGACCTGCGGGCGCCGCTCCGCCACGCGGACGGGTTTTCGAAGCTGCTCGTCGAAGAGCATTGTGCCGAGCTATCTTCGCATGCCCAAGAATACGTCGCGATGATTCGGGACGCGGTCCTCCAGATGAGCACGTTGATTGATGACTTGCTCAATCTGGCGCGTGTAGGGCGAAACCAACTCAGCATGCAGGTGACAGGACTGAACTCCCTGGTGGAAGAGGTCAGGACAGATTTAGACCGCGCGAACCCCGAGCGCCTGATCGAGTGGAAGATTGAGACCCTGCCCTTTGTCGAGTGCGACCCGGCACTGGTAAAACAGGTCTTCGCTAATCTGCTCTCCAACGCCGTCAAATTCACTCGCCCGCGGAAACCTGCGGTCATTGAGGTGGGAGTGACCTATCAAGACGGCGCCCGCGCCGTCTTCGTGCGCGACAATGGCGTGGGCTTCAGCATGAAGTATGCCCACAAGCTCTTTGGGGTGTTTCAGCGGCTGCACCGGGCGGAAGACTTTGAAGGCACAGGCGTGGGTCTGGCAACGGTCCAGCGCATTATTCATAAACACGGAGGGCGCGTTTGGGCGGAGGCTGAACTTGATAAGGGCGCGACCTTCTATTTCACCTTGGGATCGTCGGACGGTCCCCAACCGGGAAAACCAACAGACTCGGGAGGCAACCCATGACCCAAGAAGTTCTGCAAATTCTTCTCGTTGAGGACAACCCCAACGATGTCAAGCTGACCCTGCATGCTTTACGCGCGGAAAACCTCGTTAACACCGTCCAGGTGGCGCGGGATGGGGAAGAAGCGCTCGACATGCTTTTCTGTCGCGGCGAATTCGCCAGCCGCACCTTTGACAACCCGCCCCGCTTGGTGCTCCTGGACTTGAAACTCCCGAAAGTGGATGGTCTGGAAGTCCTGCGCGCGGTGAAGGGCGACCCGCGTACCCATGCGATCCCCATAGTGGTACTCACCTCCTCACGCGAAGAACGTGACCTGGTGGAAAGCTACAAGCTGGGCGTCAATGCCTACATCCAGAAGCCCGTGGAATTCGCTTCGTTCCGCCAGGCGGTGAAGCAACTGGGGTTGTTCTGGTTGGTGATAAACCAGCCCCCACCCCCGAAGGCTTTTCAGCCCTGAAAGGGGGTCCGTACTATGGATGCCGAAAAACCGGATTACACAACCGGCCCTCCGCCGCTGCTGCGGGTGCTCATCACAGAAGATATGCCGCGCGACGCAAAGCTGGTGGCGAGCGTACTCGAGCGTGCGGGGTACAGGGTGCAATTCGAGGTCACGGACTCGGTGGAAGTTTTCCTCGAGCACCTTGAAACAATCGAATACGACGTCATTCTGGCCGACTTCAACCTCCGCAATTGGACTGCGCTCGACGCCTTGGAAATTCTGAAGCAACGGGGAAAGGATATTCCGCTCATTGTCGTGACGGGTACCTTGGGCGACGAAGCCGCGGTGGAATGCATCAAGCAGGGCGCGGCGGACTTTGTTCTAAAGGACCGGCTGGCGCGCCTTCCTGCCGCAGTCCAGCACACACTGGAAGAGAAAAGACTGCGCGAAGAGCGCAAGCGGGCGGAGGAGTCTCTGCGCGAGAGCGAAGAGCGTTTTCGCGCCACCTTCGAGAATGCCGGGGTCGGCATGGCTTTGTTGGATATGCAAGGACGTCCCGTCAAATCCAACCCGGCGCTCCGGCGGATACTGGGTTATAGCGAGGAAGAATTGATTCGCACCACCTTAAATGAGGTTACCCACCCTGACGATCGGGAATTGGGCGGATGGCTCTACAGCGAGCTGGCGGCGGGGAAACGCGACAAGTACGAGATGGAAAAGCGCTATCTCACGAAGGGTGGAGATGTGGTCTGGGGGCTGACAACTACCTCGTTGGTTAAAGACAGGCAAGGACGCCCTGTGTGCGCTGTTGGGATGCTACAGGACATTACCGAACGCAAGCGTCTGGAGCTTCAGTTGCGCCAAGCCCAGAAAATGGAAGCTGTGGGACGGCTGGCCGGCGGCGTGGCGCACGACTTCAACAACCTTCTTACCATCATTAACGGGTTCGCCGCGCTTCTCTCCAGGCAGACTTCTGCCGAGGACCCGCGACATGAACAGCTCAAAGAAATCCTGACGGCGGGAGAGACGGCTGCTTCGCTGACGCGGCAGCTTCTGGCCTTCAGCCGCCGGCAGCTTTTGGAACCAAGAGTCCTGGGCTTGAACAGCGTCGTTGCCGATATAGAAAACATGCTTCGCCACCTGATCGGTGAAGACGTGGAGTTGGTAACGACGTTGCAGCCGGACCTGGGACGCGTTAAAGTCGATCCGGGGCAGATCGAACAGGTAATCATGAATCTGGTGGTGAATGCCCGCGACGCGATGCCGCAGGGTGGGAAGCTTTTGATCGAAACGTCCGACGTTGAAATTGATGAGGACTACGTGCGCAGCCATGCGCCCATGGTACCCGGCAAGTACGTCATGATGGCGGTGAGCGATTCGGGCTGCGGAATGGACCTGGAGACGCAAGCGCATATCTTTGAGCCCTTTTTCACGACCAAGGAAGAAGGGCGCGGAACGGGCTTGGGGCTGGCTACGGTGTATGGGATAGTCAAGCAGAGTGGTGGCTTCATTTGGGTTTACAGCGAACCAGGACGGGGTTCGACGTTTAAGATTTACTTTCCCCGCGTCGAGGAAGTGGGGCCCACGGCGAAAACAGCCAAAGTCCGCCCCAAGCGAGTGGAAGGGTCAAAAACCGTTTTGGTGGTTGAAGACGAAGCCGGTGTGCGGTCGCTGGTGTGCCAGGCGCTGGCAGCGTACGGCTACAAGGTGCTGGAAGCGGCAGGAGCCGCACGGGCGCTGAAGATCTCAAAACAACACACACAACCGATTGATCTGCTGCTGACTGACGTGGTGATGCCTCGCACCAGCGGCAAAGAGTTGGCCAAACGATTATCCACCCTGCATCCTGAGACGAAAGTGCTCTATATGTCAGGCTACACAGATGATGCCGTTGTCCGCCTCGGTCTCTCGGAGGGCGGCACTCCCTTCCTCCAGAAACCCTTTGGGCCGGATGCGCTGTTGCTGAAGGTCCACGAGGTTCTGGAAATGAAGCCGTGAACTCGACAATAGCCAGGCTGAAAGAGTGAGCCTTGCGCTACATTTTTCCAACGGCGCTCGATCTCCTTGACAGCTCTCCAGCCTGTGGCTATGCTTCATTTCAGGAAGTCTGTACTTCCGACTTCCGGAAATTGATCGCCATGAGCACCATCGTTAAAGTGCAGCGCAAGGGCCAAGTGACCATTCCCACCCGGCTTCGCCTCCAGGTGGGCCTGGTTGATGGCGACCTGGTGGAGGCCAAAGCAGAAAGGGGTAAGATCGTTCTCACGCCAAAAATGATTGTCGACCGCGAATATACGCCTGCCCAGCGCCGGGTCATCGATGCCCGCCTCGCTGAGTCCTTGGAACAGGCGAAAAGAGGCGAGACGTACGGGCCCTTCGAGACCCACGAGGAGATGGTCACGTTTCTCCACGGCGAAGCCAAGAAAGCCCGACCAAAGAAAATCACATCTGTTAAACCTAGTGCCCGATGAAGCGCCAACTGACGGCCGCCGCTGTAAAGGACTACACTGCGGCCCCTCCCGCCGTCCAGAAAGCATTCGACAAACAAGTGAAACTGCTGCTGGAGGACTTCCGCCATCCCTCCCTCCGCGCCAAGAAATACGATGAGTCCCGCAACATCTGGCAGGCCCATGTAAACCGCGACTGGCGCTTCTATTTCCTCATCTCCGGCGACACCTACCTCATTTTGAACATCATCCCTCATCCCAAATAAAACCTAATAAGAACTCGATAACTGCCCCGGCGGGTCGCGCAGACATAGGTTTGTGATGTCTGCGATACGCTGATGCCGCCTGCGGTTGAGGGAAGAACAGGAGTCAGGATTCAGGACTCAGGAGTCAGAATGAAGGGCATCTGCTCTTCGCCGACTGCTTTCAGGATCTAGGAGTCCGAATGAAGAACTCCCTCCGAACGTGCGAAAAAATCGATTACCGGCGGACGCTTTCTTTTCCTCCAGGTTTCTTGGGCACGCCAACTTGAGGAGCCGTCTTGCCGCTCGGCCTTTCGATTTCGCCTCCTCTTTCCCAATCTGGGGGAAGTTCATCGCCCTCCATCGGAGGATTCCCCTTTCCAGCGCGGTCCAGGATCCGAAGCGTTTCTGCACGATCAGCACGGCGACCTCGCTCCCGGAAATATTCCTCGGTCCGCAAAGCGGATACCTTTTCCGCCACGGCGACATTGATGAGTTGATTCAACGCTACCCCTTCCGAGTTCGCCGCCTTGCGGGCTTCCTCCATCAACGAGGGCTGTAGCCGCAAGGCAAAGTTACTTCTTCTCATGGATTTGAGCTCCTCATCTGTTGCAGTGCCGTTCCGGGCAAGATCACAGCGCAACCAAAGTCCCTGCTGACGCCTTCAAAATCACGCCGGTTAAATGTCACGATAGCATGGGCGTTCCCGTTCACGGCCGTTTCCAGAACCATGTCGTCATTGGGATCTGACAACCTCGGTCGCCAGCGAAATGCAAGCCTGACCGGACGGGCTACCGCTGCCAGATCGTCTACGACTCGCTCGACCTCCGCGGCGCTGAGTCCGCAAGCGGCCAAGTGTTGAGGCCGAGTGAGCACAGCCTCGTACTCGAGTAGGAGGGGAACAGAAAGCAGCAATTCGAAACGACGGTCCAGCGCGCAACGCAAAAGCTGTCGTGACGCACCCCGACTGCTTCGCAAGGCTGCGACCAGCACATCCGTGTCGAGCACATAGGAGAGCCTCACTTCAATAGGATATTGCATGCAATATCATAATGTCAAGACTACGCAGCCTTGCGAGGCCATCTGGGCTTCCGCATCGTCGGACACGTTCTCATCCCGCAGGGCGGGAGTGTCACCTATCGCTCTCGCCCTCGGACCGCGCCAACCCCACCCAGCCCGCTTGTAGCGCAGGGTCCGCCGTCCGGCCCGCCATTAAGATCGTCGGGCTGGAAAGCGAGCCCTGCGCCACTCTGGAAACAGCCCTTTTGTCCCCTGCATTTTTCGCTTGACACCCCAACCAACTTATGGTAGCCTATTATCGTTGTCGCAAGAGAGCGGCGGCGAGCGGCTGCGGCATGAGAGCCCCAAAGGGAGCCGGCGAAAGGGAGGGGCAAAAGCGGGGAAAATACAAAAAAGATACTATTTTGACGAAACGAACTCAGCCATCTATTGCAAATACACGACTTAGCATTTTTAGACGCTAAAAACGAACTGGTTTTGAGTGCAAACGAACTCAAATCGAACCCCCAAAAGGGGCTAAAAAGCCACCTCTGGCGCCAGATCGAGCCGGAATTCGCTAGTCGAAAGGTGCGGTTGAGTGGGCGAGCACAAGGGGGGCTACACGGGCATCGAATGACACGAGACCCGAGGTTACGGTATATTCGAAAGGTCGAGAGTGGAGAGTCGAGGAGCTAAGAACTTCTTAACCTTCGACTTCTTGACTTCTCGACTTGTAACACCATGACGGTCACGAACCCAGCAAAGACTGAGAAAGCTCCCCTGGAGCGGGTCTTCGGCCCAGAGGGATGGTTGGCGCGCCGTCACCCGAACTACGAGTACCGGCCCGGCCAGCTCGAGATGGCGGAGAGCGTCGAGGCGGCGAGCGAGAACCGGCGGCACCTGATCGTTGAGGCGGGTACCGGCACGGGCAAGACGCTGGCTTATCTGGTTCCCATGATGCGCAGCGGGCAGCGCGTGGTCATCTCCACCGGGACCAAGAACCTCCAGGAGCAACTCTTCTTCAAGGACATCCCTTTCTTGAAAAAGCTGTTCCCTGACGTCCGCGTCGCCCTGATGAAAGGGCGGCAGAATTATCTTTGCCGGCAAAAGCTCTACGACATTGAAAAGCAGCCGGTGCTGAACGGGCTCGAGGAAGTGGCGCAGTATCCGCGGCTGAGGGAATGGGAAGCGAAGACGGAGGTGGGAGACCGCGCCGAACTCTCCTGGCTGCCGGATTTGAGCGAGCTCTGGGGGAAGGTGGACGCGCGGCGCGAGACCTGCACGGGGCAGAAGTGCCCCCAATTCGACCGCTGCTTCATCACCTTGATGCACCAACGCGCCGCCGCCTCCGACCTGATTATCGTGAACCACCATCTCTTCTTCGCCGACCTGGCCTTGCGGGGAACGGAGGCTGCGAGCCTGCTCCCCGATTATGAAGCCTTGGTGTTCGATGAAGCGCACGACATCGAAGACGTGGCCACCCAGTATTTCGGATTGCAAGTGAGCAACTATCGCGTCGAGGAGCTGGCGCGCGATACGGAAGCGACCCTGAAGGTGAAAGGCTTGAAAAGCGATGAGGTGTTGCCTGCCATCGCCGAGTTGCGGCGTCGCGCGGAGCTCTTCTTCGAGCTTTTCCCGAATGGGGAAACTCGCGCCAACTTCGATAACCGGGAAATCTTCCTGAACGTACACGGCGCTGCTTATGCCAGCCTGCTCAATGCCTTGGTGCGCCTGGAGACCGAGCTGGGCCGCCTGAAAGATCGGCCGGAGGAAGTCAACAACCTGATGCGACGCGCGGTTGAGCTACGGCAGGGATTCCAGGCCATCATGGAGGGTAAAGAAAGGGGCATGGTCTATTGGTGGGAGCGACGCGGGCGAGGAGTTTTCCTGGAGGCCACGCCGATCGACGTCGCGCCCATCCTGCGACAGCGGTTATTCGAGAGCGTCGACACCGTGATCTTGACCTCCGCCACGCTCGCCGTGGGCGGCAACTTCGATTTCCTCAAGAGGCGACTGGGGATTGAGAATGCCAAGGAGCGAATCCTGGACTCGCATTTCGATTATCCGCGCCAAGCTATGCTTTATACTCCCCTGCATCTGCCCGACCCGCGCGAGCCGACCTTCACGCGCCTGGCGGCGGAAGAGGTTGTCCAACTCTTGAAAGCTACCCGCGGGCGGGCCTTCGTCCTTTTTACTTCACACCAGCAGATGCGAGAGGTCTTCGAGCGGGTGCGCCCCCACTTGCGCTATCCGATGCTGATTCAAGGCTCGATGCCCCGAACCGAAATGCTCGAGCGCTTCCGCAATACGCCCCACGCCGTGCTTTTTGGGACGAGTTCATTCTGGCAAGGCGTGGACGTTCAAGGTGAGCAACTGAGCGCCGTGGTGATTGACCGCCTCCCCTTCGCCGTCCCCTCGGACCCCGTCATCGCCGCAAGAATCCGGCAGATCAACGAAGAGGGTGGCAATGCCTTCATGGAGTACCAGGTACCACAGGCCGTCCTCGCATTGAAGCAGGGGTTTGGCAGGCTGATCCGCAGCCAGTCAGACCGCGGAGTCCTTGCCATTCTGGACCAACGCATGATGCGCAAACATTACGGGAAGACTTTCCTGGAAAGCCTGCCGCGCTACCGCATGACGAATCGGCTGGATGAAGTGAGGGGTTTTATGCAAGACTAGGGACTGGGGGCTAGGGACTAGGGGCTAGGGACTGGGGGCTAAGACCGTCGGGGTGTCATCCTGAGCGTAGCGAAGGATCCTTGCAGTTCGGCTAGGGACTGGAACATTGAGCAACTGCAGAGGTCCTTCGTCGCCTTCGGCTCCCCAGGATGACAGGCCAATGGGGTTTTCAGCAAGCTGCCAGCCCCCAGCACCTAGACCCTAGCACCTGACCAAAGGACACTCTAATGTTTGAAATCTCAGTTGACTGCACCTTCGCCGCGGGCCACGCGCTGCGCAACTATAAAGGAAAGTGCGAGAACGTCCACGGGCACAACTATAAAGTCCGGGTGACGCTGGCCGGGGATAAGCTCAATGCGGAGGGGCTGCTAATGGATTTTGCCCAGTTGCGGGCCGAGATCAAGGGGTTAGTTGAAAAACTCGACCACCACTTCCTCAACGATATTCCACCCTTCGACCAATTGAACCCTTCCGCCGAGAATTTGGCCAAGTATATTTGCGACGAAATCGAGGTCGGGGCCGGAAATCGCGGGTTGCAGGTGCGGGGCGTAACAGTGTGGGAAACCGATACGACTTCAGCCACCTATCGTCCAAAGGACAGTGACGAGTGACAAGTGACGAGTGACGAGCAAGGCTGAAGAGCAGTGACGAGTGATGAGTGACGAGTGATGAGCAAGGCCGACGAGCAGTGACGAGTGACGAGCAAGAACCCTCTTCAAGGGAGTCGCTCATGCCGCCAACGGCGCCCAGAAACCATGAAAGGACCTTGTCATTCCGAGCGGAGCGAGGAATCTTGCTCTGGTTCTTTCTTCCGCAATACCCCTGAACGCAGAGCGAGATTCCTCGCTCCGCTCGGAATGACAGGGCATTTTCAAGGCAGTAACGAGCGAGAACATTGCACAAGGACAGTGAAGGGGGCAACTAACGCAAGCACGTCGGCTCGTCACTCTTCTTCAGCCTTGCTCGTCACTCTTCACTTGTCACTCGTCACTGCCCTTACCACGTCCAGAAGGCCACGGCGGGGTGCATCTCAGCTTGATGCTGCTGGGAGCAGACCCCTTGCTTGCAAAAGTAAACGTCCTCGCACCAGCGGCAGCGAGCTAATTGGTCCCGTTCACGAATGGTGCCGCAAATCGCGCAACCCTCCAATAGGTCCGCAACAATGTGGCGCGAGTATTTCCGCCATGTGTCTTCAGCTTCGTTTTGTTCGCGGATCTTTCCCAGGTCGTCGTGCGTCAACATAACCCGCTCCTCGCGCACCTGTCTACTTGGATGCAATTACCATGCCAATGCGTACACCGATCCGATAATAAAGATTCCTCCTGCCTCAAAAGATGCCGCCTCAATTTATTGGAAAAATCGCCCCACGTGATTATGCCACGTTTTTTGCAGATTATCACCTCTTTTATTCGCGCTCTGGCGCATGTCCCGTCGGAGGCAGGAAATCATGTAAAATGGTTTGGGAGAAGGGAGTTTCTTCCACGGGCGGCGGTGGCAAGAGAATGGTAATTACCGAGATTTTCAAATCGATCCAAGGGGAATCCACCTACGCCGGCCTGCCTTGCCTCTTCGTGCGGCTCACGGGCTGCAATCTGCGCTGCCACTGGTGCGACACCGCGTACGCCTTTCACGGCGGACAGAAGATGTCCGTTGCGGAGGTGCTGGCCGCCATCCGGCAATTAGGTGGGAACTTAGTGGAGCTGACCGGCGGAGAGCCCCTGTTGCAACATGAAGTGTACCCGCTGCTGGACCGTCTGCTCGCCGAGGGCTTCCGCGTGTTGGTTGAAACCAGCGGTGAGCGCAATCTCGCTCAATTGCCGCCGCAGATTGTCAAAGTGGTGGACGTAAAATGTCCCGGAAGCGGCGAGGAAGGGAAGTTCTGTTTTGATAACCTGGCATGTCTCGAGCGGAAGGACCAAATCAAGTTCGTAATTCTGAATGAGGAAGATTATTGCTACGCGCGAAGTTTCCTCGCCCGGCACAATCTGCATCGGCATGTCGATGAAGTGATCTTCTCCCCGGTGTTCGACCAGTTGTCGCCCCGCAGCCTTGCTGAGTGGATTCTCCGCGACAACCTGGAGGTGCGCCTGGGACTGCAGCTTCACAAGTTCATTTGGGGAGCGGAGGCACGGGGAGTGTAGGCAAAAAGCGGTAGGCAGTAGGCAGAAGGCAGTAAGCAGTGGGCAGCAGGAGGACCAACATCTCCGTGTCCTCCGTGGTCAAGAGCTTAAGCACGGAGTTCAGTGAGACCCTCTGTGGGCTCTGTGTTGAAGCTAGAGAGGCCCAGAGGACGCAGAGAAAGCGACGACACGCGAATGACAACGGACTACGGACCACGGACCACGGACCGACCTATCGCCGTCGTTCTTGCCAGCGGCGGCATGGATAGCTGCGTCACTACGGCCATTGCCAACCTTGATTACCGCTTGGCCATGTTGCACGTTGCTTATGGCCAACGCACTGAAGCTCGAGAGCTACAGTCCTTCAACGCACTGGCGGACTTTTACCAGGCGGAGCATCGCTTGGTGTGTCATTTGGGTCACCTGAGGCAGATTGGCGGCTCCTGCCTGACGGACCACGCTTGGGCAGTCGAGCCGGCCAACTTGGAGCGCAAGGAGATTCCTTCCAGCTACGTGCCTTTTCGCAACGCCCACTTTCTGTCCATCGCCGTATCTTGGGGGGAGGTCCTGGGCGCCCGCAAGATCTTCATTGGCGCCGTAGAGGAAGACAGTTCCGGGTATCCCGATTGTCGCCCCGCGTATTATGAGGCCTTCAACCGTGTAATTGCAGCGGGCACGAAGCCGGAAACACAACTCGAAATCGTCACGCCGGTCATCCGCATGCGAAAGAGCGAAATCGTCCGGCGTGGCATGGAGCTGGGCGCGCCTTTCGCTCAGACTTGGTCATGTTACCAGGCGGAGGATGTGGCTTGCGGCGTATGCGATAGTTGCGCGTTGCGGCTGAGGGCCTTCGAAGAGGCAGGGATTCACGATCCCATACCCTATGCCCGGCGCCCACATTATGGCCGGTCAGACGTTTGACTTTCGAGTTTCTTGCGTTATCATAAGCCTCGAATGGGATTGAGTGGATTCCCAAGTGGCGCTAGAATGTGATTGTTGAACATTAAGGAGGAACTTATGCGTAATTCATGGAGGCGGAGACTGATCGGGGTGGCGGGCACCTTGGCTGCTTTGGTGTTCACGGTCTCCGCACTCGCCCAAACCGGCGGATTGACCGGCAAGTGCACAGGTGAAGATGGAAAGCCACTCGCAGGCTATACAATTCAGGTGGACCGCCAAGAAATGAAGTGGAGCCAGCACACGAAGACCAATAAGAAAGGCGAGTATGTATATATCGGCCTTTCGCCGGCGACCTACAAGATCACGCTCCTCAGTCCCACCGGGCAGCAGGTCTTTTTCCAATCCATGCATGTTGGCATAGGGGATCCGACGGTGGTGGACTTTGACATGGCCAAAGAAAGGGCCAATACTGCCAAACAACAGATGGCCAATCCCGAAACCGCCAAGAAAATGGAGGAGGCGGCAAAGGATCAAAAGCAGTTTACGGGTCTAAAGGCGACATTCGACCAGGCCATGCTTCTTTACAATCAACAGCATTATTCTGATGCGGCGGCGATGTTTGAAAAGGCCCTGCCGCTCGCCAAGGACAAGAACGTGCCCATTGTGCTGTCCCAGTTGGCACAGTCCTACGGCAAGGCAGCCAGTCAGGAACAGAACCGCGACGCACGATTGCAGGACCAGCAAAAGGCTATCGAAACTTATCAGAAGGCCCTCCAGTTAAGCCCCTCCGACGCCGGTCTTCACAACAACCTCGGTAGTATCTACGCGGAAATGAGCAAGGTCGATGATGCCAAAGCGGAGTTCCAGAAAGCGGCTGATCTAAACCCCTCCCAAGCCGGCAACTATTACTACAATCTGGGCGTGGTGATGGTCAATCAGGGCAAAATGGATGATGCCTCCGTAGCGCTGAAGAAGGCCACGGACCTCGATCCTAATAACGCCAACGCGTTTTACTGGTATGGGATGGCACTGCTTGGCAAAGCCGAGACAAAGCCGGATGGCTCAGTCGTTCCAGTTCCCGGGACCATCGAAGCGTTCCAGACTTACTTGAAGCTGCAGCCTAATGGCCAATGGGCGCAAGCCGCGCAAGCCAGTATCGACCAACTTAAGAGTACGGTGCCAACAGAGTACAAGAAGACCAAGAAGAAGGGCTAATTTCGGTACGATATGCTTGGGCCCCGCAGAGCGATCACTATCCTGTCGCGGCGGGGCCTACTCATTTGCGGGAGTCGAGGTGTGAGAATCACCCTGCTTTTGCTCGCTGCGCTCCTGAGCTTGGTTTTGCCCTCGCGGTCCGACACCATCTACCAGATGAGTGACCAAGGGAAGCAGGTGGTGGTGCAGAGTGACGCCATCGTGATAAGCGAGGATTCCTCTTTTGTGGTCTACAAGCACTTCGAGTTGAGAGACCGACGGGTGGAAATTGTTCGCCTGAACAAGGGAAGCCTGCCTTACAGCGTCCAAACAGCCAACCCTCAACAGCGGCGGCAGATCGTGGAGGTCTGGAAGCGATTCGGCTTCAAAGCTACGGTGACGGACCTGACGGGGAAAGCCACCAGCGTCTACGACGTCTACTTGGATTTCTACCCTCCCGGCGGGCACGGCTCGCTGTTGGAATCCATTCCTGCGACCACCAGCTTCACCGTCCTGCTGGATAATGGGAGCGCCGACGATGTCGACTTCTCCAAAATCAAAAGCGTCGAGATCCAAGGCGACCACTTGAAAGTGACCCTCCGAACCGACAAGGTTGAAGAGGGCAAATTCCTTATGCCTACCACACAGCCCGCAGAGGCCCGTCTGCTGGGTATCTCCGACCAATACGATCCTGCCAGCCAGCGAGTCTTCGACTTCTCCCTGCCGTTGGCCCGAATTAAAGAAATCAGCTTTGATTAGTGCTGCAGAGTGCTGCAGGCCCCGCACGAACCGGCAGGGTCGATCGCATCTGAGCCTTTGTCGATGTGCTGGATCACTCCATCTTTGTCAATCACGAAAGTAACTCGGTTGGCAAAAAGACGGGTGAAATTGAGGACGTCGTAAGCCTTGGCGGTCGTCTTCTCGGGGTCGCTCAGGATCGGGAATGTGGCGCCGATTTCTTCCGCGAATGCCTTGTTCGCCTCGAGTTTGTCCACACTGATTCCCAGCACCTGCGCGTGAGCCGCCTCGAACTTGGCGATATCAGCCTGATACGCCTTGAGCTCTTTGGTTCAACCCGGCGTGCTGGCCTTGATGTAAAACGCCAGGACCACCGTCTTCTTCCCTCGAAAGTCGCGCAGCCTTACAGTATGCCCGTTCTGGTCCTGCAACGCGAAGTCCGGCGCCCGGTCGCCAACTCTCAACTCGGCCTTCGAATACAACGGGAATAACACGCCAGCTACCCCCAGTGCCACAACCACGACAAGCGGCCTACTCATCAGACTCCCCAAGACAGAAGTGGAATCCTCCGGTCGATGAAAACTTCTCCACGCCTACGCTTGGCGAGCCGTTGTTTCATGCATGGATAAAATGCCCGGATGGGATTATACCACTCTCCAATGCGAAGGTGTCTACGCCGATCGCGCCGGGGCCGGGGCACCGCCTTCTTTGGCCGACGAGGAAGACGCCTGCAAGCCGCGCTGAAGCGAAAAAGGCCTCGAAAAGTGGTATCGAAGGTATCCCTCTAATGCATCAAATGATGTAAGTTGTTGAAAAATTGAGATAAATAGATCTTGACATAGTGTAACTCAACTTATATGATATGCATCTACTAAGGTTGAGCGAGAGAAATGCTCAAGCTTAGCCGAGAAGAAAAACTCAAGGAGGTAAGACAGCTATGGCAATCGTGAGATGGGAACCATTCAGGGATTTGGTTACGGCTCAGAGGGATCTTGATCGCATGTTTCGAGATGCCTTTGCAGGCCAGTTTGGGGAGACGGAACTCTCCACACGGTCATGGGCTCCTCCGGTCGACATTTACGAGACCGAAGAGGCCATCGTCCTGAAAGCGGAACTGCCAGGAGTGGATCCGAAGGACGTGGAAGTTCGGGTGGAGGACAACACCCTCTATCTCAAGGGCGAGCGCAAATTCGAAAAGGAAGTCAAAGAGCAGAATTATCACCGGGTTGAGCGCTCCTACGGCTCGTTTGCTCGAAGCTTCTCGCTGCCCAACTCGATCAGCGCCGATAAGGTGAAGGCTGAGTACAAGGATGGTTTGCTGACCTTGACTATGCCCAAGCGCGAAGAAGCGAAGCCGAAGACCATCAAGATCGACGTAACCAAGAGCTAAGGTGATGCGGCAAGATGATCGAGGGAGTGTGCCCTGTTCCGTGCACCCACTTGCCTCGCCCCGGATTTTAGAACCGCGCTGGGCTCGCCAAAGCAGTCCGGCGCGGTTTGTTTTTTCGGGTAGTCGCTCGCCAGTAGTGGGCTCTACAGGGCGCAATGACTTGTGCAATCCAGGAGCGCGTGATTCCCGCCAAAGCGGGAACTCATCATATTTGTTATGGACGATGCATTCCCGCTTTGGCGGGAATGACGGACGTTTTCCAGGGTCGCAGTTTTCCAAGGTCTGATTAAGGATTTCGAGTTTCGATTTTCGGATTTCGAATTTCGATCCTTGAATCTCGAGGAGTTTTTCACATGGCGACACGATTTGACAAGTTTACGGTAAAGGCCCAGGAAGCCCTGCAAGGGACCCAGGATGTTGCCAGCCGTTTCGGCAACCAGCAACTGGAACCTCTACATCTGCTGTTGACTTTAATCGAGCAGAAGGAGGGCATTGTCCCAAGCCTGCTGGGCCGGCTGGGAGTACCACCCGCATCGGTCGCGGCAGAAGCGGAGAGGGCCATCGAGGCTCTGCCCAAAGTTGGCGGCGCCTCCGACCACTTTCTCTCACCGGCACTCAAAGAAGTTCTGGATCAGGCTGCCAAGGAGACCGAGCAATTCAAGGACGAGTTCGTCTCCACCGAGCACCTCCTCCTCGCCCTTTCGAGGAAGTCGAAAGAAACTGCGGGGCGCATTCTGGCGCGGCTGGGAATTACCCACGAGGCCATCCTGAAGGCGCTGGTTTCCGTCCGTGGAACGCAGCGGGTGACCGACCAGAACCCCGAGGACAAATACCAGGCCCTGGAACGCTACGCGCGCGACCTTACGGAACTGGCGCGGCGTGGCAAGCTCGATCCTGTAATCGGCCGCGATGATGAAGTGCGGCGGGTTATCCAGGTGCTTTCGCGGCGCACCAAGAACAATCCTGTGCTGATCGGCGAGCCGGGTGTGGGCAAGACGGCCATCGTGGAGGGCATCGCGCAGCGGGTGGTTGCGGCCGACGTGCCGGAGTCGCTCAAGTCCAAGCGGCTGGTGCAACTTGACTTGGGAGCGTTGGTGGCCGGCTCGAAGTACCGGGGGGAGTTTGAAGACCGCCTCAAGGCCGTGCTCAAGGAGATCGAGGAATCAAACGGCCAAGTCATCCTTTTCATTGACGAACTCCACACCCTGGTGGGCGCAGGCGCGGCGGAAGGATCCATTGACGCCTCGAACATGCTCAAGCCTGCCCTGGCGCGCGGCGAATTGCGCTGCATCGGCGCCACAACCATCAACGAGTACAAGAAATACATTGAAAAGGACGCCGCGCTCGAGCGGCGCTTCCAGCCGGTTTACGTGGGCCAGCCGAGCGTCGAGGACACTATCGCTATTCTGCGTGGGCTCAAGGAGCGTTACGAGGTTCATCACGGAGTGCGCATCAAGGATTCCGCTATCGTCGCCGCCTCGGTCCTCTCGAACCGCTACATCTCCGACCGATTCCTGCCCGACAAGGCCATCGACCTGATCGATGAGGCCGCCTCCGGCCTGCGCATTGAAATCGACTCCATGCCGGCGGAGATCGATCAAATCGAGCGCCGCATTACGCAACTCGAGATCGAGCGGCAGGCGCTGCGCAAGGAGGACGACCCGGCCTCGCGCGAGCGTCTCCAGGCGCTTGAAAAGGAATTAGCCGGGTTGAAAGAGGAGTCCTCCAAACTCAAGCTGCGCTGGAAATCTGAAAAGGAAGTCATCTCCCAAATCCGGCAGCTCAAGGAAGAGATCGAGCATGCCAAAGTTGACGAACAGCGCGTCACGCGCGAAGGCGACCTGAACAAGGCAGCGGAAATCCGTTACGGCAAGCTGGTGTCACTCGAGAAGCGGCTGGCGGCCGTGAACGCGAAACTCGAGGGCATGGAGAAAGCGGGCCGGATGCTGAAAGAAGAGGTGGACGAGGAGGACGTGGCCCGCGTGGTCTCGAAGTGGACGGGCGTCCCCGTGTCGAAGATGCTCGAAGGCGAAGTGGCCAAGCTCGTCCGGATGGAAGACCGTTTGCGGCTTCGTGTGGTGGGGCAGGACGAGGCCTTGACACTCGTCTCGAATGCCGTGCGACGCAGCCGGGCGGGGCTTTCCGACCCGAAGCGGCCCATTGGCTCGTTCCTGTTCCTAGGCCCCACAGGCGTGGGCAAGACGGAATTGGCGCGGGCGCTGGCGGAGTTCCTGTTCGACGACGAGCGCGCCATGCTCCGCATTGACATGTCGGAATACATGGAGAAGCACGCGGTGGCGCGGCTGATCGGCGCGCCTCCGGGCTACGTAGGTTACGAGGAGGGCGGGCAGCTCACCGAGCAGGTGCGGCGCCGGCCTTATTCCGTGCTGCTCTTCGACGAAATCGAAAAGGCGCACACCGACGTCTTCAACATCTTCCTCCAGATCCTCGACGACGGACGCCTGACCGACGGCAAGGGGCGCACCGTGGACTTCAAGAACACCGTCATCATCATGACCTCCAACATCGCCAGCACCTACATTCACGAGGCGATAAACGGACATGGTGGCGATGAACCCCCGGCTATTTCCGAAGTCCTCAAGAAGCGAATTCACGAAGCGCTGCTCGAACACTTCCGTCCCGAGTTCCTGAACCGCGTGGACGAGATTGTGATCTTCAATCCGCTGGGCAAGGAGAACATCAAGAAGATCATCGAGCTGCAACTGGCTTATTTGAAGGACCTGCTCGCCGAGCGCAAGATTCAGATTGAATTGACCCCGCACGCGCACGAACTGCTCTTCCGCGAAGGCTATGACCCGCAGTTCGGAGCGCGCCCACTTAAGCGCGCCATCCAACGCCTCATCCAGGACCCGCTGGCCATGAAGCTCCTGGACGGCGAGGTGCTGCCCGGCGAAACGGTGGAAGTTGACGCCGACCTGAAGAAGGGCACCATGACGTTCGAGCGCGCCACGGCGAAGGCGGCGAAAGCCTGAGATCGTTAGCCGAGCGTGCGAGGCCATCCGTAGAATCGCCGAGTGAGGGGGTGCTTCCACAGAGGCATCCCCCTCGTTGCCCAGGGCGGCCCCAAGGGGGCTGTCACGACCCAGTTTGATTTTTGTGAACTGATGTTCTACGATGAAACCATGAGAAAACCAAACGGACCTGCGAAGACAAAACACCGGGATACGCAAGTTCCGGTTTTCATTGAAAAGGACGAGGATGGGTTCTACGTGGTCGAGTGTCCCCTTTTTGAGGGCTGCTATAGCCAAGGAAGAACTGTGGACGAAGCGCTCCAAAATATCCGGGAAGTTATCGAACTGATCGTAGAAGAAAAAAAGAGCCGGGACATCTTGCGAACCTACCATCCGAAAGAATTAAGTCTACACACTATCACCTTATGACCGTGACCTACGCGCATTCCATGATGTAAGTAATGCTTGCACAATCTAAAACGTCCCAGTAGCATTTTAGCCGTGAACAGACTACCAATCCTTTCCGGCAGAGCAATAGTCAAGGCGCTTGCTAGAATTGGCTACCAAGAAGTGCGACAGAGGGGCAGCCACATGCGGCTCGCCTGTCCCGGAAGGATCTCCATCACTGTTCCCAACTACAAGGTGGTCGGTCGCGGCCTTCTTAGAAGGATTCTGCGGGATGCAGAGTTGTCCGTGGAAGAGTTCATGAAGCTCGTGTGATCGTCCCGCACAGCCCTCCGCAGCCAGTCCGCCCGCTCGGTTTCGATGCTACAATTGCGACAAAGGAGCCAGCCTGGGAGGCAGCTTGAAGATAAAGGTTGTGGTCCACGAAGCAAAGGAAGGCGGCTATTGGGCTGAAGTTCCGGCAATCCCCGGTTGCGCGACGCAGGGGGAAACGATAGACGAACTCTTGGCGAATGTGCACGAAGCCCTTGAGGCTTGCCTTTTGGTTGAAGTGGACCCGCCTGAGCGCACTAGCCCGGTCCAAGTTTTCGAAATCACCTTGTAAACTCCGTCTCGGGCAGGTAGCTGGGTCGGGCCGTCGAACATCGCGGCCGACACTTTCTTTGCGTCCGCGACGTTGGGCTCACGAAAACCCGCTACGAGAAAGGGGGGTTGTGATGGGCAAGAAAAAAGCAACCGTCGAACCACAAGGCACAGAACCGCCGGCAGTGCAGATTCCACGGCCGCGGTTGAACAAGCTTAAGGTTTGTAATTTTAGGTGCATAGGCCCCCAACCAGTCGAGGTAGAACTCGACGACATCGTAATACTGGTCGGCCCGAACAACACCGGGAAGACCGCGATCTTACGCGCGTACCAAGTTGTAATGCAGCATGGTTCAGCCGAGGGGGAGCTCACGAAAGAGGACTTCCCAAACGGCGAGATCGACCCAGCCAATTTGCCAACAATTGAACTCGAGACCGTTGTATTTGAAAAAACGGCACCGGGTGAACGGTGGGTCAGGACGGACCCGATGACAAATGAAATGTTCGTGCGAGAAAAGTGGGTCTGGAGTCAGGCCGGCGCCCCGAAGAAAGTCGGGTGGGACGTCGCCGCCAACGACTGGCACGCGAGTGAGGGTCCGTGGGGAGCTCCGCATGTCGCACAGGCGTACAGGCCCGAGCCGCACTACGTCGGGGCCTTTCAAAAGCCTGAAGATCAAGCGAAAGAGGTGGTGAAGCTGCTCAGTAGGGCAATCACGGAGAGGGTCAAAGGAATGAGCAAGAAGACCACCGATGAAACGGGCGGGGAGGGTCCAACGGACTATGAAAAGCTGCTGGGTGCAATCAAGGACCTTCGCCTCAAGATTGCCAGTGACGCGGCCACTGCGGTGGCCGATGTGCAAGAAGAGCTGACTTCGATGATTAGCGCCGTGTTCCCAGGCTACGGTGTGACGTTTGATGCGCGGCCCGAAGACGTGGAGGGGGCTTTGGATCTGTACAAGCCTGATCCGGTACTCTAGATGGGGCCGACCGACGGGGTCCATTCGTCCCTTGAGCGGCAGGGCAGCGGAACGTGCAGGACCCTCATTTGGGCCGCTCTAGGATATTGTCTGAGCGCCCTAAGGGGAAGTCGCCCTCCGCTGGGGATCGGCCTCATCTTCTCCTCATGGACGAGCCGGAAATCTGCCTGCATCCAGATGCGATACGTGAGGCAAGGCGTGTTCTTTACGACCTGCCTGCCACAATGCGGTGGCAGGTCATGATAACCACCCCTTCGCCGGTCTTTATTGATCTCTCAAGGGATAACACTTCCATTGCGTGCGTCGAACGCCTGTCAGGCGGAATCGTGCAAGGCACAACCATTTTCCGTCCGAAGAAAGCGAAGCTAGACGATGACGATAGGGTCGAATTGAAGCTGCTTAATCTGTGCGATCCATACGTTGCTGAGTTCTTCTTCGGAGGCAGGACCGTCCTAGTCGAAGGAGACACAGAATACACGGCGTTCAGGCATGTCGTCTCATGCAACGACGCTAAGTACGAAGGAGTCCATGTAGTGAGGGCCCGCGGGAAGGCATGCCTCGTTGCCCTCTGCAAAATACTGAACCATTTTGACAAGGGGTATGCGATCCTTCACGACTCCGACCGGAAGGACGTTATCGAGAAGAAGACAAAGAACAAACGTGCCAATCCAGCATGGACAGAGAATTCGAAAATTCTGGGCGAAACGGAAGCTGGCCGCAACTCAGGGAAGGTCCGTCTGCTCGCCTCGGTCCCGAATTTCGAGGAGGCGTTCTTTGGGGAGGAAGCCCACCACGACAAGCCATACTCCGCTCTGGCGCGCCTAAAGGCAGACGAGAGCGCCTTCCTGACGATCGCCACTTTACTAGACTGCCTGCTCGATAACAGCCAAAAGGTTCCAGGGGGAGCGGTAGAGTGGAGCACGATTGATGAGCTGGAAGCAGCGGTTGCTGCCTTCGACGCTAAGAATGAAACGACCTCCGAAGTGCATTAGCAGGTCGCGGCGAGCGCTCAAGCTGCCCTCCGTGTTGAGCGGGCAGTAACAGAATGCTAGCATATTGTGATTGCAGTGGCATTGACCATGGCTACCCTGAGTGTTCGAGGCATTCCGAAGGCGGTACACGAGACCTTGCGCAAACGCGCCAAGCTGCACCATCGCAGCTTGAACGGCGAGCTACTCGAAATCCTGACCGATCATGCCGAACGTGAACGCAGGCGACAGCGGCTCAAATGGGTCATTCCCCGACTGCGCCGGCTGAGAGAGAGGATTGCCCGCAAATATCCCAACGCCCCGGACAGCGTCGAACTGATTCGCGAGGACCGCGACAGCCGCTAGACGACGCTGCGAAGCAAAGGCCACCCGAAAGGGAAACCACGATGCCCGATCTGACCATCCGGAACGTAAGCAAAGACGTGCACAAGCTGCTGCTTGAAAGCGCCAAAGTTCATAACCGCAGCCTCAATAAGGAGATCGTCAGCATATTAACCTCTGAAGCAGATTTGACAGTGCGAGGCTTGGAATTCGTGCGGGTGTTTCCCAAGGGGCAGCAACTAGCGCGTGGCGGAGAGAAGCGCTCAAAAACCCCTCGCCTGAAAATCGTCCCTAGTCGCAGGGGCATCTAATGTATTGCAACAAGGTGTTGATAAGGATTGGAGCTTTGAATTATGTGGAACAATCTGAAAACAACGATACTTCTTGCAGCGATGACCGGCCTGCTGCTGGCCATTGGGCAGCTTTGGGGCGGGCAGCGGGGATTGATGTTTGCCCTGGTGCTGGCGGCGGTAATGAACCTGGTCAGCTACTTTTTCTCCGACAAGATCGCGCTGAAGATGAGTGGCGCGAAGCCGATTGCGCGCGAAGAAAACCCGCGCCTTTACCAGATTGTGGAGCGCCTGGCCGCCAAAGCGAACGTTCCGGCGCCCAAGATCTATTACATCCCCACGGATTCGCCGAACGCTTTTGCCACGGGCCGCAATCCCAACCACGCTTCGGTGGCGGTCACGGCCGGCATCCTGGAGATTTGCGACGACGAAGAAATTGAAGGCGTGCTGGCGCACGAGCTCGGCCACGTGAAGAACCGCGACATCCTGATCAGCGCGGTGGTGGCTACGCTTGCCGGAGCCATCACCCTGATTGCCCGGATGGTTTATTGGGGTGAGCTGTTTGGGGGATTCGGCGGTGGCCGCAGTGACAACCGGCGTGGCGGTGGAATCTTCTCCGCGCTCGCTATGATGATTGTGGCGCCCCTCGCGGCCACACTTATTCAGCTCGCTATTTCCCGCTCGCGCGAGTACGAGGCAGACGCCACCGGCGCCCGCATTACCGGCAATCCGCAAGGTCTGGCGCGGGCGCTCGCCAAGATCGATCAATGGTCGAAGCGGATCCCCATGCAGGCTTCGCCCTCCATGGCGCACATGTATATTTGCCAGCCGCTCACTACCGGCGCGGTTTTCTCCAGCCTGTTTTCCACCCACCCGCCCATCCGCAAACGCATCGAGCGGCTGATCGGAGGGGATCTCATTTAGTGGTCAGTGGCAACGATGGTGAGGGGCAATTCTGAATTATAAATTCTAAATTATGAAAGGTTCTTTCCACTGCTCCTCACCGCGTGGGGGCTACTGACCTGCCGCGAAGCGCCACCTTCCCGTCAGACGAATGCGAATAACTCGAATTCACTATTTATAATTTACTATTTATAATTCAGTATTCCGCCCCACGATCCACAAAATAGCGATGGCAGATTGGTTTAGCCTATAATCCCTTATCATGGCCTCTAAGTCCGGCCGCGATTTTGAAATGCATGCCGCGCGCGCGGGGGGCATTATTATGCGCATCGGGAAGAGGATTCAAGCCTTCTGGCAACGAGTGACCGAAGGGATCACGCTGCAAGTCCTCTGGTCGCAATTCATATCGGAAGCGCGGGCGAGCTACAGCCTTTACTCCCACGAGATTGACTGGGAGGCGTTGCGCAAGGAAACCCGAGGCCGGCGATTTTGGAAGATGACCAGCGCGTTTTTTTGGTCCCTGCTGACGAAACTTTCGCCGGCCCGCCGCGTCTTCCTGCTCATTGCCTTGTTCTTTGCCATCGTCGCATTGACCAATAGCCAAGTTACGATTTCGAGTTCCAATGCCCACCATAACTATGAGGTGGCCCCGCCCAACAATTTCCTGGCTGTACTGCTGGCTGTCGCGGCGCTGCTTTTTCTGCTGGCCCTCGAACTTGCCGATCGAGTCACCATGAAGCGCGACCTCGAAATTGCACGCGAGATCCAGCGCTGGTTGGTGCCTGCGTCGCCGCCCCAGGTGCCGGGAGTCGAGATTGCATTTATTTCACGGCCCGCCAACACGGTCGGCGGGGATTACTACGATGCGTTCTTGCGCGCTTCCCCGGGCTGCGAGCCCGGCTCGAAGCGCTTGCTGCTGGTGGTGGCGGATGTGGCGGGAAAGAGCGTTCCTGCAGCATTACTCATGGCCACGTTTCAAGCCAGCCTGCGGACCTTGGCGGAAGCCAACACCTCCCTCCTCGAGCTAGTGGAAGGGTTGAACCGCTATGCCTGCGCCCACAGCCTGGGCGGCCGCCGATTCACCACCGCGTTTTTCGCAGAGTTAGATCCCGGGACCCGCGCGCTCTCCTACATTCGCGCGGGGCACAACGCGCCTCTCATTCGCCGCGCCTCCGGAAGCCTCGAACGGCTGGAGACGGGAGACCTGCCGCTGGGCATCAACGCCGACGCCCATTTCACCTGCGGCGCCGTAACCATGGGCCCCCACGACCTGCTGGTTATCTTTACGGACGGATTGATAGAAGCGGTGAACGACGCGGACCAGGAGTTCGGCGAGCCGCGCGTTCTGGATGTGGTGAAATCCAGCGACGGCGCGGGCGCGCAAGGCACGCTGAAAAACCTGCTGTCGACCGTAGACGCCTTCGTAGGTCACGCCCGCCAGCACGACGACATCACTTGCCTCCTGCTGCGCACTGTATGAGGGTCAGATTGCTGCAAAGGTTTCCGAATGCCCGAATTTCCGGACATCGTTGTCTATCTCGAGGCGCTCGAGCGGCGCATCCTGCATCAGAAGCTCGAACAGGTGCGATTGTCGAGCCCGTTTCTGCTGCGCACCGCGATACCACCGATTCGCGAGCTGGAAGGGAAAACCGTTCAAAGCCTGCGTCGAATTGGCAAGCGCATCGCGATTGGTTTCGAACAGGAGTATTGGCTGGTGCTGCACTTGATGATAGCCGGACGCTTACACTGGCGGGATCTCGGCTCCGTAGCTCCGGGGACAGGTTTGAAAAAGCTCGCGTCGCGCAGGGACCTGGTAACATTCGTTTTTGCCTCAGGCAGCCTTACACTCAGCGAGGCAGGATCACGGAAGCGAGCCTCGATTCACGTGCTGGCAGGCGCCGAGAGGCTTAAGGACTTCGACCCGGGCGGGCTCGAAGTGCTCGAGGCCCGCCTCGAGGAGTTCGCGGCGCGCCTCACTTCCGAGAACCATACCCTCAAGCGCTCCCTTACCGATCCGCATCTCATGAGCGGCATTGGCAACGCGTATTCCGACGAGATCCTCCATGCTGCGCGGCTCTCGCCTGCGGCCCTGACCAGCCGGCTGAACGGCGAGGAGATCGCGCGCCTCTACGAAGCCACCCGGGCCACGCTGCGGGACTGGGCCGAGAAATTGCGCGAGGAAGCACATGGTGGTTTTCCTGAAAAGGTGACGGCCTTTCGCGAAGGAATGGCCGTTCACGGACGGTACGGCCAGCCCTGCCCTCGCTGCGGCGCCAAAGTGCAGCGCGTCCGCTACGCCGAGAACGAGACCAATTACTGCGCGCGCTGCCAAACGGGTGGCAAGCTATTGGCGGACCGCTCGCTTTCGCGCTTGCTCAGGCAGGACTGGCCGCGCACTCTCGAAGAGCTCGAGGCCATGAGACCAAAATATGGAATGAATATTTCATGCCGACTCCCCGGCACGCTTTAACAGCCATACTTCGGCCACCTGGCAGCCCCGGCCATTGCCGCCCAGTCCCGGCGGTCGGTTCCAGATCAAGCTCAACTCGCCCCCGGCAGTGGCTTCAGGTGGAATGTCGTATTCGAGCGGCCGAGGCGGCCAGGGCTTGTGCATGTAAGGATGAATCTGCACCTCTCCGTTGCACTTCATGCGGATGACTGCCGCAGGCTCATCCCCCGAGTACACCACGCGGACCCTATATCGCCCGCGCGGATCGAGGCCCGTGTAGTGTAACTCCAACGGGGCATCAAATAGCGACTCAGCCCAGCGCTTCCAGGAGATCGGCGTCTGGTCTCCAAAAGGATCGGGGTAATCGAATCCCACGAGCGACGAGGCGCGGAACTCCGGGTCTTCGACAGCGCCCGGACCTCGAACCAGGTGGGGTTGGCGGGAGAGATCGCCCAGATCGTCGTAAAACCCGCCCGGGCTGGGGTTCGCCCAATTCAGAATTTCCTGAACCCCCTTCATCTGCTCTTGTTCAGAGACGAGTCCGCGAATCTGCTTAATCCGCCACCGAAGCCAGGGCAGATTGGTAATGGACGCATCGAGTGTATCCAGGTTTGCCCCCCGCGAGACCGCTTCAGCTTGGTATCGCTCCACGGATAATTGCATTCGAATACTCTGGTAAAGCGCTTCCCCCAGTTCGAGAATCCTGCTTCTCCAATCCTCACACACTGAAGCCGACAGCCCTTTTTCGACGATACCTTCAGCCTCTGCCAGGATGGTGGAGAGTTCAATTCCGCTGGTACGGCGGCTGGGTTCGCCAGAGTCAATGTCGAGAGGAGTGGGACGAATGCCGACTCGGCGAATCTCTTCGAGTTTGTTCGAGACTTGGTTTTCAATCTCCGTTTCATGCAGAAGGCGGCGCCGGATGTAGGCATCGTAGTAGGCCCGGTAAAGGCCCTGCTGGAACCGCCACTTCAACAGGTCATGGGGTGAGGCAGAGTCCTCCATCGCCTGGAATTGCCGCAACGTGATGTCGACATTCTCGTTCGATAGCAACGGTCCGCGCCAATTCCGCTCCAAGCTGAGCAAACCCTGCGCTAAACCATCCGCGTACTTTTCTCCCATGAAGTAGCGGCTGTAGTCGCGCAGCACGTCGATCTCTGCTACTTCCGGATCCCAGCCCAGGGCGCTCCAGACAATCTTGTTGACATCGTCGTTGCACCCTTCTGAATAACTGATAAAACCGATGGAATAGGGTGCATCGCGGCGCAGAATGTTTGCCGAGCCTTCTGGCCGGGGGTTGATGACCTCGCGGCCCTCGGTGTAAGCGTAGGCGGTGTCCCAATCCGGAACCGGAAACTGGCATTCCACGCTATGGGTAATGTCCGGGTAAAGTCGGATCGGGTATGGCTGGGGAATCTGCTTCCGCAAGGTTGGCAGGTCATCGCAATTCTGAGGTCCGTACACCACTCCGCTTAGCCAGGAGGGCTCGTCCTCTTGCAGGATCTGGTAAAACTCGCTTGTCCATTCCCGATTGAAAGACTGAGGGGAAATCCAAAGCTTTGCGTTGGGATGATAGCGGTGCAGGTTCTCCGCTTGCTTCTGCAAAAGCGCCAGCAAGTACCTTGGCCGTGTATGGCCCGGATCGCCACCCGGCACAAACACCGCGTCGATGCGCGGCAGCGCACGAAAGACCTGTCCCCATTCGTTCAGCGCGAACTCGACGGTTTTTGGATCGGCATAGTTCGCGTCCATGGCGGGGTACCAGATCCACACGTCCAATCCATACTCGTCCGAGATTCGCGACATCTCGATCATCATCGGCATGGGGGGGAGAGGAAAATGAGGACTATCGGGTGCGTCGTCGGAACGCGGAGGAATCAGCTCGATGGCGTTTGTCCCGAAGACCGCCAGATCGCGAATGTATTGCTCCCACATGGGAACGGTCCAGCCGTCGTAGGAATTGGTTTTCGGACGATATCCCAACTGGTGCCCACGGAGCGGATATTTCGGGCTGGTTGAAAGATTCAACCGGCTCGAGATCGTGACCTGTCCCTTCACCATGTGCAGCGCGCGCAGCAGACCTCCCACTCCAAACAGAACGCCGCGCTCGTCAGCTCCCAGAACGGCGATGGCCGGTCCACCGGCTCCGGTCCCGGCGCGCAACACAAAACCCTCAGCGGCCACGGCAGGCGGGCGCGCAAAGAGATTATCGAAAAGACCGGGCTCGAGGGCCCGGAGAGCAGCGGCCTGCCCGACGATGATGGCTGCGGCGGCAGAGGCCGGCCAGGAACTGACGGTCCGCCATTGAATGCCCGTCCGGCTTTCCACTTCTTCGGCGAGCACCGCGGCCGCTTTTTGTTCGCGCCTGGAAAGCGTTGGCGGCTCGACGATCACCGCTGCGCTTAAGTCCAGCGAAGCTTCACTGGCGCCTGCCACTGCTCCGGCCTCCGTGCCCACAGCGTCATCGGCCGGACCTGCCTTGAAAATAGGCAGCCCGCTTGCAAGCCAGGCGGTTGCACCACCGCTCTTCAGAAAATTCCGTCGGTTCATGAGTTCCTCCCTCGCCCGCATTGTCGATGCGAACCAGGGGATGAAAGCTGAACACCCGGCGCAGGGCGGAGTCGGGGTCCGGCTGAAGGCGCAACCCTGCGTCCATCATCGGGGTATCGATATACCCGGGACAGATAGCGTTGACTCGAATTCCCTCCCGGCCATGGCCGAGGGCCAAGGCGCGAGTCAGCCCGATCACGCCGGCTTTCGAGGCATCGTAGGCAGCGTTCCCCAGGCGAGTCACATTCTCCTCAGGATAGAGCGTCGCGCACCATCTGAGTGGTTTCCGCGACCTGATCTGAATACCGCGGGTATAGACCGATAATCGTGGCGTCAATCGGCTTGATGTTCTGATAGGCCCACGCGATGGCCTTGCGTTTCTGTTCTTCGGAGCTGCACTTGCGGCCAGCCCCTAGAACCTTGTAGACCAGCGCCGGCTTGTCGACCTGGCGGACGGCTGCGGCCATTCTCGGGGGGTCGGAGGCTATCCAGCCCTCATCCAAAGGCAACGTGCCGATCTCCTTCATCCAATCTTCGGGATGACGGGTGAGGTAATGCAGCCCCGTCATGTAGAACTCGTTGGCAAATCCCTTTTCATGGAGCGTGGTGAGGATTTGGGGATTGTGCATGGAGATGCCGGCGGCGGCGCCGAGGTCGTGGACCTTGTCGATATAGGCCTTGAGCAGGTCGATCTTGCCTGCGCGGAAGAGAATGTCGGTGGCCCCGCCATGAAAAGCGATGCCAATGGGCTTGAACTCCGCTGCGGCTTGCGCGCATTTGATCGTTCCATCCAGGATCTCTTCCGGCGAACGCCCCATCTTTTCGTCGTAGTGCCAGGAAGCCGCCAAACAGATGAACTGGATGTTGCATCCCGCCCCGCGAATTTTCGGGAATAGCCGTTTCATATCCCAGTTGAAGCTGGCCTGCCAGGTATTGATTCCGGCCTTCTCGCAGTCCAGGAGGAGCTTGACGATGCGCTCGTCCGTGAACCACTCCCGCATGTGCATGTCGTATTGCCGGTTGACATGCGAATAGCCGAACATGGGATTGCTTCCCACGATCACTCGCGACACGCGGTGCGACCCCAGGCTCACCTGGGGCAACAACTCCGCCGGTTCGGCGCGGAGCGCGCCTGGGGCCATCAGGCCGGCCGCAACCGTCGTGGCGCCCTTCAGGAAATCCCGGCGGCTCGGTTCAGACTTCGAGGAGCTCGCAATCTCCTGTGGGTTGGATGGGTTCTGGGCCATGAGTATTCTCCCTTATGAATTTGATCTATCCTTGCGTCGCCAGACGATACAATCTTGCACCTAATAAGTCAATGACCCGGCATTGACATGCCACACACAACGCGGTACCGCTGCAATCAACCTTAGAGTGAAGGGACAGTCCACTTCTTCGGGTTGGATTCTCTGGGGGAGGGGAAACAATCCAATGCAAAAGAAAACGTCGAGTCACCGGGAGTTTTTGGAGAAGACTTCCGTAGGTCTGGCGGCGGCAGGAGCCGTCCCACAGAGTTTTGCCGTTTCGGGCAATTCCAATCGGCTGGCCGTGCAGGGAGGGACCCCGGTCCGCTCGGCCTCTTTCCCGGAATGGCCGCAGACCACGGAGGTCGAGGAGCGGAATATCCTGAAGTCGCCTCGTAACCTCCCTTTGGACAGGCGCGACGGCAAGCCCTGCCCGCACTTCAGGCGCGCTTCTTGACGATGCTCAGGGCCTTCAAAATGACGGCGTTATTGGGAATCACCTCGCCATAGCAATTCTCGAACCCCGCTGCAGCGCCGCGGAAACCCATCGACCCCTTCAGCCGGACCTCGCGGATCACTTTGCCCAGCCGCGGGCTTTCCCACTCGAAAACAAAGAATGTCGCCGGGTGTTCAGCGTTTGGCGAGCACATCACGGCCTGCGCGTCGTAGCAGTATTTCCCCGCTCTCTTGTCCCCGCCCCAATTCCATTCCAGGATGTTCACGCCGTAACGGATCGGGATGACTTCCGGCAGGCCGTCTTCGTAGATGATCTCATACCAGCCGAGCAGGTCCGCCGAGTCGACCATGTCCCAGATCAGCCGGTACGCTTCCTCGTTGGTCGCGGGAATGGCGCAGGCGTGCAGGAAGAGCAGGCTCGTGGCGTCCTCGCCGACTCTTATATTGACTTCGCGCGGCAACGGGCTGGGCTGCGCGCCTTCCGTCCCCACCATGATTGCCACTTTCCCCTCGGCTCCGGCCAGGTCAAACACATAGGGCCCGAAGGCGCTTCTGCCTGTCTTGGTCCCCCGTAAATCCACTCCAAACACCGGTTCGAGCGCGGGTACGTTGAAGGCGCTCGAAATATCCAAAGGCGTCACGGCGCCTTCTGTGGCGCTGGGCGGCGTTGCGCCGGTCAAACTCGACATCAACACGGAAATAGAAGTTTGTGTGGTCCTGAGAAGATCCGCCATCCCCAACGTCTTTTTCGACCAAAGCATATTACTGCATCCGATAATACTGAAAAGCATGTCTTTACTCATGTTGAATTCGGTGGTGGCTGACCACGAGGAGGGTGCGCCGCCGATGATGGTTTTCCGCTTGCTGCGCTCGGGGTAGTTCTCAAGTCCGGGCTCCATGTTACCGAAGACCTGGTGGAAACCCCATTCATCCAGTTGCGCCTCGTTCGCTTCTCCACCGTCTTCCTTGTCCCAGAACCAGTTATAGAGCAGGATGTCCTTGGGAACCAAATCCTTCACCTGCTGTGGCGTCATGGCGCCCGGCGAGGTGTATTGCCAGCCGTCGGGCGCGTTGCGCTTCTGCAAGCCCTTGCCGCGCACGCGCTCGAGCAGATAGTCGCCCCAGATGGCCATTTTGACGTTCTTGTTCGCCAAGTAATCGTGAATCTTCCGCAGGTCCTGCCCATAAAGCTCACCGAAGTCCTTGCTCTTGCAGCGTGGGCATATTCCGAAAGGCGCAAACCATTCGTCGTGGCCGGCGTGAAGAAGACGAGGCTTCATGACCTCAATGTATTCTTCCATCACTTCTAAAATGAGCTGGTAACTGCGCGGCTCGGACGGGCAATAGGTGTCCGGCCACTTGTCACCGGGGACGTCGGTCAAGTCCTTGTGCCGCGCCAGCAGGTAGAAACTGTGCGTAAAAGAGGGAATTTCCGGGACGACTTCGATGTGATGCGCTTCCACCCAGCGCACTAGGTCTGCCACTTCGTCTTTTTCCAGAAACTCGCCATCGCCGCAATCCTGGTGCGAAGAATTCTGCTCGCGGCCGTGGAGCGCTCCGGGCGGATAGTTGAGCCGGCTGTAATTGGTGTCGCGCGCAAATTCGACCCAGCCCGCATTGATTTCCGGATGGCGGTCGAGCCGCATGCAGGCGTTCATCTCCATCATCAGCGTGTTGAATTTGTAGAGCGCCATGACTTCGCGAATAAACCGGCGGAAATAAGCAATGCTCGAACGGCCTGGCACATAGAGCTTGACGCCGCGGAAAGCTTTGTCCGGCCAATCGCGCACCTGCACGCCCGGCACCTGGAGATGTGCCTCTCCGCCGGCAATGAGTTGCCGAAGCGATTGCAGCCCATAGAATGCGCCCCGGTCGTCGCTGCCCGCAATCACCACAGCATATTCGTCGGCGTGCAGAACATAACCCTCTGGGCCCGGGTTCTGCGCCGTCACTTCCAGGTGATTCCGATGGCAGAATTCGCGCACCAGTGGATTGCGGATCGATCCGGCCACGATGAATCGCCCCGCCGTGGGCAGCTTCGCCGAGTGTTCGGTTTTCAACTGAAGGTTATAGCGGTCACTCAATTCCTCCCTGAGGAAGCGAGCCAGCGCGACGTCGCTCGTTGAGGCGGGCAGTGGAACCGCCACTGTGCATTCTTCATTCAAGGCAAATGGGGCGCCGCGCAGTTCCATCTCTCGAGGGACGGGAAAGATGCCGGGACGCGGGAAGCCGGCGAGCGCTTCCGCCGATTCGGAGGAACCAGGGCTACCCGTCACTCCCGCGAAAGCGGGAATCCCATCTGTCGACGGGGAATAGCGGAACCCCAGCAGAGACTTCTGACGGCTGAAGGTGGCCCCTCGGGTTGCACCAAGTGTCCCCGTTATCGCTTGGCGCGGAGACGCCTTCCCCTCTCGAATCAGCGGAATGAGCTCCGCCCCAGCTAATCCCACCGCAGTCTTCTCAATAAACTCTCGCCGAGTCAGTTCTTTTCTTCGCGTCAACATGCACCCCCTGAATGGTGGGGCATTCTATCATGCGTTGCCCCTTGGTCTGGTTGCAGGCGCGTGTGGTGTTTAGGGGTGGCGTAACAACCGAACCCTGGAGTGTGCTTGCAGGCTATCTCACTAGCCTCAGTCCTGTCTGTGCTGAGCTTCCGAAATCTTTCGGAACTGGGCGAACTCCTTGTCAGCCTGGTCCTTATTGCCCAACCGTTGCTGGATGCGTCCCGCCCGATAATGAGCCTCGGCCTTGGTGGGATCGAGGCTCATGGTTCGCTGGAGTTCCTGCAAGGCGCCAACCAGATCGCCAGTCTTCTCGAGCACAATCGCCATCTGCAAGTGCGCGTGCGAGTTGTTCGGATTCAGTTTAAGCGACTCGAGGAGGTACGGCCTGGCCTCCTCGACCTGATCATTACGAACCAGCATGGTTGCTAAATGCAGCAAGGGCCACTCGGTTTGCCTACCCCCTGACGCTCCCAGGCGAATCGCCTGCAAATACCATTTCTTGGCCTCGTCAAACTGCTCCTTAGCCTCATAGCAAAGACCCAGGTTTTCGTACGCTCTGACGAAGTTCGGCGCTAAAGCGATGGCAGCCTTTGACTCTTGGATTGAATCGTCAAACTGGTTCCGTGTGTAATGTAAACGGCTGAGACAGAAATGCGCGAACGCGTATTTTGGATCGAGCCGGATCGCCTCCCGGAACTTCGACTCAGCCGGGTCCAGCCGCGAATCGGCGACCGCCACGAGCCCGCGCAGGGTTGTCCCCTTGGCAGTCGGCCCAGCAATAGCATCTGCATCATCGATCAGTTGAAGCGCCTGCTTATACCTCTTCTGATCATAGCGGACTTCGGCAAGGAGCGTGAGCAATGCCGCGTTTCGGGGATCTACGACCAGTTTGCCCTCGATCATCTTCTCCGCGCTGGCGGTCTGCTCATTCTGAATCAATGTTTCTATCTGTGTAATCCCCTCGTCCGCCGCGCTGAGAAGCCAAGCAGATCCTGACCACAGCATCAACGCCGAGACGCAAAGAACCGTGCTTGGGCGGCCGATCGCAGATTTACACATTTCCTACGCTCTAATTGCCCTTTACGAATTCCACATAGCCATGCTTGCGGAGAAACCTGAAATATCCGACAAAATCAAATTTCGTGGGCCCCAGCTCCATGTTTGTGAGATGGATCACCTCGGCGAGCGAACGCCGCCCGTCGCACCAGTACAAAGCTGTGACTACAGGAATGTCCCATGACCCCGAGGGATAACCTTCGCGTTGGTCCGGAGAGATATCATCGAGGGTGATCGTGCCAAAGCGCACGCGCTTTACGACGATCGTTGACGCAACAGTTGTATCCGGATCTGAGGTTTCGGCTGGCTCTGTGGGGGAGGTGATGCCTAACACGCCGGCGCGCGCGTGAACCGCATTCTGTATGCGCAGTGATTGGGCGTCACCAAATTGACTAACTCGCTTCACCAGAGGAGCCAGGGAAGTCTCCAAGGCCTGGCGATTGGGTTCGGGCACCAAGCGCTGAACGGAGTTGATGGCCTGGATTTCTCGCCCTACCAAATAATCGGTCTTCTGTTTTGCCTCGGCGAGCAGCGCGCCAAGTTGTTGCGCACTCGCCGCGGCGGCGATGCGATCCAGGTAGGAGTCAACTGAGAGGAGGATCATGTGATAGCCTTGGTTTTCGCTCACTTCCGCCAGCCACCTGGCTTCGTTGGGTCCGGCATAGGCGAGGAAATAGAGAAAGGCAGCGTCCACGATAGCGAGATCTCGAAGCGACCGCGAGTCGACGCGATCGGGTGTATCCTCGCTATTGTGATGTGTGATGACGCCGCTTCCACTGTAAGCCCAGATGTTAGGAACCCCGATCGTCGGGTCGCCCATATAGCTGTCTGTTCCGGTACCAAAGGGACTCCAATGCCAAGGGCGGCCGATCTTGCGGATGTAATCGTAATTCGTGCCCACGTCCACTGTGGGAAAGTAATCCTCGGCGATCTTCAAAATGAACGCATCGACGTAGGAACTCGCCACCTGCGGATTCAGGTAAAACGTATACTCTGTGCCGGGCAGATCGTAGGAAGCGGCGGGCGTGTCGAGGCAAAACGCGGCTATGGTGCGGTGGATGCGGTCAGGGTGGGTGGCAATATAGTGCATGGAGCCATACATTTCCCCCATGTTCAAAATGCGGATGGCCCGCTGCGGGCGAGGGAGTTTGCCTGAGGTAATCAAGCGATTCAGGGTGGCCGCAGCTTCCAGGATCGCGGCAACTCCAGTGCTATTGTCCTCGGCGCCTTGCTCGGAACTGTGGCCGAGCGACAGAACTTCTTCGGTGCCAGTGCCTGGGATCACGGCTGTCGCGTAGGGATATGGCCCGTTGTAGTAGCGGCTTTCGACGGTGGCCCTGACGCGCACCGTGCCCTTTTCGGCAAGGAGCTTGCGAACCAAAGCTGCCTCTCGTGGTGTAATGGAGAAACAAAGGAGGGGAGTGCTGATCTTGGTAAAAGCCCAGCCGTTATCACCCCAGGCGTTGATCCATTGACGGCCGTCCAGCAAGTTGGGATTCTCGCTGAAGGTGTTGATTGCGCCCAGGGCCCCAGCCTTCACGAGCGGCCATTTCAGGTCGGCAGCATTTTCAGGGGTCAGCACCAGTTTCCCGTGTAGGTCCAATTTGGCGATGGCTTCAGGCTTGGTTTCCTTCAGGTCCACCACCTCCGCCGTGATGCCTTCCGGGGGAGTTGGCCCGCTCCACATGCACAGCGAACATGGCACCTTTTGAAAATCGGCAAGCGTACGCTCAGCATACGGCAGGGCGGGGTCGAGAATTTCCAGCCGGGCCTGCTTAGCATCCCAGGCGAGCGGCTCGGTCCAGTAGCCGAACTGGCTGATGCCATCCGCTGGAGCGGCAAGTGTCTCCACCTGCTGGAGCCCGATGCCGGTCATTGCGCTTTTGAGATACTCGGCGGTCTCAACGTACTTTGGAAAAGTAGACCAACGGTCCGTGGTGTAAAGCCGCCGCATGAAGTCCATGGCTTCGTCAGGATAGACTTCAGAGCGAATCTCCTGGATCAACGTTTGCAGGCTGACATTTGGCTCGGCGGCTGCAAAAGTCAGCCCCGAGACGCCGAACCCTATTAAGACGCCCACGAAAAGCAAGGCTTGCTTCATTAAATACGGTCTCCTCTCTTGAACTGAAACCACCAAATAGAGGTCACCTGGCCCACGCCTCGCGCTCGTGGACTCTGCGACTCCTTGCGCCGGCCACGCTCAAGAGTCGCCGATCAAGAAACGCGGTCCGCGCTACTTGGCTTTCGCGGCGACGCGAGGGTCCAGCGCAGGCACAGGACTGAACCCAGATGTAAGGGCGGTTCGCGGACCGCCCCCACATGGTCACGGCTAACGATATTAGAAGTAAAACTTTAAGGCAAACTGAATGTTGCGCTGTCCCTGCGAGCTGAGGACTTGTCCGAATTGGGAGCTGTCAACATTCTGGTTAGGCGCGTTGAAGATTGGGGTATTCGTGAAGTTGATGAACTCTGCCCGAAACTCCAACCGCTTCGACTCTGTGATGGGGAACACCTTCTCGAAGCTCTGGTTCCACACGCTCGCGCCAGGGCCGCGCGCTGTCCCGTTGGCGCAACTCCCAAACGTGCCCCCTGCGGGCTGACTAAACTCGCCGGTGCTCCACCAAGTCGTCCCCAAACCAACCCCCTTGGGATAACTCACGGGACCAAGACAATCCGCCCTCATCCCTCCGGATAACGTACCGGAGAGATCGTCGGCCATGACCGTGATCGGGAAGCCGGTATGGAGAGAAACAGTGCCACCGAGCTGCCAGTTCCCTAAGATACCATTCAGGACTGGGTTCCACTGCCCCCCAAAGCGCTTGCCACGGCCGACCGGCAACTGGTAAACGTAGGCGCCGCTGAAGACGTGAGTATCGTCGAAGTAAGACGGACCCCACTCAGAAGTCTTGTTATAGAGATCCTCCCAGTAACCGTAGTTCATGGCAGACTGACCGCCGTCACCGTAATAGCCAATGGAATTGCTCATGGCTTTACCATAAGTATAAGAGAGCTGAAACTCGAGCCCTTTCGTCATGTGCTTGACCAAACTCGCTTGCAGCGCATCATAGGCCTGATCGGCATTGGAGTCCGTGCCCTGGACTTGGACTGAGGCAACGGAGTTGACAAGCACCGGGTCGCCGACAAAGTATGTGCTGGCGCATGGCTGGGTGGCCGTGGACGGGCAGCCGTAAATGCCGGGCAAGCGCAACTGGTTGTAGGCCATCCCATTAAGCAGATGGACCCCGTGCTGCCCGACGTAGCCTATGGACAGCAACATGTCGCCCGTGAACTGATGTTCCACGGTCAAGTTCCACTGCTGAACTTGGCCCGGCTGAAAGTTCGGATCCCACGGATTAAGCTGGGCCCCCGCATATGGATTAGCCGGAGCAGTCAACGTCGACAGACCTTGATCGGTCGTTGAGCCCGGCAAGATGAGCTGGGCCCCGGTGGCGTATTCACTCTCGTACTGCTCCTTGAAGGGGGGGTTCAAGTTTTCCCGGTCGTTTTCTCCGCTCCCTTCGAGGAAGGAAGAAATAGTATAGGCGCCGCGGATAACCGTGTTCTTGCCCAGGAAACGCGGCGTATAGGCGAAACCAATGCGCGGTTCCCAGTCTCGCCAGTAGGCGTTATAGAGCGCGCGACTGCTGAGCACAATGCAATTCGCACTGCCAAGGACGGCTGCGCAATTCCCCACGACGCTTGCCGAGGGGAATTCGGCAGCGCCGGTGTAAAGCCCAAAGTTATCCTGCCGATTGAAGACCTCGTACCAAGGCTGGTTATATTCCCAGCGCAGGCCCAGGTTCACAGTGAGATTGTCGGTCACGCGCCAATCGTCCTGGGTATAAACGCCATAGACCGAACTGCGTTGGCCCGTGGTTCCGTGGTTGATGCCCAAGGCGACGGTCTGGGGGAGACCCAGGAAGAAGTCTGCCTCCGGGAATCCAATCGATGTGGGGGCGAGTGCGAGGGGGCCGGCGGTGTACTGGCCATTATAGGTGAGAGATCCCAACTTACCACTGTTCCCCGCAAAATAGGCATTAATCTGATGTCGCATCATCGAAAAGCCGAACCGGAAGGTATGTCGGCCTTTGGTGATGATCAAGTCCTCCATGGGTTCAATCGTGGTATTGTAAAAGTCTACCACTGAATCCTTTTGGCCAAGCTGGGTGGCTAGTCCACCGGAGAAAACGAGTGCCAACAGTCCTGGCCCGCCGATGTTGCCATCCGCGATCCCGATATTTTGAGCTAAATTGCCCACGCCCGGCACATTGTCGCCATTATCAATGGAGACGCGGTTGAACCCAATCCGGGCGTCGCTGACCACGGTGGGACTAATGCTGTGCGTCCAGTCAATGACGGCGCCGCGGAACGGTGAGGTATCGAACCCCTGCCCAAGGAGCGGGACCGAGTTGAAGCTCGGGTTGTTCTGGAAGCCTTGCGAATACCGCCCAAAAATACTGTCCTTATCCCCTATCTTGTAATCAATGCGGGCGTCACCTTGATCATTATTCAGGTAGCTGTAAGCGGTGTTATAGGCATTAAATGTAAGGCTGTTGCTGACCGGCAAGGGGTAAAGCCCCGACGAGAACAGTTTGCTGGCAACTGGATCAATCATGCTGGGTGGAATAATATCGTTAGGGAAGGGCGCGCGCTGGCCGGTGGCGGCGTCATAGGCGAATGGGTTGTAGAGTTGAATGCCCTGCTGCGCTAAGATCTGCGAGAAGTCGCCCGTCCGCTCCGCGGGAGTCATCACCGTGTAGGCGCTGGTGGCAGGCGGGAAGTGAAATCGCTGCCCCTGGTAGTCCACAAAGAAAAACAGCTTATCCTTCTTAATCGGGCCTCCGAGCGTTCCGCCAAACATGTTCCAGCGCATTCCGGGTGTCGGCAAACCTTGCCAGTTATTAGCCCAGTTATTGGCGTTCAGGGCGTCGTTCCGCAAAAACTCAAAGGCATCGCCGTGATAGTGGTTGGTTCCCGACTTGATCGTTGTGGAAATGGTGCCTCCCTGAAACTGCCCATACTGAGCCGGAGCGTTGTTTGTAATAACATCGAATTCTTGGATGGCATCCACGCTCGGCTGGTAGGCCACCAAGTTATCGAGAAACTCATTGTTCTCAATGCCGTCGAGGAGAAAGTTATTCCCCTCTTCTCGGTTGCCGTTGATGTAAGTGCGTCCGCTCCACCACGTCCGCTGGCCGCTTTCCATCGTCGCGGGGTTCGGAGATGTCACTCCGGGTGTGAGCAGCGTCAACTCCACAAAGTTGCGTGTGGGCAGCGGCAGGTTCACATTGAAATTGGAGCTGGTCACGAGACCCACCTGCATGGTGTCGGTCTGGAGGAGTGGAGGGACAGAGGTCACGTCAACTGTCTGCGCGACCGCCCCCATTCTCAACTGAAAATCCACCCGATAGACCTGGTTCATTTGAATTTCGAACGCTGAACGGACAGCCGTGGCAAATCCCGACACTTCGACTTTCACCGTGTAATTGCCCACGGGCAGTCGGGGCAGGTTATAAACGCCGGCTTGGTTTGTCTGTGTTGGCCAGATTGTCCCGCGCAACACATCCGTCGCTGTGACCTGAGCTCCTGGAATAGCGGCGCCAGAAGGGTCTGTTACCGTGCCCGTGATCGCGCCGGTCACTTCCTGAGCCCAAGTTGGTTGAGAGGACCCAAATAGGAGTGCGCCAACCAAAGTCAGCGCGAGAAGAAATATCGAAAGATGTCCCTTATCGCCACTAAGTTTCTTGCACATTCTCGAATCACCTCCGATAGATTCAGAAAGAGAATTCAGATTGAAAATGCGGGATAGACTCTCGCAATCCTTATATCAATTCCAACAAAAGAGAAGCCGTGAAAACAAGTACCGTTTTTGAGAGTCCGAGCAGAGAATCGTAATCTAACCCAAGACTTCGCAATAATTCGAAACGATTCTGTGGCAATATCCGCAGGTTGTCAAGAACTTCCTTGGATTTTTTTCTCGGCCTTTTTTCGGGGCCCCTTCGCTGCCATGTCCTCCTGCGAGAAAGTCTCTGCCTGCCAGCAGAATTGGCCTGGCTTTATTCATAGCCAATATTAATTGGCCCTGACACCAGCCTCCCCAGGGGTCAGGCTTGGACCTCTGCCAACCGCTCCCAAGTCATGCCGAAGGCGAAATAGAGCGAGAACGCAGAGGCTAGAACAAAAATACGTTGACAAACACAAGCAACCACAATAAAAGGAAATGAAGGCCGGTGCTCAATGTGGCAGCCGAGTTTAGGGTCCGCATCGGAAGGATAAACAGCACATGACTGGCGGACAACCAGTTCATTGGGGATGTGCTCCACGCGCTTCTTGCCCCCGGCCATAAAGGTCAGGGACCAGACGGGGTGCCCCATCTTGTCCTTCGCGCAATAGCAGGTGGGCTGACCACAGCGGCGGTGAGTGAGCGAAAGCGAACCGGGAAGCAGATCAGGCGGGATGGGGAAGCGAATGCGAAAAATGCCCTGGAAAAGGGCAATGTCCTGAGACCATGCGGGCTCCCGCCTACAATTGACTTCCATCGGAAGCTCGCCCTAGAATGTGAGCCTATGAGCAAAGACTGGATCAGCAAAATGTTTGGCGAGCGTGAAACTCAGGAGAGTCTCGCGGCGAAAAGGCTGGAGCAAGAGCAGTTTAAACAAAAGAAAATCGCTGAGCTGGCTCCCAGCATTTGGAGTGAAGTCGAATCAGTCTTGAAAGAGGCTATCGCCGCCTTCAATCAAATATCGTCCATTCCTATAAACATAGACCCCTACTCACAACCCTACACGCTGGAGCTCAACGCGGCGAGTTACCAATATGGATGGATCGTGAAATTCGACGCCTCGACCGGAACTATCTCGTATGGCAACCCTCTTACAGAGTTTATCCACAGCAGCCTCTTGGTTAAATTAGACGAGGAGTCGCATTACACTTTCTGTGATTCGAGAAATCCTAAGGAAGTAGTTTTGCCTGCAGATATTGACGAAGTCGTGCTTAGGGGTTATGTGAAGCTCATCCTGAAAGAGAGCTCGAAATTGGAGCGGGAGAGCGATTCACTGCCGGAGGTTTAAGGAGGGGGGGCACACCCGGGAAGGAGGGCCGACCCGGGTGCGCCCCGAGGCAGGAGGAATAGAGTTTAAGGTCCAAGATATCGTGCCGGAGCAAAGGCTTGCCACCGCTCAAAACTGGGCTGGGTAGGAGCAACTGAAAGACTTGCTTTATTGGGTTCAGGGCATTTGCTTGCAGGGAGGTCCAGTGGTGATGAGAGTTTTGAAGCGGTGGCGCGAAAATGAATGCCACGCGGTTGCCGTCCCTTGACCACCTGCCAAAGGTTGCATCGCGTTTTGGAGCCTGTGTTTTCCCTCAACGTTTCACCAATTCCAGAAGAGGTCACCAACGTCAATTAGGTCGTTGAACCCTGCGGTGCTGGCGCGCTGGCCAACAACTCTCTTAGCAAAGCAACGCAGAACCAAAGTCAGTCCCAGGATCGCCTACTGCCCACTGCCAACTTACGCCTAAAGTAATAACCCGGTTCAATCTACGCGGCAATAGTACAAGAGTACCGCTTCACCAGGTCCGGGATCGAGACCTAATTGGTAGCGAGTCGTGGCAATGTCAAACAAGGTTTCGGTAGCAGCCGAGCCCACCGAAAAGAACTATATAGCCGGCGGCACGGGCTCGTTCAATTTCATTGAGGTTGTCCCCCGGTCTGGAAGGGAGAAAAACGAATTGAAAAATCCGGCTGGATGTATAATCTGCGGCGGTGAAAAAGGCCACCGTTGTCCCGCCCCATACCGGGGGGAATGAAGAAAGGCGCCACCCCTGCGTCGGCGGAGGTCCACGCCGTAGGGGCGGCCCTTGTGGCCACCCGGCCCAGTCACCCCGGCGCAGGCGGGGGCCCGCGCGTGTCCCAGAGCGGAATAGTACAACCAAAGGAGAGTCGGGATGATTCCCAAGGCCAATATCAACCGTCGCGAATTCCTCGCCCCCGCAGCGGCGGGACTGGCGCTGACCCTAGTTCCGAGACACGTGCTGGGCGGGCCCGGATATGTAGCTCCCAGCGATAAGATTACCCTCGCCTACATCGGATGCGGCACTCAAGGAACGCGGGAGATGCTGCGGTTGATCGCCACGCCCGGCGTTCAGATTACGGCCGTATGTGATCCCGTTAAGGACGGCACAAACTACATTGACTGGGACAAGACAGGCATCCGTGACAGCGTGCGAAAGGTTCTTGAGGACCCCGATTGGGGCGCCGGAGTCGAGGGCATCCGCGCCGGCCGGGAAATGGCCAAAGAGATCATCGAGACCTATTACGCCAAGAAGCGCGCCGCCGAGAACTTCAACGGCGTAGCGTCCTACGCGGATTTCCGCGAGCTGCTGGAACAAGAGAAGGACCTCGACTCCGTCAAGATCATGACGCCCGACCACCTGCATGCAACCATATCGATTGCGGCGATGAAGAAAGGCAAACACGTGCTCATGCACAAGCCCCTCGCCAACCGGGTGGCGGAGGTTCGGATGGTGGTCGAGACGGCGCAAAAAACCGGCGTGGCCACGCACCTGCTGGCTTGGCATAGGCCGATCACCCCGGTGCGAGACATGATCCTGGACGGCGCCATCGGTGCGCTCAGGGAAGTGCACAATTGGACGGACCGCCCGTTCTGGCCGCAGGCCTTGAGCCTTCCGACCGACACGCCCCCGGTGCCCGCAGGCTTCGACTGGGACCTCTGGTTGGGACCATCGCTCGATCGGCCATATCATCCCAGCTATACGCACGCGGTCTTCCGTGGTTGGTACGAATTTGGAGCCGGCAGCATCGCGGACATGGGGAACTACAGCCTCTGGCCGATCTTCATGGCGCTCGACCTGCCGGTACCGTACAGCGTCGAAGCTCAGTCCAGCTCGAGCTGTGAAATCAACGACCAGGTAAGCACGATTAAGATGAACGACTTCTCGTTTCCGTACGCCAACCGAGTGTGCTTCAAGTTCGAAGCACATGGCCAGTGGCCGGCGCTCACGTTGTATTGGTACGACGGCGGAATGCGACCCTTCACGCCCGGCGAGTTAGCGGAAGACGGTAAGTCGATTCCTGCCGCGGGGAGTCTGTTCGTCGGCGACAAGGGAATGATCCTGAATGATGAAATAATCCCCGCGAAAAAGATGCAGGAGTATCGCACACGCAAAGGACTTCCCCAGCCCCAAGGGGGACGCGAACGCCGCGGCGGTTACGGAGCCGAGAGCGAGTGGCTTACGGCGTTCAAGGGCGGCCCGGCCTCGCAAGGCAACTTCCTCAATGCGGCCAACTGCTCGGAAGCCATCGCCCTGGCTGGGGCGGCGATTCGTTACAGCCGGAAGATTTTCAACGAGGACAATTGCGCGCCGGCGCTGCTTTGGGACAGGAAAAGCATGAAGTTCACTAACATCAACGATGCCAACCAGTACTTGAGGCGTGACTATCGCCCGGGATGGGAACTGACGAGCGCATCGTAGGGTTCCGGCCATCGCGGCATGGTTGCCGTGGCGGCCACAACCGGTGTGTGGTAGGGGCAACCCTTGTGGTTGCCCGAGGGCGGCCACAAGGGCCGCCCCTACAAATGGAGGCGTATATGTCTGCAATCTCGAGAAGGGAGTTTCTCAAGCAATCGACGACGGATGTCGCTATCGCCGGGTTCCTGGCAATGAGGGTTCAGGAACTGCGCGCCAATCCCCTGGGATTACCGATTGGGAGTCAGACGTACCCCCACCGGCAGCGGATTAAGGATGGCGACTTTGCGGGGTTGTGCAAGGATATGGCAGCCTTGGGGGTTGGGAGCCTGGAGCTGTGCTCGCCGGGCTACGAGGAGTTTGCCAGCTTCGCGGACGCGAAGCGGACCAAGCAGATTCTGGAGGATCACGGGCTTATGTGCCCGAGTTCCCACTTTACGCTCGAAGAACTCCGCAACAAGCAACAGGCGATGATTGCCTGGGCTAAAGATATTGGCATGACCCAGATGGGTACAGCGAGCCTGGATGGGCCGGTGCAGAACGGCGTAACCACCATGGATGCCGTGAAGAAAGCGGCGGACGAGTATAACAAGATCGGCGAGGCGGCGGCTGAAGCCGGTATTCAGCAGTTCCTGCACGATGAAAGGTTCGAGATGTCCAAGGTCGACGGCCGGCTCACCTACGAGGTCTTGCTTGAACTGCTCGATCCCAGGTTGGTGAAGATGCAATTCCAGATGTCCGCCATGAGAGTCGTGGGAGACCCCGTGATGTACTTCACAAAGTATCCGGGGCGTTTCATCTCGATGCATTTACAGGGTGTGGATTTGAACGCACCAATGCCAGGCCCAGGAGCAGGGCGAGGCGCTGGCCCGAGGCGTAGCGAGCGCGGAGTAGCGGTGGGGAAGGACAGCCTCGACTGGCCGAAAATCTTTACCGCGGCCAAGACCGGCGGCGTGAAGAACTATTTCGTCGAGCAGAACTGGGACCTCACGGTGCAGGGTGTCGCGTTTCTGAAAACACTGAACGTATAATGACGAAACCGGGAGCAACAATAGAGTTGCGTGCGGGCAAAGGATACAAATTCCTGCCAATAGTGGTGATCCTTCTCGCAGAGGCATCAGAACTAGGAGCCCTCCTGTTCCATGCAATCGCGGCAATAATCGGTCCAAGGAACAGCTCTTAAGCGAGCCCGGCTGATAGGTTTCCCGCAAGCAGTGCAGATCCCGTAATTCCCTTTCGTGAGGCGGACCAGCGCCCACTCGATGGATCGCCGCAGACTGCTCCTGTCCTGACTTAGGCGGGCGTCAACCCTGGCCTCCGTCTCGGCGAATGCCTGGTCCCCTAAATCTGCCCCTGCCAGCCCTCCGGCTGCTCCCAAGACCAGCCTGCCGCCATTGGCGGCGAGCAATTCCTGCTGCTTGGCCAGTAACGACCGTCTGCACTGGTTCAGATAAGTTGGGTTGTTCAAGGCACAACCTCCTTGGCCCCACTGAAGCGGAGCGCATTACCTTCATCTCCCGTGATTCTCTCTTGCCGGCCCTGAGCGCTCAACGGCACTCTGGTACTGTTACGACAGTACGTGCGCTTGGGAGCGGCCTGAGTCGCCTGAGTCGAAGCGCTATCGACATAGCCGCTTCACCCGCCCTATACTGAGGCGCCATGCGAATTGCTGTTCTCTCGGTTTTATGTTCAATATTTCTCGGTGTTGTTCTTACCTCCGCCCAACAGCACGCCCCTGATCCGTTCCTGCAATGGATGGATCGGATCGCGCAACAGCAACTGGACAAACGCGAGAGCGCCATTGCGGCCATCCACACGGTTCGAGATGCGGAACGCCGCAAAAAATGGGTCCGCGAAACGCTTCTGGATATTCTCGGTGGCTTGCCGAATTACCACGGGCCTTTGAACGCGAGGATCACCGGCCGTATCGAGGCTCAGGGATTCTCCATCGAGAAGGTGCTGTTCGAGAGTTTGCCGGGCTTCTTCGTTACCGGCGACGTCTATCGGCCGGCGCAGCCCGGACGTTATCCAGGGGTCCTTCTTCAGTCAGGCCATACCCAGGAGGGTAAGCCCGAGCCCCAGCGGTTGGCGGCAAACCTGGCTTTGAAAGGCTTTGTGGCGCTGGCTTTCGATCCGATCGGCC
>Ga0326728_10003898_pt1 | contig 45190 bp, 30 predicted proteins | sample MB3enrmetagenome_FD_207602 | JGI IMG/M metagenome (GOLD analysis project Ga0326728, IMG submission 207602) | Lab enriched peat soil microbial communities from McLean, Ithaca, NY, United States - MB31MN | ecosystem: Environmental > Terrestrial > Soil > Wetlands > Peat | place: USA: New York...
GTTGCTACCAACTCGCTCCGCAGAGGACTCTCACCTCCAATCCAGTGCCCATGCCTGGCACACCAAGCCGCTGCGCGGCTCCTGCGCTTCGCTACGGTCGCTCCGCGATGACAGCGTCGGTCCGATGCGGCGTCTTGTTTCCGTGATCGTTGCTGCCAGGAGCCGGCCGCATGGCCGGCTTCCGCAGCAACGATCATGCTGGCAAGAACGCCAGCGCCGAGCGGAGCGGTCAAGGTTCGCGTTAGCGACCGCGAAGCGGCTTGACCTTGACGGCGAGCACGGCGATGGCATGCGAAACACTCCGGCGTGGAGCGCACGCCCCCTCACCTCACCCAATTCTCCCGCTTCAGCCCCTCGATCCGCGCGAATTCGGCGTCATTGTCGGTGACCAGCGTGCAGCCGAGGGCGATGGCCTGGGCGGCGATCAGCAGATCGTTGCCGCCGATCGGCCGGCCGCTTCTTTCGAGCCGCGCCCGGATCGTCGCGTAGGCGGCGTCGGCCGGAGGTTCAAAGGGGAGGATTTCGAGGACGTTGAGCACCGCTTCGAGTTGGCGCGCCAAGCGCGCCGAACCTTTCTTCTCCGCGCCGAAGCGCAATTCCGCCGTCACGATGACGCTCGTGCAGACGCTCGCCTCGCCGACGCGCCGGATGTTCGCGACGACGGCGCCTTGCGGGTTGCGGATGAGGTCGGAGAGGATGTTCGTGTCGAGAAGATAGCGCATCAGAATTCGACGCGCTCGGGCCGCGGGTCGTCGACCGGCGGAAACGTCTCCTTCAGCGGCTTCAGGCTCGCCAATACGTCGAGCAGCGATCGCGGCGCGGCCGGCTCGATGATCAGCTTGTCGCCCTCCTTGCGCATGATCGCGTCCGCTCCAGGCAGTTCGAATTCGCGCGGAATCCGCAACGCCTGGTTCCGGCCGTTCTTGAAAAGCCTGACATGCCGCGCGATCGTCATGGCGCCTCCGCTGACATAGGCCCAAGCCTATGCCAAAACGATGTCCGTGTCATCCCTCTTGGGCATGCGGGCCAGCGAAAATACGAAAATCATCGCTTCCTGAAAAACGGAATTCGTGCTACTCTCCCCAAATGAGCCGTTCCCCTTACCGCCCGCCCTGCCCCCCGCCTTGACGTTCGCGTCGAGGCGTCAAATCTCCCCCGCCAGCGCCCCGCAACCCCTTGATATCGTTCAACACCCTGTCAAGAAAACCCTTGACATCCCTTGACAAAACTTGACAATTCGGGGCGAAAACTTGACGAAATTCGACGGCGAGCCTTGACGCCGCCCGCCGCCCTTTACTCCTGCCCGCGCTCGCGCCTGAGCTTGGCCCAGTACTCCAGCCGCTTGCGGATTTCGCGCTCGAAGCCGCGTTCGACGGGGTCGTAGAGCTTGCGCCGGCCGAGCGCGTCGGGCCAGTAGTTCTGGCCGCTGAAGGCGTCGGGCGCGTCGTGGTCGTACTGGTAGCCGGCGCCGTAGCCCTCCTCGCGCATCAGCCGGGTCGGCGCGTTGAGAATGGTCTTGGGCGGGACGAGCGAGCCGGCGCTCTTGGCGAGATCGCTCGCCGCCTGAAACGCCGTGTAGAGCGCGTTCGACTTGGGCGCGGTGGCGACATAGACCACGGCCTCGGCGATCGCCAGCTCGCCCTCGGGGCTGCCCAAGAAGTCGTAGGCGTCCTTGGCGGCGTTGGCGACGACGAGCGCCTGGGGATCGGCGAGGCCGATGTCTTCGCTCGCCATGCGCACCACGCGGCGCGCCAGGAACAGCGGGTCTTCGCCGGCGTCGAGCATGCGCGCGAGATAATAGAGCGCGGCGTCCGGGTCGGAGCCGCGCACGCACTTGTGCAGCGCCGAGATCAGGTTGTAGTGGCCGTCCTGCGTCTTGTCGTAGATCGGCGCGCGGCGCTGCACCACTTCGACCAGGCCGGCGGCGTCGAGCGTCTCGCCTTCGCGCGCGGCGCGCCAGACCTCCTCGGCCAGCGTCAATGCGGCGCGGCCGTCGCCGTCGGCCATGGCGAGCAGCGCGGCGCGCGCCTCGGGCGCCAGCGGCAACGGCTTGCCGGTCAGGCTCTCGGCGCGCGCGATCAGCTTTTCCAACGCCGCCTCGTCGAGCGGGCGGAAGACGAGAACCCGCGCGCGCGACAGCAGCGACGCGTTGAGTTCGAACGACGGGTTCTCGGTGGTCGCGCCGATCAGCGTGATCGAGCCGTCCTCGACGACGGGGAGGAACGAGTCTTGCTGGGCGCGGTTGAAGCGGTGGATTTCGTCGACGAACAGCAGCGTCGCGCCGCCGATGGCGCGGCGCGCCCGCGCGGCGTCGAAGATCTTCTTCAGCTCGGCGACGCCGGAATGGATCGCCGAAACCTGGACGAACTCGGCCCCGCCCTGGCGGCCGATCAGCCGCGCCACCGTCGTCTTGCCGGAGCCCGGCGGCCCCCAGAAGATCATCGAGCCGAGCGGCGGGGCGGCGAGCATCCGCGTCAGCGCGCCCTCGGGCCCGGTCAGATGCTCCTGGCCCGCGACCTCGTCGAGGCTTTGCGGACGCAGCCGCTCCGGCAACGGCGCGGGCGGCGCCAGCACGCTGAACATGTCGGGCGGGCCGGTCATGGCTCACTCTTGTCCCGACGCCCCGATCGTGTCCAGCCCGGCCCGTTTCCGCCGCGCCGGCGAGTCGTTTGCGCAGCGCCGGCGCCGCCCGCGCGCCTCACCACACGCCGGCGTTGGCCATCGACGCCCAGGGCTCGGCGGGCGTGAGCGCCGCGCCCTTTTGGATCAGCTCGATCGAGATCGCGTCGGGCGTGCGGATGAACGCCATGCGGCCGTCGCGCGGCGGGCGGTTGATGACCACCCCGGCCTTTTGCAGCCTGGCGCACGTCGCGTAGATGTCGTCGACGGCGTAGGCGAGATGGCCGAAATTGCGCCCGCCGGCGTAGACTTCCGCGTCCCAGTTGTAGGTCAGCTCCAGCAGCGGCGCCTGCGTCTTCCTCGCATTCTCGGCGTCGCCCGGCGCAGCGAGGAAGACCAGGGTGTAGCGGCCCTTTTCGTTGCTGGCGCGCCGCACCTCGACCAGGCCGAATTTGTCGACGAAGAAGTCCAGCGACGCCTCGAGATCGCTGACGCGAATCATGGTGTGCAGATATTCCATGGACATGGGTCCTCCCCGGTTTGCGTCGGCGTGGCCGACAGAGCATAAGGGCGAGACGATCGGCGACCGCGCTCGCTCGACTTATACATGTCCTCGATGACCAGAGCCGACAAGAACGACGCCCACTCGACGCTCAAGCGGCGCGCCGCGCTCGCCTCCGTCGCGGCGAGTCTCACGCTCGCGCTGGTCAAATTCGCGGCCGGCTCGATGGCCGGTTCGCTGGCGCTGCTTTCAGAGGCCGCCCATAACGCTGTCGACATCGGCGCGAGCGGGTTGACCTATTTCGCCGTGCGCGTGTCGGACAAGCCGGCCGACGAGGATCATCCGTTCGGCCACGCCAAGATCGAGGCGGTCGCGGCGCTGGCGCAGACCGGCTTTCTCCTCGTTCTCTCCGTCGCTGTCGCGATCGAGGCGCTGCGACGCATCGGCGAGGCGACAAACGTCGACGCCAACCTGTTCGCCTTCGCTGCGATCCTCATGTCGATCGGCGTCGATACGGCGCGCTGGCGCGTTCTGGCGCGCGTCGCGCGGGAAACGCAAAGCGACGCCCTCGCCGCCGACGCGCTGCATTTCTCCAGCGACCTCTTGTCGTCGGTCCTCGTCCTCGCCGGCCTAGCGGCGACGCGCGCCGGCTGGCCGCACGCCGACGCCTTCGCAGCGGTCGGCGTCGCCGTTTTCATCGGCGTCGCCGGCATTCGCTTGGGGCGGCGAACCGTCGACGCGCTCGTCGACGCGGCGCCGAAGGGCCTCGCCGGCGCCTTGCGCGTCACGGTCGAGCGCGTCCCCGGCGTCGCGGGAACCGACTTCGTTCGGCTTCGCCGCAGCGGCGCGCAAATCGTCGGCGACCTCGGACTGTTCGTCTCGCGCACCTTGCCGCTCGAACGCGTCGCCGCGATCAACGCGGCAGTCAGCGAAGCGATCGCGCGCCGGTGGCCCGACGTCGCCTTGACCGTCACCGCCAATCCGCGCGCGCTCGACGACGAGACCGTGCTGGAGCGCGTGCTGCTGACCGCCGGCCGTCGCCGCCTGTTCGTCCATCACGTCGCCGTCCAGACCATCGACCAGCGTAAGTGCGTGACGCTCGACCTCGAAGTCGACCGACGCATGAGTCTGGCGAGGGCGCACGAAATCGCGACGGAGCTGGAGCGCGCCATCCAAGACGAATTGGGCGCCGACATCGAGGTCGAGACCCATATCGAACCGATGGAGACGCGCGAGATCGGCGGCCGCGTGGCGGATGCCGCGGCAAGCGAAGAAATCGCGCTGGCGCTGACGCGCCACGCGGCGCGCCTGGGCGCCTTGCGCGATATCCACAAGGTGAGGGTTCGCGTGGCGATGAACGGGCAGATCGTGATTTTTCACTGCCGCGCCGACCCCGGTCTGACGGTCGAAGCGGCCCACGACCGGGTCGATGCGCTCGAGCGAGCGATCCGCGATGAATTCCCCAAGGTCGTGCGCATCATCGGCCACGCGGAACCGGCGCACTGACGACGAAATTGCGCACCGAGCGCCGCGTCGCGATTGGCGTGTCGCAGCAAAGCGCCTATGTTCGATTCCAACGACGTCGACTGATTCGGTACGGGCATGGAATTCGACACAGACGCGCCGGATTTGCGCAGCGCTCACGTGATCGTGGTCGGCAACGAGAAAGGCGGCGCGGGAAAATCGACGCTGTCGATCCATCTCGCGGTGGCGCTGCTGAAGGCTGGCTACAAGGTCGCCTGCATCGATCTGGACACCCGCCAGCAGACCATGACGCGCTTCTTCGAGAACCGGGAGTCTTGGTCGGCGAATTCGCGCTGGCCGATCGAATTGCCGCGGCACTGCGCGATGACGCGCGGGCAATCGAACGACGTGCGCGCCAACGAAGCGCGCGAATTCGCGCTGTTCGCCGAGGCGATCGGCGCGGTCGAGCACGAATACGAATTCGTCGTCATCGACACGCCGGCGAGCGACTCCTATCTCATGCGGCTCGCGCATTCCCTCGCCGACACGCTGGTCTCGCCGCTCAACGAGAGCTATATCGACGTCGACGTGCTTTCGCGCGTCCGTCACGACCGCTCGCAGCGCGGCGCCGTGGCCCATTACGCCGAGCTGGTCATGGAGGCGCGGCGCAAGCGCCGCGTGGTCGACAACGGCGTCATCGACTGGGTGATGGCGTCCAACCGCATGGCCGTGGTCGCGAGCAACAACGCGCGGCAGATCGCGGTCAGCGTCGCGCGGCTGGCGGCCGAACTGGGCTTCCGCGTCGCCGACGGCCTGCACGACCGCGTCATCTTTCGCGAATTGTTTCCCATCGGCCTGACCGCGCTCGATCCGATCGAGGACGCCGCCGCGGCGGGGTTGACCGCCTCGCAGCAAGCGGCGCGGCGCGAAATCGAAGGGCTGGTCGCCGCGCTCGATCTGCCTTCGCACGCGCCGGGCGTCGAGCACGTGACGTCGCGCCGCTTGTGGCGCGCGCGCGTCGCGCGCCATTATCGCGAACTCGGCGCCGTCGATTCCGCCTGCAATTGAGGGCGGCGGCGCTTGGTCCCCGGCCGCCGATGAAGACCGCGCTCTGCTTCACGCCCGACCGCGCTTTCTTCCCGCCCGCGGCGCGCGCCGCGGCGTCGCTCCTCGCGCAGGGCGACGCCGACGCTTTCGATGTCTTCTTCGTCTGCGAGGCGGGCGACGTCCCGCCCGGGTTCGACGCGCTCGATTCAGCCCTGCGCGACAAGATCACGCTCAAGATCGTCGATTTCTCGCGCTTCGAGGGCGGCCTCGCCGGTCGCGGCCGCTTTTCACGGGCGGTCTTTCGCCGGCTGTTCCTCGATCGCGTCCTGCCGGAATCCTATTCGCGCCTCATCGCCATGGACTCCGACATGCTGGTCGTGCGGCCGGGGCTGGCGCGCCTGGCCAAGATCGACCTCGGCGGCAAGCCGATCGCGGCGGCCTACGACATGATCTATCTCATGGATTTGCGCGGCGGCGCGCTCGCGCGCCGATTTCAGGCTCACCGCCGCTCGCTGGGCCTCGACCTCGCCACGCCCTATTTCAACGCCGGCCTGATGGTCGTCGATCGCGCCGCCTGGCGGGCCGCCGACCTCGGCGAGCGCGCCGCGCTCGCGCTCGCCGAGGCGCCGCGCAAGTTCCCCTTCATGGAGCAGGACGCGCTCAACGCCGCGCTCGCGGGCGGCTTCGCGCCGCTGTCGCCGCGCTGCAACTTCATGGGCGACTTCTTGGCTCTCGATCTCGAGGCGACGATCGCGCCGATCGTGCTGCATTTCGTCAACCGCCCGAAGCCCTGGGAGCGCCTACGCTGGCGCGGCGAGGCGCGCTTCGCCGAAGCCTACCGAAGCTGGTTCGCCGCTTCGCCCTGGCCGGACTGGTCGGCGCCCGCCCCGGCAGGGCGCACACGCAAGCCGCTCCGGACCATCGCGCGGCGCCGGTTCGCCGAGCGTCTCGTCGCCTTCCTGGCCGAGCAACGCTTCGTCGATGATTAACAAATCATTGTCGAGCGTCAGTTTTGGCGCCGAAGCGTTAGGGTTAAATCCAAATTAACGTATCTCGGCCAAGTTTCTCCCAGGCGCTTCGGCGGGCCTCGCGCCCGCAGGCCTCGCCTCGATGAGGAACGAACCGATGAAAGCAATCGTCGCCGCCGCTCTCGCCGGCGTCGCGCTGGCTGCGACCCCTTCGCTGGCCGCCGACCTGTTCGGCGCGGCGGCGCCGCCGATGTCGTTTCCCGGCGACGCCGGCCCGATGGCCGAGGTCGGCTCGAACTGGTATTTGCGCGGCGACATCGGCGTGGGCCTCGATCCGGCCACGACCTTCTCGATGGCGCCCGTTTCCACGCCGGCGCAAGGCGTCGGCGTTCTGCCCTTCGACGGCTCGGTCGGATCGGCGCGCCAGCGCCAAGATTTTTCCGGCGATATCGGCGTCGGCTATCGCTTCAACAACTATCTGCGCGGCGAAGCGACGTACGAATATCGCGTTGGCCCGGCCGGCCACAACCTCAATACGGTTATTTGCCCGCAAACCGCTACGATGTACTCTTCAACAACTGGGTATGAATACCAAACAGGAGAGACCTGCAACGGCAGTCTTAGCCTTCAGCAGCGCAATTTGACGGCGCTGGCGAGCGCTTACCTCGACCTCGGCAATTATTGGGGTGTGACGCCCTACGTGGGCGCCGGCGCCGGGTTGAATGCGAACACCACGAGCGGGACCGTCGCCTACACAGAGACCGTCGGCGGGGCTTCGTACGTCGGCAATCTCGTCACGACCGGAGTCGCCCCGCAGGTCTGGGTCAATCCGTTGAACGGCGTGGTGCTCTCGCCGCAACCCAACGTCCCGTTCACTAACCAGGTTTGGGACCGCTCCATCCACAGCACGAAATATGCCCCGGCCTGGGCGCTGATGGCCGGCGTGGGGATCAAAATTTCCCCTAGCGCGACGCTCGATATCGGCTATCGTTACCTCAACGCCGGCGTCGTCAACACGCCGATCACCCCCCAAATCGGCTCGAACGCCAAGCAATTGAATTCATCCCAGGAAATTCGCATTGGCATCCGCTACATGGCGGATTGAGGCGGCCGGCGCCCCTTTCGCGACGCTTCTCTTGACGCGGGGCAGGGATTAGGCTTCCCATCGCCCATATTTTCCACGTGAGCGGCGTCGGTCCGAATGTTCAGTCAACTCATGCGCTCGCGGCGTTTCGCGCCGCTGTTTTGGTGCCAATTCTTTTCCGCGTTCAACGATAATTTCGTTCGCCAGATGTTGGCGATGCTGATCCTCTTTCGCTTCGGGGCCGAGGACGCCGGCGCCAAGGTTGCGCTCGCGATCGCGATTTTCGTACTGCCGTCGATCGCGCTGTCTTCGCTCGGCGGCGAAATCGCCGACGCTCACGACAAGGGCGTCGTCGCAAGGCGGCTCAAGTTGGCCGAAATCTTCGTGCAACTGCTTGCGGCGGCGGGGTTCTATTTCTCCTCGCTCGAATTGCTCTACGCCTCGCTGTTCGGGCTAGGCTGCATCGCCGCGCTGTTCGGACCGATCAAATACGGCATTCTTCCCGACCACCTGAAGGCGGAGGAATTGATCTACGGCAACGCGTTGGTCGAAGGGGCGACGTTCGCCGCGATCGTTTGCGGCCTCCTGGTCGGCGGCTACGCGGCGGCGGAGGCGCGCGAACCGTGGACGGTCGTCGCCCAGCTCGTGATCTTCGCGGCGGCCTGCTACGGCGCGTCCTTGTTCATTCCGGCGACCGGGGTCGGCGCGCCGGGCCTCAAGGTCGACTTCAATCTGTGGTCGTCGACGCGAACGGTCCTTCGCGAACTCAAGAGCGACGATCGTCAGTGGGTCGCCGCGATCGCGGTGAGCTGGTTCTGGACGGTCGCCGCGATCACGCTCGCCTTGGTCCCGGTCGTCATCAAGTCGCGCGCCGGCGGCGGCGTCGAAGTCGAGACCGCGATCAATTTCTTCTTCGCCGTCGGCATCGCCGCCGGATCGTTGCTCGCCGCGGCGCTCGCGCACGGCCGCATCCAGCTCGCCCCGGCGCCGTTTCTGCTGCTGATCATGGCGGCGCTCGCGATCGCCGTCGGCTTGCAGACGCACGCCATGCCTCAGGCGAATGCGCAGATCGGCCTGGTCGAGTTCTTCGCCAGCGCGGCCGGACGGACCATCGTAATCGAGTTCGTCGCCTATGCCTGCGCGGCCGGGCTTTTCGTCGTGCCGATCTTCGCCGCCGTGCAGACCTGGGCGACCGAGGATCGCCGCGCGCGCGTCATCGGCGCCATCAATGCGTTGAGCTCCCTCTACATGGTCGCCGGGTTGGTCGCCGTCACGCTGCTGCTGAAGCTGACCGGCCTCGACGAATCGATCGCCCTCGTCCTGCTCGGGCTCGCCAACGTCGTCGCGGCGATCTATTTCTTCCGCCGGCTGCCCGCCGATTTCGTCGCCTTCGCGTTGCGCCTGCTGTGGCGCCTGGCGCTGCGGCTCGAGGTGGTCGGCCTCGAGACCATCGCCAAGTCCGGCCCGCGCAACATCATCGCGGTCAATCACGTCTCGTTTCTCGACGCCCCGATCGTGTTGTCGCTGCTCCACGACGCGCCGGTGGTCGCGATCGATTCGGCGATGGCCAAGCACTGGTGGATCGCGCCGTTTCTGAAGCTGTGCGACGCGCGCGTGCTCGACCCGATGCGCCCGATGGCGGCGCGCGCCCTGGTCAACGAAGTCAAGCGCGGCAAGCAGCTGGTGATCTTTCCCGAAGGACGCAGCGCCGTCACCGGATCGTTGATCAAGATCTTCGACGGCGCGGCGATCATCGCCGACAAGGGCGACGCCTTGGTGACGCCGGTGCGGGTCGACGGACCGGATCGCACGCTGTTTTCGCGGCTCCCCACGCACCAAGTCCGGCGACGCTGGTTTCCCAAGACGACGGTGACGTTCGCGCCGCCGCGGCGACTTGTCATCGACCCGAATCTGCAGGGCCGCGCGCGCCGCCGCGCGGCAGGGTCGGCGCTCTACGACATCATGTCCGACCTGGTGTTCGCCACCACGAACTATCAGCGCACCCTGGTAGAGGCCTTCGAGGACGGCGCGCGGGAGCGTGAGAGCGGCCGCGTGATCTTCGAGGACCCGATTTCCGGGCCTCTGACGCAGCGCCGGTTTCGCCTGGCCGTCGCCCTGCTCGCGCGCAAGATCGTCGCGCTGACGACGCCGGGCCAGACGATTGGTCTCATGCTGCCCAGCGCCAACGCCGCCGCGATCGCCTTTATGGCGGTGCACGCGGCGGGGCGCGTCGCAGCGATGATGAACTTCACCGCCGGCGCCTTCAATCTGATCGCCGCCTGCCGCACAGCGAGAATCCATCTCGTCCTTTGCTCGAAGGGATTTGTCGAGAAGGGGAAGCTCGAGGACATCGTGCGCCAAATGGAGGCGCACGTCCGCTTCGTCTGGCTCGAGGATCTGCGCGACAGCGCGACCGCCCTCGACAAGGCGCGCGCCGTTCTCGACCGCGGCCGCCAGTTCGCGCCGCGCCGGCCGGGCGATCCCGCCGTCGTGCTATTCACTTCCGGGTCGGAGGGCATGCCCAAGGGGGTCGTGCTCACCCACGCCAACCTGATCGCCAACGTCGCGCAGATCACCGCGCGCTACGATTTCACCACGGCGGACATCTTGTTCTGCCCGCTGCCGATCTTCCACGCCTTCGGCCTGACCGGCGGAGTGTTGCTCGGGATGATAACCGGGATGAAATCGTATTTGTATCCGAGCCCCTTGCATTACCGGCAGATCCCCGAGCTGGTGTATCAAGTCAACGCCACCGCGCTGTTCGGCACCGATACGTTTCTGGCCGGCTACGCGCGCTACGCCAATCCATACGACTTCCACCTGATCCGCTATCTGGTCTGCGGCGCGGAGTCGGTCAAGCCGGAGACGCGCCGGATCTATATGGAGAAATTCGGTCTGCGCATTCTCGAAGGCTACGGCCTCACCGAGGCCTCGCCGGTGCTCGCGGTCAACACGCCGATGTTCAACCGCAACGGCACGGTCGGGCGCCTGTTGCCGGAGATCGAACGCCGTGTCGAACCCGTCCCCGGCATCGACGAGGGCGGCCGGCTGTTCGTGCGGGGGCCCAATGTCATGGCGGGCTACTACCGCGCCGACAATCCCGGCGAGATCGAGCCGCCGCCGCTCGGCTGGCACGACACCGGCGACATCGTCTCGATCGATCGCGACGGCTTCGTTACGATCAAGGGGAGGCTCAAGCGCTTCGCCAATATCGCCGGCGAAATGGTGTCGCTCGGGGCGGTCGAGGAACTCGCGTCGACCTTGTGGCCGGACAATCCGCCCGCCGTCATCGCTGCGCCCGACCCGAAAAAGGGCGAACGCATCATCATGGCGACGACCAAGCCCGGCGCGACCCGATCCGAAGTGCTGGCATGGATGAAAGCCAAAGGCGCATCGGAAATCATGACGCCGGCGGTGGTCCTCGTCCTCGAGGCCCTCCCTCTGCTCGGCTCCGGCAAGATCGATTATGTCGAACTGGCGGGCGTTGTGCGGGACAAGTTGGGCTGAGGCGCGCGTCCGCGGAAGCGGTCGGCGAGATCGCTAGGCTCAAGCGACGGCGGCGAGCGCAACGGCGCGAGGGCCGCGCGCGGATTTGGGCAGGCTCACCAGCACGAGCGTGCCTTCGCCCGGTTTCGAGTTGATGCGCAGCGCGCCGCCGTGCAATTCGACCAGCGAATTGGCGATCGCGAGGCCGAGCCCCGAGCCCTTCATGCCGTTGGCCATGGTCGTGTCGGCCTGCTCGAAGGGACGGCCGAGCCGCGAGAGATCTTCGCTGGCGATGCCGGGCCCGGAGTCCTCCACGTAGAAGTAGATCTGATCGGTGAAGGCTTGGGCCCCGATCGTCACCACGCCGCCCTCGGGCGAGAATTTCACCGCGTTGCGCAAAAGCGTCACCAGGATTCTCTCGACCGCCGCCGGATCGGCGTCGAGCGCATCGGCGCGGTTCACTTCGACGTCGATGCTCACGCGCTTCTCGCGAGCGATCTGGGCGACGTCGAGCACGGCCTTGTTGACGGCTCTTTCAACCTTGAATTGCGCGTGCTTGAGGCGAACGCGCCCGGATTCGAGGCGCGACATATCGAGCACGTCGGAAAACACGTTGAGCAGATATTGCCCGCTGGCGAGAATGTGCGAACAATATTCGCGGTATTTCTCCGAGCCGAGCGCGCCGAAGGTCTCGCCCTCCATCAACTGCGAAAAGCCGATGATCGCGTTGAGCGGCGTGCGCAATTCGTGGCTCATGTTGGCGAGAAACTCGGCCTTGGCGCGATTGGCCATTTCCGCTTGCGCTTTCTGCTCATGGTAGCGGTCGGCCAGATCGGCCAATTGTTGGGCCTGCGCCTCGAGCGATCGGCGCGACTGGCGCAACTGGGCGACGGTGGCGAGCAGCAGTTGTTCGGACTTGACCAATTGCTGTTCGTGCTCCTTGAGAGCGGTGATGTCGGTGCCGACCGAGACATAGCCGCCGTCGCGGGTTCGGCGCTCGTTGACTTGTAGCCAGCGCCCATCGGCGAGGCGCGCCTCATAGGTCTTGGCGCAGCCGTCGCCGGGGGCCGCCTCGCCGGGATCGACGATGGCCTCCCGGTCGACGAGCGGCGCGGCGCCCAGCGCTGCGAGGTCGCTATACGCCGCTCCCGGCCGGATCGCGTCGTCGGGCAGATTATGCAACCGCTGATACTTCGAGTTGCACAGCACCAGGCGGTTGGACGAATCCCACAGCACAAAAGCCTCGGAAATCGCCTCGATCGCGTCGCGCAGCCGCTGGTCCGCGGTCGCGGACATTTCGGCTTGGCGCTTTTGATCGGAGACGTCCACGGCGGCACCGACCAAGCGCCACGCCCCGGACGCCGAATCCTCGACCAGGTCGGCGCGCTTGCGCAGCCACACCCACTCGCCCTGCCGATTGCGCATGCGGAATTCGAAGTCGACGGACGACAGACGCGCCTGGAGCGCGCGTTCGGCGAGCGCCGCCAGATTCTCGTCGTCGGGGTGGATCATCGCCTGCAGCTCGCCGATCGAAAGATCGCGCGAAGACGGCTGCAAATCGAGCATTTCGAACATCGACTTCGACCATGCGACTCGGCCTCGCGCCAAATCCCAGTTCCACAGTCCACAACGGCCGCGGTTGAGTGCGAGATCGACGTGGGCGCGCAAGGTCGCCTCGCCGCGCTCGCGCGCGCGCGTCGCTCTCCATTGCAGCGCATAAGCGCACGCGGCGCCAAGGAAGGCGAGGACGGCCGATCCGAGCAGCAGGATCGTCGTCAGCGCCGACTGGCGCCAGGGCGCGAGCGATTCGCTCACCGGCGCGGCGAAGGCGACCTGTCCGGCGGTCGAGCGCAAGTTGCGCACCGCGGCGAACTGGTCCTTGCCGTCGGCCGTTTCGACCCGCAGCGCGCCGGCTCTCTCGGCCAGGATCGTCAAGGGCTCGCTGGCGCCCAGGAGGTTCGTCAGCGTCGTCTCGCCGAGGCCCAGCGGAGGTTCGCTGGCGATCACCAGGCCGCTCGAGTCGGCGAGCGCCGTCACGCCCGGGCGCAAGTCCGGGTTGGCGGCGAGCACAGCGCGCAGAACGTCGGCGGGCGGGAGCGAGGGCGAGGCGGCCAGCGCCTCGTCGAGGCTGCGCGCGAGCGTCGTGGCGCGCAAATCGAGTTCGTGCGCGGCCGCTGACACCGCGCGCTCGCGCTCGCCGCGCAGATGCTGAAATGCGAGCGCAAACAACGCGATGAGAAAAAGCGCGGCGACCATCGGCAGAAATGCGGGAAGCCAGGCCTTGGCCGCGATCGTCGAGCCCCGGGCCCCTTCGCCTCGCGCCGACGTCGAAGCGCCGGCATGGCCCGGTCGAGGTCGCGACTCCGCCTTTGCCGCGCTCGCACGCGTCATTGCAAATCCCCAATACCCCTGTCGCACTGAGTTCGGGCGAACCGCCGCAACGACCCGAATCAGTCCGATAAGAATCTCTGTGAGAATCTTTGTCCAGACCTTAATGAATCGTTGACGAGATTTTTTTCGGACCCGTGGCCGGCGCCGACTCGCGGCGACCGAAGGGCGGGTTCCGCAACCCCGGAATGGGCAATCCGCCCTGGGAAGCCCGGCGCCGTCGAGCCTCGCCGGATACGCAGCGAGCGCGATCCCTCGATGCGTCTCAGGCGAGCGACCGAGTGACGATGTCGCGCACGTCGGTCGACAGGTCCGGCTGGTCGCCGATGCGCCGCAAGACCGCCTCCGCCTTGGCCTGACGAACCGATTCGAGCGACTTCCAAGACCGCAGCGCGGTCAGCAGACGGGCGGCGATCTGCGGATTGGTCGGATCGAGGGTCAGCACGATTTCGCACAGCAGGTCGTAGCCCGCCCCGTCCGCCCGGTTGAACTGCGTCGCGTTGGCGCTGAATCCGCCGATCAGCGCCCTCACCCGGTTGGGATTGCCGAGCGAGAATGCATGGTGCGTCATCAGGCCGCGCACGCGCTCCAACGTCCTTCGTTCCGGGATTTGAGCCTGCAGGGCGAACCATTTGTCGAGAATGAGCGGTTCGGCTGCGAAGCGGCGGGCGAAGGTCTCGAGCGCGCGCTCGCGCCGCGCGCCCGGAATCGTCGCGATCGTCGCCAGCGCGCCGAGGCGCGTCGTCATATTATCGGCCTCGGCGAACTGGCGATGCGCGCGCGCGCCGCCTTCAACGGCGTTGCCCGCGGCGAACATCGCCAGCGCGCCGCTGCGCAGCGCGCGGCGGCCGGCGCCCGCCGCGTCGGGATTGAACGGCGCTTCGTCGGCCATGGCTTCATAAAGCGCGATCAAATCCGCCGCATGCGCGCGCCCGAGCGCACCGCGCAGGTTCTCGCGGGCGCGGTAGATCGCGTCCGGATCGACGTTCGTCGCCATTTCGCGCGCGATGTCGGCTTCGCTGGGTAAGCCGAGCGCCTGCGCTGCGAAGGCCCGGTCGATGCGTCCGCTCAACGCGTCGGCGACCACCGAACCGTAGGCGTCGACGAAGGCGGGCTCCGGCGTCAGCGGGCGCCCCGAACGGATCGCGGCGACGCAGCGCAACAGCAGGCGCGTCGCCAAAGTCTGCAACCCCTGCCAACGATTGAAAGGATCGCTGTCGCGCGCGAGCAGCGTGACGAGGTCGTCTTCGCTGAGGTCGTCGTCGACTCGCGCGGGCGCCGAAAAGCCGCGCAGGAACGACAGCGCCGGCCGGCGGCGAACGCCGGTGAATTCGAGGGTCCGCCGCGCGCCTTCCAGCGCGAAGACGCCCGTGCGCAATTCGTCGGGGCTCGCGTCGGCCGAGGCGAGTTCGACGTCCCCGCCCTCGGGATCGACAAGGCCGAGCGCGATCGGCATCGTCATCGGCGATTTCTCGCTCTGGCCCGGCGTCGGCGGGAGCGACTGCGCGATCTCGACGCGGAACGCCGCGCGCGCGGCGTCGTAAGCGGTGCGAACGGTCAGCAGCGGCGTGCCGGCCTGCGCGTACCAGAGCTTGAATCGAGCGAGGTCGCGCCCCGAGCTTTCGGCGAAGCAGGCGAGAAAATCCTCGACCGTCGCCGCCGTGCCGTCACAACGCTGGAAATAGAGGTCCATCCCCGCGCGAAACGCTTGCGGGCCGATCAGCGCCTTGAGCATGCGGATGACTTCGGCGCCCTTCTGATAGACCGTCGCCGTGTAGAAATTGTTGATCTCGTAATAGACCCCCGGACGCACCGGGTGCGCGAGCGGACCAGCGTCCTCGGGAAATTGCGACTCCTTCAGTCGGCGCACGTCGGCGATGCGCTTGACCGGCGCCGAGCGTTGATCGGCGGAGAATTCTTGGTCGCGAAAGACGGTCAGGCCCTCCTTCAGGCACAATTGAAACCAATCGCGGCAGGTGATGCGATCGCCGGTCCAGTTGTGAAAATATTCGTGCGCGATGACGCCCTCGATGCCGGCGTAATCGTCGTCGGTCGCGGTCTCCGGCGAGGCCAGCACGTACTTGTCGTTGAAAACGTTGAGGCCCTTGTTCTCCATCGCGCCCATATTGAAGTCGGAGACCGCGACGATGTTGAAGCGATCGAGGTCGTATTCGCGACCGTAAGCGCGCTCGTCCCACGCCATCGCGCGCTTCAGCGCGTCCATCGCGTAAGCGGCGCGTTCCTCGCGGCCGCGCTCGACATAAACGCCGAGCGCCACCCGTCGTCCCGACATGGTGACGAACGCGTCGGCGACATGGGCGAGATCGCCGGCCACCAGCGCGAAGAGATAGCAGGGCTTCTTGAACGGGTCGCTCCAGACGGCCCAGTGGCGGCCCTCCTCCGCCTCGCCGGCGCTTTCCAGATTGCCGTTGGCGAGCAGCACCGGCGCCTCCGCCTTATCCGCTTCCAGACGCACCCGGTAGGTCGAGAGGACGTCCGGTCGGTCGAGAAAGTACGTAATGCGGCGAAAGCCCTCGGCCTCGCACTGGGTGCAATAGGCGGCGCCCGAACGGTAGAGGCCCATGAGCTTGGTGTTGCCGGCCGGATCGAGCCGCGTTTCGATGCGCAGCGTGAAGGGGCGCCAGGGCGGGTTGGGCAGCACGAACTCCGACGGGCCGACCTCGTAGGCCGCGGGATCGAGCGCCGCGTTGTCGAGCGTCGCGCCGACAAACTGGAGTTCGTCGCCGTCGAGCGCCAACGCCGCGCCGGCGCGCCCCTGCGGGTTGGGCCTGAGCGACAGCACGGCGACGACGCGCGTCGCGTGGCGATCGAGGGAAACGTCGAGATCGACGGAATCGACGAGGTAGTCCGGTGCGCGATAGTCTTCGAGGCGTACGGGCTGTCCAACGGTGCGCATCCAGGCGGCCTTTCGATAATTTCGGCGACGGGGCGGGACGCCGATGTTGAATTCGCGTCCTCCCGTCCCACGTCGCCGCGGCGCTAACTCGCCGCCGCGCGCTCCTCCGTCGAGGTAGCGGCCAAGCCATACCGGCGCAAGGCTTTTTGCAGTTCGGGCGAGATCGGCCTGCCGCTGGTGAAGATCGCCGGTCCATGCGCCCGCGGGGCTCGCGGCGCGGCCCGCGCGCCCAACAGGGCGTCGACGCGGCGCGCGATCGCCGGCGCGGGATCGACAAAGGCGACCGGCCAGGGCGCGAGGCGAACGAAACGCTCGGTCAGCAAAGGAAAATGCGTGCAGGCGAGCACCACCTGATCGGTCCTGCGGTCGCCGCGTTCGACGAAGCACGGGGCGATCTCGCGCGCCACCTCGGCGTCGTCGATCGTCTCGCCGCGCAAGGAACGCTCGGCGAGACCCGCGAGGCGCGCCGAGCCGACCAGCGCCACCTCGCAATCGCGAGCGAAATCGCGCACCAGTACGCGGGTGTAATCGCGCGCGACAGTGCCCGGCGTCGCTAACACGCTGATGAGGCGGGTGCGCGACGCTTGCGCCGCCGGCTTGATCGCCGGCACCGTGCCGACGAAGGGCAGGCGAGGAAAGGCGGCCCTGAGCGGCGGCAACACCAGCGTCGAGGCGGTGTTGCAGGCGATCACCGCCAAGTCGGGCGCGTGGGCCTCGATCAGGTTCGCCATCAGCGAGCCGACGCGCGCCACCAGCGACGCCTCGTCGAGCGCGCCATAGGGGAAGAAAGCATCGTCGGCCGCGTAAATCAGCTCGGCGTCCGGCCTCGCCCGAGCGATCGCGGCGAGCACCGTCAGGCCGCCGAGGCCGGAATCAAAGACCAGAACCCGCGCGCCGCCTCCTGCGTCGCCAGCGCTGATGGACGGCGCGTTCATGGGCGGCAGACGATCGTTACGATCGACGCGCGCTTCTCGCGCGCGAGGTCGCCGGCGCCGAGCGCGGGGGCGTCGGCCGGCGCCTCGGCGCCAGCCGCGCCGAGAAAGCGCGCGATCACGTCGAGCGCGATCACGGCGTGCGGCTCGGTCAGCGCGACGCCCGCGACACGCTTCGGTTCGCCCTTGATCGGCGCGACCAGCGCTTCGAGAGCGCCACGGCGGTCGAACGCCGGCGCGCCGCTCGCCGATTTCGCCAGCGCCGCGACGATCGCCTGGGCCCCCTCGCCGGTCGGCGTCGCCACGCTCGCTTCGAGCGTCGCCTTGCCGGGCGTCGCGCCCGGCTCGAAGCTGAGCACGACAAGGTCGGCGAACGCGGCGCCGAAACGCGGCGGCTCCGCCCCCGCGCCGAAATCGCCGCCGAGCAGCGTGAGCCCGCTCGAGGCGTCCGCGCGCAGGGTCTTCGCGGCCTTGCCGTCGACGGTCGCATTGGCGCAATCGGCCTCAGGAAGCGCGGTCAGCGCCTGGCCGGGAGCGACGATCAGGCCGGTCGCCGTCAGCTCGAGCGCGCTCGCTAGCGTCTTGTCGGCCGAATCCGCCGCCGCGATCGCCGGCGCGACTTTCACGATATCGCGCCACGTCAGGCCCGACGGCGCGCGCGCCGTCGCGGCGTCGAGGCTCGTGGACGAAGAGGAGAACGGCTCGAACGAATTGGCGATCGCCAGGGCGACCTTGTCGAGTTCCGCCGCCTCGTCGCCCGGGTAGGAGAACGTGAAGCCGCGCAGCTCCGGTCCAGCCGGCCAGCTCGCCGGCGCCTTGGCGTAGCGCGTGTAGAACTTGCGTCCCGATAGTTCGCCCGCCACGGCGAAGAATTCGTCGGCCTTCATCGCCTTATAGGAAATCTTGCGCCCTTTCTCGTCGGCGGTCAGCTTGGCGTAGAGGGCGGCGAGATCGGCGTCGGCGCCGATCCGATGCGCGAAGGCCAAGGCAACCGACCCGCCGGCCTTTTCGAGCGTCACGGCGTCGCCGATCATCGCGATTTTGTCGAGAATCTTCAATGGCGCGCCGATGCGCACGCCGGAAGCGCGCTCGTCGACGAGCTCAAACCCGACCGCCGCCCGCGCCTTCTGCGCGGCGGCCTTCAACGCCGCCAGTTGCGGATCGGAAACCACGCCGTCGGCGGGCGCGTCGACGCTCCTCTGGTAGGCGAGGACGGAGTCGCGGGTGCGCTTGCCGAAGGCGCCGTCGACCGCGCCGTTGTAGAGGCCGAGCCAGCCGAGCGCGTCCTGAACCGCTTTGCGATCCGCTTCCGACATCGCCAGGAAGGAGGCTTTTTGCGCCTCCATTCGCGCGTCGACGCTCGGCGACGGCGTCGGCGCGGCGGCCTGGGCGAAAGCCGCGTAAGGCGCGGCGCACCCCGCCAGCAGCGCGAAGAGGACGCCCCCCCAAAAGCGATATTTCGTCATTTCCCGCTCCCTCGACCGCGCGCGGCCATGCTAGCATCCGCCGTCCCGTAAGGACACCGCCACTTGCCGTCCTTACGGGTTGACGCGCCCGACACGACCGCCGGCGAGCCGATCGGCCGCCTCGAAAAAAAGCAAGGGTGGAGACATGCTCCGAGCCATTCGCAATTTCTTCTCCCTCGTTTTGCTGATCGCCGCCGGAGCCGCCCTTGCCGCCGAGATCAAGCCCTACGCGCGGGAGGATCTGGCCAGCGACGTCGTGCGGCTCGTCGAGACATCGCGCAAGGAAACGGCCGAGATCGGCGCGAAAATCAAGGGCAAGAGCGGCGAGCAATTGCGCAAGGACGCCGCTGCCGCGGTCGTCGCCGCCAATTTCAAGGACGCCAGCGCGCTTCTCGGCGCGGCGGTCGCGGGCGCCCCCAAGGACGCTGGCTCGTGGCTGGCGCTCGCCCGGCTCGGCGCGCAGGCGGACAACGCGCAGGCCGACGGGCGCTATGACATGGTTCAACGCGGCCAGACCGCCGCCTACGCCGCCTATCAGCGCGCCAGCGGCGCCGCCGAGCAGGCCGTGGCCCTCGCGCTGCTCGGCGATCTCTTCGCCCGCCACGAGACGTGGCGCCTCGCTCTCGACGCCTATCGCGCCAGCCTCGACCGGCGCGACGACGAAGACACGCGCAAAATCTACGAGGACATGCGCGAGAAGCACGGCTTCCGCATCCTCGACTACAAGGTCGACAATGAATCGTCGGCGCCGCGGGTTTGCTTCACCTTCTCCGAGTCGCTCGCGCGCAAGACCGACTTTGCGCCCTACGTCGCCGTCGCCGGCGCCGCCAATGCGGCCATTTCCAGCGAAGATCAGCAGATATGCGTCGAAGGCCTCAAGCATGGCGAGCGCTACGCCATCGTCGTCCGCGAGGGCCTGCCGTCGGCGGTCGGCGAGTCGCTGCTCAAGTCGGCCGATTACGAAATCTACGTGCGCGACCGTTCGCCCCAGGCGCATTTCGCTGGCAAGGCATACGTGCTGCCGCGTCAGGGCCAGCTCGGCGCGCCGCTGACCACCGTCAACACGTCGAAGGTCGCCATCGACGTCTACCGTATCGGCGACCGCAATCTCATCGCCCAGACTTCGCGCGACGATTTCCTCAAGCCGATCACACCCTCGCGGGCGAGCGAGATCGAGTCCCAGGACGGCGTGAAGGTGTGGAGCGGCTCGATGGACGTCGCCTCTGAACTCAACAAGGACGTCGTCACCGATTTTCCCCTTCTCCAGGCGGTCGGCAAATTACAGCCCGGCGTCTATCTCGTCACCGCTCGTCCGTGGAAAGGCGCGGCGCCGAGCGGCGAATCCTCAGACGAAGGGGAAGACGCGGCCGTGGCGACACAATGGGTGGTCGTCTCCGATCTCGGCCTGACCACCCTCTCGGGCGACGACGGGGTGCGCGCGTCGGTGCGGTCTCTCGCCACCGCCGCCCCGCTCGCCGGCGTCGAAGTGCGCCTCGTCGCGCGCAACAACGAAGTGCTGGCGAGCAAGACCACCGGGGCCGACGGACGCGTCGATTTCGACCCCGGCCTGTCGCGTGGGCTCGGCGGGTCCGCACCGGGTCTGCTGGTGGCGACGCTCGGCGACGATTATGGCTTCCTCAATCTGACGCAGAGCGCCTTCGATCTGACCGATCGCGGCGTTTCCGGGCGCGAGGCGCCCGGCGCGCTCGACGCGTTCCTCTATACCGAGCGTGGCGTCTACCGCTCCGGCGAGACAGTGTTCGTCGCCGCGCTGCTGCGCGACGCCAAGGGCGAAGCCAAGGGCGGTCTGCCGCTGACGCTGGTGGTCAAGCGTCCTGACGGCGTCGAATACAAGCGCGCGAGCGTCGCCGATCAGGGGCTCGGCGGGCGCGCTCTCGCCGTGCCGCTCGTCTCCGACGCGATGGCCGGCAAATGGGAGATCGACGCTTACGCCGATCCCAAGGCGCCCAGCATCGGGCACGCGGAATTCCTGCTCGACGATTACCTCCCCGAGCGCCTCGACTTCGCCGTGAAGACCGCAAAGCCGGCGGCGGCGCCGGGCGAGCCGATCGACTTTTCGCTCGATGCGCATTTCCTCTACGGCGCGCCGGCGGCCGACCTCGACGTCACCGGCGCGGTGCGCCTGGAGGCGGTCGAAGGCTCGGCGATCGCCGGCCATCCCGGCTTCGTCGGCGGTTTGACCGACGACGAGTTCACCACGGTCGAACAACAGTTCGCCGATAAGGTCCAGACCGACGCCAAGGGCCACGCCGATCTCTCCGTCGACCTCCCCGAGGGCGCGGCCGCCAAGCCGCTCGAGGCGAAGGTCATCGTCGACGTCGCGGAGTCCGGCGGCCGGACTGTCGAACGCGTCGTAACCTTGCCGGTGCGCGCCAAGGGCGCGACGATCGGCGTCAAGGAGGATTTCGACGAAAGCCTCGGCGAGGGCGAGGCCGCGACCTTCGAGGCGATCGTCGTCGCGCCGGACGGCGCGCTCACCGCTCGCAAGGGCGTCGCGTGGTCGCTCTACAAGATCAACAACGACTTCCAATGGTTCAATTCCGACGGACGCTGGAGCTACGAGCCGGTCAAGTCCTCGACGCGGATCGCCGAAGGAAACGTCGACATCGACGCCGACGCGCCGGCGAAGATCAGCGCTAAGGTCGGCTGGGGCCGCCACCGGCTCGACGTCAAGACGCCCGAGGGCGAACAGACCAGCATCGCTTTCGACGTCGGCTGGTCGGGCACGGCGAGCGCCGACACGCCCGATAACGTGGTGGTGACGCTCGACAAGGCGAGCTACGCCGCCGGCGAAGAGGCCAAGCTGCGCATCGCCTCGCATTTCCGGGGCAAGGCGACGGTCGTCCTCGTCGGCGACAAGCTCGAACAATTCATCGACGTCGATCTCGCCGAAGGCGACACGGTGGTTCCGTTCAAAGTCGGCGCGGACTGGGGCGCGGGCGCCTACGCGGTGGCGCTGACGCATCGTCCGCTCGACGTCAAGGCCAAACGCATGCCCGGGCGTGCGCTGGGCCTGGCCTGGTTTAGCATCGACGAAGGCTCGCACAAGCTCGACGTCGCCATCGGCGCGCCGGAGAAGGTCCGGCCGCGCCAGCCCCTAGGTCTGCCGATCAAGATCGGCGGCCTCGCGGCCGGCGAAGAGGCCGAGGTCACGGTGGCCGCGGTCGACGTCGGCATCCTCAATCTGACGCGCTACAAGACGCCGGACCCCAGCGGCTATTTCTTCGGCCAACGCAAGCTCGCCGTCGAAATCCGCGATCTCTACGGGATGCTGATCGACGGCATGGGCGGCGTCGCCGGTCCGCTGCAAATCGGCGGCGACAACGCCGGCGCGCTGGAAGGCAATCTGCCGACCCAGCCGCCGCTCGCGCTCTATTCCGGCGTCGTCAAGGTCGACGCCGACGGCGCGGCCAACGTCTCCTTCGACCTTCCCGCCTTCAACGGTTCGCTCAGGGTGATGGCGGTCGCGTGGTCGAAGAGCAAGGTCGGCGCGGCGGAGGCGAACGTGATCGTGCGCGATCCCGTCGTCGTCACGGCGACGCTGCCGCGCTTCCTCGACCTCGGCGACCGCTCGCAGATGCATGTCGACATCGACAACGTCGAGGGCGAAGCCGGCGACTACCAGCTCGATCTCGACATTCGCGGGCCGCTGACCGCCGAAGCCGACGCCCTGACCCGCACGGTGACGCTCGCCGCGCATCAGCGCGCCTCGGTCACGATGCCGATCGCCGCCGCCGGCGTCGGGACCGCGACCCTCGACCTCAAGATCGCCGGCCCCGGCCTCACCGCGACCCAGCGGTTCCCGCTCGGCGTCGCGGCGGGCGCGCCCGACGTCTACCGCCGCGCGATCGAACCCCTGCCGCCCGGCGCCAGCAAGACGATCGCCGACGATCTCGTCGCCGATTTCGTCCCCGGCACCGGATCGATCTCCATCGCCGCTTCGCCGTTCGGCGCGCTCGACGCGCCCGCGCTGCTGCAGGCGCTCGAACGCTACCCCTACGGCTGCTCCGAGCAGACGATCAGCCGCGCCATGCCGCTGCTCTACGCCAATCGGCTCGCCGCGCTCGAACATCTGGCGATCGACCCGGATCTCGACGACCGCGTGAAGGACGCGATCGAGCGAGTGATGACGCGACAGAATTCTAGCGGCGCCTTCGGCCTGTGGGCCGCCGACAACGACAACGACGACCTTTGGCTCGACGCTTTCGTCGCCGATTTCCTGACGCGGGCGCGCGAACGCGGCTTCGCTGTGCCGCAGCAGGGTTTCGATTCCGCGCTCGACCATTTGCGCAACGAGGCAGTCAACGCGGCCGACCCGAGCGAGGGCGCGGGCGAACCGCTCGCCTACGCGCTCTACGTGCTGGCGCGCAACGGACGCCCGGTCATCGGCGATCTGCGCTATCTCGCCGACGCCAAACTCGCGGTCTTCCGCACGCCGATGGCCGAGGCGCAGGTCGGCGCCGCGCTCGCCATGCTCGGCGACCGCGCGCGCGCCGGCAAGGTGTTCGCCGCGGCCCTCGACGCGCTCGACGCCGAGGAGGACGCCGGCTTTTCGCGGCCCGACTACGGCTCGACCTTGCGCGATGGCGCGGCGGTTCTCGCGCTGGTCGCCGAGGCCAACCTTACCTCGAGCGAAATCGCCGGCGATCCGATCGAGCGCGCCGGCGAGGCGGTCGATCGCGCCCGCTCGACCCGCAGCTCCACCAGCACGCAGGAAAACAACTGGCTCACGATCGCCGCCGAAGCGCTCGCCGAACATCAAAAGCTGAGCGCGTTCAGCGTCGACGGGCGGGCGGTCAACGGCGCGATCTATCGCAAGTGGAGCGGCTACGCGCTCGGGCAGAAGCTGATCGCCATCGCCAACACCGGCCAAGCGACCGCCACGATCGTCACGACGACGTCCGGCGTTCCGCTCGCGCCCGAACCGGCCGCGTCTCAGGGCTATGAACTGGAGCGCGCGTTCTACAAGCTCGACGGAACGAAAATCGACCTCAAGAGCCTAGCGCAGAACGAGCGCGTCGTCGTGGCGCTGAAGATCACCGAAAACGAAGCGCGCTACGCCAAACTGCTGGTGGTCGACCGCCTGCCCGCTGGGCTCGAGATCGACAATCCCGCGCTGTTCGACAGCGGCTCGATCGACGCCTTCTCCTGGCTCAAGAGGGATATCGATCCCGTCCACGCCGAATATCGCGACGACCGGTTCGTCGCCGCGTTCGACCGCGAGCCAGGCCAATCCGCCTTCTTCAGCATCGCCTATGTCGCGCGCGCCGTCGCGCCGGGCCATTACGTCTACCCGCCGGCCACGGCGGAGGACATGTATCGCCCCGACCGCTTCGGCCGCACCGGCTTCGGTTCGATCGAGGTGACGGCGAAGTGAGGCGCTGGAAAGCCCTCATCCGGCGCTTCGCGCCACCTTCTCCCGCAAGCGGGAGAAGGATTGCACCCCTTCTCCTGCAAGCGGGAGAGGGCCGGGGTGAGGGCGTGCGACCGCACGCCCTCGAACGCCGCGTCTTCGCGACCGTCGGCGCGCTGGTCTTCTTCCTCGGTCTCGCGCTGCCGGCGGCGTGGAACAGCTATCTCGAGAGCCTTGGACCGCTCGATCTCGCCTCCTCCCGCGTCGGTTCGACGATCGTCGTCGATCGCAGCGGACGGCTCTTGCGCGCGTTCACGCTGCCCGACGGGCGCTGGCGTCTTCCGGCGACCGGCGGCGAGGTCGATCCGCGTTATCTTGCGATGCTGATCGCCTACGAGGACGGTCGCTTCTATGCGCACGACGGCGTCGACTGGCGCGCGATGGCGCGCGCTGCGGCGCAGTGGCTCGCGCGCGGCCATGTCGTCTCCGGCGGATCGACCCTGACGATGCAGGTGGCGCGGCTGATCGAACCGCGCGACGATCGCGACCTCAGCGCCAAGCTCAGGCAGATGACCCGCGCCTGGCAGATGGAGCGGCGGCTCGCCAAATCGGGCGTCATCGACCGCTATCTCATGTTGGCGCCCTTCGGCGGCAATCTCGAAGGCGTCCGCGCCGCTTCGCTGGCCTATTTCGGCAAAGAGCCGCGCAAGCTGACCGTCGGCGAGGCGGCGCTGCTCGTCGCCCTGCCGCAATCGCCGGAGTCGCGCCGGCCAGAGCGTTTTCCCGAGGCGGCGCGCGTCGCCCGCGCGCGCGTGCTCGACCGCGTCGCGGCGCGCGGAATCATCACGCCGGAGGAGGCGAGCACCGCCGAGCGGGAGCCGATTCCGCAGAGTCGCAAGCCATTCCCGACGCTCGCCGCGCACGCCGCGGAAGAAGCCGCAGCGGCCGATCCGGACGGCCGTGTGCTGAAGCTCTCGATCGACGCCCGCCTGCAAGCCAAACTCGAGGCGCTTGTCAGTGAAGCGGTCGTACGTCTCGGCCCCAAGCTCTCGGCGGCGATGGTCGTAATCGACAACGCCAGCGGCGAAATCAGGGCGCGGATCGGCGGCGCCGACTATTTCGACGCCGCGCGCGACGGCGCCGTCGACATGTCGCGCGCGCCGCGCTCGCCGGGCTCGGCGCTGAAGCCCTTCATCTATGCGCTCGCCTTCGAGGAAGGCCTCGCGCATCCCGAAACCGTGCTGTTCGACCGGCCGGCGCGTTACGGCGCCTACGCGCCGCAAAATTTCGACCTCGGCTACCAGGGCACCGTGACGGCGCGCAAAGCGCTGCAAATGTCGCTCAACCTCCCGGCGGTCGAATTGCTCGCCGACGTCGGGCCGATGAGCTTTCTCGCGCGATTGCACGGCGCAGGGGCCGAGATCGCGCTGCCCAAGGACACGCCGATCGGCCTGGCGATCGGCCTCGGCGGCCTCGGAATTTCGTTGACCGACATCGCGCGGCTCTACGCCGGGCTGGCGCGCGGCGGCGAGGCGCCGGCGTTGATCGAGCGGCTCGACGGCGCGCCGCCGATCATCGGACCCAAACGCGTCACCGATCCCGTCGCGGCCTACTACATCGAAGACATCCTGCGCGGCGCGCCGCCGCCCTCGAGCGCGTTGAGCGGTCGGATCGCCTTCAAGACCGGCACCTCCTACGGCTTTCGCGACGCGCTGGCGATCGGCTACGACGAGGGGACGACGATCGCGGTCTGGGTCGGACGGCCCGACAACGGCCCGACGCCCGGCCTGATTGGACGCGAGGCCGCCGCGCCGATCTTGTTCGACGCCTTTGCGCGGCTCGGCCGCGAAATCGAACCGGTCCGCCCACCCAAAGGGGTGCTGCGCGTCGCGGCGAGCGCCGACTTGCCGCCGCCGCTGCGCCATTTGCGCAAGGACGCGCCTAAGACGATCGACGCGACCGCCGCGCCGCCGCTGAAAATCGCCTTCCCGCCCGACGGCGCGCGCATCGACCTCGGACTGAAGGACGGCGCGCGCGAGGAGACCTTGGCGCTCAAGGCTCTCGGCGGCGCCCTGCCCCTCACCTGGTTCGTCAACGGCGCGCCGATCGGGCGACCAGACGAGCGTCGTCAATCCGCTTGGCGCCCGGACGGCGCCGGTTTCGCGCGCGTGTCGGTGATCGACGCCAACGGAGCGTCGGACTCGATTCTGGTGCGGCTGGAGTGACGAGGCTTCGAAGCCGACGCGCGCGTCACGCGGCGCTCAGGCGCTTCTTTTCGGCGAGCATTCTGCGCGCTTCCGCTTCCGGCACGGCGGGGCTGAAATAGAAGCCTTGAACCTCAGCAATCGAACCGATGTGTTCGATGAAGCGCATTTGCAGGTCCGTCTCGACGCCCTCCACCAAGACGCTCATGCCGAGTTTGGCGCACATGTGCGCGACGCTTTCGACGAGCACCGAGGCGCGTTCCTGCAGACCGAGGCCGATAGTGAACGAGCGGTCGATCTTGATTCGGTCGAGGGGAAACGCCAGGAGGTAACCCAAGCTCGAATATCCGGTGCCGAAATCGTCGAGCGAGACGCGGACGCCGAGCTTGCGCAAGGAGTCGAGCGTGGCCCGCGCCGAGCCGCGATCGTCGAGCAACGTGGACTCGGTGATCTCGATGTCGAGACGCTCCGGGGCGAGCTTGGCCGCGGCGAGCGCGTCGAGAATCGTCCGCTCGACGCCGCCGTTGCGGAATTGCACCGGCGACAGGTTGACGGAAACGCTGACGCCATCGGGCCAGGAAGCGCAGGCTAGGCACGCTCGCCTGAGCACGCTGGCGCCGAATTCGTCCATCAGGCCGAGTTCCTCGATGATTGGAATGAACTCGTCGGGCGACACCCGCCCGCGAACCGGATGGTTCCAACGCGCGAGCGCCTCGAAGCCAACGATTTCCCTGTTCGCCGCCTTGACGATGGGCTGGTAATAGACCTCGATCGCGTCGTTCGCCACCGCCGCGCGCAGATCGAGTTCGATCAGACGCCGGATTTGAATCTTGGCGTCCATCGACTTCTCGAAGGCGCGCCAGTGGCCCCGCCCTTCGCCCTTGGCGGCGTAGAGCGCCATGTCGGCGCACGAAAGGATCGCCTCGGGGCTCGAGCCGTCGTCGGGCGCGCTCGCGCTGCCGATGCTCGCGCCGACGATCACTTCGTAGCCATCGACGATGGCCGGCCGCCGAATTTCTTGGATGATTCGTTCGGCGAGTTCCGCCGTTTGCAGCGGACCCGTGACCGGGCGTTGAAGGATGGCGAACTCGTCGCCGCCCCAGCGCGCCAGGAGATCGCTCGGCCGAACGAGCGTCTGAAGCCGCCCGGCGATAGCGGCGAGCAGTTGGTCGCCGCGCGCATGGCCCAGACTGTCGTTGACTTGCTTGAAGTCGTCGAGATCGAGAAACAGCACATTGACCGGGTCTCGCGCGTCGCCGCGCGCGCACATCGCCGCCGCGAGTTCCTCTTCGAAGCAGCGGCGATTGGCAAGTTCGGTGACGGGGTCGAAACGCGCCATCCGATCGATCGCGAGCGCCGCGTTGCGCCGATCGGTTACGTCCTGGACAACGACGACGGCGCCCTCCCCCAACATGCAATGGACCGTGACTTCGATCGCGCGTTTGTCGAGGGTTTCAAAGGGAACCATGAAGTCGCCTTCGCGCCTATTGTGGAACAACGCCTGCCAGATGCGATCGACCTCGGCGCGCGCGACGACCTTGTTGCGCATCAATTTGCGCAGGATCGCGCGCAAATCCGCGCCGACCTGCGCGTCTTCCTTGCGCAACCCGAAGGTCCGCAGCACTTGCTCGTTCGCCAAGGCGATGCGGTCCTTGGCGTCGATCATCACCAGTCCGTGCGACATGTTGTTGAGCGCCATGTCGAGCCGCTTCGCCAGCACGGCGGATTGGCTTTGGGCCGTGACGACAGCCAGGAAGTTCGCCCGCAACCGGCTCGCCGAACCTTTCATGAAGAGGATGAGGGGGATGAACCCGACAACAATCGCTGCAGGGTACCAGCCGCCGGCGACGATCATCGCCGCACTCAGCGGAACAAAAGCAGCGGTGATCTGAAGCTTGACGCCTCGGAAAATCGCAAAACCGCGCGTCAACGTTCCAAATGTATAAGCAATCGTCGTCGCAACCGCAAGGAACCGCGTAAAACCGTTATCTGTCACACAAAACGCGACAAGCGTCCACAAGGAGAGCGCAGAAATAGTGGAGACGACGCCAAAAGCATAAATTGTCTCCTGTTTACGCGCGGCATCAACAGTTGCACTCGGTCTCTTTCGTAAGTGAATACCGATACAATATAATCGGATCGCGCAAACGAAGAGCAGCAAGGCCGCGCCATCCCAGAGAATCGCGCTCCTCGCGGCGATAGCGCCGACAATTTCAACTTGAGTCGCCGCCAGGCACGAGAAGAAAATCCCGTTAACGCCGACCAGAAGGCTGTCGACAAAACTGATATACAGGTCGTCGGGTAAGTCGTCCCCGGGTGACGTAGCGGCGGGGATTTGAGCAAGCGTCATGCAAGTGCCGGAAAATTGGTGGCCTGAGAGCACTATCCACACTGCCCATTAAAAAGTCCTTTAACCCGTTCTGGCACTGTTGCTATTGCGCCGGCCCGGCCGCGCATGTGAGAGAACGGCGGGCGAGGGCTATTTTACTGCATGATAATGGTGTAATATGCGAAATGTCGATCCGAAATCGAAAAATGCCGTGCTTGCCGAAAGCGAGGCGCGATTCCACAAATCGGCGATCGGAATCTTCCCCGAGCGGGAATTTGCGCGGGCGCGGGCCGAGATCGCCGATTTGGCGGGCTATCTCGATTATGATGATTGGCTCGATTCACGCGAGGGCCTGCAAATCGGCTTGGATATGGCGGGCGTCGATGCGACGATAGTTGGCGTCAGTCTTTCATCATTCCTCGAGTGGCGCGATCTGACCGGAGCGTCATCCGATCAGCGCGCGCTCGATGCATTCGCTTGGGCGGCGCTGGCCATACGAAATTCGACTGAGTCGCAGGTTTTCGCCGTTGTTCACGAATTCGATTTCTTGAAATATTTTCGCACGATCTCCGCATTCGCCGGACATGGCGAATATCGCAGCTGGCTGCGTCATCGTCAGGCGATGCGGGCGGAGGCGATCACGGCCGACCTGCGCGTCGAGGAATTGCCGGTTCACGTCGCAAGCTTCGTCGAGTGGTGCGCGTGTCTGGGGCAAAGCGCGTCCGAGGCGGCGCTCGACCGCTACGCGCAGCTCCTGTTCGAACACTTGACGAGCGACGTTTGCGTATCGGATTGATATTGTACACGAGCGTCATGGTTGTTCCGAGGCCGCCTCGTGAGCCAAAACAATTAAAGGACGGCTAATATCCTTTTACACTTATTTGCCTTTTGCTAACCTTGCCTCACCAACAGGGTTAAGCGAGGGTTTCGATGGACGTGCAAATCGCCAGCGCCACGTCTCGATTTTCAGATCGGGTCCTTCGGTTCTTGGAGAGAGTCGAACATCGCGTCGCCAAAACTCCCGCCGAAAGAGAGGCCGCCTACCGGCTGCGATATGAAGCTTATATTCGAGAAGGGCGGATCGAGCCTCGCGCCGACAGGCGATTGCATGAAGAGCGCTATGACGACGCGCCAAACTGCCGGATTATGACGACGTTCATCGAGGGCGAACTCGCCGGCACAACCAGAGTTCACGTCGCCTCCGACGAAAGTGCCGTGCTTCCCTCTCTCGCCGCATTTTCCGATCTGATCGCCCCGCATCTTCACTTGGGCCGGGTGATGACCGATTTTACCCGTACTGCGGCGCGTCTTGAATTTTCCAAGCATTTTCCGGAATTGCCTTATGTAATTTTACGCCCGGCGTTCCTGGCGAGCGCGTATTTTGACGCCGATTTCGCTATCGCGATGGCGCGCGCCGAGCGCGTGGCCTTCTTTCGCCGCGTGTTTTGCTTCGCCCCGTGGTGCGAGCCCCGCGACTATCCCGATTTCATGGCCAAGGTCGCCTGCATGGGGGCGGATTTTCGCGCCGTGCATGAGCGCATCGAGGCGCGCTATCCCTTCTTCCGATCGACGGCCGCGGAGCGGGAGGCCCTGTTCGGGTCGCTCGGCGACGCGGCGGTCGACCTTTCCCAAGCGATGAGCGGCCGCCGCCGTTTTGAGACGCAGGCGAGCGCGGCGCCCTGAAGCGCGCGGCGCGACGATTTCATTGCCGAAACAACGCCTGGCGACGCCGCGGCGCGGCCGACGCTCACCAAGGTTTGATTGCGCCGATCCCAATATGATTGCTATGGTCCGCCCCGTCGTGGCAAACGGCGGGCGACAGCCGGCGGACGCGGCCTGACGCACGCGCCCTTTTCGCAGCGTAGATCGCCAGGCCCGCCAGAGGGCACGGCGCCAAAGGGATAGATCGCGCAATGGGATTTCGAGGATATGCCGGCGCCGCGGCGCTGGTCGTCGCGGCCGCGCTCGCCTATTGCGCTTATGCTCCGGACAATATCGAGAAATGGGTCCCGGCCGCGGGAGGCTTCGCGCACGGCGTTCATGACGAGTTGGCGGGCGGAGCGAAGGCGCGAATCTCGGCGCAAGCGGCGGCCGAGGCCAACCCTCGGGCGGCTCTTGTCTCGGTCGCCGCGGCCAAGCGCACGGATTACCCAATTTACATCGACGGCCTCGGGCAGGCGCAGGCGTACAACACGGTGACGGTGCGCACGCGCGTGGACGGGCAGATCGAGAAGATCGCATTCGACGAAGGCCAAACGGTCAAGGCGGGCAATCTCCTGGCGCAAATCGACGCGCGCCCGTTCCAGGCCGCTCTCGACCAAGCCAAGGCGAAACAGGCTCAGGACCAGGCGACGCTCGCCAACGCCAAGCTCGACCTCGTGCGCTATTCGACTCTCGCCAAGCAGAGTTTCGCCACCCAGCAGCAGCTTGACACCCAGAATGCGTTGGTAAACCAGCTCATCGCCCAGGAGGCGGCCGATGTTGCGGCGATCGACGCGGCCCAGGTGCAACTCGACTACACCACCATTGCCGCCCCGATCGGCGGCCGGGTCGGATTCCGGCTGATCGACGAAGGCAACATGGTCAACGCGGCGCAACAGACCGGCATCGTCACCGTCGCTCAAATCGAGCCGATCTCTGTCATCTTCACCGCGCCGCAGGACGACCTGCCGCGCATATCCGCCGCGCTCGCCGCCGGTGAGCCGCTGGTCGAAGCGCGCACCTCCGACGGCGTGACGCTGCTGGCGACCGGCAAGTTGACCGTTATCGACAACCAGGTCGACGTCACGACCGGCACGATCCATCTCAAGGGTGAATTCGACAACAAGGACCATAGCTTGTGGCCGGGCCAAGCGGTGGCGACCCGCCTGCGGGTCGAGATCGAGAAGGACGCGCTGACCATTCCTGACCAAGCGGTCCAGCGCGGGCCCGACGGCCTGTTCGTTTACGTCGTTGACTTGGACAATCGCGCGGTCACACGGCCGGTGACCCTCGCCCACGAGGGCGCCGACGTCGCGGTCGTCGCCAAAGGGCTCAGCGTGGGCGAAAAGGTGGTGACCGTCGGCCAGTTCGGCTTGCAGCCGAGCGCGCGCGTCGCCATCGAAGCCGGCGGCGGCGGGAGCTGAGCCAATGGCGGCAACCGAACCGACGACGGAAACCGGATCAATCAGGGAAGGCGTCTCCGGTCCCTTTATCCGTCATCCAGTCGCCACTACGCTGTTGATGGTGGCGATCCTTCTCGTCGGCATCGTCGCCTATCCGTTGCTGCCGGTCGCGCCGCTGCCGCAGATCGACTTCCCGACCATCGTCGTCAGCGCCAGCCTGCCCGGCGCCTCGCCCGACACCATGGCCTCGTCGGTGGCGCAGCCGCTCGAGCGGCAGATCGCCCAGATCCCCGGCGTCACGCAGATGACCTCGACGAGCTCGCTCGGGGCGACGGCGATCACCGTTCAGTTCGACCTTGACCGCAACATCGACGCGGCGGCTGGCGACATCCAGGGGGCGATCAACGCCGCCTCGGGTCAATTGCCGAAGATTCTGCCGAGTTCCCCGACCTACCGGAAAGTCAATCCAGCCGACGCTCCGATCCTCATCCTCTCCCTCGCGTCGGAAGTCGCGCCGATCACCGAGGTCGACGACATCGCCGAGAACATCCTCGCGCAACAGATCAGCCAGATATCCGGCGTGTCGCTGGTGCGCGTCGGCGGCCAGCAGCAGCCGGCGATTCGCGTCCAGATCGATCCGGCGAAGCTGGTCGAGAAGGGGCTGCAGCTCGAGGACGTGCGCGCCCAACTCGCCATCGCCACCACCGACAACCCGAAAGGCTTGATCAACGGCGCCCAGCAGTCGTTCACCATCTTCGACAACGACCAGCTCACCGAGCCAGCGCCTTGGAACGACGTCATCATCGCTTATCGCAACGGAGCGCCGGTGCGCGTGCGCGACATCGGCCAGGCGGTGCGCGGCCCCGCCGACGTCTACCAAGCGGCGTGGGGCAACGGCAAACGCGACGTGTTCCTGGTCGTCTTCAAGGTTCCGGGCGTCAACGTCATCAAGACGGTCGATAAGGTCAAGGCGACGATGACGCGCTTGCAGGCGGCGATCCCCGCCTCGATGCACATCACGGTGCTCTCCGACCGCACGACGACAATACGCGCCTCGGTTGAAGACGTGCAGTTCACCTTGATGCTGACCGTCGCCCTGGTGGTCATGGTGATCTTCGTCTTCCTCAGGAACTTGTGGGCGACGGTGATCCCCAGCTTCACCGTGCCGCTCGCCTTGCTCGGCGCCTGCGCCATGATGTGGGCGGCCAATTATAGCCTCGACAACCTCTCGCTAATGGCGCTGACGATTGCCGTCGGCTTCGTCGTCGATGACGCGATCGTGGTGCTGGAGAACATCACCCGCCACGTCGAGCACGGCATGAGGCCGATGCAGGCGGCGCTGAAGGGCGCCGGCGAGATCGGCTTCACCGTGGTGTCGATCTCGATGTCGCTGATCGCGGTGCTGATCCCGCTGCTGTTGATGAGCGGCATCATCGGCCGGCTATTCCGCGAATTCTCGGTGACGCTGGCGATGACCATCGTGGTTTCCGCGACGGTGTCGCTGACCTTGACGCCGATGCTGGCCTCGCGGTTCCTGCGCGACCACACGCACGACCGCCACAACAAGATTTACATGCTCTTCGAGCGGGGGTTCGCCGCGATGGCCAAGGGCTACGAGCACGGTCTCGACAGGGTCTTGCGCCACCGCTTCATCACCTTGATGGTCTTTCTCGCCACCGTCGTCGCGACGGTCGCGCTGTTCATCGCCATTCCCAAAGGCTTCTTCCCCCAGCAGGACACCGGCACCCTGTTCGGCACCTCCGACGCGCCGCAGGACGTCTCCTTTGCCGAGATGGCGAAGCTGCAGGAGCAGTTGGGCGCCGTCGTGCAATCCGACCCGGACGTCGTGAACGTGGCGGGGGGCATCGGCGCCGGCGTTGGCGCCTCCGCGCAGAACTCCGGCCGCATGTTCATCACCCTCAAGCCGCGCGAGGAGCGCACCGCCGACGCGTTCCAGATTATCGCCCGGCTGCGGCCCAAGCTCGCCCAGGTCAAGGGCGCGCGGCTGTTCCTGCAGGTGGCGCAGGACGTCACCGTCGGCGGGCGCTCCGCCCGCACCCAGTTCCAGTACACGGTGCAGGACGTCAATCTCGACGAGTTGAACGCCTGGGCGCCCAAGATTCTAACTAAGCTCAGCGAGCTGCCGCAGCTGCGCGACGTCGCCACCGACCAGCAAAACGCCGGCACGACGCTGACGCTCGCCATCGACCGCGACATGGCGTCGCGCTTCGGCATCCAGCCGCAGCTGATCGACGACACGCTCTACGACGCCTACGGGCAGCGGCAGGTCACCCAGTATTTCACCCAGGTCAACACCTATTACGTGATCGAGGAGATTCTGCCGTCGCTGCGGGGCGACCCGAAGAGCCTGGACAAGCTCTACATCCGCTCGCCGACCACCGGCCAAATGGTGCCGATGAGCGCGTTCGCGAAATGGACGACCAATCGCATCGCGCCGCTGTCGATCAGCCACCAAGGTCAGTTTCCCGCCATCACCATCAGCTTCAACCTCGCGCAGGGTGTGGCGCTCGGCCAGGCGACCGCGGCGGTCCAGGCGGCCGAGCGCGATCTGCGTCTGCCCCCCGGGCTGTCCACCACCTTCCAGGGCAACGCGCAAGCGTTCCAGGACTCGCTGGTCACCGTGCCGCTCTTGATCCTGGCGGCCCTGGTCGTCGTCTACATCATCCTCGGCGTGCTCTATGAGAGCTTCATCCACCCGCTGACGATTCTGTCGACCCTGCCCTCGGCCGGCTTCGGCGCGCTCGCCATGCTGATGCTGTTCGGCTATGAATTCAGCCTCATCGCCCTGATCGGGTTGATCTTGCTGATTGGCATCGTCAAGAAGAACGGCATCATGATGGTCGACTTCGCCATCACCGCCGAACGCGACGAACATCTGACGACCGAGCAGTCGATTCGCAAGGCGGCGCTGTTGCGCTTCCGCCCGATCATGATGACGACGATGGCGGCGATGCTCGGCGGCGTCCCGCTGATGCTCGGACAGGGCACCGGCGCGGAGCTGCGCCAGCCGCTCGGCTACACGATGGTCGGCGGCCTCATCGTCAGCCAGGCGCTGACGCTGTTCACCACGCCGGTGATCTATCTCTATCTCGATCGCCTCTCCCACTGGCTCTCGGGTTCGGCGAAGCGCGCGACGATCGACGCGCCAGTCGAGACGCACGAGGCCCACCCCGTGGACGTGCGCAGATCGCGGGCCGCCGAGTAGGCGCCTTCCGCCGCGACAACGCCGGATCGGCGGCGCCAGCAAGAGACGCGATTGATCGGCCGCAATGAACTTCCCGCAAGGACGCGCGACAAGCCTTGAGCGGGGCGACGGCTGGTAGGAAGCGGGCGATGGACCTTCAAGATGCAATTCTCGGTCGCCGAGCCGTTCGCGAATACACGGGCCAAGCCGTCGACGAAGGGACGATCCGTCGGTTGGTCGTCGCCGCTGTGCAGGCGCCGAGCGCCGTAAACCAGCAACCTTGGACCTTTGTCGTCGTGCGCGAGCGAAGTCGGCTCGACCGGATTTCGCGCGAAGCGAAAGCGCACATGCTCGACACGATGCCCGCCGACGCCCACTCCGCCCGTTTCCGATCGCTCCTTGGCGATCCCAATTTCGACATCTTCCATCACGCGCCGGCCCTGATCGTCATTTCGGCCAGCGCGCAAGGTCTGTGGATCGTCGAAGACTGCGCGTTGGCGGCGGAGAACCTCATGCTCGCCGCCTTCGCCGAGGGGCTGGGGACGTGTTCGATCGGCTTCGCGCAGAGCTACCTCAACACCCCGGAGGGCAAGACCGCGCTCGGCGCGCCCAAGGCGTGGGTTCCGGTCGCGCCGATCATCGTCGGCCGACCGACGCGCGCGCCGCCGCCGGTTCCGCGCAAGGAGCCCGAAATCCGTTGGGTCGGTTGATCGCCGCTTCGGCGACGCCCTCCCCTCGGAGGAGGCGGCGATGAAAGAGCTTCCGCTAGCCAAGGTCTATTCGCTTCTGGAGCCCGGACCGGTCGTCTTGCTGACGACCGCTTGCCGGGGCCGCGACAACGTCATGACCCTGTCGTGGCACATGATGGTCGAATTCACGCCGCCGCTCGTCGCCTGCGTCGTCAGCGACGCCAACGCCAGTTTCGCCGCGCTTCGCGCGACCGGAGAATGCGTCATCGCGATTCCCGCCTTGGCGTTGGCACCCAAGGTCGTGCAGATCGGCAATTGTTCGGGGCGCGCCGTCGACAAATTCAAGCGGTTCGGGCTGACCGCGGCACCCGCGCGGCGCGTGGCGGCGCCCTTGGTGAGCGAGTGCTTCGCTAATCTCGAATGCCGGGCGGCCGATACGCGTCTCGTCAACAAATACGGCCTCTTCGTTCTCGAAGTGGTGCAAGCGTGGACCGATTCGGCGCAACAGGGAGCCAAGACGATCCACCATCGCGGCTACGGCGCCTTCGTGGTCGACGGCGAAACGATCAAGCTGAAATCGAACAAGCCGTAGCTCGCAACCGGAGAAAGCGAGTCCGACATCTGAAATTGCGGCCCTCTCGCGGGAGCGGTATCATGCGCGTCGACGACTTGCCGCCGCCGGGAAAGAGCCGATGGTCGAGAAGTTCCGACGCGAAGCGCCGCCGTCCGACCAGCCGAGGCCCGAGGATTTCGGCTTTGACATCGATCGCGCCCTCGAATCCGTGGTGGCGCTTCAGGCGGAAGTTCCCGAGGACGGCTTCACCGTCTCGTCGCTCGGCGCCAAGCGGGCGGGAAGCGGCGTAGTCATCGGCGACGATGGGCTCGTGCTCACCATCGGCTATCTCGTCACCGAAGCGGAGAGCGTTTGGCTCACCAGCGCCAAAGGTCGTCTCATCCCCGCCCACGCGCTCGCCGTCGATCAGGAGAGCGGCTTCGGCTTGGTGCAGGCGCTGGACCGATCCGCGCTGCCGGCGCTGGACCTCGGCCGATCGAGCCAAGCTCGGCTCGGCGAGCCGGTGATCCTCGCCGGCGGCGGGCGCAAGCAGTTCTTGCGCGCGAACATCGTCGGCATACATGAGTTCGTCGGCTACTGGGAATATCTGTTAAAGGAGGCGATCTTCACCGCCCCGGCTCATCCGTTCTGGGGCGGCGCTGGCCTCATCGGCTCGGACGGCAAGCTCTTGGGGATAGGCTCGCTCCATATCGAGCAGGCGATGGAGCAAGGCCGACGTCGCGACGTCAACATGATCGTGCCGATTGATCTGTTGACGCCGGTGTTGGGCGATCTGCTCAGATTCGGCCGAGTCGACAAGCCGCCGCGGCCCTGGCTCGGCGTCTACTCGACCGAGAGCGACGGGAAGATCATCGTCGCCGGTCTGGCCGAAGGCGGGCCGGCCGCCGCCGCCGGCATGCGCCGGGGCGATATGGTTTGCGCTGTGGGGGATTCGAGCGTCGCGAGCCTGGGCGATTTTTATCGTAGGGTTTGGAGCCGCGGTCCCGCGGGCGCCGAAATCCCCATCGAGGTCGAACGCGACGACTTCCGCGTATGGCTACGAATCCGCTCGACCGATCGCAGCGGCTGTCTCAAGAAGCCGCGACTGCATTGATCGCAACGCCGAGCGCCCACAGTCGAAATGGCGACCGCCGATTTGAGATCGTGCGCCGTTGCGACGATAATCGCCGCGAGGGGGCGCCGCCGCGCCCTTCGGCCGCTGCGTCTGGCGGCGCCATTCGACTCGAGGTTCCGGTTCGATGCGCATCCTGATCGTCACCGATGCGTGGCTGCCGCAGGTCAACGGCGTCGTGCGCTCGATCGAAGCCCTGCTGCAGGAGGCGCCCTCTCTCGGCGTGGAGATCGAGGTCCTGACCTCCGTCGGATTTCGCACGGTGCCAATTCCGACCTACAGCCAGGTGCGTGTGGCGGTGACGCGGCCGAGCGTGGTGGCGCGCCGCATCGAAGAACTCAAGCCAGATTTCATCCATATCGCCACCGAGGGTCCCCTCGGCATCTGCGCCTGGATCGCCTGCCGCAGGGAGGGGCGCCCCTTCACCACCGCCTACCACACGCGCTTCCCCGAATATCTCGCCGTGCGTCGGATCGCGCCGCGTGGCCTGGTCTATGCGCTGCTTCGCCGCTTCCACAACGCCGGCCTCGGCATGATGGTGGCGACCGAGACGCTGGAGCGCGAACTGCATGCGCGCGGGTTCGCCCGTCTGATGCGTTGGTCGCGCGGCGTCGATTGCAATCTGTTTCAACCCCGCGCTGTGAGCGTCTTCGACCTGCCGCGACCGATTTTCCTGACCTGCGCCCGCGTCGCAATCGAAAAGAACCTCGGCGCCTTCCTGTCGTTGGACCTTCCTGGCTCGAAGGTCGTCGTCGGAGACGGCCCGGCGAGGAAAAGGCTTCAGACACGATTTCCCGAGGCGCTCTTCGTCGGCGAGTTGCACGGCGTCGCGCTGGCCGCCGCCTACGCGAGCGCCGACGTATTCGTCTTCCCGAGCTTGGCCGACACTTTCGGCCTGGTGCTGCTCGAAGCCCTCGCCTCCGGCCTGCCGGTGGCGGCCTATCCGGTGAGCGGCCCGCTCGACGTGATCGGCGAAAGCGGCGCCGGCGCGCTCGACGCCAACCTCCGGCGAGCCGCGCTCGCGGCTCTGGCCATTCCTCGGGAGAAGGCGCGCGCCCACGCGCTCACTTTCAGTCTGGGCGAATCCGCCCGGCAATTCGTCGACAACATATTCGGCGCGCACGCGAAAGTCGCCCGCTGAGCGGGACTTCGGCGCAGCGGCCGCCGGTCATACGACAAAAGCCCTGCTTTATCAGATGACTACGACCATGGGTGGAACGACGAGCCGACACGAGTCCCATCGCCGGCGCATCGAATTCGTGGCCCTTGTTTTGGCTGTCATATTGGCGGAGTATGCTGCCCCCTCGTTCGGTTGCGAAATGCATCCGTGAAATTGCTTCGGCGGCCCATGTTGAATGGCTTGCAAGACATGAGAGGACCGGTGCGCTCCCGCTGGGATAAGCTCGGCGCGATCGACCGGCCTATTGCGCACGCTTTGGCGCTGCGGCAAGATCGGCGCCTGCCGATCGCCGCCGCCAACGCCGTCACGCGACTGGGCAACGGGCCGATTTATCTGCTTATCGTCGTCGCGGTGATCCTGTTTCATCCGCACGAAGCGGCGATGATCATCGTTTGCGCGGGCGCAAGCATCCTGCTGCTGCACTCCATCTACCCGATGATGAAGCGGGCGACCGCGCGTCCGAGGCCTCGCGACGTCGAAGCGGATTTTCCTGATTCGATCCCGACCCTCGACAAATACTCCTTCCCGAGCGGCCACGTCATGACGTTGACCGCCGCGCTGACGCCCATCGTCCACACCGCTCCGCGAACATGGCCGCTCGGAGTGGCCGTCTGGGCCGCGATGGCGTGGTCGCGACTGGCGGTCGGCCATCACTACGCCTCCGATGTCGCGGCCGGAACGATCATGGGCGCCGCCGTTTCCGGGCTTTTCACCTATTGGATCGCGTCGTAGACGCGGCGCGAGGTTGGGGCCGGGTCAGCCGACCTCGAACGTCACCCCCTGCGCCAGCGGCAGGGTCCGGCCGAAATTGATGGTGTTGGTGGCGCGGCGCATATAGGCCTTCCATGCGTCGGCGCCCGATTCGCGGCCACCGCCGGTCTCCTTCTCGCCGCCGAAGGCGCCGCCGATCTCGGCGCCCGAAGGGCCGATGTTCACGTTGGCGATGCCGCAGTCGGAGCCGCGCGCCGAGAGGAACAGCTCGGCTTCGCGCAGATCGTTGGTGAAGATTGACGAGGAAAGACCCTGCGCGACCGCGTTGTGCAGGGCGATCGCCTCGTGAAAATCACGATATTTCATCACGTAGAGGATCGGCGCGAAGGTCTCGCGCAGCACCGGTCCGGTCTGCGCCGGCATTTCGACCAGCGCCGGCCGCGCGTAGGCCGCGGCGGGCGGGCCGACCTCGACGCGTTCGCCGCCGGTCACGACGCCGCCGGCGGCTTCGGACTCCGCGAGCGCGGCTTCCATGGCGGCCAACGCGTCGAGGTCGATGAGCGGACCGACCAGAATCTCCGCCGCGAGCGGGTCGCCGACCGAGACGGAACGATAGGCGCGCTTCAGGCGCGCGATCAGCGCGTCGTAAACGTCCTCGTGCGCGATGAGCCGGCGCAGGCTGGTGCAGCGTTGGCCCGCCGTGCCCATCGCGGCGAAGGCGACCGCGCGCACGGTCAGATCGAGATCGGCGCTCGGGCAGACGATCGCCGCATTGTTGCCGCCGAGTTCCAGCAGCGCCCTAGCGAAGCGCGCCGCCAGCCGCGGTCCGACGTTGCGCCCCATCGCGGTCGAGCCGGTCGCCGAGACCAGCGCCACGTCGCGATGATCGACGAGGATTTCGCCGATCGCGCGCCCGCTGACGAGCAGCGTCAAGAGGCCATCCGGCGCCAAGCCGCCCTCGGCGACGCATCGTCGCCGCGCCCGCTCGAACAGGCTCTGCGTCGCCAACGCGCAGAGCGGCGCCTTCTTCGACGGCTTCCAGACGATGCTGTTGCCGCAGACGAGCGCCAGCGCCGCGTTCCACGCCCAGACCGCTACCGGGAAATTGAAGGCGGAGATCACACCGACGACGCCGAGCGGGTGCCAAGTCTCCATCATGCGATGTTCTGGGCGCTCGGAAGCGATCGTCAGACCGTGCAACTGGCGTGAAAGGCCGAGCGCGAAATCGCAGATGTCGATCATCTCCTGGACTTCGCCGTCGCCTTCGGAGGCGATCTTACCCACCTCGATCGAAACCAGCCGCCCGAGCGCCGCCTTGTGCGCGCGCAATTCCTCGCTGAACAGCCGCACCAGTTCGCCGCGCTTGGGCGCGGGAACGCCGCGCCAGACGAGGAAGGCCGCGCGCGCTCGTTCGATCGCGCTCACGGCTTCGCTCGCCCCAATCTCACGGACATGGCCGATCGCGGCGCCCGAGATCGGCGTGCGCGCGACGAGCTTCCCTCCGCTAAAGAGGGAGGGATCGACGCCCAGCGCGCCGAGTAGCTCACGAGCTTCGGCGGCGCGGTCGATCGGCGCACGGGTCGCGATCACGATTCGTTCCTCTCTTTGGACGTTTGGATCAGCGGCCGGCTCGCGCCGCGCCAGCTCTTGTGGCGGGGCTTAGCACGCGATTCGGCGTCAGGCCACGAGGTCGGGCGGCGCGTGAATTGTGCGCAGGCGGCGTCAAGGCCGGGTCGATCGCGGCTCCGGCGCGCCCTCGCGTATTTCGGCGGCGGCCTGCGCCTCGTCTGTCCCACGCGTCCGGCAAACGGAATTCCGCCGCCTGCGACGAGCGGCTATTCATGGCGCCTTGGCTCGGCGAAACCGGCCCAACAGCCCTCGCAGACCGAGCCGCGCGCCTCTAGCCGACACTTGTGTCGCGAGATTTTCGAGACCCGGAAACCACCGCCTCTCGTGCGGGCTTTCTGGTGGAGCTGAGGGGATTCGAACCCCTGGCCTCTGCAGTGCGATTGCAGCGCTCTCCCATCTGAGCTACAGCCCCGTCGCGCGGCGGTTTACGTGCGCGTCTGCCGCGTGTCAACGGCATTGCGCTCTTGGCGAATGGCCAGGCGACACCCCCTCGGGCCGCCTCGGCCGCACGGCAGAAGAAGCCAGTTGCAAGGAGTTCGTATGCTCGCCATTTGGGAAGTCGTCCACTGCGTCCTCCGTCTCTATCAATACATAGTTGTCGCCACCGCGGTGATGTCGTGGTTGATCGCCTTCAATGTCGTCAACATCCGCAACGACCTTGTCCGTTCGATCTGGAACATGCTCGTCGCCCTGACCGAGCCCGTGTTGCGCCCGATCCGCCGCTGGCTACCCAATACCGGCGCTGTCGACATTTCTCCCGTGATACTGTTGCTCATCCTTCTGCTTGTCGACCTGGAAATCGTGAATAATTTCTGCCCCGCATGTAATTAGAGATCATGAACCAAGACGTAACGACCAAAACCGCCGCCGGCCGCTTCTTTGAACGCTTTCGCGCCGGCGAAGCGCTGCGCCGCGCGACGCCGCGCGCGCTCGCGGCCGAGAACCGCCCTTGCGCCGACTTTCCCTCGCGCGAGCGCGAAGGTTGCGAGCCGTCTGTCGCGCTCGATGTCGATTATCGAGCGATTCCATCGCGCTGAGAGAGCCCCATGCGTCTTCCCCGCGACGCCGCGCTTCTGGTCATCGACGTCCAAGGGGCGATCGACGATCCCTGCTGGGGCCGACGCAACAACCCCGGCGCCGAGCGCGCGATCAGCGCGCTGCTCGCCGCCTGGCGCGCCGAAGGCCTGCCGATCGTCCACATTCGCCACGACGCGAGCGAGCCGGGCTCGCCCTACCGGCCGGACCGGCCGGGTCACGAATTCAAGCCCGAGGCGCGGCCGCTCGACGGCGAGACGGTGATCGGCAAGAGCGCCCGCAGCGCCTTCGTCGGCACGCGGCTCGAAGAAGCGCTCGACGCGCTCGGCGCGACGACGTTGGTCGTCTGCGGCGCCCTTGCCCAGAATTCCATCGAGTCGACCGTGCGCCACGCCGGCGACCTCGGCTATCGCGTCTTCGTCGTCGCCGACGCCTGCTGGGCGGTGGACGTCGTCGACCTCGCGGGGCACCGATGGCCGGCCGAAGACGTCCATGCGTTGTCGCTCGCCTGCCTCGAGGGCGAATACGCCGAGGCGGTGAGTTGCGCGGCGACGCTTCAAGCGGTCGGACTCGCCAACGCGCGCAGCCGGCTCAAGCAGGCGCGGACGCGGGCGCCGGAATAGCGCCGGCGTCGGGCCGCCGAACGCGACGCCGACCCGTCCTCTCCGTCACTTCGCCAAATAGGACGCGAGCAACGCGAGGTCCGGTGCCCCTAACCGCTCGCTGGCGGTCCAGGCCTGGTGCCAATAGGGATAGATCAGCGTCGGCTGGCTGACCTTGTCGAGTCGCGCGCGCTCCGCGGCCGTCAGCTTCACCTCGACGCAGGCGAGATTATCCCTGAATTGCGCCTCGGTGCGCCCGCCGACGACGATCGACGTGACGCCCGGGCGGCCGAGCGTCCACGCCAGCGCGACGCGCGCCGCCGAGACGCCGTGGGCCTCGCCGATCGCCACGAGCTCGTCGACGATGTCCCACAGCTTGCCTTCATCGGCGATCGGCGGCTCCTTCCAGCCTGCCGTGACCCGCGTGCCCGCTGGCGCGCTCTTGTTGCGCCGGTGCTTGCCCGACAGCAGGCCGCCGGCCAACGGGCTCCAGACGAGCACGCCGAGCTTCTGGTCGAGCGAGATCGGGATCAGCTCGTATTCGGCCTCGCGCGCCTGCAAAGTGTAATGGATTTGCTGCGAGACGAACGGAATGCGGCCGTCCCGCCGCGCGATCTCCATCGCCTTCATGACGTGCCAGCCGGAGAAATTGGAGCAGCCGACGTAGCGCACCTTGCCGGCGCGCACCAATGTGTCGAGCGCCTCCAGCGTCTCCTCGAGCGGCGTCAGGCCGTCCCATTCGTGCACCTGATAGAGATCGATCACGTCGGTGCGCAGGCGCTCGAGGCTTTCTTCGCAGGCGCGGATCAAGTGCCAGCGCGAAAGGCCGGCGTCGTTCGGGCCTTCGCCGGTCGCGTAACGCGCCTTGGAGGCGATCAGCATGCCCGGCTTGCGCTTGCCGCCCATCGCCTCGCCGAGCATCGCTTCCGAGGCGCCCGCCGAATAGATGTCGGCGGTGTCGATCAGATTGACGCCGGCGTCGGCGACGACGTCGATCAGCCGCCGTACTTCCGCGAGCGACACGTCGCCGACTTTGGCGAATGCGCCCTTGCCGCCGAAGGTCATGGTGCCCATTGTCAGGACGGAGATCTTCAGCCCCGAATTGCCCAGTTGTCGATATTCCATGGCTCTGCTCCGCGCTCGCGCCAAAGGGGTTTCCTTCCCGGCGAAACTCCGGCAGGAATAGGCGGGACGGCCTAGCATCTCGGCATTGGCAAGGCAAAATCGAGCCCGACGCCGGCGCGCGCGGGCGCATCGCGAGGACGAAGATCGAGGTCTGGAGCGATGACCTTCCCGATCCCGCAATGCGGTTGAACCGCTCTTGCCGCGATCCGCGAAAGAGTCCAATCTTCCGCCGCTTCTCGCCGTCCGAGTTCGGGAGTTTTCCGTGATTGCTTCGTCTTCACCCTCTATCGCCTTACGCGCTGCGGTCGCGGCGTTCGCCGTCGCTCTGTTCTTCTCGGGCTCGGCGCAGGCGGAAACCGCCCCCAAGCCGGATGGGACGGTGGACATGGCGACCGTGCTGCAGCCCGGACCGCTGCAGGAGCTGTCGATTGGCGACGCCAGTGGCCTTCCCATCGTCGAATACGGCTCGCTGACGTGCTCGCATTGCGCCGCGTTCGATCACGACGTGCTGCCGGCGTTGAAATCCGCCTACATCGACACCGGCAAGGCGCGCTTCATCTTCCGTGAATTTTCGCGCAACGCGCTCGACGCCGCGGGCTTCATCCTGGCGCGTTGCGTCGGCGACGACAAGGCGCTGGCGACGATTGACCTGCTGTTCGCCGAGCAGGAGACGTGGGCGTTCGTCGATCACCCGCTCGACGCGTTGATCGCGGCCATGCGCCCGACGGGCATGAGCCACGACAAGGCGATGGAGTGCCTGAAGGATCAGGCCAAGGCCGAGGCGATGCGCGAAATCGTGCAAACGGCGATGTCGAAGGTCAAGGTCGCGGGAACGCCGACCTTCGTCATCGACGGCAAAGTCTACGACGGCGCGCTGAGCCTCGGCGAATTCGAAGCGATCCTCAAGCCGCTGGTCAAGTGACGCCGTTCCCGCGCGAAGAGGCCCGACCGATCTCCGCGGGCCGTGAGCGACGCGCCGGCATCGACCGGATGTCGGCGCCCATTCCTCAAGGGACGCCCCACTTCCAATTGCGGATCTCCGGCAGGTCTTGGCCGTTCCGGGTGATATACTCCTTGTGCTCGATCAGCTTGTCCTTGAGCATTTGTTTCAGGTAGGCCCCCTTGTCGGCGATCTGCGGCAGGCGATCGATCGTGTCCATCACCAGATGGAAGCGATCCAGATCGTTCATCACCGTCATGTCGAAGGGCGTGGTGATGGTGCCCTCTTCCTTGTAGCCGCGCACGTGGATGTTGTCGTGGTTGGCGCGGCGGTAGGTCAGCCGGTGGATCAGCCATGGGTAGCCGTGAAAGGCAAAAATCACCGGCTTGTCCTTGGTGAAGAGCCCGTCGAAGTCCACGTCGGTCAACCCGTGGGGATGCTCGGTTCGCGGCTGAAGCTTCATCAGATCGACGACGTTGACCACGCGAATCTTCAGCTCCGGCAA
>Ga0326728_10003899_pt1 | contig 45176 bp, 39 predicted proteins | sample MB3enrmetagenome_FD_207602 | JGI IMG/M metagenome (GOLD analysis project Ga0326728, IMG submission 207602) | Lab enriched peat soil microbial communities from McLean, Ithaca, NY, United States - MB31MN | ecosystem: Environmental > Terrestrial > Soil > Wetlands > Peat | place: USA: New York...
GATGACGGCGCTCGCGATGCTGTGGAGCCATAACGGCCGCACGCTCTCGTGGGGAGTTCGATCTACCTCCAGGCGCAAGGCGATGGTGGAAGCCAACGACCGAATCCGCTCCAGGCCCAGGTACGATAGCGCGTGAGGTATGGTCTCGATACGGCAGCGCGAGCCGAACTCCATCGAATTGGCCATCCGGAGAAGGTTGGCGGCCATAGGCGGATCGGACAGGAAGATATTGGCGAAATCCCCCATGGCCGAGTAGGCGTCTGTCGAGACGGCCAGGAGTTTCAGACAGGCGGGACGAAAAGGCGGCAGCTTGGAGAGCCGCTCCGCCACTCCGGCCTGCTGTTCTGCGCGATCTGTGCTGCGAATATCGGGCTTCATCTCACTGCCGCCTCCGGAAACCGGGAATCCTCGGCTCCTTAATGACGAATATCGGCACGAAAGCGAAGAATTCCAGCAGTAATTGAGAGGATTTCCCCTGTTAGCCTCCGGACAACGCCTTATGGAATAAGGGGTTTTCCGCAGTTCGCCGTCACGTAAGCGGGACACCGGTGCGTAAGCGGGACACCGGGCGCGCCCGCGTGGGAAACTAACAGTCGGAACCATGACCCGCCGTCGCTTTCTCCTGGCCGCTGGGGTGCTGGCCGCGCCCCTGGACGCCGCTACGCCGCTGGAGGTGGCCTATGCCGGCTCAATGGCCTCGGTCATGGAAGGCCCCCTCGGCCGGGCGGCCGCGGCCGAACTCGATCTCACCCTCGAAGGGCACGCGCAGGGCGCCAGCGGCTTGGCCCAGCTCATCGTGAGCCGTAGCCTTCGCCCGGATGTGTTCCTCTCGGTCACCCCCGGTCCCATGTTGACGGTGCTCGGCGCTGGAATGGCCGCCGGCGCTGTGCCCATAGCCCGCACTGAGATGGTGATCGCCTACAGTCCCGGCAGCCGCTTCCGCGCGCGTTTCGAGCGCGCCGCGCGGGACCCCGCCGAACCCTGGTGGCGCATTCTCCAAGAACCCGGGCTGCGCTTCGGCCGTACCGACCCGCTCACCGACCCCCAGGGCCGCAATATCATCTTCGTCATGCAACTGGCGGCGCGCCTCTACCGCCAGCCGGATCTCGTCCGCCGCGTGCTCGGCGCGGACCTCAATCCCGAGCAGATCTTCACCGAACCCTCCGTCGAGGCGCGTCTCCAGAGCGGCGAACTGGATGCTGCTTCGGCTTATAAGATCCAGCCGGCCGCCTTTGGACTGCCTTACATCGCGCTGCCCGCGGCCATCAACCTGGCGAGCGACCGCCTGGCCTCCGAATACGCGCAAGCCACACTGACCCTTGGCGGCCGCACGTACCATCCCGAGCCGCTGGTCTACTATGCGGCTGCCCTCAAAGGCGCCGCGCATTCGGCTGCCGCGGCCGCGTTCGTAAAATGGCTGCTCGGGAAGAGCGCCCAGGAAATTTTCCGGCGGTTCGCCTACGATCCGGCCGGCGATGCGAGGCCGCTCGGTGGCTGACCGAGCCTCGCGAAAGTGGATCGCGCGCGCGGCTATGGCGGCTTTCGCCCTGGCTCTGCTGTATCCCTTGGGCGCTTTGCTGGCGCCGGTGGGGCCGTGGCGATGGGACCGCGATGTGGCGGGTCCCACCCTGGCTTCCATTCGCGTCTCATTGGGCTTGACCTCGCTGGCTATGGGAGTCGTGCTCCTCGCCGGGACCCCCGCGGCCGTTTACATCGCCCGCGCCCGCACCCGCGAACGCCTCTGGTGGCAGGGTATCCTGCTGCTCTCGATTCTGCTGCCGCCCCTGGCCATCGGCATCCTGCTTTCCATCGCCTTCGGCCCGGCCGCCCCCCTGGGCCGGTGGATGGCGCAACTCGGCATCCGCACCTCCAATAGCCCTTTTGCTTTCGTCATCACGCAGATTTACGTGAGCGTCGGATATTACGTCTTGGGCGCGGTGGCGGCCTTCGATGCGGTGCCCGCCATGCTGGAGAAACACGCGGCGCTGCTGGGACAGCGGCCCTGGGCGGTTTTCTGGCGGGTCACCTTTCCGCTCGCGCGCCTGGGACTGGCGGTGGCATTGAGCGTTGCCTGGGTGCGCGCCCTGGGTGAATTCGGGGCGGTGGTGGTGACGGCCTATCATCCCGCGGGGATGCCCGTGCAGCTCTGGGTGAACCTGGAAAGCTTCGGCCTCACAGCGGTGATGCCGCTGCTGGCGGCCTTCCTGGCCGCCGCCCTGCCGCTTCCGTGGCTGCTGCACCTGATGGCGCAACGGAGGTCGCATGCTTGAGGCTCGCATCTTCAAGCGGCGCCGCGATTTCACCGTGGATGTCGAGCTGCGTCTGGCGGCCGGCGGATGCCTGGCCCTATTCGGCCCCTCCGGATCGGGCAAGAGCACCATCCTTTCGGCCATCGCCGGCATCGAGCAACCGGATGGCGGCGCGATCCGCTTGGGCGATCTCCATCTCTTTCCGCCGCCCCTGCCTCTGGACCGCCGTCCCATCGGCTATCTCACACAAGAACCCCACCTGTTTCCGCATCTCACGGTGGCGCGGAATGTGGCCTTCGGCCTGGCCGCGCCGCGCTCGCCGCGGGAAACCGCCTGGCTCGAACGCCTGCGCGTCAGCCTGGGCCTCGCGAACGAATGGAACGCTCCGGCTTCTCAGATCTCCGGGGGCCAGGCCCGCCGCGTGGCACTGGCCCGCATGCTGGCCCGCCGCCCTCCGCTGGTTCTGCTCGACGAGCCTTTTACGGGTCTCGATCGCCGGCTGGTGCGCGAGCTGATCGAGGCCCTGCTGGCATGGAAGAGCGAGATCGGATTCGCGATGGTGGTGGTGGATCACCAGTCCGAGGTGCTGGAGCGCCTGTGCCCCGGCGCAATGGTCTTGGCGCGCGGCAAAATCGTGCAGCAGGGCGGCTGGCGCGAGATTCGCGCCAACCCCGCGGATGGCGAAGTTGGGGAGCTGTTGAGGCCGTTATGAAAACCCGCAAACCGGCCGGCATCGAGAATCGCCTGGCCATTCTGCGCGAGCGCAGCGGCCTTCCGGCGGCGCAACTCGCCAAAATGGCGGGGGTCAGCCGGCAGACCATTTATGCTATGGAAGCCGGCACCTACGTTCCCAACACCGCTGTGGCGCTGCGCCTGGCCCGCGCGCTGGAGGCCCGTGTCGAGGACCTCTTCAAGCTTCCCGGCGAAGGCTCCGCGCCCGAGCTGCCCGCCGCCGAGGCCGTGCTGCTCTCGGGCGCCGATGCTCCCGAGCCGGGCCAGCCGGTCGAGCTGTGCCGCGTGGATCGCCGCCTGGTGGCCGCCGCGCCTTCGCCGGTGCCGTGGTATTTCCCGGCCAGCGACGCCGTCGTCAGCGGTGCCGCCGCCGGAGGCAAGACGCGGGTCCAGATTTTTCATCCGCTCGAACAAGCCCGCCATCGCATCCTGGTGGCCGGTTGCGATCCGGGCATCTCGGTGCTGGCGCGCCACGTGCAAGCGGCCGGCGTGGATCTCGTCCTGGCCCACCGCAACAGCACCCAGGCGCTCGAGCTGCTTAAGCAGGGGACGATTCACATCGCCGGCACGCACCTTCGCGACGAGGCCAGCGGCGAATCGAACATTCCCCAGGTCAGCCGTCTCTTTCCCAAGCGCTCGGTAGCCGTGATTTCCTTTGCCATTTGGGAGGAAGGCATCCTGATTGCGCGCGGCAACCCCAAAGGGATACGCGGCATCGAGGACCTGGCGCGCCAGGAGATCTCGATCGTCAACCGCGAGCCGGGCGCGGGCAGCCGCCGCCTGCTGGATGCCTGCCTGGAACGCCTGGAAATCCCAGTCCGGCGCGTGCGCGGCTATGACCGGATCGCCGCGGGACACCTGGCCGCCGCGTGGCAGGTGCGCACGGGCGCGGCCGATTGCGCCATCGCCACGGGAGCCGCCGCGCGCCTCTTCGGCCTGGGTTTTATCCCCCTGGTGGCCGAGCGCTACGACCTGGTTCTGCGGCGCGCGCACCTGGAACTGCCGGCCGTTCAGACGCTTTTCGACACGCTCAGCCGCTCGCGTTTCCGGCGCGAGCTGGAAGCCATAGGCGGCTATGACACCGCCCCGGCCGGCCGGCGCTTGCTCTGAAGCTGGGAGCTACGCGGCCTCTACGGCTTCGCGCGCCCGCCGGAACACGTCCACCAGCATGGGTTCGGTCAGCTTCCCGGTCGAAGTGTTTTGCTGGCTGGGGTGATAGGAGCTCACCAGCAGCGGCGGGCCATCGCTCATCGGGAAAGCGCGGTTGTGCCCGAAGGCGAAGGCCGCGCGGCTCGGGATCGCGCCCTTGCGTTTCAGCACTTCCAGGTAGCCATCGAAGGCGATCTTCCCCAGCGCCACCACCACCCGCAGATTGGCGAGCAGCGCCAGTTCTCGCTCCAGAAATGGGCGGCAGTTGCGGATCTCCTCGGGCGTGGGCTTGTTGCCCGGCGGCGCGCAATGCGCCACGGCGGTAATATAGGCGTCGTGGAGGGTCAGGCCATCGTTCCGCGAAACGCTGGCCGGCTGGGAGGCGAAACCCGTCTTATGCAGCGCGCGGTAAAGCATGTCGCCGGAACGGTCTCCGGTGAACATGCGGCCGGTGCGGTTGGAGCCGTGCGCGCCGGGCGCCAGGCCGAGGATCAGCAGACGCGCCTGAAGGTCGCCGAAACTAGGCACCGGCCGGCCCCAGTATTCCCACTCCTGGTAGGCCCGCCGCTTCACCTCGGCGATGTGGGAACAGTGCTCCCGAAGACGCGGGCAGAGTCGGCAATCGACGATCTCCTGCTGAAGCAATTCGAGCACCGGGGTTAATCCTATTTTAATGTTATCGTTCGAGCGCTTACTATTTGTGACTTTCAGTGAGGGAAGATTCGTCTGCATGATAGGATGAGGATAAATAAGCTTGACGGGCAGCAGTTTGAGCGTCCACAATCAATTAGTCCGATTGCTCCGATCGGGCTTTTGGGCCATTGCTCTGGCGCTTGAATCCCCCCGGTTACACCGAAAGGTGTCGTGCGACTGTTTATGAAATTGGGACCCTCAGTTTACCGTATCTTTTGCTTTTCGCTGGCGCTTGGGTTTGTATCGGCCCCCGGTTTTGGTGCCGTCTCCGCAAGGAGGCATAAGCGACGCGCAACCGGTGCGGCGCATCACCGAACTTCGGCCGTGAAGCCGGCCCTCGCGCGGCCGGCGGCTGTTCCCGCCCCCATTCACGCCGTAGCTATGGTGACCCGCCCGCCGGCCGTACACCGGCCTCCGGCAGAGCCGGTAATCGCCGGCGGACCTTGGACCGAGCCGACTTTTGCCGATTCGACGCTTGGCGACAACGTGGATGGTGAGGATCTGACCATCCGTCGGGCGTCTGTGGATGCCTTGGGTATTTACAATGGCTCGGTGGTGGCGGTGGACCCCGCAACCGGGCGGGTGCTTTCCATGGTCAACCAGAAGCTTGCCCTGGGAGCCGGATTCCAGCCCTGCTCCACCGTCAAGATCTCGGTGGCGCTGGCGGCGCTCAGCGAAAAGGTAGTGGATCCCGTCGCCAAGCTGCGTCTGGCGGGCATGCGCATGGACCTGACCTACGCGCTGGCGCACTCCAACAACTTCTTTTTCGCCACCTTAGGGCAAAAGCTGGGCTATGAAAAGTTCAGCTACTACGCGCGGCAGTTCGGATACGGAGAAAAGGCCGGGCTGGATATACCGGGCGAGCGGCCGGGCCGCTTTCCCGATGCGCCGCCGCGCAATGGCGGCGTCGGAATGCTGACCAGCTTCGGCGAGGAGATCTCCCAGACTCCGCTCGAACTGGCGGCCCTGATGAGCGCCATCGCCAATGGGGGAACGCTTTACTATCTGCAATATCCGCGCAACCAGGCCGAAGTTGGCGCCCTCGTGCCGCGTGTCAAGCGCCATCTGGAAATCGAGGGCTTGCTGCCTCTGATCAAACCGGGGCTGCGTGGCGCCGTGGAATTCGGCACTGCGCGCCGCGCCAGCGAGGATGGCCCCATCGCCGGCAAAACGGGGACGTGCAGCGAAAATCACACGCACCTGGGCTGGTTCGGCTCGTTCAACGACGTGGGGCCGCGCAAGCTGGTGGTGGTAGTCTTGTTGACCGGCGGCCGGCCAACCAGTGGTCCTTTGGCCGCGGGTATCGCGGGGGACGTCTACCGCCGCCTGGGCGAGCAGAACTACTTCGCATCGGCCTCCGTAACGCCGGCCGCACTGGTTTCAACCCAGATCTGCTGCTCGCGCTAGCGCCGATCAGGCACGCTCAAGAAGCCCCGTGGCTATTGAATAGCTGCCAGCGCTTTGATTTCCCGGGCGGCCAGCTCTCTGGGAAGTGGCGAGTATTGCAACGGGGCAGCCATGCGCTGGCCGTCGGTGAGCGCCCAGCGCAGAAACGCCACCAGGGCTTTACGCGCGGCGGCGTTGGAGCCTTTGGCGGGAACCAGCAGCCAGGTGAAGGTGGAAATCGGATAGGCCTTCGGGCCGGGAGCGTTGGTGATGGAGACGCGGAAGTGGTCCGGGATGCTGGCTCCGGCGCTGGCGGCGGCGGCCTCCACGCTGGCTAGGTCGGCGCGCACGAAAACTCCGGCGGAATTGCGGACACTACCGAAGGGAATGTGGTTCAGAAGGGCGTAAGATAATTCGACGTAACCGATGGCGTAGGGTGTCTGTTTGACCAGCGCGGCCACGCCGTCGTTGCCCCTGGCGGGCCTGCCGACCGGCCAGGGAACGGTGGTGCCTTTGCCGACGCGTTTTTGCCACTCCGGATCGACCTTGGAGAGGTAGTCCGTCCAGCAGTAACTGGTGCCACTGCCCTCCGCGCGGTGAATGACGGCGATGTCATTGGAGGGGAGCTTGACGCCGGGGTTGATCTTCGAGATCGCCGGGGCGTCCCATTGGCGGATGGAGCCGAGGAAAATGCCGCTGAGCACCTCGGGAGTGAACTTGAGATTGTCCGGCAGGCCCGGCAGATTATAGGCCGGAACGGCGGCGCCCAGGATCGTGGGAAAATGCAGAACCGTGGTTTTCAGTTTGGCGTTAGCTTCAGCCAGCTGCTCGTCCGTGAGCGGCATGTCGGAGGCGCCGAAATCGACCTCGCCATTCAGCAGTTGGGCTATGCCAGTGCCGGAACCGACCGGTCGGTAGTTGATCTCCACTCCATGGTGGGCGGAAGAAAACGCATCGAACCACTGGCCATAGAGAGGGTATGGAAATGTAGCTCCAGCCCCATTGATCGTCTGGGCGGGCGCGGAGGGGAGCAGTAGAAGAACCGCGATGGCCCAAGCCCAGGTACAACTCGGCATGATGCAATCTCCTTGCGAATTATAGGGAAAACACCGGAGCCGCCTATGGCGAGCTGCCGGCGGATCCTTTATCACTATGCGCGGCTGGTGTTGCAGCGGCGTGACGGGAACGTTGCGGTTTGATGAGCCGGCGAACCGGGTAACCCGTCCGATTTGTCCTGTCCTGGTGGAAGTCATGCGCCCCTCCTGGAAACCGCGGCGCCGCTCCTGGAAAAGGCTATGCCCCCGACCATCGCCAATAGCCCGTCGATGTCGAGCGGCTTCGAGATGTAGTCGTCCATTCCCGCAGCCAGGCAGCGCTCGCGGTCTCCCTTCATGGCATGAGCCGTCAGGGCCACGATGGCAACCCGGCCGCCGCTGCGGATCTCCCGCTGACGGATCCGGCCGGTGGCTTCAATACCGTCCATCCGGGGCATTTGGATGTCCATGAGAATCAAGTCGAAAGGACGGTGCTCTACCAGTTCCAGCGCTTCGACGCCATCGGCCGCGGTCGAAACCGAATAGCCGTTGTGCCTGAGCACCGTCGAAGCCAGCGCCCGGCTGATCGGGTCGTCTTCCACTACCAGAATCTCGAGCGTGGGACGATCCGGATCGCCTCCCGGGCCCTGCGCTGCGGCCGCCTGGAGAGCCTCCACGCGGTCGAAATATGCCGTGAAGTGGAACGCGCTTCCGTTTCCCACCTCACTCTCCACCCAAGTTTTGCCGCCCATGCCTCGGACGAGCCGCGCCGAGATGGCCAGGCCGAGACCGGTGCCGCCGTATTTCCGCGTGGTCGAGCCATCCCCCTGGCGGAACGGCTCAAAGATCAGCCGCTGCTGCGCCGGCGGTATGCCGATCCCGGTGTCCCGAACGGTGAAGTGGAGCACCGCGCCCGCGCCGGCTGCTGATTCGCTATGCACTTCGACCCGGATAGATCCTTTGGCGGTGAACTTGGCTGCGTTCCCGAGCAGGTTTAAGAGTACCTGGCGGAGGCGCGTGGAGTCGCCCAGCAACGCGTCGGGTACCTCCGGATCGATCTCCCAACTCATCTCCAGACCCTTGCCCTTGGCTTCCGGAGCGATGGCGGTGGCAGCGCCCGCCACGGTTTCGCACAGCGAGAAGGGTTCCCGCTCCATCTCCAGATTGCCGGCTTCGATCTTCGAGAAATCCAGGATGTCGTTGATGATCCGCAGGAGCGCCTGGGCGGAGTCTTCCACCGTCTCGAGGTAATCGCGCTGCTCGGCGTTCAAGGGCGTTCCCAGCGTGATCTGGGTGAAGCCGATGATCCCGTTCATGGGCGTGCGGATCTCGTGGCTCATGTTGGCCAGGAACTCGCTCTTGAGGCGGTTGGCGTCCTCGGCGCGGTCTTTGGCGGCGGCCAGTTCGGCGGTACGTTCCGCGATCTTCCGGTCCAAGCCGGCCAGAACCTTTTGCAGTTCCCGGTTGAGATGTTCCCGCTCGGCCAGCGAAGACTGCAACTCGGTATACGAGGCGGACAGCCGGTTGGCCACCTGCTCGAAACCTTCGAGAGCTTCAGCCAGTTCGCGCGGCGCGGCTTCCGGCAGGTCGACCTGCGGCACGCGGCTGCTATCGATGGAGAAAGCGCGAAACGCGGCGAGAAGAGTCTCCAAGGGGCGCAGGAAGCTGAGACTGAGAATGCGCGAGAGCGGCAGGCACAGGGCGAACACGGCCAGCAGGCACAGAGACGCAAAGAGATAGTGGATCTCCGTTTGCAGGTAGACCTCGGAGAAAGGCTGCTTCAGGAAGATGCGCCAGCCGGTGAGGAGCGACGTGTCGGTGCCGATCAGGTAGGCGGCGTTCGCCCCGGAGCTGGTTTGATCGTCGAAACGGAACGCGGCCTTCTTGCCGGCGCGACGTGCGGCGGCCAGCAAGGGGGAGTCTTCCAGCGATTCCATGGGTGTGGGCGATTGATCGCCGGCGGCGTAAATCACCTGCCCGTCCGGATCCACGATCACAGCCGCGAAGCGGCTCAGGCGCTCGGGCTGGTTCGAGAACCGGAACGCGGAGATCTTGAGGGAGCCGGTCACCACCGCGTCGACCGACCCGGCGGAGGAGAGCACCGGAGCGCTGAGGTAGATGACCGGTTCGCCATGCGCACGGTCCCACATGACGTCGGAGACGATGGGCTTGCCGCTGGAGACGGCGCGGCGAAAAAACTCGCGGTCGCGCAGGCGCCCGCCCAGAGCGGCCTGCAAGGACGACGCCGCCGAATCGGCGGCCGCGGCGGCGGCGCCTAAGACGTTGCCGGCGCGATCGGCCACCACCAGGTCTTTGAAATCCGGATAGACGGGGGCTACGCGCGCCAGCCACCGATTCAGAACCGCGCCCGAGTGCGCGCTTCTGGGGGTGAGGGAACCGGCTAGCGCCTGGACCGCCGACAGGTGCCGAATAACCACCGCATCGATGTTTTCGCGGATTCCGAAGGCGGCTTCGGCGGAGTAGTCGCGCGCGTCGTTGTATTGGCGTTCCACGTAGAGGCGCCCGCTCACTACCGTGACCAGCAAAAGTGGCAGCACGGCAATCGAGGCAAAACGCTGCGAGAGGTGGCGGCGCAGCGGAAGTGAATGGATATCTCCGCGCCCGGTGCGGCCCAAATTGCGGATCCCGGGCAGCGTTTCCAGAAACTGGGCGACGATGGCGTTGGAGAAACCGTTGAGAATCGGGGTAACCACCAAGACCCAGCAGAGAGGCGATGGGTAGTGGAGGATGCCGATATAGACCAACAGCGTGAGGGGTGTGCCGGCTACGCCCCAGAACAACAGGTCCCCCAGCGGCGCCTGAGTTCCGCGCCGCGCCATGGCACCGACGGCGGAGGCTTCCGCGCAGACCACCGCCAGGACGGGCCATCCAAAATGGGGGACCAGGGCGGCGCCCGCGAGAAGCGCTGCAAAAGCGCCGGCGCCGGGACCAAATCGCAGCGCTACCGTCAGATAAAGGATGCCGCCGAAGTACAGCCCGACATCCGGTAAAATCGAAATGCCAAAACGGTTGAGGCACAGACCGAGCGCGCCCGCGGCCGTGATCACAACGGCCTCGCGCCACTGGGGGAGCCGTAGCATCGCTAAAACCAGCTTATCGGCAAATGGAAATAATTCCTCTACTTTCTTTGGTTTCAGGTAGGTTACAGTAGAGGCCGATTTAGCTTGGTCTTCTTGGGCGCGCCCGGGTTCGCAACGCGCCAGGTCAGAACTTCACCAGCACGCCCGCGAAGAAGGCCGCGGAAGCCCATGGGGGCAGAACCTGGGTGGTGAGCGAAGAGCGCATAGGTACTACGTTCTATTTGGCGCTGCCCCGCGGCAAAAGGCAATTTGAGGCCAATGAACGCCCGAATTCCGATCGTTGCCGCCCCTCCCCGAACCTGCGCCCCGCGCGGTCTTCCCGGTCTTCATGCGTTTTTCATGCAAGTCGGTCTACACTCTGCAGTGCGATGCTCCGTTTAACCGCACCCCGCCGTCGCGTTTTGGTTATATACAAACGATAAATAATTCCATTGGTCCTTTCATGCCTTCTTCATGCGCGAAACCGCATACTGACAAGGATTAGGTCAGACGTGCAGGCAAAACAGTGAGCGCCTCTAAGAGAACGAGCGCCTCCAAGTTTACTATCGCCTTAACGACTGGGAGCGACAGTACTGAGGCAGTAATTCTCGCACTCTTCGGCGAACACTGCATTCACTTCCTAGGGAGGGAAGAGCAGATGAGATCTTGCATCGGAATCAGCGCTCGCGGCTTACTAATCCTGCTGGCCTCAGTATGTATTGACGGGCAGTCACTAGTTAGAGCAAATGAGGCGTTGAGCCCCACCTCGGAGACAACGGATAAGGGGGCGTCCCAGACCGCTCTTGCGGCAGCCAAGCCCGCCGATGGAGCCTCCCTAACCCCGACTCCGGTGCCGTCCATGGGGGGCCTTCGCGGGATCACGCGAAATCCGAGAGGTCTCCCGTTGCCCTTAGTGAAGGTGACGGTACGCGGCGCCGATGGCAGCGCCGCGAGATCCACCGTGAGTGGCCTCGACGGTGCGTACTCGCTCGACGGCCTCAAACCGGGCCGCTACGAAGTGACAGCGGACAAGGAGGGGTTCGGGTCTTCGCCCGTGGCGCCCCTGCAACTGGCAGCTGGCCAGAGTTTCTACATCGATGTGACCCTTGCCATCGCGCCCGCGGCCACCAGCCAGACGGGCAACAGCGGGAACTTCTTCAAGCGCCTCGGCAAGGCATATTGGGACGACTGGCATCCCCCCGCCAACAGCGGTCCCGACGCGCCCTACCGCGGGTATCCGGCGCCGATCTCCAACCCGCCTTTTCCTTTTACCGTTTGGCCCATTGGCGGAACCGTGTGGATCGGCTACCCCAATGCCACGTCCTACCCGCTGACAAACGCCCTGTACGGCAACAGCGAGAAACCGAACTGGCTGAAAAGGGCGAACATCCAACTCTATGGCTGGGCCGATCTGGGCATGAACGTCAGCACTTCGCACAATGGCACGTACGCAAACGCGCCCGCGGCATACCCGCAGATAGCCAACACATTTGTGCTCGACCAAGCCACGTTCTACATCGAGCGCGTGCCCGATACCGTACAGACGGACCACTTCGACTGGGGCTTCCGGCTGACCAACCTGTATGGTTTCGACTACCGCTTTACAACCGCCGAAGGCTATTTCAGCCAGCAACTTCTGAACAATCCCAAGCCGGACGGCACCATTGGAAACAAGTATGGGTACGACCCGGTTATGGCGTATCTGGATCTCTACTTTCCTAAAGTAGGCGAGGGAATGGATGTAAGAATCGGCCGGTATATTTCGCTGCCGGACATCGAAGCCCAGTTGGCGCCGAATAACTACACTTATACCCACTCCCTCACTTATACGTATGATTGCTACACGCAAACCGGTATCAACGCCACCATTAAATGGTCGAATCACTGGACGACGCAAATCGGGCTATCGGGAGGCTGCGAGGCGGCCCCGTGGTCCCCAGTTGCCAAGCTGACCGGCAATTTCTGCCTCGGGTATACCTGGGCCAACGGCGGCGATAATTTCTATACGTGTGCCAACTCCATTAACGATAGTAAGTACAGCTACAACAACCTCGCAGCCTATTACGCCACGTGGTATCACAAGTTCGGCCAGTCGAAATATCACATGGCCTGGGAGACCTGGTACCAGTATGAGAAAGATACGCCCAATGTCAATAACCCGGCCGCGGCCTCGCTTCTCCTGACCAATGCCAACGGGGCATATTGCTCTAACATCTCCGATCTCACCTGTTTCGCTCCGGAGTGGGCCACTGTGCACTATATCAGCAGGCAGGTCGGAAAAAAGGACGCCCTGATAGTCCGCAATGAGTTCTTCGACGATATCCGGGGACAGCGCACCGGGTTCAAGACCAGGTACACGACGCACACGATCTCCTGGAACCATTGGGTCGGAACTACACTGGTCTTTCGTCCCGAGCTCCGTTATGATGTCGCGTACGATGCACCCGCGTACGATTCCGGCCTCAAGCGGCATCAGTTGATGTTTGCGGCCGATATGATCTGGTTCTACTGATGAAGCCTTCCTACGGCACCCATTGAGGCTCGACGTACGCCAGGAACATCGTAATCAGGGCCACCACCACTGTAAGCAGAAGGCTGTGGCGGAGCGCGAACCGGAATAACCGTCCCTCGTCCGAGGGCGGCAGGCCGGCGCCCGTGGCTGCCACGGCGATGCTTTGCAGGCTGATCATTTTGGCCATCATGCCCCCATTGGAGTTGGCGGCAGCCATTAGTACCGGGCTGAAGTTCAAGCGTCTGGCTGTCACCACTTGGAGATTGCCAAAAAGAGCGTTGGCGGACGTGTTCGAGCCAGTCAAGAACCCGCCCAGCCCTCCGAGAACGGCGCTGAAGAAGGGGAACAGCGCGCCGGTAGTGGCGAACACCAGGCCGAGAGTAGCGGTGGCTCCGGAATAGTTCATGACGAACGCCAGCGCGAGAACCGCAGCAATCGTGATTTCAGCCAGAAAGACCTGCTTGCAGGTGGCCCAGAGAAGCTTGACGAACCGGGAGGGCGACAAGCCCAACAAGGCCGCCGAAAGGAGTGCCGAAAGCACGCCTGCGGTGCCGGCGGCCCCCAGCCAATCGAACCGGTAAATCGCCGGGTAAGGAGTGGGGGTCGGGACGACGGGGGCAACTTCCGTTACCAATCGGTCCAGGCCCGGCCATGGGAACGTCACCGAGACCTTGTTCAACTCCGCCTTAAGCACGCACCACAGGAGCACCATGACCATCAGGATCACGTAAGGACTCCAAGCCCAGATCACGGCGCCCGCTGAATGGCGCTTATGGGCAGCCTGGATAGAATAGTGGTCGCCGTTGAGCACAAACTTGTCCTTGGGCTTCCAGACAAGCAGGAGGACGACGAGACCCACAAGCGTCACGAGCGCACTCACCATACCGGCGAGATAAGGACCGACAAACCAAGCGATCAGGAACAGTACGCCGTCCCAGAGCACACCGCAGACTATTACCGCTGGCAACGCACCCTTAAGACCCTTCCAGCCACCCATCACATAGACGAGATACGCAGGCAGGAGCAGAGAGGTCGGCAACCCCATTAGCGCCACAGCGCCGCTGAGGGAATTGACCGGCAGGCCGGTAACAGCGCTCAAAGTGACAATGGGAATCCCAATGGAACCGAAAGTCACCGGCACGGTGTTGGCCAGCAGACAGACGCTGGCCGCGGAGAACGGCGAAAACCCAAGTCCGATCAGCATGGTGGCCGCTACCGCCACGGGCGTCCCAAACCCCGCGGCGCTTTCCAGAAAGGCGCCGAAACAGAAGGCGATCAGCAAGGCCTGCAAGCGGCGATCCTGGGTCAGGCCGCCGAGCGAATCCTTGATGATTTCGAACTTCCCGGACTCCACTGCGACGCGGTACAGGAAGATGGCGCTAAAAATAATCCAGCCGATGGGGAACAGGCCGAACGCCGCCCCATAGAAGAACGAGCCGGCGACCAGCGCCACCGGCATGCGATAGACCAACAGAGCCACAACAACCGCGGCGCCAAGCCCGGCAACGGACGACTTCCAGGCGGGGAGCCGCTTGACACCGAGCAAGTAGAGCATCGCAAAGGCGGGCATAGCGGCCGCGAGCGCGGACAGTGCAAGACTCCCCGCGAGAGGTGTGTAATTTTGGGTCCACATATCTAACTTGGCAGACGCATTTCTAACTCAGGACACCAGTTTTGGCGCAGAATCCGGAAACTCATCTGACTTCCTGGCCAACACCTTGTCTACGGCGCGACCGTGACAGGGTTCCCCCCGTGGTCGGGTTCGTGAAGGCTACTCGCCACCCCGATGGATGTCTGAAGAGCTGTGCCATTCTTGGCCTCTCCGTCTCCGCTTTGAACATGATACGCCTGTCTGCGTGCTGTGTGGGCAGTACTGGACCGGTTGGGACGTGGTGTCACCGGGCTATGTTCGAGGAGCACCTGCCCAGAGCGGCCCTATTCGGACGATCAGAACGATTCGGCCAGTCGGTAAAGGCATCGCATGAAAATGCAGCCATCCTAGTCCGCGCCCGTTACTGAATGCGGGCGGCGAATTCCTATTTTAGCGTTCAGGGCGGAGCCGGGATCCTCCTTCACTCACCCTCACACGCCCCAGCAATAATCCTCAACCGCCCGGTCAATCGAGGGGTCCTGCTCGGTCAGGCGCATCAGCTCCAGTTGGATGGCGTCCACCAGTGCTTTCCAGCTCGCCTCGATGACGTTGTCGGAGACGCCCACCGTGGACCAGCTCCGGCGATGATCGCTCCACTCGATCAGCACACGCACATTGGCGGCCGTGCCCTTGTTGGAATCGAGCACCCGCACCTTGTAATCGGTGAGCCGGACCGCCGTGATGCGCGGGTAGAGCTTCGACAGGCATTTCCGCAGGCACAGGTGCAGCGCGTTGAACGGGCCGTGGCCGGTCTCGGTGGCGGAATAGACGCCATCCTGCGCGCGCAGCGTGACCGTGGCGGTGCTGCGCGCATGGCCAGGCGCTCCGCCGCCTCGCGTGCTTACTTCGTAGCTTTCCACGTCGAAGAAATGCGTGCCGGGGTTGAGCGCCTCGCGCACCAGCAGCTCGAAGGTGCCCTCCGCCGCCTCCAGTTCGTAGCCATCGTATTCCATCTGCTTGATGCGCTCGAGCAGCTCGCGGCGCGCGTCTTCTCCCAGGCGCTCGCTCAGGCCGTGCTGCTTCAGCTTGTACAGAATGTTGCCGCGGCCCGAAAGATCGCTCACCAGCACGCGCTGGCGGTTGCCCACCGTCTCCGGCTTCACGTGCTCGTAGGTGGCCGAATCCTTCAACACGGCGCTGACGTGCACGCCGCCCTTGTGCGCGAAGGCGCTCTTGCCCACGAAGGCCTGGTTCGACGCCAGCGGCAGGTTGGCCAGCTCGGCGATGAAGCGGCAAGCCGACGCCAGGCTCGCCAGCCGCTCCGGCCCCACGGTAGTGTGTCCGAGCTTGAGTTCCAGGATCGCCATGACGGAGGCCAGGTTGGCGTTGCCGCAGCGCTCGCCGTAGCCGTTGATGCATCCCTGCACGTGTGTGGCGCCGGCTTCCACCGCGGCCACCGCGTTGGCAACGGCCAGGTCCGAATCGTTATGTGTGTGGATTCCGATGACGCCGCCGAAGCGCTTGCGCACCTCTGCCACGGCCTCCACCAGCCGCCCCGTCACGGTGCCGCCGTTGGTGTCGCACAGGCACAGCACGTCCGCGCCGGCCTTCTCGGCGGCTTCCAGCGTGGTCAGCGCGTAGTCCGGGTTGGTGGCGTAGCCGTCGAAGAAATGCTCGGCGTCGTAGATCACTTCCTTGCCGTGGTCCTTGAGGAACTTGACGGTTTCGGAGATGAGCTTGAGGTTCTCGGCGAGGCTGATTCCCAGGGCGCGCTCGACGTGCAGGTCCCACGTCTTGCCGAACACCGAGACCGCCGGCGTGCCCGCCTCCACCAGCGCGCGCACGTTGCGGTCCTCCTCCACCGTGTTCCGGGCGAACCGCGTGGAGCCGAAGGCCGTGAGCCGGGCGTGCTTGAGGTTCAGCTCGCCGGCGCGCGCGAAGAACTCCTTGTCCTTGGGATTGGAGCCGGGCCAGCCGCCCTCGATATAGTCGATGCCCAGCTCGTCCAGCTTCTGTGCGACAGCGAGCTTGTCTTCCACCGAAAATGAGACGGATTCGCCCTGCGTCCCGTCCCGCAGCGTCGTATCGAACGTGAAGATTTTCATGACAGCATCCCGTGGCGCGCGCCTCCCCGGTTGTGGGCAGGCGCGCGCCACAACCTCACTTCTTCGCGGCGGCCGCTTCGGTATCCTGCGGCACGCCCGCTTCCTTCTTCTTCTTCAAGAATGTCATCATCTCGCGCAGCTCGCGCCCCACTTCCTCGACGGGCTGGTGGCGCGCCGCCTCCCGCATGGCCAGGAACTTCTGGCGGCCGGCCTTGTTCTCGTCGATCCACTCGCGCGCGAACTCGCCGGACTGGATCTCGCCGAGGATCTTCTTCATCTCCGCGCGCGTCTGGTCGTTCACGATGCGCGGGCCGCGCGTGTAATCGCCGTATTCGGCCGTATCCGAAACGGAGAAACGCATGTACGCGAGGCCGCCTTCCTGGATCAGATCCACGATCAGCTTGAGCTCGTGCAGGCACTCGAAATAGGCGATCTCCGGCGCGTAGCCGGCTTCCACCAGGGTCTCAAAACCGGCGCGGATCAGCTCGCTGGTGCCGCCGCACAGCACCGCCTGCTCGCCGAACAGGTCGCTCTCGGTCTCTTCCTTGAAGGTGGTCTCGATCACTCCGGCCTTGAGATGCCCCAGCCCCATGGCATAGGCCAGCGCATTTTCGAGCGCCTTGCCGGAAGCGTTCTGGTGCACCGCGACCAGCGCCGGCACGCCCACACCCTCGGTGAACAGCTCGCGCACGCGATGTCCCGGCGCCTTGGGCGCGATCATGGAAACATCCACATCGGCCGGTGGCGCGATCTGTTTGAAGTGAATGTTGAAGCCATGCGCGAACATGAGAGTCTTGCCGGCCTTCATGTGCGGCGCGATATCGGCGCGGTAGACCGGCGCCTGAATGTGATCCGGCACCAGCATCATGATGACATCGCCCACCTGGGCCGCTTCGGCGGTGGTCATCACCTTCAATCCCGCCGCTTCAGCCTTGGCCCAGGAGGGGCTGCCGGGAGCTTCGCTCACCACCACGTTCACGCCTGAATCGCGCAGGTTCAAAGCGTGGGCGTGCCCCTGGCTACCATATCCGACGATGGCCACCGTGCGGCCCTTCAAATAGTCCAGATTTCCGTCTTTTTCGTAGTATCGTTTTGCCATTACCGTTTCCTCACAGGACTTTCTCTTCCACCCGGCCTCCCGCGCGCGTCGGCACGGGCGGCTGCAGCTTCAGTTTCTTGGCCTCCAGCGCGATCGCCAGCGCGCCCGAGCGCGTCACCTCGATCTCGCCGTAACTGCGCATGACATCCACGAACTCGTTGAGCTTCTCCGGCGCGCCGGTCGCCTCGATAGCGAAGCCCTCGGTGGAGGAATCCACCACCCGCCCGCCGAAAATCTCGGCCTCCTTCAGCACTGCGGAGCGCGTCTCCTGCCCCATGCGGATGCGCACCAGCACCAGCTCCCGCACCACCGCGGGCGAATCGGTCAGATCGGTGGCTTGCAGCACGTTGAGCAGCTTGTTCATCTGCTTGATCACCTGCTGCCGCAGGGCGGCATCCACCTCCACCGCAATGGTCATGCGGGAGATTTCCGGATCGAGCGTGCGGGCTACCGTCAGACTCTCGATGTTGTAGCCCCGTTGGCTGAGCAGGCCGGTGACGCGCATCAGGGCGCCCGGTTTATTCTCGACGAGCAACGAAATCACTTGCATCATCTTCCACCTCGCCTCACTTGGCCGGCACCGCCACCGGCTGCGGCGGCCCCAACACCATCTCATGGATCGCGCTGCCTGCCGGCACCATGGGGTAGACGCATTCGTACGGCGACACCTTCACGTTCAGCAGGTAGGGTCCCGGCTCCTCGACGGCCGCCTCGAGCGCGGGCGCCAGCTCCCCCGGCTTCTCGATGGTCTTGCCCTTGAATCCGTAAGCCGCCGCCAGCTTTTCCGCGTCAGGGAAGCCGTCCAGCGTCACCCCGCTGAGGCGGTTGTTGTAGAACAGCGTCTGCCATTGCCGGACCATCCCCAGGTAGCCGTTGTTCATCACCACGATTTTGATCGGCAGGCCGTTGGATACTATGGTGGCCAGCTCCGGAATGGACATCTGAAATCCGCCGTCGCCCACGATGGCGAAGACCAGCTTGCCGGGCCGCGCCATCTGTGCGCCCATGGCCGACGGAATGCCGAAGCCCATCGATCCCAGCCCGCCCGAATTCAGCCACAGGCGCGGCTCGGAAAAGCGGATGAGTTGCGCGGCCCACATCTGGTGCTGGCCCACGTCCGAGCAGACCACAGCTTGGCCGTTCGAAATCCGGTCGATCTCGGCCATGAGGTGCTGCGGTTTGATCTCCGTATCGGAGGTGGGAACTTCGAACGGATGCTGCTCCTTCCACTGCCGGATCTGCCGCCACCACGCCCGCCGCGCGGCCGCCACTTTTTCATCCAGGCTGGGACTCTCGGCCAGCAGCTTGTTGAGCTTGCCAATTACGCGTTTGGCATCGCCCACGATGGGCACTTCGGGCGCGCGGTTCTTGCCGATCTCCGCCGGATCGATATCCACGTGGATCACCTTGGCGTGCGGCGCGAACTCCGCCAGGCGCCCGGTTACGCGGTCGTCGAAGCGCGTTCCCAGGGCGATCAGCAGGTCGCAGGCCTGCAGCGCCATGTTGGCGGCGTAGCTGCCGTGCATTCCGGGCATGCTGATGAAGTTGGGGTGGTCCGAGGGCATGGCGCCCAGGCCCATCAAGGTGGTCACCACCGGCAGATCGCTGCCCTCCACCAGTTCGCGCAGTTCCGGCGCGGCGCCCGACGCCACGATCCCGCCGCCCGTGTAGACTAGCGGCCGCCCGGCCTCTCCGATCAACTGCGCCGCGCGGCGGATCTGGCCGGTGTGGCCATCGACGATGACTCTGTATCCGGGCAGGTGGACGCTGGCCACTGGCTGGTAATGGCCATTGCCCTGAAACACGTCTTTGGTGATGTCCACTGCCACCGGTCCCGGCCGCCCGCTCGAAGCCACGTAAAACGCTTCGTGGATCACCCGCGCCAGGTCGTCCAGGTTCTTCACCAGGTAGTTGTGCTTGGTGCAAGGGCGCGTAATGCCGAAGGTGTCGGCTTCCTGGAAGGCGTCGCTGCCGATCAGCTTGCTGGTGACCTGGCCGGTGAGGGCCACGATGGGGATCGAATCCATCAGCGCATCCACCAGCCCGGTGGTCAGGTTGGTGGCGCCCGGCCCCGAGGTTGCGCAGCAAACCCCTACCTTGCCCGTGGTGCGCGCATAGCCTTCCGCGGCGAAGGCCGCGTTCTCTTCATGCCGCACCAGGATGTGGCGCACATGGTGATCGTACAGCACGTCGTACAGGGGAATCGTGACCCCGCCCGGATAGCCGAAGATGCAATCCACCCCCTCGCGCACGAGGCACTCCATCAGCATTCTGGCCCCACTCATCAAATTCGACATATTTCGTATCGCCTCGACAAAAACTCACTCCATAACGAAAAAGGCCACCGGCCGGGTTATTCGCCCTGCCGATGGCCTCGGAATCCGCTTCCGGCTGGCCTTCAGGCAGGGCCGGCTACGATGACCAGAATGCTAATAATAATGCCGACAGGAATAGGGACCACGCCGAGGGGATTTGCGAAGAGCGGCCGGCCTGTGGCAGATTGGGACATTTCCAGGATAACTAGTTTTCAATTCTAGCCCGGATCTCTTGGGAAAAGCAAGTGGGCTGGACGGATTGCGGATTGCGAAATGCCGTCTGCTTCGGGCGAAGGCGGCTCCCACGCGGGGCGCTCAGTCTCTTCAGCCTCCGCCCCGCCATGGAAAGGTCAGCCGCGTGAGCCGCTTAGTTCCCCGATTTGAATGCCACGGAGATCATAGCCCAGTTCCTGGGTGACCCCAGCGTTACGCATGGAGATTGCGATCCGGAACTGGGCTGATATTCGTCCAGGACGATCAGCTTTGTGCCAGGCGGCTCCGGCACGTAATCCACATTAACGGCCCCGGCGCATGGCGTGACCGCTGAAGCGTCGCTCGCTATCGCCGCGCTAAGAACCAGATCGCCGTGCGAATTCGTGCGCATCGTGCCGCTGTTAGGCTGATCCGACGAGCCGGAATTGCCTGTCGCGGCATCCAGAGATTCCTTCTCAGACACGCCTGCATACTCACGGATTACGACGCGCATGTAGCCTGGATGGTCTGGAATAACGGTGATGGTATTCGTTCCGCCGTGTATGTAATCGGCGAAAAACATCGCGACCGTGTTGTCGGACGTGCTGTTGCCAATGCTGGCCGCCTTGAAATACGTGTTCCCCAGGGTATCGGTGATATGAAACGTGTGCAGATAGCCTTGGCCGGCGTATATTGAAACATTGATCCAATGTCCCTCTGTATTGGCGGCCTTGAAAGTGATCTGCGATTTGGGCAAGTTGATTTGCGAGTTGTAGTCGCAGCGCTGAACCAAGGTATAAGGACCTACGGCTTCCGGCTCTGTCGAGCACATTGTGATCTGGGCTTCCATCACCCCCGCGAATACAATCAATAAGCCAGCGACGATTTTCATGGGTCTCCTCATGAGAATGTATGAAATGTAACAGTACGAAGCCATAGAGTAGGTTAAGAAGCGAAGGGTGGCAATACGGAAATTAGATAGAGTGAGGACCCTATCTAATTTCAGGCTATAAGTGCTGAAACTCCGATCTTAGCCCGGCGGGCGGTCGCAATGCGCCGGCGGACTGCTTCACGCCTACCGCCACAACCGGCGCACCACCCAAACCAGCGTCGCTGCCGTCAACGCGAAAATCACAGCCAGCGCGATCGCCGGGCCGGTTCTCCCGTAAAGCACGTTGCCTACCAGGAAGAGCGCCGACCAGATCATGGCGCATCCTATTGACCAGCCCAGCAGCGAGAGCGGGATTTTGGCAGCGCGCGTATCGGCTTCGATCTCGGCCTCCGGAATCCCCGCCTTGATAGCGACGCGCCTCCACCCGGGACCCGCCGGGCGCACCTTGCGATAGAAAGAGATGAGCGTCGCGATGTCGGTTTGCGGCCCGAGATAGGCCGCCGCCAGCCAGCACGCGGTGGTGAAGATCACGGTAAACAGCAGTTGCGCGGCCGTGCCGGGCGCGGCGCCGGCGCGCGCGAGCAACAGGAACACCATCGAGACGCCGAAGGAGCTGGCCATAGCCACGATCTCGCACCAGGCGGTAACCCGCCACCAGAACCACCGCACCAGGTACAGCAAACCCGTGCCCGCGCCTATCTGAAGAATGATGTTGAAGCTGTCCCGCGCGGTGGTGAGCGCGAATACCGTGGCCGACGAAAGCACGAACAGCCCCACTGTCACCAGCCGGCCGGTGCGCACGTAATGCGCTTCGGACGCTCCGTGGCGCACGAAGCGCCGGTAGAAATCGTGCACCAGGTAGGATGCGCCCCAGTTCAGGTGCGTCAGGATGGTCGAGGAATTGGCCGCGATCAATCCGCCCAGCATCAGCCCCAGCCATCCCACCGGCAGGAAACGCAGCATCACCGGAAAGGCGATATCGTGCCCCACCAGGCTGGGGTCCACATGCGGCACGGCGCGCTGCAGGTCCGAGAGTTGCGGATAGACCACCAGCGACGCCAGCCCCACCAGGATCCACGGCCACGGCCGCAACACGTAGTGCGCCACGTTGAAGAAGAGCGTTCCGGCAAGCGCGTCTTTTTCGGTTTTGGAAGCCAGCATGCGCTGCGCGATATAGCTGCCTCCGCCCGGCTCCGCTCCCGGATACCAGACCGACCACCATTGCACGGCAATGGGCATGATGAAGACCGCCATCGCCAGGTCCCAGTTATTGCGGAAATCCGGCAGCATGCTCAGGTAATTCAGCCCGCCGGGACCGCGCGTGTGCGAGAGCTTCTCGATCAGCCCGCTCATGCCGCCCACCTGCGGCAGCGTCACCGCGAAGTAGGCGGCCGCGATCACCGCCGACATTTTGATGAAGAACTGGATCATGTCGATCACCAGCACGCCCCACAGCCCGGCGTGCGCGGCGAAGACCACGTTGAGGAGACCCACCGCCAGGAGCGTCTGCCAGCGGCTGAACCCGAACAGCACCGCGGCGATCTTGCAGGCCGCCAGGTTCACCGTGGCCATAATGATGCAATTGAAAAAGAGGCCCAGGTAGACTGCGCGAAATCCGCGCACCGCGCTGGCCGCCTTGCCGGAATAGCGCAGCTCGTAGAATTCCAGATCCGTGAGTACGCCGGAGCGGCGCCACAAGCGCGCATAGAAAAAGACCGTGGCGACGCCCGTCAGCGTGAAGGCCCACCACTGCCAGTTGCCGGCCACTCCCTGGGTGCGCACGAAATTGGCCACTAGGTTGGGGGTGTCGCTCGAAAACGTGGTAGCCACCATCGAGAGGCCCGCCAGCCACCACGGCACGGCGCGCCCCGAGGCGAAAAACTCGGCTGTGCTCTTGCCCGAACGCTTTCCGAAAAACAGCGCCGGGATGAAGCAGATGGCCACCGAGGCCAGCGCAATAATCCAGTCCAGGGTATGAAGCCGCATAAGAACATTAACGAGTTTACAATTCCGGCGCTGCCAGCGCCCCGTCTGCGCAGCCGCCCAATCCAGACCCGGCGACCGCACCGATGGCCGCCAGCTTGCATTTAGAATTGCTCCCGATCACGATACCACTATGATGCTGGCCCGAATCCCGCTCGCGATACTGGCCCTCCGAATCGTCCTGGCGGCCGGCCCTATGCCTTCGCCCGCCCTGCTGGTCGTGAGCCGGGAAGGCTCGCTTGCCATCGTCGATCCCGCTACGCGCAAAGTAGTGGGACGCGTGAAGACGGGCGAAGAACCGCGCGAAGTTGCGGTATCCAGCGACGGCCGCCTCGCCTTTGTGAGTAACTACGGCTCTCCGGAGACGGCCGGCCGGACCATTTCGGTGATCGATCCGGCCGCGCAAGCCGAGATTCGCCGCGTGGACCTCGGCGTCCTGAGCCGGCCGCATGGCTTGGCCTTCGCGGCCGGAAAGCTCTACTTCACAGCCGAGACCAACAAGCTCATCGGCGCTTACGACCCCATCGCCAACCGTGTGGATTGGCTTCTGGGCACCGGCCAGAACGCCACCCGCACGATCTGGGTCAGCCCGGACGCGTCGCGCATCGTAACCGCCAACCGCGACTCGAACAGCATCGGCATCTTCGAGCGCAGCGGCGTGGCGGATTGGAACCAGACCGTAATCCCGGTGGGCAAGGGACCCGAAGGCTTCGACATCTCGCCCGATGGCGCCCAGTTGTGGACGGCCAACTCGCGCGATGGCTCGGTTTCAGCGATCGATCTCGTCGCCAAACGCCTTATCCGCACCTTCAACGTGCAGACCAGCCGCTCCTGCCGCTTGAAATTCACACCGGATGGCAAACTGGCGCTGATCTCGGACCAGGAGCGCGGCGACCTGCTGGTCTTCGAACGCGCCACCCGCAAGGAGATGAAGCGCATCCCGCTGGGGCACGAGCCGTCGGCCATCCTGGTCACGCCCGACGGTTCGCGCGCCTACGTTTCGATGACCGGCGATAACGATGTCGCCGCCATCGACCTGCGCACGTTCGATCTCGCCGCCCGCATCGCCGGCGTCAACGCTCCGGATGGCTTGGCCTGGCTACCAGCGCAATCCGGTGATCGCGCCGATCTCGGCGGCCACTAATTCGGGCGATTCCATGGGAATGTAGTGATTGCGCCCCGCGAGCAGCCGGTCGCGCCCGCAGGGAAATCGCTCGGCCAGCCTCGGCCACGTGGGCGACGCGCTCAGATCGAAGACGCCCGGCGCGCCGCGGGCATCCGCGCGCAACACCGTCACCGGCAGCCGTATGCCCGGAATCAGTGGGTAGAGGTTGGCTTCGGGCGCATTGCCTTCGGCATAAATGGAGGTTTCGATTGCGGGCGGGCAGGCCAGCATAAAATTTCCATCAGCGGGCAACAGGCCGAACCGGCAATAATCCCGCAGGACGGCCGGATCCCAGCCGGCGAAAGGCCGGCGTGCGTGGTAGCGCTCGAACATTTCCTCCGGCGATTTCCAGACCGCGCGCCGGTGCCGGATGAACGAGGCATCGGGCGGCGGCGCCGTGTAATACTCCGGCGGAAAGATCACCGGATCAATTAACAATAAGGCGCTGAAAACGTCGGGCTGCCGGGCCGCCGCCGATACCAGCGCGTGCCCGCCCATCGAGTGGCCGACGCCGGTCGCGCCGCGCAGATCCAACTCTCCGGCCACCGCCAGGATATCGTCTCCGAAACCGGGCCAGCGGTACGGAGGATCGGGTTTGCCGCTGCGGCCATGGCCCCGGAAATCGATGGCCAGCGCACGGCGTCCGGAGAGCCTGCGGGCCACCTGATCCCAGAGGCGCCCGTGAAATCCCGTGGCGTGCGCGAAGAGCACCGGCGGGCCGGCGCCCCGCCACTCCCATACCGCTAGTCGCGGACTGTTTCGCTCGATAAAGACCAGGTGCGGCTCTTCGGAATCGGGGCGGATTTCCACTTCCGCATTGTCCCAAAATCATCCACCTCGCGCGGCTGGTAAGATGTGAGGAATGGATTCCGCAGAGTCCGGTGCCACGCCCGTGCCCGCGCCCCAGCCAGTCCCCGAGCCGGCACCTGCGCCCGAACAACACCCGGCCTGGCGGCGGGTACAACTGGCGCGCCATCCCAACCGCCCGCACTCGCTCGATTACATGGAGCGGATCTTCACCGAGGTTCAGGAGATCCATGGCGACCGGTACTTCGCCGACGACCCCGCCATCGTCTCGGCCATGGCCCTCTTCGAAGGCCGCCCAGTCATGGTGGTGGCCGAACAGAAGGGCCGCAACACCAAGCAGAAGCTGTTCCGGAACTTCGGCATGCCGAAACCGGAGGGTTACCGCAAGGGACTGCGCGCGATGCAACTGGCCGCCAAGTTCGGACGCCCAATCATCACCTTCCTGGATACGCCGGGCGCGTACCCGGGCATCGACGCCGAGGAGCGCGGGCAGGCCGAAGCCATCGCCCGTAATCTGCGCGAAATGGCGCGGCTGGGCGTTCCCATCGTCGTCGTCGTGATCGGCGAAGGCGGCAGCGGAGGAGCTTTGGCGCTCGGCGTGGGCAACGCCGTGCTCATGCTGGAAAACGCCGTCTACAGCGTGATCTCCCCGGAAAGCTGCGCCAGCATCATCTACCGCGATTCCGCCAAGGCCGAGCAGGCTGCCGGCTCCCTGCGCCTGGTCGCGGAAGATCTGCTGTCCTTCGGGCTGATCGACTCCGTGGTGCCGGAGCCTCCCGGCGGCGCTCAGGAGGATTGGGACGCCACCGCCGCCAGCATCAAAGAGGCTATCCGCGAGCGACTGGAAGAACTGGCGCTCCTCGGGCCGCGACAGTTGGTCGAGCACCGCTACGAGAAGTTCCGCCGCATGGGCAACTTCTTCGCGTAGCCGCTAATCCCGCTTCGGCGCGGCCGTCCCTCCAATGGGACCAATGGAAGCTGACGCGGGTTCGCCTCCCGAGTGGGTGTAAAATAACAGTGAACTCCCGCCAAACGATTAGCGTCTAAGATCTTCGGGGACAGGGGAGCTTTCTCGCCGTGAAGCCTAAGTGGAAAGTAGTTATTACGCTCGTGGCGGTGGTGCTGGCCGGTGCGGGCGTGTATGCGAGCACCGTTTACAGCAAGCGCGGCGTGGTCACGGTGCAGTCCGGCAGCGTGGTGCGCCAGGATCTGACCAGCATCGTCACCGCATCGGGCGAGATCAAACCGAAGAACTACATCAATATCGGCGCCAACGCCATGGGCGATCTCACCGAATTGCTGGTGAAGGAAGGCGATCACGTCCAAAAAGGCCAGTTGCTGGCCAAAATCGAGGACGTGCAGCCGCAGGCGGATGTGAGGGCTCAGGAAGCTACCCTGGCCTCCGCCGAAGCCGATTCCAGCGCCGCCGAATACCAGGTCAAAGCGGCCGACGATAACCTGCTCACCATGCAGGCCGGCCTGGAGCACGACAAAGCCGACCTGGAACGCATGAAGGCCGACCTGGATCGCGCCGAATCCCTTTTCAAAGAAGGACTTGGCCCCAAGCAGGATTACGAGCTCAAGAAGTACACCTATGCCGCCCAGTTGGCCGCCATCCAGCAGTCCGAAGCCCGCGTCACGCAGGCCCGCGCCCAGCGCGAGGAGCAGGCCGCCAATCTCGCTTCCATGCAGCGACGCATCGCCATGGCGCGCGCCAACCTGGTGCGGATCAACGACGTGCTCCACAAGCACAACTCCTACGCCCCTCTCGATGGCGTGGTCACCAACCTACCGGTTCGCGTAGGCGAATCCGTCGTACCGGGGTTGCAGAACCAGACCGGAACCCTCATCATGACCATCGCCGATATGTCCCTCATCACGGCGGAAGTCAAGGTGGATGAGACGGATATCGTCAACGTGCAGCTTGGCCAGACGGCTGATATCACGATCGATGCGATTCCCAACAAGACCTTCAAGGGGCACGTCACCGAGATCGGCAACACCGCCATCCTGCGCTCCACCGGCGTAGCCGCTTCGCAGAGCGCCATCTCCAGCCAGGAAGCCAAGGATTTCAAGGTGGTCGTCGCCATGGACGATCCGCCCGACGAGGTCCGCCCCGGACTTTCTTGCACGGCCAAGATAACCACGGCCACCCGTCAGAACGTCTTAACTATTCCGATCCAGGCACTGACCGTCCGGCAGAAGGGCGACCTGGAGCCGAAGCCTGCCGGTTCGGGTTCCGGCGCGCAGGCGGCCACCAAGATCGATCCGGCCGCCGAGAAGGCCCGCAAGGAAGAAGTGCAAGGGGTCTTTGTGATCGGCAACAACGGGCAGGCCGTTTTCCACAAAGTGGAGACGGGAATTACCGGCGCCACCGATATCGAGGTGCTGAGCGGGCTGAAAGAAAACGATCAGATTATTACCGGCACGTACCAGGTGATCCGGACCATACGCAACGAAGCGCAGGTCAAAGTGGATAACAAGAGTCCGGAGCAGCCAAAGACTTAGACGGGACGGCTGAGAAGCGAGAAACTATCCGATGGCGGTTGCACAATCGAAAGCTGCACAATCGAAGAAGGAACTCCTCGAGCGCGGCGAAAAACTGAAGCGGGATGGCATTGTCATCCGCTCCTACAATCTCTGGAAAACCTATGTCATGGGCGATACCGAGATCAATGCCGTTTCCGGAGTGGATATCGAGATCAAGCGCGGCGAGTACGTCGCGATCATGGGCCCCTCGGGATCGGGCAAATCGACCCTCATGAACCTGATCGGTTGCCTCGATACACCGTCGAGCGGGGAATACTACATCAACGGTAACCTGGTCAGCAACATGACCGACGACGAGCTGGCGCGCATCCGCAACAAGGAAATCGGCTTTGTTTTTCAGACTTTCAACCTGCTGCCGCGCGCCACCTCGCTCCACAACGTGGAGTTGCCGCTGATCTATGCGGGCATACCAACCGAGAAACGCCTGGAGATGGCCCGCAACGCCATGCGGCAGGTCGATCTTGAAGCTCGTATGTATCACAAGCCGAACGAGCTGTCGGGCGGCCAGCGGCAGCGCGTGGCGGTTGCCCGGGCGCTTGTCAACAACCCCTCGATCCTGCTGGCCGACGAGCCTACCGGCAATCTCGATACGGCTACGGGAAACGAGATCATGGCGCTGTTCGAGCGGCTGTATCAGCAGGGCAATACCATCATCCTGGTGACCCACGAGCACGATATCGCCATGCACGCCCATCGCATCATCCACATCCGCGACGGCAAGATCGAGCGGGACGAGCAGCTTCAGAGATAGGGCCGGAAACCGGCTCGCCCCATGACCGACACGTTGCAGCTTTCGCCCGACGAGATCCGCGCCATGGGGCGTGCGGCCTTCGACTGGGTCGCGGAATACTACGCGGGCCTGGACGCCCGCCGCATCGTGGCTCCTACCACTTCCGAGGCGCTTCGCGGACAGCTCGAAGAGCCCCTGCCGCAATCCGGCACGGACATCGAAACCCTGCTCGAAACCATCAGCGGCCCCATCGCCGGCTTCACGCGCCACAACGCCCACCCGCGGGCCTTCGGCTATGTGGCGTCGCCGGGATCGCCGGTAGCTTCAGTGGCTGGCTTGCTGGCCTCGACTTTGGCTTCCAACGTGACTGGCTTTCGTTCGGCCGCCGCGCCCACCGAGCTCGAGCGCGTGGTGGTCAACTGGCTCAAGGAAATGCTGGGCTATCCGCGCGCCGCCGCCGGGCTCCTGGTGAGCGGCGGCTCCATGGCGAACTTCGCCGGCCTCGCCGCCGCCCGCAGCGCCAAAGCGCCCGGCAACGTGGTGCGCGATGGCTTGGCCGCGGCCGGCCGGCGCATGTGCGCGTACGTCTCCGAGGAGGGCCACTTCTCGATTTCGAAGGCCGCGGGTATGCTGGGCCTGGGCGAAGCCAACGTGCGCTCCGTCAGGACCGACGCCCGTTTCCGCATCGACCTCGACCACCTGGAGAGCCTGGTCCAACAGGACCTCGCGGCCGGCCATCTGCCCTTCTGCGTGGCCGCGAACGCGGGGACCACCGCTACCGGCGCATTCGACCCACTCCCGGAGGTGGCCGCCGTGGCCCGCCGCTACAATCTCTGGCTGCACGTGGATGCCGCCTATGGCGGTTTCGCGGCCCTGGCGCCTTCCGCCCGCCATTTCTTCGCCGGCATCGAAGAAGCCGATTCGGTGGCGCTCGATCCCCACAAGTGGCTCTACCTGCCGGTGGGCTGCGGCTCGGTGTTATACAAGGACCCCGCCGCCGCGCGCGCCGCCTTCGCCCACGCCGCCGAATACACCCGCCCGCTGGGCCTGGAACGCGATGAGGCATTCGCGTTCTGGGATTACGGCCCGGAGCTTTCGCGCCCCTTCCGGGCCCTCGAGATCTGGATGCAGATCAAGTTCGCCGGAGCGCGCCGGCTGGGAGAGGCCATCGAAGAGAACCTGGCCTGCGCGCGCTATTTCGAGGAGCTGATCCGCTCGACAACGGATTTCGAAATGCTGGCCCCGGTGGAGCTTTCGGTCTTCTGCTTTCGCTACGCCCCGTCCGGCTTCAAGGACGACCTGGACGCCCTTAACGAGCGCATCCTGCTGGCGCTGCAACGGGCCGGCGGCAGCTATCTCTCGAACGCGCGCGTGCGCGGCAGCTTCGCCCTGCGGGGGTGCGTGCTGAACTACCGGACGCGGCGGCGCGACATGGAAATCCTGCTCGAAGATGTGCGGCGGGCGGTAGCGGAAGTCGCGTAGCTCGGCCGCAAATCGCCACTGGCTGAAGGTTTCATAGCGATAACCGCCATTCTCGCACGGGGTTCAGAATGCCAGTTCCTCCTGATCGCCGCGCTTCTCCGTGGGAGCCCTCCGGAAGGTGCTCGAATCGATCAGGGGAATGTTGGGCTGCTTGCCGCCGAACAACTCGCCAATGGTGAGGATCTGAATCTTCGGGTACTTGCCATACAAGGTCTCGTAGAAGCCGGCCTTGACCGCCTCGGTGCGCATGGGCGCGGTGGCATCGGCCAGGGTGATGAACACGCCGATTTTCGCGTTTTCCCGATCCACGACGTGCGCCAGGTCGCGGACCATCGCGACGTTGGCGTGCTCTCCACCCTTGACGGACACGATGGCCTTCTCGGTCACCTTGCCCTCGGGTTTGAAATAGATCAGCCCGTCGATGCCGGTATCGGCGCCCTTCTCTTTGCCGGCGAACGGGACGGCATTCACCAGCGACACCGCCCACCATTGGAACTGATACTTGTCCCGCGCCGCCAGATCGCACGCGCCTTCCAGATCCTTCGGCGTGCCGTGAACTTGGTACTGGATGCCGGGGAAGGCGTCCCTCAGCCGCTTCTTGATCAGGGAGATGGCCAGGTGGGTGATATCGATGCCGATCCATTGGCGCTTGAGCTTCTGGGCGGCGTGAATGGTCGTGCCGCAGCCGCAAAAAGGATCGAGAACTACATCGCCTTCTGCCGAACTCGCCGCGATCACGCGTTCCAGGAGGGCGAGCGGTTTCTGAGTGGGGTAGCCTAAGCGCTCTTGAGCCTGTGAGTTGATAAAGGGGATGTCGCCCCAGATGCTCGTAATGGGAGTGCCCGGAGTCTCGTCGAGATAGCGCTTATAACGTGGTGCGCCCGACTTGGTATAGACGAGCCTCCCCTGATCGTGGTATCGCTGCATTTTCTCCTTCGTCCATCGCCAAACCTTCGTGATTCCCATCCATTCGTAAGTCAGATTCGGTCGATCGGGATTAGGATTTGTGCAGTCGCCTAATGTATACCTCCTTCCTGTCTCCTGCTCCACGTTGGAGTAATGGCTCCGTATATAGCTGGCGTCGTGTGGCCGGCGCTGTGGGCTCCAACAGATCTCCTCGGTTTTGGAAAAAAAGAGCAGAACATCATGCGTGGAGGGGAAACGGTTGTAGGCATGTGCCTTGGGATCCGCTCTGCGCCAGATAATCTCGTTTTTGAAGTGCTCCGGGCCGAAGATGGCATCCATCAATATTTTGAGGTAGTGGCTGGCCTTAGGATCGCAGTGAAGGTAGAGGCTCCCGGTCGGCTTGAGTACGCGGCGAAGCTCCAGCAGACGAACCGCCATCATGGCAAGGTAGGCCATCATGTCGTTCTCTTTCCAGAACGCCCGCATGGCCCGCAGCATCTCGGCCGCATTGGCATTCCCGCCGGACATCACCCCGTCGAAGGCCAGCTCGGCCTCGTTGCCCCAGTGCCAGGTATCTTCGAACGCCTCGATCTGCGCCCGCGATTTCTCGCCGGCCGTGCTCTTGAACAGCACGTCGTAAGTCGCCTGGCTGTTGAAGGGCGGGTCCAGGTAGATGAGATCCACGCTCTCATCGTCGATACAAGCCTTCAGGACGGTGAGGTTGTCGCTGTAGTAGAGCTTGTTCATGACTGAAAATTAACGTATCAGAGTTCCCCGTCCCAGTTCAAAATCACCTTGCCCGCGCAGCCTGAAGCCATCACTTCGAAAGCCTTCTCAAACTCCGTGTAATGGTAGCGGTGCGTGACGATGGGGCCGATGTCCAGCCCGGATTCGAGCATCACCGTCATCTTGTACCAGGTTTCATACATCTCGCGGCCGTAGATCCCCTTGATCGTGAGCATGTTGAAGATCACGGTGCGCCAGTCGATCGACATCTCGCGCGTGGGAATGCCGAGGATGGCGATTTTGGCGCCGTGGCTCATGTTGGCCAGCATGTCGCGCAGAGCGGCCTCGCTGCCGGACATCTCCAGGCCGACATCGAAACCCTCGGTCATGCCCAGTTCCTTCTGCACATCCGCCAGCCTGGTTTCGCGCACATCCACGGCGCGGGTCACGCCGAGCTTGCGGGCCAGTTCCAGGCGGTAAGGGTTGAGATCGGTGATGACGGTGTAGCGCGCGCCGGCGTGCTTGGCCACGGCGGCGGCCATGATGCCGATGGGTCCCGCGCCGGTGATCAGGACGTCTTCCCCCAGCACGGGAAATTGCAGAGCGGTATGCACGGCGTTGCCGAAGGGGTCGAAAATGGCGGCGATATCGAGCGGAACGGATTCGTGGTGGCGCCAGATGTTGGTCATCGGCAGGGCGATATATTCGGCGTACGCGCCCGGCCGGTTCACGCCAATCCCCTGGGTCCGCGCGCAGAGGTGCCGCCGGCCCGCCAGGCAATTGCGGCAACGTCCGCACACCACGTGGCCTTCCCCACTGACGATCTCGCCGGGAAAGAAATCGAGCACGTTGGAACCCACCTCGACGATGCGGCCCACGAACTCGTGGCCCACCGTCATGGGCACCGGAATGGTGGCCTGAGCCCACTCGTTCCACTTGTAGATATGGATATCCGTGCCGCAGATTCCCGTGCGCAGAACCCGGATGAGAACGTCGTTGATGCCGATCTTGGGAACCTCGATCTCTTCCAGCCAGAGCCCCGGCTCGCGCCGGCTTTTCACGATTGCCTTCACGATTCCACGATAGCAGCCTGAACCAGGCGGTCGAGCTTATCGCTTGGGCATGTTGTACGCGAAGGTGAATTGCAGCTTGATCAGATCGCCCTTGTACGCCCCGGGCAGCGGCGGAAACGGCACCGAGGCGCTGATGCCGGCGATGGCCGCGCGATCCAGGGCGTCGGCGCCGGAAGAGCCGGCGATGACCAGCTTCGGGACGTTGCCGTCGCGGCTGATGGAAAACTGAATGGCCACCAGGCCGCGCCGGCCCATCCGCACGCTCTCCGGCAGCACCGCCAGCCAATGCAGCTTTACCGAAGCCAGAATCTGGATCAGGTAAGGCCGGAAATCCACCCCCTGCGGATCGCTGAGCAGTTGCAGGCTGCTGCCCGAGCTGCCCGGCGAGGGCGGTAGGTTGATGCCTTCGCCGACGCCTCCCGGCCCGGCGCCCATATCGCCCACGGTTATGCCGCCGCCGCCCGCGCCGCGCAGCGTCTGCGTAATCGCGTTGGCCACCGAGGGGTTCGGAACGGGCACGCGGCTCTCCCCCGGTTGCACGGACGCCTGGCGCGTCGGGGTCTCGAACGCCAGCTTGGGTTGCTCTTCGGTATGGATCTGCGGCGGGGGGACGGGCGCGGGCGGCTTGGGCGCCTCAGCCGAGGCGTCCAGCTTGGGCGGCTCCGGCAGCGGCGCGGCCGGCTTGGGCTCTGGCGGCGCGGGAATCACGGCCGGCCGGGGCGCTTCCGGACGGTTGGTCGAGGGCATTCCGGCGGGGATCTGGATACGCGGACGCGGGGCTACGTCTGGAGCTACGAATTCCTTGGTGACTTTGCCTTCATTCGGCGCCTTCTGGGTCAGCGCGGTGAGCGGAGGTTCCACCAGCGGGATGATGTGGAAGATCTCAGCCACGCGCGGCGGAGGGGTCAGAAATCCGGGCGGCGCCAGCGCCAGGCCTCCGACCAAGGCTAGGTGAAAGAGCAGGGTTCCGGCCAGGGCGATCCGTTTGCGGGGACTGGCGCCCGGCTCGCTCCAATCGGTGAGAATTCGTATCTCGGCGTCGGCCGGAGGTTGTGCTACTCTGTCCATCCAGCTTCCAGAGTCTGCGAGACTAAGCGGGCGTGCTCTTCGATTTTAGCAAGAATGGCCAAAGCCACCCCTAGACTAAGACGCGCGGCGTGGCCGCAGGATTTCGGCTGCGTGCGGGTTTCCACCGCGTCCAGGAAGGCATCCAACTGGAGCTTAAGGGGTTCCGCCTTGGCGACGGGCGCCTGTTCGAACCCGATCTGGTGGTTCGGCCCCACGGAGAAGATGGCCAGGTCCTGCCGCCCGTAATCCAGCGAGAGGTATTGGCGCGGCTGAAAGAGCCGCAGCTTGCGCACGCGCTCGGTAGAGACGCGGCTGGCGGTGAGATTGGCCACGCAGCCGTTGGGAAACTGGAGGCGCACGTTGGCGATATCCACCTTCTTCGACAGGATCGAAATGCCCGCCGCGCGGATCTCCTCCGGCTCGGCGCCCGCCAGCGCCAGCACGATATCCACGTCGTGGATCATGAGGTCCAGCACCACGTCCACATCCAGGCTGCGCGGGCTGAAGGTGTTCATCCGGTGAACCTCGAAGAACAGGGGCAAGGTGGCGCGCCGTTCGAGTTCCATGACCGCCGGATTGAAGCGCTCGAGGTGGCCCACCTGCAGGATGCGGCCGTGGCGGTCGGCGGCATCCACCAGCCGGTCGGCCGATTCCAGGTCCGCCGCGATGGGCTTCTCGACCAGCAGATCGATCCCGGAGGCCAGCAGCGCGGATCCAACTTCCTCGTGAGCCGTGGTGGGCGCCGCGACCACCGCGGCATCCACCTGGCCCGCGAGATCGCGGTAATCGCTTAACGCCTGCGCACCATAAAGAGCGGCCATTTCGGCGGCTCGGGCCGCGTCGCGATCCACCACCGCCACCAGCTCGGCGCGCGCGGATTCGTGAACCACGCGGCAATGATTGCGGCCGAACTGTCCCGCGCCCACTACGGCCAATCGAGTTTTTGGCATGTCAACATTGGAGGCTAGCATGGCGCGCGTTCCGTTCGCGGGTCCCAGGCGGCGCGGCGTCAGCCGGGCCGGAATTACTTTACAATAGGTCTTCTTCGCCCAAATGCCGCAAGGTTTGCGGGAAGCTGGGATCAATATGACGAAGGAGCACATTCTATCGGAGATCCGCCGGACCGCTGCTGAAAATGGGGGCGCTCCGCTTGGCGTTGATCGCTTCTTTTCGGAAACGGGCATCAAGGAGTCGGGCTGGCGGGGGAAGTTCTGGGTCCGATGGAGCGGAGGCCGTCAAAGATGCAGGGTTCCAGCCAAACGAACGTACGCTCGCACGTGCCAGTGACGACTTATTGGAACGTTTGGCGGCGCTCGTTGGGGAACTTGGTCGATTTCCGGTCATGGCAGAAATCAGGATCAAGGCTCGAAGCGATCCAGAGTTTCCCAACCACAAAACATTCCGACGGTTCGGCGGCAAACGGGAACTTGCCGCGAAGTTAGAGAAGTTTTGCCGCGACCGGGGCCAAAGCGATCTCGCGGACCTCTGTGCCGCGGCGGCCAAGGCAGACGATGCCGACGACGGAGAGCGAGTTCATGAGGAAGCCGCCACTGGCGAATTGGGCTACGTCTACCTGATGAAATCTGGCCGCTATTACAAGATTGGCCGAACGAACGCTCTTGGTCGTCGAGAATACGAGCTTGCCATCCAACTCCCCGAGACAGCGAAGCTTATCCACTCGATCAAGACCGACGATCCTGAAGGAATCGAAGCGTATTGGCACCGGCGCTTTCACGATCGGCGCAAGAACGGCGAGTGGTTCGAACTCACCTCTCAGGATCTTGCGGCCTTCAGAAGAAGAAATTTCATGTAAAGACCAGCCGGGCCTGCGGCGAAACGATCAGGCTCATGAGAAGAGTTTGTAGCCCTCGGGCCTATCTTCGTCCAGAGAACGGCGCAGGGTTTCGAAGGTCTCCTTCTGTTCGGTCTCATCGCCCTGCATCCATTCGTCCAACAGCTTCGCCAACGAAGACGCATCCAGCTTTGAGTTGCCCGGGGATTCCCCATGCATCGGCATTACACCCCTACGATCGCGATATCCGCCTCGTCGGCGTCTTCGATCATCTCCGCTCGGTCCAGCATCAAGGTCCGCTCGGCTTCCACCGCCAGCACGCTGGTGCCGGTTTCGCGCATCACCGGGATGGTGTCCCGCCCTACCACCGGCACGTCGAAGAGCAGGTGCTCGCGGCGGCGCGCCGCTTTCACCAGGGCCATGCGGCGTCCGTTTACAAAGGTGGCCGCGCGGCGCAGCATGGCGTCCGTGCCTTCCATGGCCTCCACCGCCACCGCGGCGCGGCCGCACACCGCCACGGCCTGCCCGATATCGAAGCCCGCCAGCGCGTCCGCCACGCGGCGGCCGTATTCCACGTCGGCCATCTCTTCCTTGGAGGGCGCGCGCCGCGTCATGGCGCCCTGAATGGCCAGCAGCGGCTTCAGCAGGCCGGTGGAATCGCGCAGGTGGATGCCCTCGCTCTCCAGCACACGGATCACGCCGCCGATCAGTCCATCGGTGTTCTGAAAGGGGAGCGAGGCCAGCAGCTTGGCCAGACGCCAATCCGGGCGGATCGAAGAGAAGATCTTGGCGTGCTTCACCTGGCCGCACATGGCAACCTCGGTGATGCCTTCCTGCTTCAGAATCTCGATCAGCTTGCTGAGTTGCCCGAGCGAGATCCAGTAGCAGCGCGGCGCCAGCGCCTCAACCTCGCGCGAGGCTTCCTCCTCGATGGCGATTACGGTGATATCGTGTCCCAGCCGCCGGGCGCTTTCCAGCGCCAATAGCGGGAAACGGCCGTTGCCGGCGATGATTCCGTAGCGCATCTATTTCGTGACGCCGCGCTCGGAAGCCTGGATGAACGCGATCAGCTCTTCCAGTTCGGGGCGCGGCGGCAGCTCGGCGCGAATCCGCTCGAGGGCCTGCGAGGTGTTGAGCTGCGAGCGCGTCAGGAGGCGGAAGGCCGTTTGCAGCGATTCGATGGCCGCCTTCTCGAAACCGCGCCGTCCCAGCCCTACCACGTTGGCGCCGTAAACTTCCGCCTCGGGCTTGTGGCTGGTGAGCGAATAGGGCATGACATCCTGCTTGATGACGCTGTACGGCCCCACGAAGGCGTGCCGCCCGATGCGGCAGAACTGGTGCACGCCGCTGAAGGGGCTTACCTCCGCCCAATCCTCCACGATGACGTGGCCGGCCAGCCCGACGCTGTTGCCCAAGATGACATGGTCGCCCAGCTTCACATCGTGCGCCACGTGGGTGTACGCCATCAGCAGGTTGTCGCTGCCGATGGAGGTTACGAGGCCGCCGCCCTGGGTGCCGCGGTGTATGGTGACGAACTCGCGTATGCGGTTGCGGTGGCCGATGCGGGTTTCGGCGCGTTCGCCCTGGTACTTCAAATCCTGCGATGCCACGCCCACGGAGTTAAAGGGGAAAAAGGTGTTGTCTTCGCCGATCCAGGTGGGGCCTTCCAGGTAGTTGTGGCCCATCAGGCGCGTGCGGGCGCCGATCTCGACCTCCGCTCCGACGATCGAATAAGGGCCGATCTCGGCGCTTTCGGCGACGCGCGCCCGCGGATCGACAATCGCGGTGGGATGGATCGCCATCTACGCGTTCGCTTCGGGCGGCTTCTCGTCCTTGTCGGCGAGCTTGCACATCACTTCGGCTTCCGCCACCACCACGCCATCCACGGTGGCCACACCCGCCATCTTGGCCACCGAAGCCTTGCGCTTGATGACCTTCATTTCCATGCGCAGCGTGTCTCCCGGAACCACCGGCCTGCGGAAGCGCGCGTTCTCCACGGCCACCAGCAGCACCAGCTTGTTATGCCGGTCGGGGACGCTCTTCAGCACCAGCACGCCGGCAGTCTGCGCCATGGCCTCGACGATCAGCACGCCCGGCATCACCGGAAAATCCGGGAAATGGCCCGTGAACATCGGCTCGTTGTAGGTGACGTTCTTAATCCCGACGATACGTTCGGGTTCCAGCTCCACAATCCGGTCCACCAGCAGAAAGGGGTAGCGGTGCGGCAGGATAGTCTGAATCTCGTTTATGTCCAGAACGGTCATGGAAGTGGCTATTATCGCACGATGGCTTCACGCCAGCGCCAGGCTGGCCTGCGCGGCAATGTCCAGGCCCGCGAATTCGCCGCCCTGGAGCTTGGGAAAGGCCGCGGCGGCGATCATGGCGGCGTTGTCGGTCGAGAGTCCTGGGGAGGGAAAGAGCACCGGATAAGGCAGGCCAGCGGCGCGCGCGGCCGCGCGCAGGCCCGCGTTGCAAGCCACCCCGCCGGCCACGATCAGCGCGCGCGCCCCGATGCCCTCCGCCGAAGCCTTCGCGCGGGTCAGCAGTTCGTGAATTACGGCGCGCTGGAAGGACGCCAGCAGGTCGCGCGTGGCCTGCGGCGTGACCGCCAGCCACTCCTCGGTCGTGGGCGCCGGGCGGGAACGCAGCAGCGCGCGGCGGGCTTCGATCTCCGCCTGCATATCGCGCGCCTGGACCCATCGCAGCACGGCCGTCTTCAGCCCGCTGAAGCTGAAATCGAGCGCGTTGCCCTTCATCCTGGCGAAGGTGAAGCGCACCGCGGACGGGTCTCCGTAGGGCGCCAGCCGGTCCACGATCGGCCCGCCGGGGTAAGCGAAGCCCAGCAGCTTGGCCACTTTATCGAAAGCCTCTCCCGCGGCGTCGTCGCGCGTCTTGCCGAGCAGGCGGTAGCGGAACTCTTCGCGCACTTCGAACAGGTGGGTATGGCCGCCGCTCGCCACCAGCGCCAGAGCCGGAAACTCCACGGGGGTTCTGGCGTGCCGCGCTTCCAGGATCACGGCGTGGATATGGCCCTCGATGTGGTTGACCGCGATCAGCGGCACTCCGCTAGCGAAGCTCAGCGATTTGGCGTAAGTCAGGCCCACCAGCAGCGACCCCACGAGTCCCGGCCCCACCGTCGCGGCGATGGCCGCCAGTTCCCCCAGACGCGTCGCGGAGAGATCCAGCGCCTCGCGTACCACCGGCACGATGGCCCGCAGATGCTCGCGCGAGGCCAGCTCGGGAACCACGCCCCCGTACTTGCCGTGCGTGGACATCTGCGAGGCCACCACCGAGGAGAGCACGGCCTCGCCGTCTTCCACTACGGCCGCCGCGGTTTCGTCGCAGGAGGATTCAATGCCGAGAATGCGCAACGGATCAATCCTTGCGGTAGACCACCCCTTGCCGCATCACGAATTTCACGCTGCCCAGCCGCGCAACGTCCTGCAAGGGGTCGCCATCCACCGCGATTACGTCCGCCAGGAAGCCCGCCTCGAGCGACCCGGCTTCCTTGGAGAGGTCCAGAAGCTCGGCGGCATTCAGCGTAGCGGTACGGATGGCCTCGATGGGCTTCATCCCGAATTCCACCATGGTGCGGAATTGCTTCCAGTTGTCGCCATGCGGGTAGACCCCGCCATCGGTGCCGAAAGCCAGCTTGCACCCGGCCTGGAACGCGCGCTGGAAGCTCGCCCGCTGCAACTTGCCGAGCGCGCGCTCCTTCTCGATGGATTCGGGGAGCATTCCCACCTTGGCACCCTCCTGCAGGATGAAATCGTCGTTGTAGATGTCGTACACCAGGAAGGTCCCGTGCTCCTTGGCGAGCCGGATTCCCTCGTCGTCGATCAGGCTGGCGTGCTCCACCGAATCGATGCCGGCGCGGATCGAGTCCTTGATGGATTGCGTTCCGTGCGCGTGGGCGGCCACCTTGCGTCCCAGCTTATGGGCCTCTGCCACGATGGCCTGGAGCTCCTCCAGAGAATATTGTGGCGTGCCCACCTGGTCGCCCTTGGACATCACGCCACCCGAGGCGCACACCTTAACCACGTCGGCACCGTATTTGACCACCTCGCGGACCTTGGCGCGGGCTTCCCACGGCCCATCGGCCACTCCTTCGGCGCGGGCATGATACTCCGGCGCCAGCAGGTCGTTATCGCAATGGCCGCCCGTGATGCTGAGAGGCGGGCCGGAGACGAACAGGCGCGGTCCCTCGATCTCGCCGGCCATGATTCCATCGCGCACCGCCACGTCCGAGTAGCCGTCGGCCCCCAAGTTGCGAACCGTCGTAAACCCGGCGTGCAAGGTGATCCGGGCATTCTTCACTCCCATGACCGTCTGGCGCGGGATGGAAACGCCCAGCGATTTGTAGCCCTCCATCTCCGGGTCGCTGGTCAGGTGATCGTGTACATCCATCAATCCGGGCAGGCAGGTATCGCCTGACAGGTCGATGACGGTTGCGCCCGCCGGTATCGCCACCTCGGCGGCCGGACCCACCCGGCTGATCTTGCCATCGGCCACCAGAATCACCGCATTCGCCTGCTCGATACCAGTGCGGACATCCAGCAGCTTGCCGCAGCGTAACGCCGCCGGCGCCGCCGACAGGGTAGCCGCGAAAAGAAAGAAAGAAGCCCCATACAGCCTCATGTAAGTCGCTCCCGTTTCAACACGCCAGCCGCGGCGGGTTGCGTGCAAAGGCGCGTCACACGCGCTAGGGAAAGGTGGGCAAACTAAAACGCGCCCCACCGCTGGGGTACGCTTTAGCTTGCCCAGCCACTTCAGCTTCTCAGGCTGCGGCCAACTACGCGCCGCCTAGGTCGCCAACTTGCGCCGGACCGTAGTCAATTGCGTTTCCAGATCCGCCAAGGCCTTACTAAGCTGCGCCTTGTATCGCGGATTCTGCGCGGACGTCATCTCCCGGACCACGCGGGTGCGGGAGAGAAGCAAGGTCTCCTTCTGACGAATCAACTCCAACTCTTTGGGATCGGGGGTGTTTTCCAGATCGGCGCCGTGTCGGACCTCGGCTCTGGCCATACCTTCATCATAGCGGCTCGCTTGCCAAAGGGGAAGTTCCGCACGTTTCTTACCGCTTTAGGGGATCTTCCACCCAGGGCGGCGTAGCCTGGATGAGGCGGCCCAACTCCGGTTCCAGCCGTTCCATGGCGCATTTCATCTCCCAGGCGGTCTGGCGATAGCTGAAGTGGCCCTTCACGCCGCTGCGCAGCCGCGCGATGTATTCGGCCTCCGCGAAATCCATCTTGAAGAGGAACCGCGAGCGCGCGCCGAACGGCAACAGGTAATCGCGCCCCGGAGCGGGCAGCCGGAGAATGGTCTCGAAAGCCTGGCGCATGGCCGCATTGTAAACGTCGCGCGCTCCGCACTCCTCCACCAGAGGAGGCGTCTCAAAGCCTAAGTGGTTGGAATAGTCCTGGCGGAACTTCTGGCAGCGGCGGTGCCGGTGCAGGTCGCGATAGGCTCCGATATCGATGGCCATATCGAATGCGTACAGCCCTCCGCGGAAACCGGACAGGATTTCGTCGCGGCTGCTGCGCGAGGCCAGGGCGAGATCCATCAGCTCGGCCCGGCGCCCTTCGCTCCATCCGCACGCCATTTCGTACAACTCGCGGAAAGGCAGGCTGGTAACCGGATAGAGGAGCGTGGCCACGATATCGGCGGCTGCGTGGGTGGGGCGCACGAGATCCACGCGCGGAGAGCGCGTGCCATCGGCGGCGGGCGCGCCGAGGTTCTGCGCGGCCCACAGCCGCAGATCGCGGCGCGCGCGGGCGGCGTGCTCGTCCGGTTCGGCATGGCGGGCCAGCGTGGGGGCCAGCGGTTCGGCGGCCGAGGCGGGGTCCCACGCGCAATCCGGAGTGGCGGCGCACGCCTCGGCTATCTCCCGCGCGAGTTCCCGCAATTCCTGGTATTCGGAAGCCGCCAGGCGGCGAATCTGCTTCTCCAGGGTGCGGATGCTGGTCACCTGGCCCACGTTGGTGGGCACGCCCCAGAACAGGAGGTAGCGCGCCACGTCGAAGGCCCGCGCCGCCAGGTTGCGCTGATAAGCCTCGGCCTTCACATCCGCGGGGCGCGGCAGCCGCTCCGCCAGCGCGGCGAAGGCCATCTCTTTAACCTGGCGGTAAGCCTCCAACAGCTTCTCGCCGGCCGTCCGGTAGGGGGCGGCATCCGGATCGCGGAGTTCCGGCGGGGTCAAAAAACCGGAGCGCGAAAAATCTTGGTAGCGCGAGGATTTGGCCTGGCCGTCCCAGAGCGGCTCTTCCTCGATTTCGGTAGCCGCCAGCTCCGAGATGCCCTCGAAGCACATGACCGCGTGGCCGAGATCCGCGATGGAGGCGTGACCGTATTGGAAATAGAAGCTCTCTAGAAAATTGCGGGAATCGTGCGCGCGCACCCAATCGAGCGACTGGCGTATGGAATCGGGCGAGCGGCTGTAGCGGGCCAGCGCATAGGCGCTCTTCTCAGGCGGCATGGGCGCCAGCGTGATGACGCGTTTGATGGGGGTCAAGACGCTATGATACCGGAATAGATGCAAATCCGAGTTCGCCGCATTCATCCCGCCGCCGAGCTGCCCTCCTACGCGCACGGCCCTGGCGAAGACGCCGGCATGGACCTGCGCGCCGTCGAGGAGACCACCCTGGAACCGGGCGTGCCGCGGCTGGTGCCCACCGGCCTGACCATCGAGTTGCCGTCGGGCTATGAAGCCCAGGTTCGTCCGCGCAGTGGCCTGGCCTTGCGGAACGCCGTCACCATGCCCAACGCCCCGGGAACCGTGGACCCCGGCTATCGCGGCGAAATTCGCGTCATCCTATTGAACCTGGGCCGCGAACCCTACACCATCCAGGCCGGCGACCGCATCGCCCAAATGATTGTGGCGCGATACGAAGCCGTCGAGTGGGTGGAGTGCGAACTGGCCGAATCGCAGCGTGGGGAGGGCGGATTCGGGTCGTCGGGCCGTTGACCGCGGGCCGGCAGCTTACGGCTTGGCCCCGGCGGGAGCGGGTTTGCTTTCGCTCTTGGATTCGGTCTTGCCGGCGGTCTTCGACTCGCTCTTGGTTTCAGCCTTGGATTCCGTTTTTCCGTTGGAACCGTTGGTCGGCGGCAGTTTCCCACCGCGCCCGTAGTCGGTCACGTACCAACCTGTTCCTTTGAAGTGCAGGGCTGAGCGTGAAATCAGCTTCTCGAGCGCTCCGCCGCATCCTTCATGGCGCGTCAAAGGTTCGTCGGAAAATTTCTGTCTAACCTCCAAAGTGGTTCCACATTCCTTGCAACGATATTCGTAAAGGGGCATATTTCTTCTATACCCAGAAGATTAACTCAATTATATCAGATGCACGCCGCTCCCTACTCGGCGCAAGCCGCCTAAGCAATTGGAGAAATTGGACATATCCGAGGCCCTTGAGGGCCATGATTGTGGTGAAACACCGCTAACTTTCGGGGCGGCAGATTCGTCTTATCTACTGACGATGCACAAAGCGATCATGATCGGGATGTTAGTGGCAGGCCTGGCCGGTACGGCGGTTTACAGCGCGCCCTCCTATGGCCATGTGATTTGTTCGGTGCGCAGCGCGCAGCATTACTTGCAGGATTTGGACCGCGCGGGCACTTCGCTGAACCCGGTCGAGCGCTTTGTGTTCAGTCTGGTCCTGGCCAACAGCCGGGCGCATCATGCCCAGCTGCCGGCAGCGGTTCCCGCGGGCCGCATATAGCCGGCGGCTGCCGCCGGATTCCGCTATTTCTTCCGGGCGCCCTTCCTGGCGGGAGCGGCCGGCCCGCAGTGTTCTTCCTTGAGACCGTCGATCTTGGCCTTCTCGGTATCCATGGTCAACATAAACGGCTCGCGCGAGAAGGCCGAGGGCACGCCCTCCCATTCGATCTCGGCGCCGGCCGTGGGCTTGCCCGTCGTTGGGGCGTCGAGCTTCAGCGTGATTTCCGGCTGGAGGGTGCTCTGCTGGCCCGGCTCGGGGACGGCCACCAGCAGTTCCTTCGCGTGGCACGCGGGTTTGGCTTCCACCAGGGTGCCCTTGAGCTTGGGCACGGCGGCATCCTTGAGTTGGCTGTCGAAGTACTGCTGCCCGTTGGTATCGGAGAGCTGCCCCTTGACCTTCATCCATAAGGCGAGTTGCGGGTTGCTCTTCTCGAATTGCGCTTCCTTCTCCTGCGCCACTTCGGTGGCGCTCGCGAGCTTGAAATCGGGCGGCGGCATGGGTGCTTTGGCGGCGGCCTGTTGAAACTCCTTCAGGCCTTCATCGCTCCCGTGATAGGCGGTGTAGACCTGGTTCACATAGTTCTGAATGGCTTTGGGGTCGGCCGTGCCCCCCAGAGTGGGATCGATGGCGGCTGCGCGGGCATATTCATAGATGGCCGCGGGGACCTTATCGGGGTGCTGCACCTGCTGGCACCGCAGCGCCCCCGCCAGGGCCCACCCCACCGTGGCGCTGTCGGGGTATTCCTGGAGGGCCTTGACGAACACCGGCTCGGCCTTGGCACAATTGGCCGGGTCCTTTGGATTGGCCTTCATGGCCTCGGTGCCGGGGTACATCGCGAGCGTCACCAGGGCGGCCTTGGCCACGTCTTCCACCTGTGCGCGCGCCTTCGCCCAATCGGCGTCGCTGGCGGCCGCGGGCTTGTTGGCGGCCGTGAAATAAGAGGCCGCAAAATCGGCGAGTTGGTGGGCGGCCTTTTCGCCGGTGGCCAATTCTTCCGGCGTGGGAGTGGCAGTGGAGCCGGAGGCGGCGATTTTGGCGGCGTTGAACGTCACCGGGTACAGGATCTGGAGCTGCTGTTTCGGGTCCGGAAAGGCAGTCTTCAGATCCTTGGAGAGCAGCTCGGAGGCGGCATCCAGCACTTTGGCCGGCTGGTTGGTGCCGTTATACGCCTGGATGTAAAAGTACAACCGGTCGTCGCGGTAATCGGATTCCGGGTACTTTTGCTTCCAGGTGTCGAGGTCCGTCAGGGCTTTGGTAAAATTCTGCGCCGTGATGTCCTTGATTACCGAGTTGTAAATGTCATACTCGCCCTGGTCCTTAAGCTTCTTTTGCGTCTGCGCCTCTGCGGGCGGCTGGCCGCCCCCGGCCTGGGCCCCTTGCGCCCGGACGGGACCCACCATCCCCGCGACCAAGGCTCCCAAAACGGCCGTTACGGCCGCGCCGTTCAGCGTCCTCGCGAAACCGTGCACGTGCGTCCCTCCTGCCTGTTCACATTGAGTTGTTAAGCTGCTGCCATCCGCGGGCCGATGTCCCAGCGTGGCCGCCTCACACACGCCCGGCGGGCGCCCGTGGAGTATAGCCGAACCGCGCAGGCCCGTGCAAAATATTCGACGACGCTCAGATCCGGAGGGTTCCCGGACGGCCGTTGTGCCGCGTAACAGAAACCACCAATGGATGAGCGGGATGTACATCTCCCCGCGGGATCAAAGACGGATGGGCAGACAGAAGGGGTACACGAAGAAAAGCAGGGTACACGGCGACCCACGCCGCGTACCCGCGATGGCAGAAGAGCCTGAAGCTGACCGCTGGAGTTAGTCCTGCTTCTTAGCGGCGGCCTTTTTAGCCGGCGCCTTGTGGGCAGGGGGCGCCTCCACCTTGAGGCCCTCGATCTTATCTTTCTCCACGTCGAAGGTCAGCATGAAGGGTTCCTTGACAAACGCCGAAGGCACCCCTTCGAACTCGATGATGCCTCCCACTTCCGGTTTCCCGACCAGTGCCTCGTCCAGCTTGAGAGTGGCCTCGGCCGTCTTGGTATCGGCGAGCGCCACCACGATTTCCTTGGAATTGGTGGGCGGGTTCACCGAGATCACCGTGGCTCGCAGCTTGGGCACCCCAGCGCCTTTCAACTGGCCGTCGAAGTACTGAGTTCCCTC